>Ga0210040_10004012_pt1 | contig 19475 bp, 23 predicted proteins | sample CryGeyCG12114_NA_FD_185462 | JGI IMG/M metagenome (GOLD analysis project Ga0210040, IMG submission 185462) | Groundwater microbial communities from aquifer - Crystal Geyser CG19_WC_8/21/14_NA (SPAdes) (version 2) | ecosystem: Environmental > Aquatic > Deep subsurface > Groundwater | place: USA...
CGAGCAATGAGGTAGTCATACAATGCCGACCGCGCCCGCTCTACGCCGTCTTTAGTATTCTCAGCATAGTACATAACAATAAGAGGACCGAGGATATGAGCGGCAGCCCGCTTCGCAAGGATAGTATTGTAGCCATACCGCGGCAACGTACCGATTGTGATTATTCCGTCACTTACGGCAAAGCGGCAGGCCGTCAGTTCCCACGCGTTTGCCTCGTCCATACCACGAAACAGTGACGCGCAATCCGAGCGGTAATCTTGTGGTGCTTGCTGCGTATACAGCATAAAAGCATCTCGATGCGCAGCATTAGCCGCGGGCAACATACCCGGCTCTCCTTCCTCGTCCAAAAAATCATCATAAATCGAATAGGCTATCCAGGTGAGTAAGTTGGCGGCCCCGAGTGTCGCGTAGTCACATGATGGTCTAACGGCCAATGATCCCCCAAATAGTTCCGCGATGCGTGAAATTTCGCCTACTCTGTCTACAGTAAGAATCCGCTCGTACATACGAAAGGCTTCGCGGCGGAGCGGTAAGCCGTAGCCCGCTAGTAGTGTATTCACATGTACCTGCGCGTCGTTAGGCGTAGTGTCCTGACTCTGGTATGAACCCTGCTCTCCCAGCACCACGTCATCCATCGATAATTCTGCTAGATAATTTTCCAGCCCCGGTAACTCAATCTCTAAATCACGAAAGAGAGCAGCGATACTCAGATTAAGGCTCTCATCGATAACGCCGTCCTCATTCCGATATGGCCCTCCAGGTTTCACCTCAGCCGCAATCAGGCGTTGTACGAGCACAGCCATCGTTGCCCCATCCAAAGTCGACAGGTCAACGCCAGAGTCCTTCCTTATCCCGTGACTAATCCATGCAACAACTAATTCTAGTGGCTTTTGTTTGATAGGTGACAGTTCACTCACAATTTACTAATACCTGCTTTACTACGAGTGCGAGGAACCGTCACGATAAACGTCGTTTCAGAGAGTGAAGGATCAAGTGTCAGGGAACCCTTAAAATGGTGTTCGATCATTTCGCGTGCCATAAACAACCCAATCCCCATGCCATCAGGCTTCGTAGTAGCGAATGGCTTAAAGAGCGCATCCCGCTCGGTGTCTCGGATGCCCTTGCCATAATCAGTGACTTTAATAAGTAAGCGCTTGTCGGTGCTGCTTGTAGTAAGAATGATTGACGGAGAATCAGTTGTTCTGTCTTCGTACGCCTCAAGTGCATTCGACAGAAGAATCGTGAGAATGTGCGCGAATCGAATCGGGTCTCCACGTACAGGAAAAGGATGCCCGTTTCCTGGTGCGTACTCGATCGTCACGCCAGCCCGTCGCGACTTAGGTCCTAATGCCGCAATTGTTTCTAGAATTGCCCGGAGAGCATCGAATACAACCGGCTTGTCGCGCTCGAGAATCTGCCGGCGAACCCCATTAACCATCGTTTCCAGGTATGCAATACTCTCTTTAGCACGGGTAATAGATTCATTACGTTGCATCTGGCTGCCGATATCTTCAATATCAAGAGTTAACGCCGTAAGGTTATTTGCGAGATCATGCAGCAACACTGCACCTAATTGGCCTAACTCTGCAAACTGGTAGAGCTGGCGCATTTCTTCAAGTTGCGCTTCGCGAACCTCGCGGGTCTTTTGCTCTAACCGTACGCTTAAGAGATCCTTTTCCACCTTTAGTGCCGCCTCCGCTCGTTGTGATTTACGTAGCAGCTGCTCACTTCTGCGCCCAGATAACCATGCGACGATTGCAAATAGGATGAACACCGTGCAGTGACTTAATGCATCTAAGTAAGTAGAAGGCTGACCGAGTCGAATAGTGTCAGGGTTAAAAAAATGAGCCGTAGTCGCGTATTGCACGCCAAGAACGATAAGGCTAATGACAATGGTCGTCACGAGGATGAAGCGCGCGCCGAGCATAATTCCGGCGAGCACGATTGTTAATCCAAGGATGAGGACACCAACGGGTGCATTTAATCCCCATAGTACAAGAATTATCGTACCAAAAGCGGTGTAAAACACTACCAGCATCCACGCTGTAACTCCATGCCGTTTCTTTACAAAAAATACCGCGGCGCCAGTAATATACGCCATAACAAAAACCGCAGCAACCAGCCGCGGCAAAACATAACCGTTCCCAACAAGCGCGTAGCTAATAAGGAGCAGGAGCGTCATAAGACCAACCACTACCATCGTTCCGTAAAGCACTAACCGGATAATTGGTTCCGGTCGGGAGAGTAATTGATTACATTTCAAAGGTTGCTTTAGCTTCATTGTTATTTCCAGAAGGAGCCGCGCGGCCTGGTACCGTGCGACTCCGTGTACATACTTAAACCGCGTCTACCCAGGGCGTACCGGCACTTGTGTCGGTGATGAGATTTGCTTCAACTACAGCGTTGTCGCGAGCGTCAACATCTGTCAGTATAGCGCGTAACGTTTCTACCATTCCCTATCCTCCTTATTTTATACACTTTCAAGCACGTCGACCACGTACCCCAGCCCATGTGCAGTATGAATCAATGGTATCTTGAACGGACGGTCAATCTTGTCGCGCAGTCGCTTGATGTGGACATCTACCACATTATTAAGGCCATTGGCGTCTTCGTTCCATACTCGGTCAAAAATCATATCACGGGTCATTACTCGGCCTTTATTGAGCAGTAGGTATTCTAGAATGTCGAATTCTGTACGAGTAAGGTAAATGGCCGTGCCTGCCCGATCGACAGTGCGACGATCACGGTTGATTGTAAGGTCGCCTACTTCTATAAGCTCACGCATGAGGCGGTACGGTTTACGACGCGCGAGAGCCTTAACACGTGCTCGCAACTCTTCACCGTGGAAGGGCTTAATAAGGTAGTCATCAGCACCGGCGTTAAGAAGAGAAACGCGCGACGCGACATCGGCTTCAGCAGTTAACACTAAGATGGGCGTTTCAATACCAGCACCACGTATTTCTTGGCACACCCGAAGCCCCGACATATCGGGTAGCCCAAGGTCAAGAATCATCACCGTATAATCATTGCTTGCCTTGCGTAACGCCTGCTCGGCGTTTTCTGCAGTTTCAACTACCGCCGTTTTTAAAAATTGACGACCAATTCGCTCTCGAAGGATAGGATTATCTTCTACGACTAAGACTTTCATATTTCTGCCTGTTGATGCCTTGTATGCGTTGCTACGCTTATAGTTACTCTCGTACTATAACGAACAAAGATTACAATTTGATTAACTTTTTGGCATTTTTCGGCAAAATCTTTTAGAATCGGCTAGTTTTTTCGTATCGAGCAGTTATTCGTCGCGCAAGATTGCGTCTACGGGGACATGAGCCAAGTTGACGGCTGCTGAACGAAGATAGTCAACATTCGGCTCCCGAACCGCACATACAAGCAGCAGATTCTGTTCAGCATGCGTCCAATAGCCGCGGTCCGCTGGAAAAATCTGTACACTCGCAAATGCTTGAGTGAACGTTACGAAAAGCCCGTGAGCAAGCGTTGTCTTAAGCGAACGATAACTCGCTATAAAGTTAACAGCGAGCACCCCTGATCCAGCACCATCACGCTGTAGCAGCGCTGCATACCGATGGGCGGCTTCAACTGTAATAAGAGTGCGTGGTATTGTATAGCCATTAAAAGCATCGAGAATAATAAGATCATAAACTTGGGTTGTCTCATTAATGTACGAGCGCCCTTCTCCGCTTATAACTCTCAGGCGAGGATCAGCCGGCGCGTTAAAGTATTTTTGTGCAAGATCGTAGAGCAACGGATCAAGCTCCACAACATCAACCCGAATCTCCGGGAAGCGCGCGATGAGTGCCGTCGGTAAGGTGAACGCCCCGCCGCCAATAATAAGCACACGCTCGGGACGCTGGCTTTCAACAATTTCTAAAAACCGCTGATTGTAATCAAAAAGAAGTACGGGATCGTCATCCATAGCCAGTCCAGATTGTCCGGCACTTTCGCCACTAAATAACACACGGGCTTGGCGCCCTTCGTAATTCATATCAATAATTCGGTAATCGCCGAATTCGCTAGAACCGGCGTAAATGACATTCTGCTGACTGCTCACCCTCTTATTATACGACTAGGCCTTAAATGAGTGGAGTAATGCCAATAATTGTCCGTAGTTAATCATATAGATGAGTAAATTTACAACAAGCAACCCCGGAAATACAATAAAGTTTTCAATAAACTTCCCCGTAGTAATCCGTAGCGTCCTTACTGGCGGAAAACCAAATTTAATCGGCACCGGTAGTAGGAGCGGTACACCTTCTTTGGTGAATAAGTCGAACAGTAGGTGGCTCAGTACGCCAATCATAAATGCTACCCACACAGTTCTGATATCAACTATCCCCATAATAGGATGCAAAAAGTTTAAAAATAACCATGCGAGCCACCCAATAAGTGCCGTGCCAAGTAGTGAGTGCGTCAAAAAGCGATGTCCGCCACTAAGAAGACCAAAAAACCTACCAAAGTAGCGGCCCACCGGAAGATTTCGCCATAGTGGTGCCGTTGGCTGGTCAATATCCGGGGTAATGCCGCCGATTAAATTAGCAAGAATGGCGATAATCGCTGTAGATAAAGTAATGTTCGTAGGCGCAAGCACCAGAAAGGCAATTCCGAGAGCTGTTACCGCTCCTAGATCGTGCGTACGTCCGGTCATACGGCAAGTTGTGTACGAATAAGCGCTACGAGGCTTTTTGGTGATATGTCGCTTTTAAGAATGACGTCACGGGCACCTAATTTGCGAGCTTCATCCTTTACGCCACTGTCTGAATTGTTACTAAAAACAATTACTTTCATAGAGGGACGTTTTTTTAAATCTATTGTTTTTAAAAATTCTAGCCCATTCATGATTGGCATAAAAATATCAAGAAGAACAAAATCTGGTTCGTGCCTTTTAACCTGCTCAACGCCTTCGCGCCCATTCGCGGCGCTCATTACGGTGAAGCCGGCCTTTTTAAGAATGATTGAGTACACGTCGCGGAGCGGTTTTTCGTCTTCGACGACCAGAACCGTACCGGATGTACTCATATCTGTCATAAGGGTAATTCTACCATAAAGGTCGTGCCTTTACCAATTTCACTCGTTACGTCGAGGCGGCCACCATGGAGCGTAACGATGCGTTTTACCCAATACAAGCCAAGTCCATTGCCGTCAGATACATCTGAGAGAGGGTTTTGAACACGCTTAAATTTTTCAAAGACGGCCTCAATATCGGACTCCTTAATACCCACCCCTTCGTCGCGGACGGTAATGCGAGCAAACTCGCCGACCCGCCGCGCTTCAACAAAAATTGTCGTGCCTTCTCGTGAGTATTTATGAGCATTTTCAATAAGGTTAGCCAAGACAACTCTGGTTTCGTCAACGTCAATGTGTGCTCGTAGCGTGGTGTCGTGCGTAAACTCAATCGTTTGGTGCTTAACGTCACATACCGGCCTAATAGCTTGAATAATATCATCAATGAGCGACACAACATCAATTTGTTTAGGCTGGAGCGCAAATCCATGGGTATCAAGCTGCGCGGTCTTTAACAAATCATTAATAATAGTGAGTTCTCGTTCGTTACTGTCGTACGCCGTTTGCAAGTAGTGACGTTGCTCGACTTCTACATCACCCGCATATCCCTCCAAAATGATGCCAAGATACTGTTTAACGGCTGTTGCGGGTGTCCGTAACTGATGGCTGGCAAGCGCAATAAAGTCATCTTTGGCGGCATTAATTTCTTTAAGCCGTTTATTTTCGCTAACATCAAGAATAAAAGCCATGAACTGATTATCAGACTCGGGTATGCGAGCCGCCCCAATCAAGCCCGTGAATAGCGTGCCATCTTTTCGCTGATATTGTTTTTCTACAGGAGCGGACTCCCCTTTTTCCTTAATAGCTTCATAAATTTCAATAGTAACTTCTCGGGAGGCAATCGGTGTTAAATCGCGTGAATTTATTCCTGCCTGTAGTTCCTTTTTTGTGTAACCAAACGTACGGAGGAATGTTTTATTTGCTTGCAAAACGTTACCATCGGTGTCCGCAAGTGCCACACATAAAATAGCCGATTCAAAGAGCGCATCGAACATGCGCTTAATACCTTGAAGTTCGATTTCTGCATCTTTTCGATCAGTTATGTCAATCAAAATGCCTACAAAATAGCGGGCGTTACCCTTTTCGTCGCGCTGAATACTGCCACGGGCAATGACCCAGGCTATACTACCGTCTGCCTTGTATGTTCGGTATTCTGTTTCAAATGGTGCATCTTCATCGATGGTTTGTTGGATAGCCACACCAACCCGCTCACGATCATCTTCGTATATTGAGTCAAGAAATCGCTTAAGTGGCAGCCCCTTCTGTGCGCTTTCGGCCGATACGCCAAACATTTTAGCTAAGTTTTTATCACCCGTGACAATGTCTTTTTGAATATTCCAGTGGTAACTGCTAACCAGCCCGACCGAAAGCGCAAGATCGAGCTGGGCCTGCGTTTTCTCTAGTTGTCGCGTGGCTTTGAGCTCATCGGTAATGTCCTGGGTGATTTGCAATACTTGTATGACCGTACCAGATTTATCCTTAATAGGAAAATGCGTCGCCCGCCACCAGCGTACCCGGTAAACACCTTCAGCATCCGATATGTCATAGCGAATATCCGGCATGCTATCAGGGAATCCATTTTTTACCACTCTGCGCATTGACTCGATAACGGTATTGCGACCAGTCTTTTTAAACTCTTCACTTGTGTCGGGGTACGCCTGAAGAAACGGCTTGCCGACACTAGAGAGTGAGCCATCGGTGCGTATAAGATGAGCATGGGCCTCGTTTTCAGCAATTATAGTAAAGTGTGGATCATCAGCCCGTATTACCATCTTTGGGCTTGGCAACGCCATAAAGAGAGCTTGATAATCTATGTCGTCCATACCTATCAACTATACCAGCGTTAGGATGTATTAATATGCTTTACCGGCCGTAAAGCCAAGCCAGTTCGTTCCATCAACACAGATAAATGAGAAGGCGTCAATCTTGGATGCTGCAGTAGTAAGCGTTGGATTAGTATCACCTGGCCACATGACCGTACCTGGCCACGTTACTGTACGATTGCCGGATCCGTCTTGCTTTAATACGAGCATAAAGCTTTTACCGGCAGCTGCATTCGGAAACGTCAACGTACAATTCGCCGTGAGAGTAATATTACTGATCGTAGCCGAAGATGTGTCGCTGATCGTGCGCGACGATCCAGAGCTCGCAACCGTTACAACGCTTTCAGTCATCGGCAGCGGGCGTGCCATATTCTGCCATTTTTGAATGGTCGTATCGTATCCTAATACTTGCCCTTGTGCAGGACTACTAAGCGCAACATCACTGCTGCTATAAACTGCCCCGCCGCCTCCGCCAGATCCGCCGTATGACATGAAGGCTCCTTAAATCAAGAACCAGTTAGTGCCGTCACTCATGAAGTCTTGGCTCATGAATTGGCTGTTAACCGAGAAGGTTGCACCACCGTCAATCGTAGAGCTGTTCGCGCCCATAACGAGAACTGCGTTAACACTGTTGTCGGTCTTTTTAACGCGAACCCAAGCACCTGCACTTGCAGCTGGCAGGGTAACGGTAAATCCGCCTGCAGAAGCGTTTGCAAGAACGAACTTCATGTTAGCAACTTGTGCGCCACTAGTAAGTGTAGTGACTGTAAAGCCTGTTCCACCACCGCCAGCAGAAGGAGTCTGCCAGTTTGCTGCAGTTGTGCTAGTTGCCGTGAGAACTTGGCCAGTCGTAGGCGTACCGCTTACAGCGACACCATTAACCTTAGCAACAGTTGGTGAAGGAAGCGTACCCGTAAGGTCACCGCCAGCGGTTGCGCTAATCGTCGCAGCTGTTCCAAGTCCAAGATTTGTGCGAGCCGTGGTAGTACTTCCAAGATCTTGAAGATTATTTGCGGCTGTAAGTGCACCAAGACTTGTTGCCGTGAGCGTACTCCAAGAAGCAGCAGATGTGCTTGTTGCGGCAAGAACTTGCCCCGTTGTGGGAGCAGTAGTGCTAACCGTTACCGTGCGTATACCAGTTACGGTAGGCGCTGCAGCCGTACCGGCTAAGTTACCAGAGAGTGCAAGAATACCTTTTGTATTAGAGGCTGCATCAGAAACTGTTCCAGAGCCGGTAACAGTGGCAGGAACCCAAGCTTGGCTTGACCCGCTGTACTGCGCTCTTTACCGCGACTGGATCAAGGGAACCATCGTCGTTATGGGCTACTGCGAGAAAGCCGTTGAGGATTTCTCCCCAAGTGTTCTTATCTGCGCCCGGTTGTGGAAGTCGTGTCATGTTCCTACCTTTTTACTTATGGTTATGTATGGTACTAAATATAGAGTGCCTGAGGTAGAGTGTCAAGGAAATTGCCCTATATTGATCACGCTTGAGTATTGACCGGTGTTGTTTTATAATCTTTCAGGTATCGCTATGGGCGGTAACGGCACTATTGGGGATTGGCCAAGTGGTAAGGCACCAGGTTCTGGTCCTGGCATTCGGGGGTTCGAATCCCTCATCCCCAGCCAAGAATTAGTTTTATTACTTAAAGCCATCGAATCGAATGGCTTTTTGTACTCCCACCTCAGTTGATTGCCATCTAGTTCTAAGTTCTGAAATACGATATTGATAATTTGCCTTCTTCGTTCAATTTTAGAACCCGAGAAGATATGCGATACATTCCGAACAAGATTCATTATTATCTGAGCATTCTAAGATACGTGTGTCTATATCACCATGGTTTCAGTGAAGATTTAGCAATTCTTTTAAGTTCTGCCGAAAATACCCTATCAGCTGTCTCGCAGAATTTACCTACAGAATCTATATAGCTCATAATTTCACTTGGTAATGCCTCCGTAGTGAAGTCTCCATGAGCAATATTATTGCGTTTATCTACCATCTCTTGGAGCTTCAGCCAAAGATGAGATCGCCTATGGGTTTTCCGGGTTGCTTTCGCAAATATATCGGGAATCCCATACATGGCAAAAAATTTCTTTACTTCTTCGCTTTTAGGCGACTTCATATATAAAACTTTTGTATGATCAAGTAGTGCTGGTGTTGCTGAATCATCCCAAAGAAGTGAGTCATTCATAGAAAAGTCTATCAACATTTGTTTCCTATTATTCCAGCTTGCAGTAGCTATCTTGTCGATAGTCACCTTACTATGACGTAATTTAATCTCATCAGGTACTTGGGAGCTTTTTACATCCTGGAATTTGAACCATGCCAAAGCTTCTTCGTTTAATGCCCGTATATAACGCTCATAGTGGCCACTAAGTAGCACTACCGACGCCCTACCGTGCGCACGTGCTGTTGACGCTTTAGGTCCGCGAGCTAAGGTATCTCGTACTGGGGACAGTTTCCTTAATGCTCTGACTTCTTCAAGCCCTGCTTGCAAACCCTTTAACGCATTCGAAGGCATATAATTAAGCCTTCGAATCTATTCCTGATTCCGATAATGCATCAATGTAACTTTGGATGCGATAACTCACATTAGACTTATTACCGGTTGCTTTCTGAATTGAATTCAAAAATTTATCGTCACGGTGGAGACGCGCTGTATTTGCTAAGATAGCTTCTTTAGCATTTATTACCGCCTCTTGGCTACTTGTTATTAGCGAAAAGGATACTAACTGAGCTTCAGCTAGCGCCCTATTTAGTGATTTATCCGTTAAACTTCCGTCCTTATCCGTCAACCTGAATGCATTTGCGCCAAAGATCTCAGCTAGTAAACCAGTCGTAACAATGAATTTTTGTCTTAACTCATTAATTTTGTCTTGCGAATATTTATTACTTTCGTCCAAATAAGAGTTTAGGAAAATCGATAACGGAGCTTTGTATGAGTGGAAGCCATTATACAAGGCAAAAAATCTCAGTATAAGCTCGTTATCAACCATCCGCCTTCTAGGTTGTTCCGTTCCAATTAGAAAACGAAAAGTAGGAAGAGTAGTAAGCTCTTTAATTTCCGCATTCATTAGTCCCCTGTGCGTACTGTTACGTATCTCCTGAGCATTAAGTGCGATACTTCCTGTATTAAGGCGTTCAAAGACCTCAAACTTCATCTCAGGATCAGATTCAGACGAAATGATAATTGCGCGAATGATGCGGGTCTTGATCTTTCGCTGTTCAAACTGAGGAAGTTGATGAAATCTTAATTTGCCGTAATCATACATCACTTTAATACCAGTGAGCCCAAATTCGTTATTAATATAACGCACTATGCTATTTATACGCTGATGGCCATCGATGACTTCGTAGCTAACATCTTCTGTTTCAGCAAAATATACCACTGGTATAGGAATGTTTAGCATAAGGCTTTCTATTAGCCTGCTCGCCTTACCGTTATCCCATACATACTGTCGTTGTATTTCTGGGATATGCAAAGTACCATCGTTCCACTGCTCAAGGAGTGTGTTTATACTCAAGTCATATTGTTGCGTGACCAGTTTACGATCGGAAGTCTGAATTAGCTTTTCCTCTTCATCGTAATCATGTTCACCTAAATCGATATCATTCTGTGCCATTAAATTCTCCTATTTACATAATAACACCTCATGGATGTAAAGTAGTCGCAAGCAATCTGGTTCAAAAAATGGTTGAAAAGTGATTGTGTCGGCATCAATATAGATAATAGAACTTTGATATCATAGGAGAATGGAACATAAACAGCATTACTGGCTTTATGTATTGAAGTGCGAACAAGATAAGAAGTACGTTGGCATAACCTCTAAGACCCCCGAGTTGAGAATGAAACAGCATCAAAATGAATTTTTAGGAGCAGCCTGGACCAAGAAATACAAGCCATTAGAGTTGTTTTATAAACAAAATCTCGGAGACATGACGAGGAATCGAGCTGAGAAACACGAGAACAAAGTTGTTCGCATGTATATGGATAAATACGGCTACAACAATGTACGCGGCGGCGATCTTACACAACCAAGAGAGTTCCGTAAAAGGTTTGGTTACTATGTAGATAAGGACGAATGGGACAAGATAACTTACATTAGCCTGCTGCTAGTTATAATACTTATCCAAGGAATAATGTACTACCTGAAACAGTAATATTTTCCTGAAACACGTCCACTAGCCCCAGCCAAGCATGAGCATTACTAAAGACTTCTTCGAGAGTCTTTTTGTTATAATCAAACAATGACAAAGCCCATCCTTGAATACGTTGCAAAAGCATTAGCTATCAACGAAAAAAACGAGGCATTAATACTAACAGTCGGTGAGTACAAGGGACGGCCCGACAAATCTTACAAGCCCGACTTACCTGGGGGCCTTGTTGACCCTGGTGAAACTGAACTTATCGCTGTCGTTCGTGAGCTTAAAGAGGAAACCGGCATTACAGTTAGAGCAGAGGAATTTAAACTTGCTTACGTTAGAACAGAGTTCATGAACAACGAGAATAAATCGGTTACAAAATTTCTCTACATCACAATGTTGAACGATACGCCAGACGTAACGCTGAGCTGGGAGCATTCGAGCTACGAATGGGTACCCGTAGGTCAATTAGTAACATCCGTAGTGTTTAGGCCTTTCTGCAAAGAGGCGCTTGAGTACTGCTTTACAAATGGACTGTTATCCTAATCTTCTTGAAACAGATCCACTAGCGCCAGCCAAGCATAAGCACTATGAAAGACTTCTTTGGAGGTCTTTTGTTATATCTTAGGCAGAACTCACTCGCTCAAACAAGGTAATTGTGATATAATTAGTTTTAGCTAGCTTACCGTAAGGGCACTCCTTTAGCGCATTTGTCTTCTTATTTAACTTAGCCTCAATAACCAGAGGAGCTCTTTTTATGATTTCATTTGTATGGCCACCAGGCGAACCAATGCTCGCTGGCACAGGTGGGTCTGAAACCTATACCGCCGGTCATGTCCGCGAACTCCTACGCCGCGGCATTGATGCGCAAGTCGTTACAATTGGACATGGCACTAAGGATGGTCGGCAAGATTTTCGCGATATTCCATTTTTAGCCGTGCCAGATCCGAGCGCTATCAGCGCCTTACCCGGTACAGTTGTATTCGTAAACCGCGCTTACAATATTCCTACAAAAAATAAAGCCGCCATTATTTTTCACTGTTCGATCCCTCTGCCTGCCGACCGTGTACGGCACCAAGAATACGCCGCAAATAAAACGATTATCGCCACAAGCATATACAGTGGTCAGCAATGGGCACTTTTCCTTGATATTCCGTATAGTAAAATAAATATTGTTCTTCCGTTTGCCGATCCAATCTACAGCAACATTAAACGAACAAAGACCACAAAAAATAAACGTATTTTATTTGCCGGCCGCCTTCACCCCGATAAGGGCATATACACAATTCTCGAAATGATGCACCAAAAAGACATGCGCCGTAACGGCTTTAGTATGTCTATTGTCGAAGCCGGCCTTCACGTTGACACCGGGCAAGAGATCGCGCGGATGCTAAAGGGCTACCCATATGCAAAACTCATACCCGCCCAGAAGACCGTTGCGTCCATGGCAGGACTTTTAGCAAAAACAGACATGCTTTTAGTTCCCTCTGTATTTGCTGAGCCGTTTGGAATGCTTTCAATTGAGGCGCAGCATGCTGGGTGCCGAGTAATCGCGAGTAATATTGGCGGATTACCCGAGACTAACTGCGGATTATTAACTCTTGTTGAACCACGGAATCCCCTTGCCCTCCTGACTGGGATTAAGCAGGCCGTCGCCCTTGGATCGGCAACAGCAAAAGAGCGTAATGTTGCCGTTAGTCGTTTTACACTGAGCGAGTCAATCGATGACTTGCTTCACGTTTTGCGAATTCATCCTGCAACATAGTACTTTGATATATAATTTTTTCATGAGTCGCTATATTGCTCTTATACGTGGCATTAATGTTGGTGGTAAAAATAAGGTCTCGATGCCGGAGCTTAAAACTCGTTTCGAAAAAGCCGGTTTTCAAGATGTTATTACCTATATTAACAGCGGGAATATTTTTTTTAGTGCCTCCGACAATAACGCGTTTGTGGACCTAGTGCAAATTATTGAAACGGTATTACGTATGGACTTTAATGTAATAACGAGAGTTGCAGTAGTTCCTGTTTCCGAACTTCACAAAGCCCTCGCCCATGCACCCACCTGGTGGGATCAAGACCCCGACAGTAAACATAACGCAATTTTTGTAATCGCCCCGACTACCGCCGCAGAGGTCATGAAGACTGTAGGAGAGGCTAAGCCAGAATACGAAAGCGTTGAAAGTTACGGACACGTGATATTTTGGTCTGCCCCGCTTAAAACATTCAGCCGAACTCGGTGGTCTAAGATAGTCGGAACTGCTGCCTATAACTCAGTAACGACTCGAAACGCAAATACTTTCAAGAAGCTTGTTGAGCTATCGAACGATAGTGCTCTTTAGGACGACAGAGCCGCGACTCGTTGTTGAATCCGGGCGGTAGAAAGAGGTTGGTCGTTTAAGTCTATGCCAACGCCGCCAGATTCCAAGTTAAAATAGCAAATATACTCAGCGTTATAGGTTGCCGCCCAATCAAATACCTGATCGATATACTCCGGAAAGTCGCCGCGGCCCTTACTTCCAGCCGTTCCTTGCGTGCCCGTACCCCAGTTTCCCCACTCACCTAAGCTGACAGGCTTACCCTTTGATATAGCAAAGTTACCGATACTCGTTAAAAAGCCATTCGTCCATGATAAGAGCTCTGAGGAAGTAGGCATATTGGTTGTCCATTTTGCACCGTAAACGTCCATGCTGATGACATCTACCTTATCATTATCCGGGTAAAAAGCCGTATATGCGGCCCCATCAGAGATTGGGCAAAATACAATTTTTAGAACTTTTGTAGGTGCTTGTGTAGCAAAGCCGGCTCGAATGAGAGGTATGGCACGATTCCAGGCGGCTATAAATTTAGAGCGATCGATAGTCGCCTGAGGATCAGGGCTCATGTTCATTTCCCACCAGATGCGGGCATAGACGGTTTGCGGGCCATACTGAGCTAGTTTAGCTCCGAGGGTAGTATAAATGTCATCGGTAGATTTTGTCGTACCACCAACCGTTACACTAGCGCCAGCAATTGCTTGATCAAGAAGCGTGTTGTATGCCGTACCTGAATCATGCGGAATAAGAGGAACGCCTATGTCTGCCGCCCTATCAGAATGAGCCGAAATGTAATTTAGGTAACCAGTATTTCCCATTCCTGGGCCAATCCAGTGGCCGGAGTTAATATCATCCCAGCTTGAGCGTGCCATCCACGTTCCGACGACCTGGTTTTCAACCGCAGGAATGTCGGCGCCCGACCAGCCAAATAGCATTGTTGGAGTTGATGGATTGGGTGCAGCTGAACTAAGTAAATCAATGACCTTCGTTACTCCAGCGATGGTAACTGTGGCGTAGCGTGAAACCATAACGTGGTTTAGTGTGACCTAATAGTAAAGTTATCGAATTGCGCAGCCGTCCAGCCGTAACATCGCATGCCTCCCATGGTCAGTGCTTTGTACTTTGTCGCTTCGGCACCACTCAGGGTGTAGGTAACCTTTGCAACAGCATCAATGTAGCCAGTTATTACATTATCGACACTAGCGATTCGCCAACTATTGCTAGCACCATTAGACACCGATTGCGTTGGTCCAGTTGCAAGTACGGTAAGCGTGCCGCCATCTACCTTGGCAAGTTTGAGGGTTCCATTATCTGAGTAAAATGTTAGTAAATTGTTTGCGTCGGCTGCATTCGCTACTACTCCGATAGCCGGAGAAGTTGGAGCAGGGCCGTTATAAATAATCTGCACCGCCACATCCATATCGGTGTGGGCACTATTTATTAAAGCGTTGCCCATATAGCCACCCGATTGCTTCACTTTCCCAGTGTCGATACTCCAAGAACCATCGGGCATTACCCAAGTTTGGCCAGTTTCTGCCGTTGTCAGTGATGAACTGCCCGAATTAAAGAGATCTTGGACGAATATTTGCCATGCGCTACTATCGATAGCCGTTGCGGTAACAGAATTCGAGGCAGCAGATTTAGCAGATATATTCCCAGCGGCGTCTTTACCGGCGACCGTATAGGTATACGCGGTGCCTGGAACAGCGGTCGTATCCGCATAAGAGCCCGAGACACTCGTTCCAAGAATTGTTGTCGGCGCATCGGATCGGTAGATATTATAACCTGTCACCCCAACTGCATCAGTTGAAGCTGTCCAGGTTAAGGAGTTACTACCCGAACCGGCAGTAGCAACTGGCGTTCCTGGAGTAGTTGGAGCAATTACGTCACTAGAAAGGCTCCCAATGTAGGTCATTGTAAGCGCACATCCGTCGGTAGAAACATAGCCAACTGCATTTATTCCTGAGGCGGCAGCAATGACCACGCCTAGTGTTACAACATCATTTGCCGCCAGTCGGACATCATCACTGACAGTTAGTCGGACATTTGACGAATATATACCACCCACTTGCCGCGCTGTTGCGCCATTAACTTGAAGGAGGAGTGCCCGCTCTCCGTTCGCCGTTCCTTCTAAGCGAACAATCGCACTTATTCGGTAGAGTCCTGCAACCGTTGCCTTTAATGCGCTTGTCGTGGTGTTATCAACGTATGTTCCACCAATATAGTCTTTACCCGGGAGAGCTATTTGAGCCGCGCCCGTGACCGCTTGTGTGCCAGCATTCATAAAAATACGTGCTGCATGAAGTGTTGTAGAGCCCGCCGCATATCGGCCATCTAACAGCGTAAGAGTACTTGCTGCAAGGCCCGCTGGTTCCGCGCCAATAGACGCTGGAGTTACGGCTGTAGAAGATATATCAAGTTGATTAACATGTGTTCCGTCAATAAGGACGTTGCTCTTTGTAGCAATCAACGCCGCTTGAGCGGTACTAACTGGTTTACTTGCATCACTCGTATTATCTACATTTCCGAGACCAATACCGGCTTTAGTGGTTGGGTTATTCAATACTGACATAGTTGCTTGCTCGTTAGTGCTTTACTTATAATTATTATGCTTATTGAAGCTCATTGTAACGAATAATAGTGAAGTCTGCAAGGAGCCTCTATTTTTTGTTGGAGTATATAATAGAGGCATGGAACCAACTACCCGACGATCACATCACACAATCTTTAAAGTATATGTTTCAATCATCTTAACGATTATTGCCCTGTTACAGATGGCACTCATCGCCTTGCTTATATATGGAGGTGTGCGCCTCGCTGACACAGCAAAAACTCTGAATACCAAAGTCGACACTTTCAGTAGCAAGGTTGATACGTTAAATCAAAACCTTGATAATTTAGATTCGCCGCTGCGCTACTACCAGTAAGTCTTTAAAATGGGGCGCCAAACGCGAGCGCTATTACCCCTGCTGCTAGCGGTAGAATAAGATTATCCATACCCTTAAAACTTAAGAGTTCAATCAGTGCTAGATACAGCGCCGCCACTATTGCCGCTGTAGGTGACACAACCAGGAGTGACAATCCAAATGCCGTTACAACAAAAACCGATGTACCTAAATATGTTTTTGGCGCACTAATATATACGACTTGGCGTTTGCCAAGTAATTTCCCCACTACCCCAGCGAGTCCGTCGGATACCGCGAGGATTAGTATCGCATACATAAAGACGCGAGGCTCTGGGAAAAGAATAGCGGCGAGTAATATACCGGTTGGATACCATAACTCCCCAGCTCCCGACCGTTCTGGGTCGTGAATAGACCGAAATATCCCGCGTGAGCGGCTGACGGCAATCACAACAATAAACATGAGCGACAGAAGCAACAGGTAACTATGCTCAACGTAAAACGCCGATAGAGCAACGGTCACACCCGTTAATATATGCGTAGCTTTGCGCGTTAACTCAAGGGGCAAGCGTAGTGAGCGCGCTAACAGCTCGATCCCTACAACAATAACGAACAGTATGCCGAGTAAAATCAGAAACGCTTCCATATCCCGATTGTACTCTATCTATTCCATATAACGCTCACGGTACACCCATAACCATAGACAATTCCTTAGTTCCCTGCTATAATGGTACTTAGCGCATCCGAATGGATACTACTCTACCCGATAGATTTGTATAGAACACGCATAAAATAGTTCTCACCGTTCGTCTGCCTACTAAGACAGTAATGAGGCACGGTTCTATACAGTATCGAGTGCCCAGAAAAGGAAAATTTAGTGAAAAATTCATATTCTAGTGGTCAGCCTTCACGCCGACCATCTCGCCCAGGCGTGCGTTCATTTAGCCCAGGACGCCAATCAAACCGCCCGAGCCGTGGCCGCGGCACCTATATCAACCCTGATAAATTCATTAATAAGGCGGTTGCCGCGCATGACGAAGCTCCTTATGAGCCAGTTCATACCTTCACCGACTTTGGGTTTAGTCCAGAGCTACAACACAACATTGATCGTAAGGGATATAAGCTACCAAGTTCAATTCAGGATGGAGCAATTCCGCTGATTCTTGAAGGTCGCGATGTGATTGGCCTTGCCAACACCGGTACCGGTAAAACGGCTGCCTTTGGTTTGCCTATTATTGAACGCCTCAGCGGTGTCAATGGCGCCCTTAGCGTATTAATCATGGCCCCTACCCGCGAACTTGCCGCTCAAATCGATGAACAATTCCGCGAGTTTTCTCACGGTATGCGCCTTTACAGCACACTCGTTGTTGGTGGTGTCAATATTGAACGCCAAATCCGCGATCTCCAACGTCGTCCCCATATCGTTATTGGTACACCAGGACGTCTAAAGGACTTAATGGAACGTGGTGCCCTTAATCTTAAGAACGTTAATACGCTTGTTCTCGACGAAGCTGACCGTATGCTCGACATGGGCTTCTTGCCAGACATTAAGCGCATTATCAGCATGACACCAAAAGAACGCCAAACGCTCTTCTTTAGCGCAACGATTACGCCACAGATTCAAACATTGACGCAGGAATTCCTCCGCGATCCAGCCATTGTGTCGGTTCGTACGAGCGAAACAAGCGACCATGTTGAACAGGATGTTGTTGAAGCAAGCGACAAGGAGCACAAACTTGAGCTTCTCACTAACATGCTGCAAACAGAAGACTTTAATAAGGTTCTTATCTTTGGTGAAACAAAGTACGGCGTGCAGCGCCTTGCTGATACCCTTAGTAAGGCCGGAATGCCTGCTGAAGCTATCCATGGTAATAAGAGCCAACCGCAACGCCAACGTGCCCTTAAGGCATTTAAAGACGAGCGCGTTAAGATTCTTGTAGCAACCGATGTTGCCGCTCGTGGTCTCGACATTCCAAATGTGTCGCACGTGATTAACTACGATCAACCTGCAACGTACGAAGATTACGTTCACCGTATCGGCCGTACTGGTCGTGGCGGCGAACGAGGCACCGCCCTCACATTTATCGCACCACGCCGACGAGGCTAAGGAGCAATTAAAAAAGTCCCGCACATCGCGGGACTTTTTTGTATGCATTATTATTTTTTCGTTGTCGCTGGCTTCTTCGTCACGACTTCTGCTTCTTTTGCCCGGGCAGAACGAGAGGTAAATTCCCCACGTACCTGGAATAAAAAGTAAAAAACGAATGCCTGCAAGAGTAGCCCAACCGTAAATCCAAAGAGGAAGCCAATCACAAGGAGTGGGCTACCAGGCATTACAAGATTTATAACAAGACCAATAACGGCAAAAAGAGTACCAAGCAGCTGAACGTAAAACACACGATTCCAACCGCGCTTTTTACCTTCTTTGAGTGGCGCAATCGCCATAAAGTAAAGCACTGTCGTAATAACTGATTCAATGAAGCTAAGGAGGTAGACTGAAGTGTTTAGATCAGCCACGGGATCAATATAGATATTGGCATGACCAGTGCGTGCGAGGGCGCCAAGGTATTGTCCTACTCCTGCAAGTGTTCCAAATATGCCAAGAATCGCAAGAATTAAAATGATCCACCATAAATTTCTACCGAGCCAGGCACGCCCGCCTTTAGGTAGTGACGGGAAGGCACTCAGCCACCGCGCTAATGTATCTTCAATTATTTGAATATTTTTCATGTTGCTCCTTTGCCGCACCGTTGCGACTATTTGATCAGATTATATCCTTACACCTGCCGTAAGCGCAACTATAAGCAAATTATTCCAAGGTGGCTTTAAGGGAGTGTTCAAGGCGCCAGGCTTCAATGGCTGCATGATTGCCACTTAGGAGTACTTCGGGTACGCGTTCGCCTTCAAAGACCTCTGGCCGTGTATACTGAGGAAACTCTAGCGTTTCGCCGTCACTAAAGCTTTCTATTGCGGCACTCTGTTCGCCACCAAGGACTCCAGGGATTAATCGTACGACGCTGTCGATCACCGTCATTGCAGGGAGCTCGCCCCCAGTAAGGACGTAATCACCAATTGAAAGCACCGTGTCCACGACACTCATAATCCGCTCGTCCACGCCCTCGTAACGCCCACATATAAAGATAAGCCCACGTCCCTCATCAGCATAACTCTGAGCCGTTGCCTGTTTGTAGCGTTCACCACGTGGACTTGTTAA
>Ga0210040_10004013_pt1 | contig 19474 bp, 16 predicted proteins | sample CryGeyCG12114_NA_FD_185462 | JGI IMG/M metagenome (GOLD analysis project Ga0210040, IMG submission 185462) | Groundwater microbial communities from aquifer - Crystal Geyser CG19_WC_8/21/14_NA (SPAdes) (version 2) | ecosystem: Environmental > Aquatic > Deep subsurface > Groundwater | place: USA...
CGGACCTCGGCGACCGACGTCGACGAGGGGATGGTCAAGGGCTGCGCGCACCCGACGGGCCCGCTGCACCTCGGCGACCTCGTCGGCCTCGGGCACCTGCGCCGCGGTGGCGCAGAGCATGTACGCCGAGTTCAAGGAGCAGCTCTACGCGCCCCCGCCGCTGCTGCTGCGCTTGGTCGAGGCCGGGCTCCTCAGCCGCAAGACCGGCCGGGGCTTCTTCGCGTGCCACTGATGCCTGCAGGATCAGCGCGGTCGGCCGGTCAACACGGCACAGTCACCGCGGAGGTCCAGCTCCGATGCCCCGGTGGGGGACCAGGGGTCAGGCCGCGCTGCGCCAGCCGTCGGCGATCGCGGTGAAGCTGTCGGTCCGACGGGCGCGGTCGAGGCTCGGCGTGACGACGACGATCTCGTCGGCCTGCGCCGCCGCCTTCAACTCGAGCAGCCGCTCGACCACGACCTTCGGCTCCCCGACGACCATGCGGCTGTCGTCCACGTCCCCGCCGGTGAAGGCGCCGGACCGGGCGTACACCTCTACCTCCTCGGGGCGCAGCGGCTCCCGCACCCCGCGCGCGAGGTTGCGCATCGTCAGCGCCCAGGCCGCCTCGAACTCGCGGCGGGCCTGCTCGTCGTCGCTCGCGAACGTCAGCACCGACATCGCGGAGTACGGCGCGTCGCCCTCGACCCGGGGCGTGAAGTCCCGGCGGTACTCCCGAAGAGCGTCGGTCGCGATCTCCGGGCTCATGTGGTGCGCGAACACCGCGCGCAGGCCGTTGACCGCGGCGAACTTCGGGCCGTACGCGCTCGAGCCGAGCACGAAGACCTCCGGTCGCTCGTCGACCACAGGCGCGACGACCAGGGACTCGTACGGGTGCCCCTCCGGGAAGCCTTCCCCCAGGAACGCGAGCAGCTCGGCGACCTGCGCCGGGAACTCCGCGGCAGGGTCGACCCGCAGGCCGCGCCGCAGCACGTGCGCCGTCAGCGGGTCGGTGCCGGGGGCGCGCCCGAGAGCGAGGTCGATGCGGCCCGGGTGCATGGCGAGCAACGTGCGGAACAGCTCCGCGACCTTGAACGCCGCGTGGTTCGGCAGCATCATCCCCGCGGCGCCGACGCGCAGCGTCTCGGTCTGCGAGGCGAGGTGACCGACCAGCAGCTCGGGTGCGCTGGACGCCAGGCTCAACATGTTGTGGTGCTCGGACACCCAGAAGCGGCGGTAGCCCGCGCGCTCGACGGCCTGCGCGATGCCGACGGCCCCGCGGATCGCGTCGGCGGGGGTCTCACCGTGCTCGATGCCCACGAAGTCGAGGACGGCGAGTGGCAGGACGGAGGGCGCAGACGTCATGTCAGACCGAACACCACTGGTGCGCAGACCTTCCATGTCAGCCCGGGCGCACGTCCCCGACGCGAGCGGTCATCGCGGCGGCCTGCTCAGACGACAGAGAGGTTGACCTCGATGTTGCCGCGGGTGGCGTTGGAGTAGGGGCAGGTCTCGTGAGCTCGCTGGACCAGGGCGAGGGCGGCGTCGTGGTCCAGGTTCGGGATGTGGACGTCGAGGTCGACGGACAGCCCGAAGCCGCCGCTGGAGAGCTGGCCGATGGAGACGCTGGCGGAGACGGCGCTGCCGCTGAGGTCGGAGCCCTTGCCGACGTGCTTCATGGCCGAGTGGAAGCACGCGGAGTAGCCGGCAGCGAACAGCTGCTCCGGATTGGTGGCGCCGCCGGCACCGCCCATCTCGACGGGTATGCGCAGGTCGACGTCGAGCAGTCCGTCCTCGCTCCTGGTGTGGCCGTTGCGGCCGTCGCCGGTCGCGGTGACGGTGACGGTGTAGATGGGCTTCATGGCGCAGGTTCCTCTGGTTCTCGGGGTGCACGGAGTGTTTCGTGAGTCCGGGTGCGGCTACCGGCGGGAGTCGGGGCTGTACGGCTCGTGCGCGGCGAGGTGGTGGCGCAGCGGCGGACCCTCGTGATCGAGGTGAACAGCCCGCGCACGCGACCTCTTCCTCGCCGTGCTCGCCATGGGCTGGGTGCGCGGCGCCGCGATTGGCCGACGACGCGACTGCGCAAGCGCTCGAGTCGCTCGTACGCTGCGGTTGGGCCAGCAAGTCGCAGCAGTAGCCGGGCGCGAACCTCAGGCGCGCGCGGGCCAAGAAGTGATCGCTCTGGCCCGAGCCTTCAGCCTTCGGCGGGGGACGCCCTCCACGGGGCGTGCACGCGGCCAGCACGACGAGCCGCGCGCCGCCGAATCATTCGCGGCCGTCGCTGTGCGGCTGCGCCTTACACGTAGAGGAGACGGTTGACGCGGACGAGGAAGTCCTTGCCGAGCTCGCTGGTCGGATCGCCCGTCAACTCGGCGATGACGTGCATCGCCAGGTCACGGCGCTTCGGAGAGCGTTCGGCAATGGCCATCCCGAGCGCGCGGGGCATGGCCTCGGCGGTGAGGTCGGTGCAGTAGACGGGGGTCCCGGGCTGCTGACGCCACGAATCGATGATCGTGCCCGCGTCGAAGCCCTCGAAGCCCGTCTGCTCGACCAGCGACATGCCCAGAGCCCGGTTGTCGTCGCCGTCGGCGGCGACGGGGATCGCGATCCGGCCGGGGGTACCGCTCGGGCTCGCGTAAGCAGAGAAGGACTGTGCCGTGATGGCGTTCCATGCCTTCACGACGCTGCGGCCGAGTTGCTCCTCGACCCAGCGGCTCTCCACCTGCCCGCCGTCAAGAGCCGCGATGTGCCCGTCGCGGGCCGGGTAGTAGTTCGAGGTGTCGATGACGACGGCGCCAGCGGGCAGGTCGCTCAGCAGGGGCGTCAGGTCGGGCACCCGGGCCAGGGGCACCGAGGTGATGAGGACGTCCACGTCCGCCGCGATCTGATCGGCCCAGGTCGACTGGGCGCCGGTCTCGAGGACCTCGGCGTCGATGGTCGCAGGCTCACGCGAGTTCGCGATCTTCACCTGGTGGCCGTGGGCGCTCAGCCGCTGGGCCAGGACGCTGCCGATGCTGCCGGCTCCCATGATGCCGATCTTCATGAACGATCTCCTCCTGGCTGGTGCTGCAGGTGTGGCTCGTGGGCGTCGTGCTCTGCTGCGCGGCGTGCTGACGTGTGCCGTTGCGTTCGCTGGTGCGGGGCGGTCACGGCTGAGCGGCGGGCTGGGTCACAGCCCCCACCGTGGTCACGGCCCGGCTCCGGAGGTGCGCGGGTCGAGTCCGTACTGGTGGGGGACGCCGAGGTTCGCGCGCAGGGTCGCGCCGGGGTACTCGGTGGGGTAGATGCCGCGTTCCTGCAGGATCGGCACGACCTCGTCGACGAACGCGTCGATGCCGTCCTCGTAGATGTCAGGGGTCATCCAGAAGCCGTCGGCGGCTCCCGCCTCGAACCACTCCTGCAGGTGGTCGGCGTGGAGCTTCCCCGGGCCCACGACCGTGGGATGGAAGTCGATCACGCCGTGGGCGAGGATGTCGCGCGGGGACCACCCCTGGCGTGCCACCGCGAGGGCGTTCGACGAGCGCGGGTCAGCCGGTGAGGCGTAGGCGGACGCGAGCTGCTCCGGCGTGAGCGGTTCGTCGTACCGGTCCGGGGAGATCTGGATCCCGAGCACCGCGCCGAGGTGGGGCAGACGGGCCGCGATGACGTCCCCCGCGTACCTGAGGCGACGGTCCAGACCCTCGCGCACGGTCGGCGCGACGGTGGTCATGATGCCGGCGATGTACTTGATCTCGTCGGGGTCGCGGCCGGCCTCCCGGGCCGCGTCGCGGACGAGCTCGCGCTGGGCCCGCGCCTCCTCGATCGTCCACACCTCGGCGATGAAGCCGCTCGCGTAGCGGCCCGCGATCGACAGCAGGTGCGGGCTGGGGCCGCCGGAGGTGAACACGACGGGCTGGCCCTGCTCCGACGGTGGGATCGCCAGCGGACCTCGGGAGGCGACGTACTGGCCCTGCAGGTTGACGGGCAGCAGCTTGCTCGGGTCGATGAAGCGGTCCGCTGCCTGGTCCTTGACCCACGCGTCCTGCTGCCAGCTGCCCCAGAGCGCCTGGACGATCTGGATCGCCTCGTGCGCGCGCTGATAGCGCTCGGTGCGGTCGGCGACGGCCCGTCCGTAGTTGGCGGCGACAGCGGGGTCGCTGGTCGTCACCGCGTTCCAGCCCGCGCGGCCGTGGCTCAGGACGTCCAGGGCCTTGAACTGTCGTGCTGTGTTGAACGGTTCCTGGAACGTCGTCGACCCGGTCGCGACGAACCCGATGTGCGTCGTCTCGCGCATGACGGCGGTCATCTCGATCAGCGGGTCCATGAGGTTGCTGATCGTGGAGTGCTCGACGTCGCCGCGTACGGCCGGGAAGTCGGGGGTGAACAGGAACGCGAACTTGCCGCGCTCGGCAGCCTGAGCATGCCGCACGGTGGCGTCGACGTCCGCGTAGGTGCCGGGGTCCACGTGCGGGGCCCGCCAGGCGCCGTGCAGGCCGCCGTACCCGTCGATCATCCCCATCCCGAGGATCAGCTTGTCCGTCATGTCAGCGGGCCACGGTCTCGCGGACTGCGCCTGCGGTGGCGGTCACGTCGGCCACCGTCTCGATGGTGACCGGGGCAACGGCGACCGGCGCGTCGACGACTGTCCCGTCGGTGGCCGGATTCGCTGTCCCACGGACGAAGAGGACACCCACCAGGACGACCAGGCCGATGGCCAGGGCGGTCAGGAAGGCGGCGTGTCCGGCCGACTCGGCCTGCGCACTGTTGAGCACGCCGGCGTCCCGGGCCCCGGAACCGATCGTGTAGGCCGAGATGAACACCGCTCCGAAGGCGGCACCGGCGAGCTGCTGGACGGTGGCGAAGGCCGCGGAGCCGTGCGGGAAGAGCTCGGTCCGCAGGGCGCCCATCGCACTGGTCGTGAGCGGCGCCCACATCGTGGCCATGGCGCTGGTGAACACCAGCCAGGCGAGGATCAGTGACACGACGCTCGTGCTCGCGTCGACCCGGCTGAGGATCCACAGGACGGCCAGCCAGACGACCGCCGCCGGGATCACCAGCGGGCGCGGTCCGACGCGGTCGTACACCCGGCCGCTCAGCGTCGCCATGATCGAGATCGCTGCGCCCCCCGGGATCAGGAACAGGCCCAGCTGCAGGGTGCTCAGGCCGGTGACGTGGGTCAGCACGAGCGGGACCACGACCTGCAGGCCGATCCCGTTGCCCGCGACGAAGACCATGATCAGGATCGGCAGGGTGTACGCCCTCCGGGCGAAGATCCGCATGTCCAGGAACGCGCTGTCCCGACGCTGCAGCGAGAGCTGCCGCAGGACGAACGCTCCCAGGCCGACCAGCCCCACCGCGATGGGCAGGTACGGGGAGATCGGGGCGTGCCCGGAGGATGCCTCGCCGAGCAGGGACAGTCCGTAGACCAGGCCGCCGAACCCGACCGCGGACAGCAGCAGCGACGGCAGGTCCAGGGTCACCGGCTCCGGGGTGGTGGCGTTGCGCAGCTTCCACGCTCCCAGCACCAGTGCGACGACCTCGATCGGCAGCATCAGGAGGAACAGCCAGCGCCAGCTCAGGACGGACAGCACGAGACCCGACAGCGCCGGGCCGAGAGCCGGCGCCACGGCCGGGACGGCCGTCGTGATCGCCATCATCCGGCCACGGCGAGCGTCCGGGACCAAGCGCATCGTCGTGGTCATCAACAGGGGCAGGAAGACCGCGGTGCCGGACGCCTGGACGACCCGGCCGGCGACCAGGACGCCGAACGTCGGCGCGCTCGCCGCGAGGGTCGTCCCGACGATGAACAACGACATCGCGACCAGGAAGATCGTCCGCAGGTGGAACCGCCGCATCACGAAGCTGCTGGCCGGGATCAGCACGGCCATGGTGAGCAGGAAGCCGGTCGTGACCCACTGCCCGGTGCTCGGCGTGACCCCGAAGTCCTCGATCAGCGTGGGCAGCGCGACGCCCAGGAGCATCTCGTTGAGGAAGACGACGAACGTCGAGGCCATCAGGATCCCGATGACCAGGGCGACGCCCGGCGGAAGCCGGTCGCCGGAGGAGGTCGTCGGTGCCGGAGCTGCGACGTCAGATGCCGCTGGGGTGGTCATGTGCGGGCTCGCCGTCTCTGGGGTCTGGAGGAGATCAGTCGGTGTCGGTGCAAGGGCGCTCGGCCCGTGGGGCAGAGGTCAGGTCCGCTCGGCGGACAGGTCGGCACCGGGCAAGCGCCTGCAGCGTCAGGTGGCAGCCACCGGTGATCCGTGGGGAACACCGGAACAGCGCCCGGTGCTGCGATGGACCGGCCGAAACGGAGGGAGATTCCGCTCCTGCGCGACGATACGGAGCCGGTGTCCGGCTGTCAACGACGTACGAGCTGACGTGACCGAGGCCACCACGTGCGTCTGACGCGGCGCGGTCGGACGTCCTGGACCCCACACGTCACAGACGGCGGTGTTCAGCCCATCGCACTCGTGCTCGCATCAGTGACATGGAGCCGGCAGTGGCGTTCGAGCCGTGGCCGGCCGCCCGTGACCTGACGACCCGACCTGATGGGCTCGTCGACGCGGTCCAGGGAGCTCGTCCGGCAGGCCTCGTCTCCGGCCCTCGCGCCCTGCGGTCACGACGTCGGGGAGGGACTCCCGGTCGTGGGCGGCATGTGCCAGCCGTCCCGCACGATGGCGGGCAGGGACTCTCCGGACCGTTCGTCCGCCAGCTGCGCATCACGCACCCACGCTGCAGCCAGCACGGTCAGGACCAGATCCCGGTCGCGCACCCAGGGACGGGCACAGTCGGCAGCCTGCGCAGCGGCGAGGAAGTGCCCGGTGATGTCGACGAGCCGTTCGCAGGTGATGGCCAGCGGTGAGGTGGTTGCACGCAGCGCCTCCCGGAGGGGGCCGGGCAGCCCGTCGAAGACGGTCACGTAGTCACCCAGCGCCGTCAACCACAGCTCCAGAGCTGCGAGGGGGTCGCCGCGCTCGGCCTCGATCACGGCCCGGCGAGCGTCCAGCTCCTCCCAGCGGGCCTGCAGCAGCGCCGCCAGGAGAGACTCCCGGGTCGGGAAGTGGCGGTACAGGGTGCCCGGCCCGAAGCCGGCTCGCTTCGCGATGTCCTGCATCGCACCGCTCACCCCGTGCTCGGCGAAGAACTCCTCGGCGACGTCGAGGATGTGCAGTCGGTTGCGCTCCGCGTCAGCACGCGACTTCCGCGGCATCGACTCCTGCTGGACCAGCATCACACTCCTCCTCCTCGAAGCGGACGATACGTCCACGTCTTGCGGAAGGACAAAGGGATCGTCAGCTGGCTCTGAGGGAGCCGGCCTGCCGAGTGGCGGCGAGGAGCACCTGTGGAGGACCGCCAGGACCGACGACAGGGCCGGGACAGGGCGCCCCGGGCGTCTGCAGGTCCAGTACCCGACCGGAGGAGTCCTCGGCGCTGACGCCTCCGCTGACGACAGTCCCGGACGTGCCAGCAGGAGCCACCATCAGTCAGCACTCGGGCCGGGCCGAGGTGCCGCTGGCTGGTGCAGCAGGCGCAGGACGCGGCTCACCGTGGGGGACACTGCCGACAGCGTGACGCAGTGCGTCAGGGCGGGGGCCAGGCCGTGGCTGTCGGCGAAGGTGACGCGGGCGAGGTCGACCTCGACGGTCGTACCGGGTCGACGGGCGGGACCTGTACGCGCCACCGCGCCTTCGCGGCGCGCGTGCTCGATCACCGTCTGCAGCAGCGGCGCCGTGGCCACGTCCAGCTCTCCGGACGCCTCGACCCGCGGTCGCCGCCCGCGCCGCGTGATCCGGACCTCGAACTGCGCGACCCGGTCCGGCTGCATCAGCCAGCCGTGCCCTGCGGGCGCCGCGCCCGCCTCGAGGGCTCCGCGCGAGGGCAGGGTGTTCGTGTTCGTCGGGGGCATGTCGGCAACGTAGGCGGGCCCGATCATGCAGGTGCAGGGCTGTGGCCGGCCAGGTCCTCGCCCCTGCACTGCCGGCTCCCGGCAGGACCGGCGCCGGCAGGGGCTGGGCGCGCAGCAGCGGGCGGGGGGCCGGGTGAGCAGTCGGGGCCGCTCACCGCGACGTGCAGGGCGAGCCGCGTCGCCGGCCGAGCGCCGCTGCCCACGCTCCACGGGAGCGGGGCGCTCCCGCCGCCCGGGCCGGTGCCCGGGCGGCAGGAGCGGGGTGGAGCTGCCCGTCAGGCCGCGCGCCCCACCAGGTAGTCGCTGGTGTAGATCGTCTGGCGCGTGATGGTCGTACCGCTGTGGCGGGCCACCCAGAACGTGTTGCTGCCGGCGTAGATGCCCACGTGGCTGATCCGCCCGCCGGACCTCATGAAGATCAGGTCGCCCAGGCGCCGCTCGCCCTTGGACACGTGACGGACGCTGGAGTACTGCGCGGCAGCGTTGTGCGGCAGCGAGACGCCCACCCGGCCGTAGACGTACTTGGTGAAGCCGGAGCAGTCGAAGGAGTTCGGCCCGTCGGCGCCGTACACGTACGGCTTGCCCCGGTGGCGCGCCGCCTCAGCGACCGCCGCCGCCCCGACCGAGGACGCGCTGGCGCGGGTTCCGCCGCGCGAGCCCCGGTCCGTGCGGGTGGAGCGCAGCGCCGCCCAGGTCCTGGGACCCACGACCCCGTCGGCCACCAGGCCGTGGCTGCGCTGGAAGGCGACCACGGCTGCCCGGGTCCTCGGGCCGAACACACCGTCGGCGCTGAGGCCGAGCCGGCGCTGGAGCTCCGCGACCGCAGCGCCCCGCGACCCGTACTTGAGCGTCGGGCTGCTGGCGCTGCTCGACGTCGACGAGAGGACGGACGACGGGCTCGCCGAGGCCGGCTGGGCGAACAGCGGGACGCTGAGCGCCGTGCTCGCGCCGACGAGGACGACGGCCGCCCGGACGGGATGCCGGGACGGCCGGGCGTGCCGGGGCTGGTAGCGGCTCACTGCTGCCACCGACCGGGGGCGGTGCAGGTGTAGGCGTGCTGGATCAAGGTAGGACCTCTCCGACGCCTCCGGGGTGAGCTGTCGGGTTCGGGCTGGAGAGCCCGGCCGCGGTGCGCGGCTTCACCCCAAGGAGGCACTGGCCCCCGTCGTGCGATGGGTCCCCCGGTCCCGCCCGCAGGAGTGCGGGAGCCGAGGACGCCGGGCGGGACTCGGCGAGGGCGTCACGGCACCCCGCTGTCGAGCGAGGCCCCGACAGAGTAGGTGCTGATGGCCTGGTGCGGCGACCGACAGGCTGTCCGATCTCGCGCCGGGACCGGACGCAGGGGCGCAGGACCCGAGGGACGACACGCGGCGCCGGTACGCGGGGCGGGCGGGAGCGCCACCTCGCGCCGGGACGAGGACCCGTCCCGGTGCTGCGCCGTCGCGCGCCGGAGGGACGGCGCCGCGCTCACGAGCTCCGGCTCCGCGAGCGCGGGCAGCCCCTACGCCGTCGGCCGGCCGGGCTGCAGGCCGAGCCGCTCGATGGTCGCGTCCCGCATCCTGAACTTCTGGATCTTCCCGGTGACGGTCATCGGGAACTCGTCGGTGACGACCAGGTAGCGCGGCACCTTGTAGTGCGCGAGCCGGCCCGAGCAGTACGCGCGCAACTCCTGCTCCGTGAGCGAGGCGCCCGGCTTGAGGCGCACCCAGGCGCACAGCTCCTCGCCGTACCGCGGGTCCGGCACCCCGACGACCTGCACGTCCGCGACGCCCGGATGGGAGTAGAGGAACTCCTCCACCTCGCGCGGGTAGACGTTCTCGCCGCCGCGGATGACCATGTCCTTGATCCGGCCCACGATGTTGACGTAGCCCTCGTCGTCCATGACGGCGAGGTCCCCGGTGTGCATCCAGCCGTCCCCGTCGATCGCCTGGGCGGTCTTGTCGGGCTCGTCCCAGTAGCCCAGCATCACCGAGTAGCCCCGGGTGCACAGCTCCCCGGTCAGGCCACGCGGCACCACCTGTCCGGACGCGGGGTCGACGACCTGCACCTCGACGTGCGGGTGGACGCGGCCGACCGTCGAGACCCGCTTGTCCAGCTCGTCGTCGACGCGGCTCTGCGTCGACACCGGCGAGGTCTCGGTCATGCCGTAGCAGATGGTCACCTGCTCCATGTGCATGTCGGTGAGCACCCGCTTCATCACCTCGACCGGGCAGGGCGACCCGGCCATGATCCCGGTGCGCAGGCTCGACAGGTCGAACTCCCCGAACCGCTCGCACTCGAGCTCGGCGATGAACATCGTCGGCACGCCGTACAGCGACGTGCAGCGCTCGTCCTGCACGGCGCGCAGCGTCGCCACCGGGTCGAACGCCGCCGCGGGGACGACCATCGTCGCGCCGTGCGTCAGCGCCGCGAGGTTGCCCATCACCATCCCGAAGCAGTGGTAGAAGGGCACCGGGATGCAGATGCGGTCGTCCGCGGTGTAGCGGCACAGCTGCCCGACGAAGTAGCCGTTGTTGAGGATGTTGCGGTGCGAGAGCGTCGCGCCCTTCGGGAAGCCGGTCGTGCCGCTGGTGTACTGCAGGTTGATCGGGTCGTCCGCCGACAGCTGCGCCTCCCGCTCCGCCAGCTGCCCCTCCCGCTCCGCGAGTTGCGCCGTGCCGCCGGCCGCGAGCCGCGCCCAGTCCTCGTCGCCGAGGAAGACCACGCGCTCCAGCGCGGGACAGTCGCCCCGGACCTGCTCGACCATCGCGCGGTAGTCGCTGGTCTTGAACTCCGGCGCGGCGACCAGCCACCGGCAGCCCGACTGGGCCAGCACGAACTGCAGCTCGCTGGTGCGGTACGCCGGGTTGATCGTCACCAGCACGACCCCGATGCGGGCGGTGGCCAACTGGGTCAGCGTCCACTCCGCCTCGTTCGGCGCCCAGATGCCCAGCCGGTCGCCCCTGGCCAGGCCCGCGTCCAGCAGCGCGGCGGCCAGCGCGTCGACCGCCGCGTCGAGCTCGGCCCAGGTCCAGCGCCGGCCGCGGACCAGGTCGACCAGCGCCTCCCGCTCGCCGGACGCGGTCGCCGTACGGCGCAGGGCCGCGCCGATCGTCTCCTCGAGCAGCGGCACGTCGGTGCTGCCGGCCGCGTACGACAGGGCGGGCGCTGAGCTGGTCAACGGAGGACTCCTCGGGGGTCGGGGCGGTGCGGGGTGCGTCCGGGGCCGGGCGGGCCGGCGAACGCCTGGGCCAGGTCCAGCCAGCGGTCGGCGTCGGAGCCCTCGGCCGACAGGGCCAGGTCCGCGCGGGCGCGACGCCGGGTGACGCGCAGGCAGAAGTCGAGTGCGGGGCCGGTGACCCGCTGCGCGGCCTCCGGCGGACCCCAGGTCCACAGCGCGCCGCCGGGGCCGGTCAGCTCCACCCGGAACGGCGCGGGAGGCGGCGCCTGGCCGTGGACGCCGAACGCGAAGTCACGCGTGCGCACCCCCAGGTGCGCGACGGCGCGCAGCCGGGACGTCGGCAGGACCGGCAGGTCCAGCGCGTCCCGTACGTCCACGCCGTGCGCCCAGGTCTCCATCAGCCGGGCGGTCGCCATGGACGCCGCGCTCATCGGCGGGCCGAACCACGGCAGCGCCGTGCCCGGCGGGAGGTCGGCCAGCGCCGCGCGTAGCGCCTGCCGTCCGGCTCGCCACCGGTCCAGCAGCTCCCCGGGCGCGAGCCGCGCGCCGGCCGCTGCCGCGGCGTCCACGGCCGTGCCGACGTCGAGGGCGGCCGCCGCGGCCCGGAAGCCGTCGGGGTCGGTCGCCGCCTGCAGCGCCGCCTCGTCGGTCCAGGCCAGGTGGGCCAGCTGGTGCGCCACCGTCCAGCCCGGCGCGGGCGTGGCCCTCCCCCACCCGGCCGCGGGCAGGCGTGCGACCGCGTCGTCCAGCTCCGCGCTCTCCTCGGACACCGCGTCGAGCAGGCCGGCCAGCAGGTCCACGCGCGTCCTCCTCCGTGAGCAGCCGGGGCTGTGCCGCCAGCATGACGCAGGAGCACACCACTGCTGCGTCCTACCGGAGGACAGGGGGGAGCGCAGCGCCTTCAGCCCGTCGGCGCCCGGACCGATGCACAGCCGTGCGCCTGCATCGCCTCGCCGCCCTGCCCGTCCTGCTGGCCCTCGTCGGCGTCGTGCCGCCGGGGAACGCGGCAGCCGCGGTCCCCCCGGGACCGGCAGCGGTGGCCCGGGCGGGGACGCAGGTGAGCGACCTGCGCGCCCTACCGGCGGTGGGCGGGGTGCGGCTGACCTGGAGTCCGGCGCCGGGAAGCGCAGCCACGTCCAGCTACGTGGTGGACCGGCGCGCCGGCTCCGCGCCGTGGCAGCGCCTGGCGGACACCAGCACGCGGTCGTACGGCGACGCCGCAGCGCCCTCCGGCGTGGACCTCACCTACCGGGTCACGCCCGTCGGCAGTGCCGGCGAGGACCCCACCGGCGCGGCCGTCAGCGCTGTCGTGCGGCCGCTGCCGGCCGTGGGACCGCCGGCGGGGGCGATGTCGTACGCCTCGGTGGACGGCGGCCCGCTCCTGTCCGGGCAGTCCGTGGTGGCCGACAGCTCCGCGGTCACCCTGCGCCTCCCCGGCCCCGACGGCCCCCTCGTGCGCGTGTGGCCGAGCGGGGGCGAGTGGACGACCGGGACGTACCCCGGGCAGGGCTACCGACAGGAGGACCCGTTCTCCGGGGCGGAGTCGCTGGCCGGCACCTGGACGGTCACGGCGGCGCTCCTGCGCCCCGACGGGACCCCGGTCACCCTGAGCGCCCTGTTCGACGGCTCGCGCAGCACCCCGCTCGGGCCGGTGCCGGTCCGGCTGATCGTCGTACAGGCAGGCGTCGCGACCGGCCTGCCCCCGTACGTGATCACGGCGCCCGCCGTGCTGACGTGGACGCTGCCCGCAGGCTCCGACCAGAGCCTGCCCGTGGGGCTGCGCAACGTCGGCGGGACGACGGCCGTGCTGGACGCCGTCTCCGTCAGCTCGATCCGGGCCGACCCCCCGCAGCCGACGCCGTACCGCGTCGGGCGGGCCTGCCTCGGCGTCGCCCTCCCGGCCGGCGGAGTCTGCTCGACGAGCATCCGGGCGGTCCAGGACGCGGGCACCTCCCTGTTCGCGCTCGGGCAGGCCACGTGGACCGGGCCGGGCGGGCTCGCCGCCCGGGTCGAGCTGCGCGGTGCGCCTCCGGACCCAGCCGTCGCCCCACAGGTGTCCCCTCCCCGGGTCAACTCGGTGTGGCGGGGCGCGATCGTCCTCGACGTCGACAGCGTCGACCCGCAGCCCGGGCAGCAGGTGCAGCTGCACTGCCGCGTGGACTCCGGCGCCTTCACCACCGCCTGCGGCTCGCAGTGGTACCTCGCCCGGCTCGCGGGCGGCGCGCACACCGTCACCGTCTACGGCACCGACCCCGACGGCAACATGTCCGACTGGCAACGCCTCACCTTCACCGTGCCCGGCTCCACCGGACGGGACCTGCTCGCCGTCACCGGCCGGGACGCACAGCTGCACAGCACCACCGACGTCCGGCGCCCCCTCCTCCCCCAGGGCGGGCGCCTGGTCGGCGGCCCCGCGCTGGCCGTCGCGGGCAGCGAGGTCTACACGGTCGGCGTCGGCGCGGACCGCGCCCTCTACGTCCGCAGCCGCACGCGGGGCTGGAGGCGGCTGGGGCCCGCGGGCACCCGGTGCACCGGTCCTTCGGTCGCCATCAGCGGCAGGACCATGGCGGTCGCCTGCCGCGGGGCCGACGGGCACCTGCGCGTCGGGAAGGCGGTGCTGCCCGCCGCCGGGCTCCCGGCGATCGCGCGGTTCAAGGACCGCGGCGGCGCGCTGCTCCACGGTCCCGTGGCCAGCCAACGGGACGGGGTCTTCACCTACGAGGTCGTCGGCACCGACCACGCCGTCTGGTCCACGGGCGACAGCGGCGGCTGGCGCGAGCTCGCCGGCGGCCTGCGCTGCTACGGCCCGCCCGGCACCGACAGCCTCGACGGCAACGGCCTGGCCTGCCGCTCGCGCAGCGGCTCCCTGCAGCTGGTGCTCGCCCGCGGCAACGAGCCCGTCGACGTCGGCGGGCAGGTCGTCGGCCGGCCGGGCCTGGCGGTGGACGTCGACGGCACCACCCGCAGCTACGTGCTCGGCACCGACGGCCGCACCCACGTCGCGTGGACCTCCCCGGCCCGGACCTCCTCCGCCTGGCGCACGGTTCCCGGGGGGGAGGGCCGGTACGGGGTGTCCGCCGGGCACGCCGCCCGCTGACAGGCGCCCCGGCCGGGTCGCGTCCCTGGGCGGCGGGCCGCACGCTGGTCGGGTGCCCGTCCTCGCCCCGCCGCCCGTCGACACGCCCGCCACGCGGGACCAGCTGGTGCAGTGGGTGCGCGCGCACCTCGGCCACCTGAGCTGCGACGAGCCGAGCGCGTCCAGCACGCGCGGGGGTCAGGCTGCGGCGGACGCCGGGCTGGCCGCGCTCGACCTGACCGGCTACGCGCGCCGCCGCAGCCAGGTGCTGCCCGCACCGACGCGCGGCGCGTCGCGGATGTCGCCGTACGTGCGCCACGGGCTGCTCACGCTGCCGCAGCTGTGGGCCGCCGCCGCGACGGCCCCGGCGGCCGACCGGAGCAAGTACCGCGACGAGCTGCTCTGGCAGGAGTACGCCCGCCACCTCTACGCCCGGCTCGGCGCGGCCAACAGGGTGTCGATGCGGACCGAGCCGCCGGTCTTCAGCGACGCCGACCCGTGGCCGCGCGACATGGCCTGCATGGACGCCGTGCTGACCGAGCTCGAGGACGACGGCTGGCTGGTCAACCAGACCCGCATGTGGCTCGCCTCCCAGTGGACCGTGCGCGGCGGCCGCGACTGGCGCGAGGGCGAGGACCTGCTGTACCGGCAGCTGATCGACGGCTCGCGGGCCGCGAACCGCCTCGGGTGGCAGTGGACGACCGGCGCCGGCTCGGGCAAGCCGTACGGCTTCTCGCGGTGGCAGGTCGAGAAGCGGGCGCCGGGCCTGTGCCTCAGCTGCCCGCTGCAGCGGGCCTGCCCGGTGCAGGACTGGCCGGACGCCACGACCGGGCCGCGCGTCCCGGAGCCCGCCGGACTGCGCGGCGGCCCGACCGACGCCGGACCGGACCGGCCCGTGCTGCAGGCGGAGCCCGAGGCGGTGTGGCTGACGGCGGAGTCGCTGGGCTCGCAGGACCCGGCCCTGCTCGCGCACCCGGACCTGCCCCGCGTGTTCGTCTTCGACGAGCCGCTGCTGCGCCGGCTGCAGCTGTCGGGCAAGCGGCTGGTGTTCCTCGCCGCCGCGCTCGCCGAGCTGGACTGCGAGGTGCGGCTGGGTGACCCGGTCTTCGAGCTCGCCGGCCGGCGGCTCGCGGTCACGTTCGCGCCGGTGCCGGGCTTCCGGCGACGCAGCACCGCGCTCGACGTCGTCGCCCTGCACCCCTGGCCGTGGCTGCGCCGCCCGACGGCCGGGTCGCTGCGCTCGTTCTCCGCCTGGCGCTGAGGGCGCCGGCCCCCGCTGGCGGGACCGGTCCGCACGGCGCTCAGCGCCGCGCTGGCTCCAGGAGCGGCGGACCGGGCGAGCCGGCGACGTACTCGACCAGCGGCGACGCCCCGCCCGCCCACGCCTGCAGGACCGGCTCCACGACCCGCCAGGCCTGCTCGGACTCCTCGCCGCTCACCGACAGCGTGCTGCCGCCGCTGAGCACGTCGCGCAGCACCGCCGTGTAGGCGGCACGCTCGCCCTGGACCGGCGGCGGGGGCACGAGCAGCGGTACCGGTGCCAGCGGCGACCCGTCCGTGCCGCCGGCGGGCGCGGCGTCCTGGGCCCCGTCGAAGCCGATCCAGAGCCGGCCGGGCGGCGCGCCGGCAGGGCCGTGGAAGTGCAGCACCACGCCCTTGCGGCCCGCGGCGAGCGCCTTGCCGGCGCGCAGCACGAAGCGGGTCCCCGCCCAGCGCGGCAGGTCCAGCTCCAGGACCAGCTCGACGTACGTCTCGGTGCCGCGGGCGGCGTCGACGCCCCGCTCCTGCCCGTAGTCCGGCACCTGAGCGCCCGCTCCGGCCAGCCGTCCCGCGGTGTAGCGGCCACGGCGCGTGCGGGCGGCGACCTCGTCCGGGGACAGCGCCCGCACCGCGCGCAGCGCCTCGAGCTTGGTCTCCCGCAGGTCGCGCTCCCCCGGCAGCTCCATCGCCACCAGGGCCAGCAGCTGCAGCACGTGGTTCTGCACGACGTCCTTGACCGCGCCGGCCCGGTCGTAGAAGTCCGCGCGGCCCTCCAGCGCCAGGGTCTCCTCCCACAGCACGTCGACCTGCGCGACGTGCGCGCTGCTCCACACCGGCTCGAGCACGGCGCCGGGGGCGCGCAGCCCGAGCAGGTCCCGGACCGTCGGCATGCCGAGCACGTGGTCGACGCGGAAGACGGCCTGCGCCCCGAGGCCCTCCGCCACCTCGGCCAGCAGGGCGTTGAGCGCGACCGCGCTGTCGAGGTCCTCGCCGAACGGCTTCTCCACCACGACGCGGCTGCCGGGCGGGAGCCCCGCCTCGCGCAGGGCCCGGAGCGCGGTCATGAACAGCCCCGGGGGCAGCGCGAGGTACACCGCCACCGGACCTCCGGAGGCGACCGCCGCGGCGACGGTGGCCGCGTCCTCGAGGTCCACCGTGCGGTGGTCGAGGCCGCCGAGCAGCGCCTGGCGCGCCGCGGCGGGCACGTCCGCGGCGTGCGCCTCCAGCCGGGCCTCGACGTGCCGTACGAACGTCGGGCCGTCCCAGTCCTCCTGCGACGCGCCCGTGACCCGGAAGCCGTCGGGGAGGAGCCCGTCGGCGTGCAGCCCGGCCAGCGCCGGCATCAGGAAGCGGCCGGCCAGGTCACCGGTCGCCCCCAGCAGGACGAGGCGGCTGATCACCCGCCCTGCCGCGCACAGGCGGCGCAGGTGCCGAACACCTCGAGGGTGTGGCTGACGTCGGTGTAGCCGGCGCGGGCAGCCACCTGCGCGGCCCACTCCTCGACCTGCGGACCGTCGACCTCCACGCTGGCGCCGCACCGGCGGCACACCACGTGGTGGTGGTGGCGGTCGGACTCGCACAGCCGGTAGACCTGCTCGCCCTCACCGGTCTGCAGCGCGTCGACGGTCCCGCTCTCGGCCAGGTTCGTCAGGTGCCGGTAGACGGTCGTCAGGCCCACGGCCTGACCGCGCCGCCGGAGCTCGGCGTGCAGCTCCTGCGCGCTGCGGAAGCCCTCTGCCTCGGCCAGCACCGCCTCGACGGCCGCGCCCTGCCGCGTCGCCCGCACGCGGGTGGTCATTCCCGCCCGCGGGGCGGCGTCCTGGGCGCCATCCTGCGCTCGACCGGCCATGCAGGAACAGTAGGCCGCGGCGCCGACGAGCTCCGCGCTCAGGCGGCGGAGGCGATCTGGTTGCGGCCCTCCTGCTTGGCCAGGTACATCGCCTCGTCCGCGGCGCGCAGCAGCCGGTCGGGACGGCCGCCCGCGCCGACCTGGAGCGCCACGCCGACGCTCGTCGTCATGCGCAGCTCGCGGCCCTGGACCACGAACGGCTCCGCGAAGGACTCCACGATCCGCTGGGCGACCGCCTCGGCCGCCGCCCGGTCGACGACCGTGGGGAGCAGCGCGGCGAACTCGTCACCGCTCAGGCGCCCCACGCGGTCCTCCGAGCGGACCGCCCCGGCCAGCCGCTGGGCGACCTGGCACAGCAGCTCGTCGCCGGCGGCGTGCCCGAGCGCGTCGTTGACGGCCTTGAAGCGGTCCAGGTCGCAGAACAGCACGGCGACGCCGCCGGGCAGGGCCCGGCGATCGGTCGCGAGGGCACGCTCGAGCCGCTCCAGGAACAGCCGCCGGTTGGGCAGCCCGGTCAGCGGGTCGTGCTGGGCCTGGTGCCGGATGGCCGCGACCAGCCGGGCGTTGCGCAGGGCCGTGGACGCCTGGTCGCCGACGCCTGACAGGCGCAGCATGAGCTCGTCCTGCTGCTCACGGCCGGTCGGCGGGCGGCGCCAGCTGGCGGTGGCCACGCCGTGCAGCTCGCCGCCCGCCAGCAGCGGCACCGCGATCACGTGCTCGACGTCGAGCACGGTGAACAGGGTCCGCAGCTCGGGCCCGACGCTGTCGCCCTCCAGGACCAGGGGCTCGGTGATGCCGTGCGCGTCCCCCAGTGCCGGCACGTCCGCGGCGGTGATCCGGGTCTGCTGGAACAGCTCGACGGGCACGGCCTCCGGCCCGCCGTTCGCGGCCCCCCGCAGGACCTGCTCGTCCCCGTCCCACAGGAACACCGAGGCCGAGGTGCAGCCCACGACGTCCGGCAGAGCTGCCGCGACCACCTCGGCCACGGTCTGCGGGTCGTCGGTCTCCGCAAGGTTGTGGGACAGCGCGAGCAGCGCCGTGGCCCGCCGCTCCGCCCGCCGGCTGGCCTCGAGCGCGCTGAGCATGTCCAGGGCGGCGGCGGCGTGCCGGGCGTACGCCGCGAGCACGTCGCGCTCGCGGCAGTCCTGCCCCTGCTCGCAGTCGTACAGCGCCGCCAGCCGGCCGTACTGCCGGCGGGCCGAGGCGACCTCGACCACCACGGCCGTGCTCCCGAGGTCCCCGTCGCCCAGCAGGCGCGCGCTGAGGGCGGCGACCTGGCCGGGGTCCACGCCGAAGGACTGCACCAGGGGCGGCTCACCGCCGTCCGGGTGCACGGCGAGCAGGTAGCCGGGCGCGAGGACCGCTGAGGCCGCCCGCTCGGTGATCTGCGCGAGCACCTGCTCGAGGTCGTCGCTGCTCACGAGGTCGGCGGCGGCCGACTGGAGGTCGGTCAGCTGGCGGTGCAGCGCCTGGCGCTCCAGCTCCGCCTGGACCCCGGCGCGCCGGCGGCGGCGGGACCAGCGCGACCAGGTCGCCCACGACACGTGGTAGATGCAGGCCGGAGCCCCGTCCGCCTGGCACTCCTGGTGCGTGATGTTCGCCGGCGGCAGCCCGAAGCCCTCCGGGATGACCGCGATCAGGCCGCGCGCGTACGCGCAGTCGAGCCGGGACGGCACGTACCCGTCGTGCAGGCGGAAGCTGAACGTGGCGGTCGTGTCGCCGGCCTCCAGCAGGAGCATCGTCGAGGTGGTCGAGTACTTCGCCACGTTGGGCGGCAGCCGCCGGTAGATCTGCGCGGGAGACCCGAGCGCGCGCATCGCGAGCACCATCGACGGGTTGACGTTCTGCCAGACGGCCGACGCGCCGATGCGCGCCATCGCCTGCGGGTCGTCCAGGTAGGCGGCTGCCGCCTCGAACAGGCGGATGCGGGTGTCGTAGCTGAACCACCTCTCCGGCCGCTCCAGCTCCTGCGCGGTGTGCGGCAGCCCGGACCGCTCCAGGACCTCGGCGACCGCCTGCTCGCCCCTCTGGGCGCGCAGGTAGCCGAGCACGAGCCGGGTGGTGGCGCTCGAGGTCTCGCGGAGCTCGGGGGCGGGTGCAGGCGACACCGTTACCTCGTCCTGTGCGGTGGTGGGCGGGTCAGGGGGGCGCCTGTGGAGGGACGCTCAACCCCTTCTCGGCTCCGCGGGCCCGTGTCTGTACGCCCAGCCCGGGCTGCCCGCCGTCCCGCGGCCGCTGGGCCGCCGGGGAGGATCAGCCGCGGGCGC
>Ga0210040_10004014_pt1 | contig 19470 bp, 10 predicted proteins | sample CryGeyCG12114_NA_FD_185462 | JGI IMG/M metagenome (GOLD analysis project Ga0210040, IMG submission 185462) | Groundwater microbial communities from aquifer - Crystal Geyser CG19_WC_8/21/14_NA (SPAdes) (version 2) | ecosystem: Environmental > Aquatic > Deep subsurface > Groundwater | place: USA...
CGACCGCCGTCGCGGGCAGCGCGGCGACGGCCCACAGGGGGCGGTGGACGCCGAGGAGCCCCAGCGCCACGAGCAGGGGCACGGCCAGCAGCAGGGCGGCCGGGGGGGCCTCGTCCCGCAGGACGACGAGCGGAGCGGCCAGGAGCGCCCCGGCCACCGCGGTGAGCAGGAGCAGGGACGTCGTCGCTCCGGCTCCGCCCCGAGGGACCTCGCCCGCCGTCGCGCCCGCCGTCACCGGCGCGACCGGCGGGACGCCCTCGCGTCCCGCAGGCCCTGCAGGCACCCCCAGGCCTTGGCGCAGTCGCGCAGGGCCGCCGCCACGGGGACCAGGGCCACCACGAGCGCCGGGTCCTCGCGGCGCAGCGCCCGCAGCAGGGGGAGCGACAGGTAGGCGGCCAGGCCGCCCGCCACGAGCCCCCGGGAGGACGGCGCGCGCCAGACGAGCAGGGGACCGACCACGTAGGCCAGCGCCCGTGCGAGGTCGCGACCCACGAGGAGCGGTGAGCCGGACCGCCCGCCGCCGTGGCCGTAGGAGCGGTACATGCGCAGCGTCGACCGGAGGTCCCCCCGCTGCTGCCACGTGACGAGCGCGTCGACGCACAGGTCGGCCCGACGGCCGGTGCGCGTGATCGCCCTGCCGAAGAGGACGTCCTCGCCGGTCCGCAGGTGCTCGGGGAAGCCGCCCGCCGCCGCCCACGCCTCCCGCCGGAAGGCCATGGAGCGCCCGGTGGGCAGGGAGGCGTCGTAGACGCGACCGAGGAGCGCGCCGTACGCGCGGACGAGCGGGGTCGGGCGCCGGGCCTCGGCGGGGTCGGGGTACCCGACGACGGCCATGGCCTCCTGGTCGGGGCGCCCCGGCGCCGAGGTGGCCCGGTAGACCCCCGTCATCAGCTGCCCCGCGCCCCGCTCGGCCGCGCCGGCGCGCAGCGCCGCCAACCACTCCGGCGCCGGCTCGCACCCGCCGTCCGTGCAGGCGATGACGTCGTGGCGCGCGGCGCGGACGCCGGTGTTGCGCCCCTCCGAGATGCCGGCGCCCGGGCGGACGACGAGCCGCACCCGCGGGTCGTGCGAGGCCAGGGACGAGACCCGGTCGGCGGTGTCGTCGGTCGACCCGCCGTCGACGACGACCACCTCGTCGTCGGCCCGCAGCTGGGGGAGGAGGCGGTCGAGCAGCGCGGTGATGGCGCGGCCCTCGTCCAGGACCGTGGTGACGACGCTGACCGGGGGACCGTCCACGAGCCCCGCGCCGGGCTTGCGCGCCGCCCGGGCGAGCGCCGTCGCGAGCTGGTCCGCGCACTCCTGCGCCCCCGGGTGGCCCTGCGTGCGGGCGCGGCCGACCTCGCCCATCGAGCGGCGCAGCCCGGGGTCGGCGAGCTCGCCCAGCACCGCCGCGAGGGCCCGCGCGTCGTCGGGCGGGACGAGGGCTCCCGCGTCGTGGCCGACCCGCCGCGCCCCGGGACCGCCGTCGTCGACGGCGATCACGGGGACGCCGGCCGCCATGGCCTCGAAACCGGCCATGGAGAAGCCCTCGCGGCCCGGCGAGCGCGGCCCGTCCGGCCGCGTCAGCACGGCGACGGCGTCGACGCCGGCGAGGAGCCGCGAGACCGAGGGGACGGCGCCCGTGAGGTGGACCCTGTCCTGGACGCCGAGGTCGTGGGCCAGGCTCGCCAGGCGCTCGCCCTCCGCGGGGGTGGCCGGGTCGGCGTCGCCGGCGACCAGCAGGCGCCAGCCCCGACCACCGGCCTCGGCGAGCGCGCGGATCGCCGTGTCGACGCCCTTGTAGGGGATGAGGCGCGTGGCCATGGCGAGGACCGGGGCGCCGTCGTCCACCAGCCCCAGCTCAACCCACCGGCGCCGCGCCTCCTCGGGCGCGAGGGGCGCCGGCGGGGCGGGCGGGTGGACGACGACGACGTCCTCGCGGCCGGTGGCCCGGCCGACGTCCTCGGCCGTCGCCACGACCGCGGTGGCGAGGCGCCCCAGGACGAGCCCGAGCTGGCGGTCGTAGCTGTGGTCGTGCTTGACCCACACGCACGGGACGCCCGTCGCCGCGGCCACCGGGCCGACGACGAGCTGGGCCTTGACGCCGCTGGCGAGCACGACGTCGGGGTCGGACGAGCGCAGGGCCCGCGCGACGCCCGGCGCTGCCGCGAGGGCGTCCACCGGCCTCCGCCCCACGTGCTGCACGGAGACCGGGATCCCCCTGTCCCGCAGAGCCGCCGTGAGGTCGCCGTCCTCCAGGACCAGGGCGGTGACGGCGAGGCGCCGCGTGGCGTCGAGCAGGGTGAGCAGCCACGACTCGGCTCCCCCCACCACGCCCTTGGGGGAGACGACGAGGACGCGCAGCGGGGGCAGGAGCGGCACGAGCGCCCCGTCCTGCGCGGTCGTCGTGCCGGCGCCCACCGTCAGGCCCCCCACCGCTGCCGCGCGGCGGACGTCGGCTCGTCGGGCCGCGCCGGCCGGGCGCCCGGGGAGGTGCCTCCCCGGTGCTCCGCGCCGGCGTCCGCGACCACCGGCTCCGGTGCGCCCCCGGCGACCGCCGCGTCGAGGGCCTGCGGGTCCTCGCGGCGCTCGCGGGCCTCCAGGTCCTCGGGAGCGCGTCCCCGCAGCGCCGCCCGTCGCACCCCGGCGAGCGCGGCGCCGACCAGCAGGCCGGCACCGAGGCCCGCCACGGAGGCCACGGCCAGCATCAGCGTCCGCGGCGGGCCGCTCGGGCCGAGGGGCTCGACGGCGGGCGTCAGGACGTCGGCCCGCAGGTTCGCGTCGTCGATGGACTCGGCGGCGGCGGCGGCGGCGAAGGCGTTCGCGGTGGAGGCGGCTCGCGCGGGGTCGTCGAGGGTGGCCGAGACGGTGAGGTTGACCGTGGCCGGCGCGATCTCGGCCCGCACGGCGTCCTGCAGCTCCCGGGCGTCCTCGCCGGTGCTCGCGGCGACGCTGCGCAGCGTGGCGGGCGAGGAGAGGAAGGCCACGTACTTGGAGGCGAGCACCTGCAGGGTGTCGGCGCCGCTCGGGCGGTCGACGCGGGGCGCGAAGCTCACGACGGTGGTGCTCGTGTACTGATCGGGCAGCGACACGACGTACGAGGCGGCGCCGGCGACGACCGCCACCGCGACGACGGCGCCCGCCACCCACTGGCCGAGGGTCCCCTTCGCGCGCCCGCGCAGGTCTGCGCGGGAGCGAGAGCCGTCTTCTGGGATCACGGTTGTCCGTCCGTCGTCGTGACAGCCGTGCCGCACGGCCCTGGTCATCCTAGGAGGCCGCCCCGTCCCGCCGGGCTGGTCCGGAGGATGCCGCCGAGCGGCTCCTCCCTCCGGAGCACCCGGGTCTGCCGGGTGCTCGGGCGCTCGCCGGCGCGAGGTGGCCGCGCTGACGCCCCCCTCCGGGTGGCGATCCCCTATGTTTCGACCACCCGAGGTCGCGAGGACCTCCCGGCCACGCCTCCCGGCGGGGAATGGACACGGTCGATGAAGCCTGCGCTCCGCACCACGACGGCCCGAGCAGCGGCAGTGCTCGTCACGAGCCTCCTGGCGGTGGCCGCGGCGCCCGCCGCGGGCGCCGCGCCCGCGGCCCCGCCCGAGGCGGCGGGCGCCGCGGCGGGCGACGTCGACCGCCAGCTCCTGGACCCCCGCATCACCGAGTCGAGCGGTCTGGCGCGCAGCGGCTACGACGACGAGCTGCTGTGGACCCACAACGACCGGGGGCACGCCGCGGAGCTGTTCCAGGTGGGCCCCGACGGCCGGACCCGGGCGACCGTCACCCTGGGCGGCGTGACCGCCGTCGACTGGGAGGCGCTGAGCCGCTGGAAGGACCGCACCGGGACCCCGAGGCTGTTCGTGGCGGACATCGGGGACAACACCAGGACCCGCGACGAGATCGTCGTCCACGAGATCGCGGAGCCCGCGCTCTCGGGGGACGTCACCATCCCGAGCGGCGAGGTGACGACCTACCGGTTCCGCTACGCGTCGGGCCGGTACGACGCCGAGACGCTGATGGTCCACCCCTGGACCGGGCGCCTGTACGTGGTGACGAAGAGCTTCTACGGCGGCCGGGTCTTCGAGGCGCCCGAGAAGCTCTCGACGACGGGCGTGAACGTCCTGCACCAGGTGGCCGAGGCGCCCGCCACCGTCACCGACGGCACCTTCCTCTTCGACGGTCGCATGGTGCTGCGGGACTACCAGTCGGCCTACGTCTCCTGGGGCCCGGGTGAGCCGGCCGTCACCGTCCCGCTCCCCGCGACCAGCCAGGGCGAGAGCCTGGCCCCGCTGCCCGGCAACGCCGGCGTCTACGTCGGGTCGGAGGGGTGGTCGAGCCCCGTCTACCGCCAGTCGCTGCCCGTCCCCCCCGGCTGAGCGGTCGTGACGGTCTGCTCGCCCGGCGGGCGAGCGGACCCCCGGCGACCCCTCGTTGGGCGCGACGGGTGACGTCCTGCCGGAACCGGCCTCGGCGACGGGGCCCTGCGCTTACCGTCGGTCATGTCGATCGGCCACGCCCGTCGGCCCCAGCGGGCCAGCGCTAGCCGTCGACCGAGAGCGAGGGAACCATGAGAGGACTCCGGTGGGCCGCTGCGGCGGTCACGGGTCTGCTGGCCGTGGGCGGGCTGCCGGCGGTGACCGCGACAGCGGCGTCGACCGCTGCCGCGACGTCGCTGCCGGTCGTCACGGCGGACCCCCAGCCGACCTGGCAGACCAACGGCGTCGTCTGGGCGACGGAGGTCGTCGGCAGCGTGGTCTACGTCGGCGGGAGCTTCAGCAGCGTGCGCCCCCCCGGCGCAGCGGCCGGCAGCCAGGAGGTGGCCCGGCGCAACCTCGCGGCGTTCGACGTGGCGACCGGGGCGCTCCTGCCGTGGGCGCCCGACGTGCGCGCGCCGGAGTCCACCGCGACCACCGACATCACCTGCCAGCCAGGAGCGGCTGCGGGCACCCGGACCTGCGACACGGTGTACGAGCTCCAGGCCTCCTCGGACGGCGGCCGGCTGTACGTCGGGGGGGACTTCAACAAGATCGACGGCCTCGCGCGCGAGAAGCTCGCGGCCTTCGTGACGTCGACCGGCAAGCTCGACACCGCCTTCAAGCCCGCCGTGAACGGGCGGGTCCGCGCCCTCGCCGTGACGGGCACGACCGTCTACGCCGGCGGCAGCTTCACCCGCGCGCTGCCCGGGACCGACCGCAGCAGGCTGGCCGCCTTCTCGCGCTCCAACGGATCGCTGCTGCCGTGGGCGCCCTCGGTCGACAACAGGGTGTACGCCCTCGCGATGGCCCCGGACGGGAGCCGCGTCATCCTGGGCGGCGAGTTCGACACGGTGAACACCACGGCGATCCACGGGCTCGCGGCGGTCGACGCCACCACGGGCGCCACCTCGCGGTGGGACGGCCGCGACATCCCCCGGGTGAGCTCGACCAAGTTCTCCTACGTCACCGACCTGGTCGTCGACCAGGACACCGTCTACGCCAGCGCGAACGGCGAGGGCACCTTCGACGGCCGTCTCGCGGCGGACCCGTACACGGGCGCCAGCCGGTGGGTCGACTACTGCGCCGGCGCCACCTGGTCGCTGGCCCTCGTGCGCGACGTCCTCTACAGCGGCTCCCACGCGCACAACTGCTCCTCGACGCCGGGCGGCTTCCCCGAGGCGTACAACGGCATCCTCGAGGCGAACAAGCGCTACTACCGGTTCCTGGCGCAGGACGCCCGCAGCGGCACCCCCACGATCCAGCACTGGTTCCCGACGACCAACGGCGGGATCCAGGGGAAGCTGGGGCCGCGCACCATGGCCACGGACGGCACCCACTTGTGGGTGGGCGGCGAGTTCACGACGGTCGACGGGGTGGCCCAGCAGAGCCTGACCCGCTTCACGTACGCGGACGTCGCCCCCGACGTCGGCCGGCCCAAGACGCCCGACCCCGTCCGCGTCGGGACGTCGAAGCCGGGCTCGGTGACGGTCCACTTCCGCGGCACGGAGGACCTCGACGACGCGCACCTGACGTACGAGCTCATCCGCGACCACGACACGGCGAGGCCGATCACCGTCGTCGAGGCGGACTCCAAGCCCTGGGACTACCCCGACTTCACCTACGTCGACGAGGGGCTCGCACCGGGGAGCACCCACACCTACGACGTCCGCGCGACCGACCCCGACGGGAACCGGAGCTACCGCTCCGCCGAGGTCCGGGCCACCGTCGCCTCGAGCGCGCCGGCCTACGCGGCCGGCGTCCTCGGGGACTCGCCCGACGTCCAGTGGCGGATGGACGAGCGGAGCGGGCGCACCGCCGTCAACGGGACCGGCGGCGCCGCCGGCACCTACGGCGCCGGGGTCGCCCTCGGCGCGACCGGTTCGACGGCCGGGGCCACCGGGAGCACGGCGGCCACGTTCAGCGGCACGGGGACCGGCGTCCTGCGCTCCACGGAGAAGGTCGCCGGCCGCTCGTCCTACTCGGTGGAGGCGTGGTTCCGCACCACGAGCACCCGGGGCGGCAAGATCGTCGGCTTCGGGACGTCGAACAGCACGACGGGCGGCCTGAGCAGCAGCTACGACCGCCACGTCTACATGACGAACGCCGGCCAGCTGGTGTTCGGGGCGAACAACCCGGGCAGGTCGCTCGAGGTCGCCCGCAGCGCCGCGTCCTACAACGACGGCCTCTGGCACCAGGTCGTCGCGACGATGGACGGCAGCGGGTCGGGCATGTCCCTCTACGTCGACGGCGAGCTCGTCGCCACCAACCCGAACACGCGCTCGCAGCCCTACGAGGGCTACTGGGGCGTGGGCGGGGACGCCATCGGCAGCTGGCCCGGCGCACCGTCGAGCAGCTTCTTCGCGGGGGACCTCGACGAGGTCAGCATCTACCCCTTCGCGCTCACCCCGGCCGAGGCGGTGCGCCACCACGCCCTCGGCGCGCCGGGCGCGACGGCTCCGTCCACGCCGGCCGGAGCCACCGCGACCGTCGACGGCACGTCCGTCCAGCTCACGTGGGTGGCGTCCACGGCCGCCGTGGGCGTGACGAGCTACGACGTCCACCGGCTCGCCTCGCCGGAGGCCGTCCCGGACGCCTCGACCCTCGTCGGGACCGCGTCCGGCACGTCGTGGAGCGAGGACGGCGTGCCGCCCGGGACGTGGACGTACCGCCTGGTCGCGAAGGACGCCGCCGGCAGCAGCAGCGCGCCGAGCGCCGCCACGACGGTCGACGTCCTCGCCGTGCCGTCGACCGTGCGGGTCCAGGCGGCGGCGGACGCCTCCGCGGACTCGGCGACGCCGACCACCAACCGGGGGGGCGCCTGGGCGCTCACCAGCCGGGGCACCCCGGAGCAGCTGTCGTACCTGCGCTACGACCTGCCGACGGCGCCCCCGGGCACCACGCTCCGCAGCGCCCGGCTGGAGGTGCGCACCACCGACTACGCGAGCTCGGGCTCCGTGGACGCCCAGGGCGTGAGCCTGGCCACCGGCGCCTGGGACGAGTCGACCCTGACCCACGCGGCACGTCCGAGCGTCGACGGCCCGCTCCTGGGGACGCTGCCCGGCGGGACCGCCGCGAGCACGTCGTACTCGGTGGACCTGTCGGGCGACGTGCTCGGGCAGGGCCTCGGGGGTCCGACGACGCTGGTGCTGACCTCGACCGGGAAGGACCTGTTCCAGATCGCCTCCTCCGAGGCGCCGGACGCGGCGAGCCGCCCGGTGCTGGTGCTGGACTTCGCCTGACGGCGGCGGGGCAGGCCGACCGGTGCAGCCGGCGGTCTGCCCCGCCCGCTCCCGTCAGGCGGGGGGGGTGACGGGCTCCTGCGGGAGCCAGCCGCCCTGCCGCAGGAAGGACAGGACCTCGCCCACGGCCGCGCTCCGGCTCATCACGGAGGTGTCGATCACCACGTCCGCGTCCTGCGGCACCTCGTAGGGGTCGTCCACGCCGGTGAACCCGGGAAGGGTCCCCGCCCTCGCCCGCGCGTAGAGGCCCTTGAGGTCCCGTCGCTCGCACTCCTCCAGCGGGGTGCTGACGTGGACCAGCACGAAGCCGCCGACCTCCTGCGCCATGCGGCGGACCGCGGCGCGGCTGCGCTCGTACGGCGCGATCGGGGCGCAGACGGCCAGGCCGCCGTGCCGCGCCACCTCCGCCGCCACGAAGCCGATGCGACGCACGTTGAGGTCCCGCGCGTCGGCGTCGAAGCCGAGGCCGGAGGACAGCAGCCGCCGCACGACGTCGCCGTCGAGCAGGCTCGGACGCCGCTGCCCCGTCTCCAGCAGGTGCTGGTGGAGCGCGCGCGCCACCGTGGACTTGCCGGAGCCGGACAGGCCCGTGAGCAGGACGACCAGGCCCCGCTGCGCGCGCGGCGGCCTCCACCGCCGGAGCTCGGCGGCCGTGGCGGCGGGCAGCGCCTGCGGGAGTGCGGCGCCGTCGTCGAGGGCGGCGAGCGCCTCCCCCCAGCGGCGCCCGGCCTCGTCCGCGCCGTCGGCGTCGTCGGCGGCGGCCCGGGCGACGGTCGCCTCCCGCGCGCCCAGCCCCCGCACGAGGTGCCGGACGAGGTGGTCGTCGCTCTGCGCGTCGCGCCAGGTGAGGGGGACGGCCAGGACGGGGAGGCCGAGCGCCCGCCCGTCCGCCTCGGCGCACCGCAGGAGCACCTCGGCCGGCACGCCGTCGGGGGAGGGGCCGCCCACGGGCACGACGAGCGCCCGGGACCCGCGGGCGGCCGGCGCCACCTCGTCGAGGAGGAGGGGGCGCCGCAGGACGACCACGGACGTCGGGGGCGGGCCCTGCACCCGCGAGGGCCGGAGCGCGAGACCGAGCCCCGCCTCCGGCGGCACCAGCCTCTCGACGCGGCCGCGCACCCCGCCGTCCGGTGGCGGCGCCGGGCGGGCCCCGGACAGGCGCGCCACCGGCGTGGACTCCGCGTCGAGCAGGAGCGCAGCCCCCGCCGCGAGGACCGCGTCCGCCTGCGCCGGGGCGAGGGCGAGCGTGACGGAGGGGTCCGCGAGGTCCCCGGGGGGCGCGGTGACGGGGCCGCCCAGCGGCTCCGAGGAGCGCAGGAGGCCCTCGAGCACGAGCTCGAGGTCGGCGCTCGCGGCGTCGGGGAGCTGGAGCGTCGGGACGGGAGTCGGTTCCGGCGGGACCACGAGCACCTCCAGGGCGGGGAGCAGGCAGTGTGCCGCAGGGCGGGGCGGCTCCCGGCCGTGCCCCGCCCGCCGGTGGCCGTACCGTGGTGCTGCGCCGCCCCGGGTGCTGCCCCGCACCCGACGCCCGCGGTGCGTCCTCGCGAAAGACCTCCTCTGAGGAGCCCATGAGCCTCACCGGCCTGCTCGACGTCCTGCGCGCCGACCCCGCGCTCACCTCCGCCGCCGCGGCCGCCGCGGAGGGCGCGACGGGGGTCCTCGACCTCACCGCCCCCGCCGGCACGCGCCCCGCCGTCGTCGCCGAGCTGGCCTCGCGCCGGCCCCTGCTGGCCGTCACGGCCACGGGCCGCGCGGCCGAGGAGCTCGCCGCCTCGCTGCGCTGCTTCCTGCCCGCGGGCGCCGTCGCCGAGCTGCCCGCCTGGGAGACGCTGCCGCACGAGCGGCTCTCCCCGCGCAGCGACACCGTCGGCAAGCGCCTGGCGGTCTTCCGGCGCCTGGCCCACCCCGGGCCCGAGGGGGCGCCGGACGGGCCCGTGCGCGTCGTGGTCGCCCCGGTGCGCGCGGTGCTGCAGCCGGTGGTGCGCGGCCTCGGGGACCTGCGGCCCGTCCGGCTCTCGGCGGGGGACGTCGTCGACCTCGACGACCTGGTGGAGCGCCTGGCCGGGGCGGCGTACAGCCGCGTCGACATGGTGGAGCGCCGCGGCGACTTCGCCGTCCGCGGCGGGATCGTCGACGTCTTCCCGCCGACCCGCGACCACCCGCTGCGCCTGGAGCTCTTCGGCGACGAGGTCGAGGAGGTCCGCGAGTTCGCCGTCGCCGACCAGCGCTCGCTCGACGTCGTCCCCGAGGGCCTGTGGGCGCCGCCGTGCCGCGAGGTGCTGCTGACCCAGCAGGTGCGCGACCGGGCGCTCGCCCTCAAGGACCAGCTGCCCGCCGCCGCGGACATGCTCGACAAGATCGCCGCGGGCGTGGCCGTCGAGGGCATGGAGTCCCTCGCGCCCGCGCTCGTCGATGGCATGCAGCCGCTCACGGACCTGCTGCCGGACGGCGCCCTCGTCGTCGTCCTGGACCCCGAGCGCGTGCGCGCCCGGGCGCACGACCTCGTCTCGACCACGAGCGAGTTCCTCGCCGCCGCCTGGTCCAACGCCGCGGCGGGCGGGAAGACGCCGGTCGACCTCTCCTCGGCGAGCTTCCTGCCGCTGTCCGTCGCGCGCGGCGCGGCCACCGCCGCCGGCCACCCGTGGTGGTCGCTGACGGCCTTCGGCGCCGACGAGAGCCTCGCCGAGCAGGGCCTGTCCGGGACGCAGGACGACACCGGCGGCGTCCAGCTCCGGCTGGCGGCCCGCGACACCCGCTCGTTCTCGGGCGACGTCACGACGACGCTCGACGACGTCCGCGCGCACGCCCGCGACGGCTGGCGCGTCGTCGTCACGGCCGAGGGGCACGGCTCCGCCGACCGCCTCGCCGACGTGCTGCGGGAGGCCGACGTCCCGGCGCGGCGCGTGGAGTCCCTCGACGCCGAGCCCGAGCCGGGCGTCGTCCACGTGACGACGGGCGCCGGGGGAGCGGGCTTCGTCGCCGAGGCCCTGCGCCTGGCCGTGCTCACCGAGGCCGACGTCCTCGGCCGCAGCGGCCCCAGCTCGACCAAGGACATGCAGCGGCTCCCGAGCCGTCGCAAGAAGCAGGTGGACCCCCTCCAGCTGCGCCCGGGCGACCCGGTGGTCCACGAGCAGCACGGCGTGGGCCGCTTCGTCGAGATGATCCAGCGGACGATGAGCGGCTCGACGCGCGAGTACCTCGTCATCGAGTACGCGCCGAGCAAGCGGGGCCAGCCGGGCGACCGGCTCTTCGTGCCGACGGACACCCTCGACCAGGTCACCCGGTACGTCGGCGGGGAGGACCCGCCGCTGAACAAGATGGGCGGCGGCGACTGGGCGAAGACCAAGGGCCGCGCCCGCCGCGCCGTCAAGGAGATCGCCGGTGAGCTCGTGCGCCTGTACTCGGCGCGGATGGCCACCTCCGGGCACGCCTTCGGCCCCGACACCCCGTGGCAGCGCGAGCTCGAGGACGCCTTCCCCTACGTGGAGACGCCCGACCAGCTGGCCTGCATCGACGAGGTCAAGAACGACATGGAGAAGACGGTTCCGATGGACCGGCTGATCTGCGGCGACGTCGGCTACGGCAAGACCGAGATCGCCGTGCGCGCCGCGTTCAAGGCCGTCCAGGACGGCAAGCAGGTGGCCGTGCTCGTGCCGACGACGCTGCTGGTCCAGCAGCACCTGGAGACCTTCTCGGAGCGCTTCGCCGGCTTCCCCGTGACGGTGCGTGCGCTCTCGCGCTTCACGTCGACGTCGGACTCGCGGGAGACGATCGAGGGCGTCACGAGCGGCTCGGTCGACCTCGTCGTCGGCACGCACCGCCTGCTCGGCAGCGAGGTGCGCTTCAAGGACCTGGGCCTGGTGATCGTCGACGAGGAGCAGCGCTTCGGCGTCGAGCACAAGGAGACCCTGAAGGCGCTGCGCACCGACGTCGACGTGCTCGCCATGAGCGCGACGCCGATCCCGCGCACGCTGGAGATGGCCGTCACGGGCATCCGCGAGATGTCGACGCTGGCGACGCCGCCGGAGGAGCGCCACCCCGTGCTCACCTTCGTGGGCGCCCACGACGACAAGCAGGTCACCGCGGCGGTCCGGCGCGAGCTGCTGCGCGAGGGCCAGGTCTTCTACGTCCACAACAAGACGGAGACCATCGACCGGGCGGCGGCGCACCTGCGCGAGCTCGTGCCGGAGGCCCGCATCGGCGTGGCCCACGGGAAGATGGGCGAGCAGGCGCTCGAGCAGACCGTGCTCGACTTCTACGCCAAGAAGTTCGACGTTCTCGTGTGCACGACGATCATCGAGACCGGCCTGGACATCTCCAACGCCAACACCCTCATCCTCGAGCGCGCCGAGCGCTTCGGGCTCTCCCAGCTGCACCAGCTGCGCGGGCGGGTGGGCCGCGGGCGCGAGCGCGCCTACGCCTACTTCCTCTACCCGCCGGACCGCCCGCTGACCGACACGGCCAACGACCGGCTGACGACGATCGCCCAGAACACCGACCTCGGCTCGGGCATGCAGGTCGCCATGAAGGACCTGGAGATCCGCGGCGCCGGCAACCTGCTCGGCGGCGAGCAGTCGGGGCACATCGCCGGTGTGGGGTTCGACCTCTACATCCGGCTCGTCGGCGAGGCCGTCGCGGACTTCCGCGGCGACGGCGCCGGGAAGCCCCCCGCGGAGATCAAGGTGGAGTTGCCGGTGGACGCCCACCTGCCGCACGAGTACGTGCCGCACGAGCGCCTGCGGCTGGAGGCCTACCGCAAGCTCGCCGTCGCGGAGACGCTCGAGGCCGTGCAGGAGGTCCGCGACGAGCTGGTGGACCGCTACGGCGAGCCGACCGAGGCCACGGGCGGGCACGCGGTGGAGAACCTCCTCGCGGTCGCGCGGTTCGGGGTGCGGGCGCGCGCGGCGGGCGTCACCGAGGTCAGCGCGCAGGGGACCAACGTGCGGTTCGCGCCGGTGGAGCTGCGCGACAGCCAGACCATGCGGCTGCGCCGGCTGTACCCGGGCTCGCTCGTCAAGCCCGCGGTCCGGTCGGTCCTCGTGCCGATGCCGAGGACGGCCCGCATCGGCGGCAAGCCGCTGCAGGGGACGGCGCTGCTCGACTGGGCCGCCGACCTGCTCGACGCGGTCGTGGGCGAGGACGTCGGCGCGGCCGGGAAGGTCGCCGCTGGCGTCGGCTGAGGCATCGGCCGGGGCGGGCGCGGACGGCGGGCTGGTGAGGACCCCTGCGGCCCGACCGCATTCCCTACTATGTTGGTCGTTAATGGTGATCACCAGGAGGGGGAGGCTCACGTGGACATCGACCCGCTGCTCGTCGTGGCGACCTTCGCCATCGGGATCGTCGTCGGCCTGACGGGCATGGGCGGTGGGGCCCTGATGACGCCGGTCCTCGTCCTGTTCTTCGGCATCCCCCCGCTGACCGCCGTCTCCAGCGACCTCGTCGCCTCCGCGGTGATGAAGCCCGTCGGGTCGGCCGTCCACCTGCGCCGCGGCACGGTGCACCTGCCCCTCGTGGGCTGGCTGTGCGTCGGGTCGGTGCCGATGGCCTTCGTCGGCGTGCTGCTGGCCCGTGCGCTCGGGGACGGCCAGGAGGTGCAGGACGTCATCCAGACGGCGCTCGGCGTGGCGCTCCTCGTGGCGGCGACGGGGCTCACCGCCCGGGCCTACCTGCGGCTCCTCGAGCGGGCGCGCCGTCGCGACGGGAGCGCCGACCCCCTGCCCCAGGGGCGACCCGAGATCGCCGTCCGGGTGCTGCCGACGGTCGCCGTGGGGGCCGTGGGCGGCGTGGTCGTGGGCATGACGTCCGTGGGCTCGGGCTCGCTCATCATCATCGCCCTGATGGCGCTGTACCCGGCGCTCACGGCGAGCTCCCTCGTCGGCACCGACCTCGTCCAGGCGGTCCCTCTCGTGGTGTCCGCGGCCCTCGGGCACCTCCTGTTCGGCGACTTCCAGCTCGACCTGACGGCCTCGCTGCTCCTGGGCAGCGTGCCCGGCGTCTACGTCGGGGCCCGGCTGTCCTCACGGGCGCCCGGCGGGCTCGTGCGTCGCGCCCTCGCCTTCGTCCTGCTCGCGTCCGCCCTGAAGCTGCTCGGCCTGCCGAACCTCGAGACCGGCGTCGTGCTCGTCCTCGTGGCGCTCCTCGCGCCCCTGCTGTGGATGGGCGTCCGCCGCCGCCACGGCTTCCCGGCGCTCGCCTCGCGCGACCGCCGGCGCGACCCGGTGCGGGCGTCTTGAGCGGGGGCGTGCCGGGCGAGGGCGGGGAGCGTCCTCGGCCCGGGGCGCGACTGCTCGAGCTGGTGGCGGTCATGGACCGCCTGCGCTCGCCGGGCGGCTGCCCGTGGGATGCCGAGCAGACGCACGCGTCGCTGGCGCCGTACGCGCTGGAGGAGGCCTTCGAGGTCGTCGAGGCGATCGAGGACGGCAGCCCCGCGGACCTGCGCGAGGAGCTCGGCGACCTCCTGCTCCAGGTGGTCTTCCACGCCCGGGTCGCCCAGGAGGCCCCGCAGGACCGGCGCTTCGACGTCGACGACGTGGCGGACGGGATCGTCGCCAAGCTGGTCCACCGCCACCCGCACGTCTTCGGGACCTCGTCGCCGGGCGGCGGCGCTGCGGTGACGGCCGCGGACGTCGAGGCGGGGTGGGAGGAGCGCAAGCGCCTCGAGGAGGGGCGCGCCAGCACGATGGACGGCGTCCCGGTCGCCCTGCCGGCCCTGGCCCGCGCGGCGAAGGTGCTGGGGCGGGCCCGCCGAGCGGGCCTGGACGCCTCCGCGCTGGTCGGCGCGGGAGGGGCGCAGTCCCGACCTGACCTCCGGCCGGACGCCCGGCCGGACCCCGCCCGGGCGCTGGGGGAGCGGCTGCTGGCCGTGGTCGTCGAGGGCGCTCGTGACGCGCCGGGGGTCGACCCGGAGGGGGCGCTGAGGGCCGCGGTCCGGCGCCTGGAGGAGCGGGCCCGGGCGGCCGAGACGCAGCGGCGCGAGGACGGCGCCGAGCCCTGAGAGCCGGCGGGTCCCGGCGCGGGACGGGGCCGGCGACCGGTCTCGCGACGGGGGTTGGCTGGTCGTCCGGGGTGTCGTACGGTCACGTCGACCGCAGCGGGGACGTACCGGGCGCTTCCGTCCGGCGACCAGGGAGGCGTCTGTGCCGCACGTCCCGGAGGTCGGCTCCACCCCGCGCGGCCCCACCGCCCCGGTGCTGGGCGGAGGGCGCGCCGCCCGTCCCCTGCACGTGGCGATGGTGGGGCAGAAGGGGCTGCCGGCCACGTACGGGGGCGTCGAGCACCACGTCGAGGAGGTGGGCCGCCGCCTCGTCGAGCGCGGCCACCGCGTCACCGTCTACTGCCGCGAGGGCTACGGCGGCCGCAGGGACGACCGCACCACCCATCTGGGCATGGAGCTGGTGACCACCCCGGCCATCCGCTCCAAGCACCTCGACGCCATCACCCACAGCGCGACCTCGACGGCGAGCGCGCTGCGGGCGCGCGTCGACGTGGTCCACCTGCACGCGCTCGGCCCCGGGCTGCTCAGCCCCCTGGTGCGCCTCGCACCGGGAGCCCGGGTGGTGCAGACCGTGCACGGCCTCGACCACGAGCGCGCCAAGTGGGGCGGCCTCGCCCAGCAGGTCCTCGGGCTCGGCCACCAGGTCTCGGGGTGGGCGCCCGACGAGGTCGTCGTCGTCTCCCGCGCCCTGCAGGAGCACTACGCCCGGCGCTTCGGCCGCCGTGCGGTGCTCGTCCCGAACGGCGCGCCTCCCGCTCTCCCGGTCGGTGCCGCACCGGTCGGTGGCGGGCTCGCGGGCGCCGGGCCGCTCCAGGAGCTGCTCGGGCCGCACCGGCCCCGGTACCTGCTGTTCGTGGGGCGGCTCGTCCCCGAGAAGCGTCCCGACCTGCTCCTGCGCGCCTTCCGGGCGGTGCCGGGCGACGTCCGGCTCGTGGTGGTCGGGGACTCCTCCTTCTCGGACGAGTACACCGCCTCGCTGGTGCGCCAGGCGGCGGGCGACCCCCGCGTCGTGATGCCGGGCTACCAGTTCGGGGAGGTCCTGCGGGCGCTGCACCAGCGCGCCAGCGCGTTCGTGCAGCCCTCGGCGCTGGAGGGCATGCCCCTGACCGTGCTCGAGGCCCTGTCGGCGGGCGCCCGGGTGGTGGCCAGCGACATCCCGCCCCACGTCGAGCTCCTCGGGCGCGCGCCGTCGCGCCACGCGCTCGTGCCGGTCGACGACGAGGCGGCGCTGGCAGCGGCGCTGCGGCGGGTGCTCGCCGAGGACCACCCCGACGGGGCGGCGACCGATCCGGTGCGCGAGCGGGTGCTGCGCGAGCACTGCTGGGAGCGGGCCACCGACCTGCTCGAGCAGGTCTACCTCGACGTCGTCGCCAGGCAGCCCGGTGCGCGCGGGCGCCCGGGCGCCGCTGCGCCGCAGGGCCGCTCCCCGGGCGGGGCGGGCGCGCCGCGCAGCAGCGGGTCGCCCGGCCCGGCCGCGGCCCGCCCGCCGGTCCCCTCCGTCCGCCTCGCGCCGACCCCGGTCGGCGGGAGGCCGACGCCCGCGCGTCCCGAGCCCTCGCGCCCGGGCTCGCCCCGCCGCGTCGGCGGCGGCGTCCCGGGCGGGCGTCGCCCGTGAGCTCCGCCCCGGTCGGGTCCGGTCTCGCGAGCCCCGGTCCGACGAGCCCCGGTCCGACGAGCCCCGGTCCGACGAGCCCGTCCTCCGCGGACCGTCGGGCGGGCGGCGGGGCGACGCCGTCCGGGCGCGCGCGCCGGGCCGTCGCCGGGGTGGTGGCCGTGGTGCTCCTGGCGGCCGCCGCGGCGTCCAGCGGCCTGGCCGTCGCCGAGGGCGACCCGGTCGGGGCCGTGCTGCCCGTCGTCCTGCTCGGCGGCCTCGTGCTCGTGGCGCTGGCGGCGACCCGGGTCCTGGCCGTGGTGCTGGTGCTGCTGGTGGCCCGCACCAGCCTGGACGTGGTGCGCCTGTCCGGCGGGGGCGCGGCCCGCGCGCTCGACCCCGCCGTGCTCGTGTCGGTCCTCCTCCTGGCGGTGACGGCGGCGTGGTTCGTCGCGCAGCGCTCCGGCGGGCGCGCCGAGCGCGGCTCGCCGCTGCGCACGGCGCTGCTCGCGCTCGTCGCCGCCGCGGGCCTGAGCCTGCTCGGGGCCGAGCAGCCGGCGCGCGGCGCCGTCGAGCTGCTGCGCCTGTCCTCGGCCGTGGCCATGCTCGTGCTGCTCGAGCAGCTCGTGACGACGCGGCGCCGGCTGGTGGCCGTCCTGGGCGCCGTCGCCGCCGGCGCGCTCGTGCCGCTCCTCGTGGGTGTCGGGCAGGTCCTCGGCGTCGTCGGCGGGCTGAGCGGCGACGCGGGGGGCGGGCCGGCGGGGCTGCTCGGCCGGCTCACCGGCCCCTTCGACCACCCGACCACCTACGCGCGCTACCTCCTCGTCGTCGTGCTCCTCGGGCTGGCCGTGCTGCCGGTGGTCCGCCGCCGCGCCGCGCGGTGGTCGCTCGCCGGTGCCGTGGCGCTCGGAGGGCTCCTCCTGGTGGCGACCCTGACCCGCGGTGCCCTGGTCGCGGGCCTCGTCGGCGCTCTCGTCCTCGTCGTCGTCCAGCGCCGTCCCGGCCTGCTGCTCGGGCTGGTGGCCGTGGGCGCGGCGGCCGTCGTGGCCGTGCCGGGAGCCGCGGCGCGCTTCGCGGCGGCCGGGTCCTCGAGCGGGGACAGCCTGAGCTGGCGGCTGCAGTACTGGGCCGAGCTGCTGCCCCTGGCGCGGCAGCGACCGCTCACGGGCATCGGCTTCGACGGCGTGCGCGGCCTCACCGAGGCGGCCAAGCTGCCCCACAACGACGCGCTGCGGATGCTGGTGGAGACCGGCGTGCTCGGTCTGCTCGCCTACGCCGCCGTCCTCCTCTCGCTCGTCGGGGTCGGGCTGCGCGCGGTGCGCCGCACGCGCGCCGGCAGCCTGGAGCACGCCACCGGGGCCGCGGCGACGGCGGTCGCGGCGGCGGTCGTGGTGGCCAGCTCGGCCGCCAACCTCATCACCGGGGTGGTCGTCCTCTGGTACGTCATGGCGCTCGCGGCCTGCGCCGTCGCGGTCGGCCGGCGGCCGCTGCCGGACGACTCCCCCCGGGCGGGGCAGGCCGCAGCCGGAGCCCCGGCGCGCGAGCGTCCCGGCCCCGCCGGCGCGCCCGCCGGGTGAGCGCGCCGCTGCCCGGGGCCCCGACCGCGGGGGCGGGCGCCCCCGCGGAGGCGGCCGCCGTCGCCCGCGCCGGTCGCGGTGGCGGCCTGGCCGTCCTCGGCGCCCTGTGCTCGCAGGGCTCCCTGCTGCTCGTCGTCGTGCTGGTCGCCCGGCAGGGCGCGCTCGACGTCGGCCGCTACACGACGGCGGTGGCGACGCTGTCGCTGCTCGTGCTCGTGGCCCTCGGCGGCTTCCGCGCCGCGCTGACCCGGTTCGCGGCGGTCCACCTCGCCGACGGCGACGCGGCGCGCCTGCGCGGCCTCCTCCTCCTGGGGCTCGGCACCAGCGCCGCCGCCTCCACGGCCGCCGCCGCGGCCCTGCTCGCGGGCGCGCCCGCGCTGGCGGGGGCGGTCGGGGACCCGGCGCTGACCCCCCTGCTGCGCCTGGTCGCGCTCGCCCTGCCCGGCGCCGTCCTCGCCGAGGCGCTCCTCGCGGCCAGCCAGGGCTGGCGCACCCAGCGGGCCCACGCCCTCGTCGGCCGGGTGCTGGAACCGCTGCTGCGGCTGTCGCTCACCGGGGTCGCGCTCGCGGCGGGCGCGGGCACGACGGGCGCCGTCGTCGCTCTCGTCGCGTCCTCGTGGACGGCGGCGGTCGTCGCCGCCGTCGTCCTGCGCCGGTGGACGCGGCGCGCGGCGCCGCCCCGGGACGGCGGGCGCCCCGCCCGCGTGGTCGAGGTGCGCCGCGTGCTGTCGTTCTCGGCCGTCAGCTGGGTGGCGTCCATGGCCGCGAGCGGCCTGGTGTGGGCGGACGTCCTGCTGCTCGGCGCCCTCGCCGACCAGGCGGCGGTGGGCGCCTACGGCGTGGCGACCCGGCTGGCGGCGCTCGTGGTCCTCGCCGGCCCGCCGGTCGTCGGGGCCGCGACGCCGCACCTGGCGCACCTGCTGCACGTCGGTGACCTCGCGCAGGCCGCGCGCGTCTACGCCAGCGCCACCCGGTGGACGCTCGTGCTCGCGCTGCCGGCGGCGGTCGTCGTCGCGCGACACCCGGCGGAGCTCCTGGGGGTCTTCGGCCCGGCGTTCCCGGCGGCCGCCGCCGTCACGCTCGTGCTGCTCGTCGGCCACCTGGTGGGCGCGGCGGCCGGCCCGTGCACCGCGCTGCTCACCATGGCCGGGCGCGTCCACCTGTCCATGGCGGTCAACGTCGCCGTCCTGCTCGGGGACGTCGTCCTCGTGCTCCTCCTCGTGCCGCGCCTCGGGGCGGTGGGCGCAGCGCTGGCCTGGGCCGCGGCGCTGGTGGTGGGCAACGTCGTCAAGCTGCTGCTGGCCCGCTCGGTGGTCGGCGTGCGCGCCCCGGCGGAGGGCGCCGGGCGCCTCCTGCTCGCCACGGCCGCTGGAGCGCTCGCGGCCGTCGTCGTCGGAGGAGCCGTCAGCACGTGGGTGGGGGCCGTGCTCCTCACCGCGCCGGTGGTGCTCGGCGTCTTCGCCGGGACGCTCGTGCTCCTGGGCCTGCCGCCGGACGACCGGGAGCTGGCCGACGCCGCGCTCGCGCGCCTGCGGCGGGGCCCGGGCGCTAGGAGGCGACCGGGGGGCGCCGCCGCCGGGGGCGCGGGCGCGGATCGCCGCAGGAGCCGGCCGCCGGCCCGGTG
>Ga0210040_10004015_pt1 | contig 19468 bp, 10 predicted proteins | sample CryGeyCG12114_NA_FD_185462 | JGI IMG/M metagenome (GOLD analysis project Ga0210040, IMG submission 185462) | Groundwater microbial communities from aquifer - Crystal Geyser CG19_WC_8/21/14_NA (SPAdes) (version 2) | ecosystem: Environmental > Aquatic > Deep subsurface > Groundwater | place: USA...
TCTTCCGGAGTATGTAGCATATTTGCATATGGTTTGCATGATGTTGATTTGAGGGGAAAAATGTTTTTAGAGATGTTATAGTTAGTACGAAAATGAATGATGTAGTGAGCTTTGGCTTATCATAGATATGGAGCTTAATCTAAATACATTCTAATAGTTGTCCATGGTAAATATTGTGATAATTTCCATGAGGAGAGATAATAGTGCAGGCGTAGATAAGGCACGCACAATATACACATGCATTCAGTATTTGTGAATTATTTGTTTTCACTGTGCTGGCTTGTATGGGTTGACACGCAGGTAATGAATGTTAGCATGCGAATTTGGATTACTTGTAGGTAAATAGTGTAAGGAAAATGAACAGTTTTTATGATGCATATTAGTATTTCTTAGGCAAACATATCGTCGAGTAACGTGGTAAGTTTTCATAACTGTGTCAAAATGCATTTAAATCTGGGGAGGAGTATTATGAGTCTGATATACACTCTTTTTAATGTACCCAATTTCGGAACGTTCATTTACGTTCGTTCGTTCGAAAGTTTTGAAAGTTCAATCCAATCTTTATGCAGAGCTACGTTTCTTTGATGGTATTAAAAGGTAAGGCATGATCAAAGTTTGATCTAATGCATCCATACCCAGCACATTAATGATAATCAAAATGTACAATACCAATGCACATGGGACGATTGAACGTAGTAACGCCATCTACAACTAAAGCGAGGAAGTCCCCTTGTTACAAAAACCGGACTTTATAGTTAGGCCTCTTGCAAATATATTTTTCAAGTTTGTGACAACTAAGAGGGACTGAGGTTATATATATCCTCGATTGAATAAAAAAATTCATATTTTCGGCTTGAGATGCACAAACAGAACAACATATGCAGAGGACAAATTTTAGGTTGAACGTAATGATTCCTGAGCTTTGAGTATTCATAGATAACTTAAATGTAATCATTAAATTATGAATTATTTTGCTTTAAAAAATATGAGATTACTTCACGTATTCATTTTCGGAGTAAATTATCTAATCAATCGAAATGCGAACTTTATATTTTATCTGGTAAGAAATAATTTGCGACAGATGAACTGAAAAATACGCTTAAATTTGCTGTACGAATTAAAATTTATTTCCCAACAACCAAATATTACAACCTTCAACCAACTTAAAAAACAATGAAATATGTAACGCATATAACAAAATTGAATAAAAAATTAAAATCATTAACCATAATTCATAATACCATTTGGAGCGTTCAATTACAACTACAACTCAAAAGATATACTGTCATTAGTATAAATTGCACTATTTGCGCATTAAACTGTTGTTACAAACTATATTTATACCAAAAATTGATTCCCGCATCACCCCGCACAACGAATATTTATAATCTTAAGAATATAAAATATCAAGCTAATTTAACGCTTGAAATTCACTACAAAAGTAACTGTGAAATTAAAATTCGAAAGAGTTGATATATGTACCAAATACCTGCGATCCAGCCAACTATTATTTACAAGCTCTAAAAGTAAACTTTTAGGAAAAAAAGTCGTTTAATAGAACTCTTTGTACCATCGTTAATTTTACTACATTTTACCAGCATTTCTGATCATCGACGCAAAATGAGAAAGTGGTCTCCTCATAAGTTCAGCTGGACGTCCATCTTCGAGCACATTGCCCCCTTCTAATACTAAAACTCGGTCTCCATCTGCTATAGTATTCAGCCGGTGCTGTAAAAATATTTTCTTTTGTCATTTAATCAAATCATGCGAAATCATGTGCAAACACACTGAACTGGTGAAAGTTCGTTTGCGGTCAAATTAATCGTTATATAGGTGGCTCAATAAATACAGCGTAAAATATTAACGTATGAACCCAAAATATTAGTTCCCAATGCTATTAAATATTTTTGCAGTTTAAAAAAAACATAGAAAGCATGGACAGAAACAGAAGGTCAAAGTTAAATACTTGCGTGTTTCTTCTTCAATAAGGATTTTTTAAAATTAGTTCTCGATTTGGGATCGAAATTTCGGTTTTTGTAGTGAGTTTTAACATCAACGTTAGGAGCTTTACTATTTTGAATTCTTCATAAAGATTTTAGGGCAATTTTTTAGCTACTCTATTATACGCGTATTAGAAGCTGCCAAAAATCTTCACCAGGGCATAGTTAGTTACTCGTTTAAGTTAATTTAGGTAGTTAAGTAAAATTTAAAATTCTCTATATAGTTTTTTGTTGATTTTACGTACAGCAACAGTCAGGACGGTAGAATCCTTGAATGCATTTTTAACCACAGTCAATAATGTTCTTTCAGTGCCAATGTCAACAGAACTTGTCGCCTCATCCATTATAACAACTCTTGATTTGTGCACAATAGCTCTGACAAGTGCTAACAATTGTTTCTGTCCTGCACTAAAGGACGCTCCACCATTTTGAATTTCTGCACCTACAATAAATGAATGTCAGTTTCATTCATTTTTAAGCAAAATAAGATACGAAGAAATTCCTATATTAACAATAGGTTTCGAAGTATTAAGTCATACTCAGCTGTCCAGGCAATTCTTGAATATTTTCTTTCATTTGGCACATATCCAGAGCACGCCAAATTTCCTCATCCGTAGCGTGATTCTTAGGATCCAAATTAAACCTCATAGTCCCACTGAATAAAATGTTTTCTTGAGGGATAACTGACAAGTTGGACCGAAGTTGCAACAATGGGATGGACTTTATATCTATTCCATCGATAAGTATTTTTCCGCCAGAAATATCACACATTCTAAATAGCGCCATAAGCATGGAAGATTTGCCACATCCAGATCGGCCACATATGCCAACTTTTTGTCTTGCAGGAATAATGAGATTTAAGCCAGAGAGAATTGCTGGCCGGTCCGGACCATAGCGAATTGAAACGTCTTCGAATTGAACTTCCCCTTTAGAAGGCCATGTGGAAGGCACATGTTTATAACTTTCTCCGTAATCCTCCGTTTCCAGATTTGAATACTGATTAATCCGATCCACGGAGTTCATGAACATTTCCACTTCAGCTAGGAACTTAACTACCCAGTTTAAGTACACTGGGACCAGGAGGGTGTAATTAATAGCCAGGCCAACCATAGAAGGCGTTACCACATCAGCATATATTTGGGAAGAAATTAGGGATGCTAGTGTAGCTATGAATACTATCACACTTCCCAAGTGATCCTACATTAATAATCGCACATACAAACAATTGGTTTAATTTTTTTCTATTCTTGTAGCATAGAACAAAGAGCACAGTCTATGCATCCATGAGAGGACGAGACATACTACCTACCAATGAAATACTGAGCCATCGATTCCCAACATTTATGAACATGTCAGCGATATTATTTGCGTCCAATTTGGTAAGCATTTTTGAAGTGAATCGATTATCCTCTCGATACGCTCGAATGGTTGAAAGTCCTTCTAGTGTTTCCTGGAAATGCGAATAGATTGGCCCACGAGAGATTGCTTGGATTCTTTGCAGTTCCCTAGGCGAAAATAAAAAAGATGAAGACGAAGCCACTTTTGGTTATTCTAGTAGCTAATGTATCCTATTTTAGGTGAACACAATTACCTGGAGGAAAATCGGTAATATCTTTGAATGTAGTAGTAAACTCCAATGATTGGGACAGCAGCAATCAGAAACCAAGGATTTACTATAGCATTAACAGCAATGGCCGAAAGACACAAAAACACGAATTGCAAAAATCTTTGCATAGAGATGCAGAGTTTCTGCGTGCAACCCATTTTACATTTCATTAAATTGATCAGTTCATTGAATACTTATATGCACTTTTCATAGCATGATTACATACTAATTAAATTCATTTTAACTCACCCTATCAACTACTGCTGTATCTGAAGCAAATCTGTTAATAAGCCTTCCCAATGGTGTACTATCAAAAAACCTAACAGGACAATGAATGACACAGTCCAGCATCTTATAATGCAGAGTTTCCCTGGAATTTGCACCAGCCCATCTCCCAAGTAAATTGCTGAAAAATGAGACCGCCACTGTGACAATGCTCAAAATTACGTAAATGTAGTAGTAATGTGACATGACTTTCTCATATTCTGTTTCGTCATCTTTGTGATAGTGAACCATATCACTCCATTCACTCAGCCAAAAGTTTGTGTACACTCGAGTCACTTCGTATCCAATGGCGGCGAGAAGATATGACGCACTTATTACTGTACCACATGAAGATAAATACAAAAGATAAACTCTCAGTGGAATTGTCCCATATTCTCGTTCTTCCAAACTCGTTTCATTCGAAAGAAGGAGATCGTCAGTCTCTGAAAGTTAAAATACGAATAAATTGCCAAGCAGTCTAAACCCCCCTTAAATATTTGAGAATTTGAATGTCTATATGAAAACTGACCAGTTAGTTCCGCCTCAGTAATGTCCGTTTCTGCAGTACTAGTAACTGAAGTGGAAGAATCTAATCGAGAAGATGGGGACACAATTTCTGAGTCAGTTGTTGATGAAATGGTAGAGCGTATTGACGGCCTGTAATATAGTTAATAAAAAGCGGGCGTTTAGTTGGTCCTCTAAACTAATCTGAAGTATGAAATGTTCCGCTGCTATTTCAGATTATATTGCATTGAAAATGTAAGTACTGACTGGTGAGTATACCTCAATACACGGTTTACGAAACTGCCTTGAAATCTTGCTGCCGGCTCATTCGACCGAATACGTTTTCTAAAAGATGACTGGGTAGCTTTTTCATCAGTTGCAGGTACAGATTGAAGACGGTGGACTTTATTTTTTAACAAAGGATTTCTGGTGTTGTCCAAAGGGTCTGGTTGTAGTGATAAAATTCTAAGAAGTTCCTTATGCTTGTTAGTGTTGGATGACAAGGAAGTCCTAAAACAAGTGTTCAGAGTTATTTAATCTCAAGTCTCAAGTGTTATTGGAAAAAGTATTGACAATGTCGTGTCAACAAGAACAAACCCGCTCCCTTTTGAAGCTTTGCTCATGGTCCTTCGACGGAAAAGTGGAGTTAGCATTTCATCATGACATTCATCACCAGGGAAAAATACGTCTCGTGACAAATTTTTGTAGTGAGAAAATGTTCTTTTACGGAAAGGTTCCACTCGAGGTTTCTAATGTGACGTAAATAAAAACAATGTCAAACTTTGTGAGAAATTACAATTTGTAATATATGTTGGTGGTGAATAAATCTGGAAAGTCAAGCATACATTTTCATCATTTGCCCAGCTATGATTCTTGAATTGAAGACCGATTTTGGAAACTAGTTTCAAAAGAGACCATCTATCCTTGGCTGTCTTTGTTTCCATATGCTTTTGTAGCTCAGCTTCTTTTTTTGTTATCATCTCTTTCCATTCTGCATACAACTGTGGATCCCTTTTTTGGATTTCTTGGATTGTCCCTTGAATTCGTATGTTTCCTTTGTCCATCGCTACAATCTAATTCAAACGCACCAACATTAACCGACATACACATGACAATACATGACATAGTTTAATTATAATTGATGATTGAAGAAAGATTTTCAAAATCTAACATGGTGAGCTTGATGCAATACGGGGAGATGGTGAGTGACTAGAATAACAGTCCGTTTGCTTTTCAAAAGGAATTTTCTGATCCCAACATCAAGTACATGATGGGCTACTTCCACATCCAATGCTGAGAGTGGATCATCCTAAAGAATAAAAATTTTATTTTTTCCATGATTGACAAAAATATCATGGTTAAGACTGACTACAATTAATAATTGCATTAATATACAACTAACAAGGCAAACCCAAGCTTACTTATAGGTAGTACATATGCTGGCCCCAGATTTGGTTGGATGCAAGCATCAGCAAAATACAACAAATATGGACTCAACCTTTCTAAGAAGTCCCATGCGCAACAGTTTCTTTTGGTGGCTTTTACTTGCACCCACCATTGTGGCCTGCTCTGATTTAAGCATTGTACAGAAGACTACATGAGTGCGTTAGTGGGTGTGTGTTCCACACTTGCACAGATAAATGAGGCGCAGGTCTTTTTTTCAAAATGGATTCATAGACTTATGCTTGATATAGTACTACATACTACATACTACCTTAACAATTAATGGTGTAGAATAAATTCAAAAGCTCAATAATTTGAATGATGCAAAAATCCTTACTAGTATCACCACATTGGCTTGCGAATAAAAGGCTCGAGCAATGGCGATTCTTTGCTTCTGGCCTCCAGACAAGTTTATACCTTTTTCCCCAATTTCCGTGAGATCTTGATTGGGTAAAATATCGATATCAGGCTGCAGTGCACACGCTGAAATCACTTTTTTATACCGTTGAGACTGAAATAGCTCTCCGAAAAGAATATTGTCTCGAATGGACGCATTCAACATCCATGGTTTTTGGGCTGAATATGCTATAGTAGACCCCCTAGTAAGTTTAAAATAAAATGTAGTATCAACAATAAATTGTTTGTTCCGTATCCGTAATAATATAACAGCTTCCTATGATGCAAGCATAATTTACCTATCCCAAGTGACTTTTCCACTTATTTTCCTCATTTCTCCTAAAATGGCGGCTATAAGAGATGATTTCCCACTTCCAATGGATCCCACAATAACCGTCAGTTTGCCCGCTGGTATATTCAAGGATAGACGTTGCATCCCATTAAGCTGAAAAGATGTGGACCGATTTGGTTGCATTTGTACTTGATTAGCATTTTCCCAGCTAAATGTCGCATTTTTTAAAGAAACCACATATTCTCCCAGTTTTGGTACATCATTTCCATCCACATCAATTTTCCCATTACTTCGTTCTGTCCCATTCTTATCCGTTAGTTCTTCGTCATCTTCCTCAATATTTGCCAAATCGAAAACAGAGTCCGAGCTGGCTTGGATGTCAATGCTGTGTGCAGATATGGTATCAGGTTGATTGCAAGGAAAATCTTGACCGATCTTTGGAGCCATTGAGACAGATGCTGCAGGGACAGTCTCCTCAATCGGTGGCTTTCGTAGTTTGTCCTCTTTCGTTTTGTCATGTTCTTCGGCACTCATAGTTTCAATTGATGGCAAAGAAGCGGTTTCTGGTAGCGATAAGAATGCACGAACTCGCCGGGCGCTCACCTTTTGCGATGAACAGAAAAGCAAAGTTAAGCAATTAAAATACTTGCGCTGAGCAACTGTACAACCAAAAATATGTTACACTCAGCAACAAGAAACTATCATTATGGATCAATAGGTATGGCAAAATAACTATACAACGATTAAAAAACATAAGCTTGAGGATGATCATTCGTAGTTACAGGGAATCATAATCGTAATACTAGCACGTGAATGAATGCATAGAAATCTAGCTTCGCTTACGTTACTTCGTTTTTCAGCAGCGAGCATTCCTATGATATTTTATGCATTCATTTATAATCTATGTGCTCGTCATTCATGGACACATGCGAAGTTGAATGTTTTCTGTCAAAATCTACGACGCCGCAAAAGCAATAGAAGAGGCAGTAGTGTAACTTAAATGACAGTGGCTTGGCTTGTTTGCATGAATTGAAGTTGAACTTGTTGAACCAAAACAATTGGCGCGAAAAGAATCGCATGTGACCCATGTTGATTTTTTCTAGACTCCCTCCCTTGAATGACCAAAGACCGAAAAGAACAATATGGGTTTGAACTTGAAGTGAGTTTCTCTGCAGCTTGCCAACGGAACCGAGTTTTGTTTCTAAAGCAACTACATTTATTAATGGTGTAAGTAGTTAAAAAAATTTCAAACGTTCGAACGGATGTTGCGTAAGACAATATTGGTGATATCGCTACTTACACTAACCCTAACTTTAAAAAAAACCTTTTCCATAGCAATCAAATTTGTAAATTTATTTTAAACCGAAGTTGGTCCGGTTTTAGAACTTGGGACACCTGAAAAATTTCTAAGTTTTTTCAAACACCATGTTGACCGACATTGCAACCTAACCTAACCTAAACTAAACATAGTGTTTGAAAAAACTTAGAAATTTTTCAGGTGTCCCAAGTTCTAAAACCGAACCCCGAAGTTTTGTTAAATACTGTAAGATCACCCTAACTTCGATATAAAATACATGTGATTGCAATGGAAAATGTTTTTTTTAAGTTAGGATTAGTGTAAGTGGCGATGGCGATTGGGAATATTACCATGTATTTATAACCTACAAAGCATTTTCAAAAATTGATTGAAATTTCAGTGAGAGAATTTTTACTTTTAGTGACAACTGGCAAATTAAAATTGGAAAGATTTTCAATCTGTAGACACACACAAAGCAAGTAGAAAAAGGTAGGTACAATTATACTAATGTTTTTAACGAATCGTTTTTGCTCTAGTAAATCGATCTCAATTGTTCATCTCACCGACCACAGTGAAATTGATTTTGATACGATTCTAAAGCATAAATGATAGACTACTTTATAAGATGAAATTTTTATTTTTATTAGACCGAGGTCCTCGAATTCAATATTTATTCATACAAGCCGAAAGATGTTGGGGAAGGACGACGAGCAGCCTGCACTCAAACGACCGCATTCCGATTCCAGCTCATCATCGGAAGGATCTATGAGCCAAAGCCAAGGGACATACAAAGAACAAGTGGCTGCCATTGTGAAGCTTTTTAAGGAATCGGGCGAATTTGACAATACAGATGAAGCAATAGCTTTACCGCCTACAGTACCAACAACACCTCTAATAGAATATGGACTTGTCGGCGAGGATTTAGTCCCCAAATTCTCATTAACGCTCAAAGAAGAGAAAAACAATAATGGAACCCATAACAAAACAAAATTGGTCCCGAAGAGCTCCAAAATCCTCGGTACGTTGGAAAATATGCCCATAGTCGAGGTCGAGGAGAGTGGGTTAGCAGAACCCCGTGGGGTCTATGAAGAAGAAAATAATTCAGGTGATAATACAAAAGTCATTGTGCATGAAAAAATGAAATTATTGGAGCAAAAACCTCCAAAACCACCGAAAAGAGGTAGACGCTCAGTGCCATCAACTGCTGAACCTATTTTTCCTCTTGGAGCAGCGATGATGGCCCACGCAAAACGGATGGCGGAAATAGAAGATCAGAAAATCGACCCAGAAACTGCTGCTGCTGACATTGACGAGATTGCCGAACTTGTGGCTCGCCCACCTCCCAAGAAAAGTCGCCATAGCTTCCAATCTATGCAATCTAAGAGAACGTATGTCCAGTTGAATGAGAGGGTAAGGATTTATCGAAAACTCGGGGCTGGCTCCTTTGGAGAAGTCTACGCTGGTACATACTCTGTTACTAATGAAAAAGTGGCAGTAAAGATTGAGAGCAAAAAGAAAACTCATCCCCAACTGTACTTGGAAGCTCACATCCTTAGTCGCATGAATGGAGGATCACCTAGTGGACTTGGAATCCCTAAATTCATTTGGTTCGGACAGAATCAACTTTTCAATATCTTGGTAATGCAGCGCCTGGGAAATTCATTGGAAGATCTTTTGCGGTTATCTAAGACCGGAACTTTCTCTCTCAAGACTGTTTTGATTATTGGAGATCAACTAGTTTCACGAATTGAGCATTTTCATAGCAAAGACTACATTCATCGGGATATAAAACCACAGAATATGGTGGTTGGGATGGGATCCAATGCTCATATCGTTTATCTCATTGATTTCGGACTGTCGAAAAAATACCGAGAGCGAATCTCGGGCTCCCCTGCCAGACACATTTCTTACAGTGATGGTCATAAGTTGACTGGAACAGCTCGTTATGCCTCGATGAGGGCAACGCAAGGTTGTGAACAATCTCGTCGAGATGATTTGGAAGCCATCGCGTTATGCCTGGTTTACTTTCTGCGTGGGACTTTGCCCTGGCAGGGATTGAGAGGGTCCAACAAAAAACAAACGTATGATAGAATTTCCGAGAAGAAGACCATGACCAGCATAGATCAGCTATGTTATGGCCTCCCAGTGGAAATTAGCAATTTCCTGAAGTATAGCAGAAGTCTCGCATTTGACGCTGATCCAGACTACGTGTACATACGCAATTTATTTCGAAGCTTATTCAATAGATGGCGATTTACATATGATACTAATCTGGATTGGGTCGTGGACCGGAAAGAAAGAAATCGTCGGGAATCTTCAGATGAAAAAGTTGGCACTCATCTACATATCGTGCCTGGGCCACAAGAATAATCTTTAAATTAAATACTATTGCATGAAACTTTTAATTGAAGCCTTCTAAAGAATTGTCGATTGTAACTTAACTTACCGAGTATAGCCTCAAATACCTAAGATTGTGAATTTTGACCATGTAATCTAAAACAACTACCTATGCATGTTGCAAGCAAATATCTAAATTCCTTGTATAAGTATTACTAAATTAAGCCACGCAATAAATCCGTGTGTGCTACTAATACCTTTTGTGTACTAATTGTAGCCGAGCCCGGGCCCTTTTCTAGAAACTTTAGCCTTATGTCAGAGAGTTTGGGGATCATTGAAAACTTTGCGGGTTTGAAATTTTACTCTAAGACTGAGTCTAGCGGAAGGGGAAATTCCGAGCACACAGACACACCAAAGTAGGCTAATATTGATATGATACGCTACAATAGGGGTATTCACGAGCACCGGGGTAACGGGGTATAAGGGTATTAGGGTAACTTTTTGCAATGTATTTAAATGGAGAAAAGTTACCCGTTTACCCTGTTACCGCGTTACCCCGGTGCTCGTGAATACCCCTAATCTAGAGCTAATTTTAATCATGTCATGTTATTCTAGAAATTAAGGTATACCATCCAGAATTTACTAGCTGACAATGAGGTGCCGAAAAAGTGTGCCGGAGTTGTACATTATAATATAGCTCAAATGAAGCTTGAGAAGTTCAATAAGAACCCTAGAAAGTATCAGATCCACATAAAGTAAAAAACCAAGTATTTTTTTTACATGCATCTAAATACTCGTGTCGCGAGTGTCGCCAAAATCGAAAAAACGGTTAGGGGTCCCCTTAATTTCTAGATTTTTCCCATGTTCATTTCCATAAGAAAAATCTAAAAATTGATTCTCGATTTCCAAAATCTGTCAGGTCGACCGGAGTATGTGTAAACTTGAGCATGGGGAAGTAATATTTGAAGTGATTGTTGTGGGCACTCTTCAAATCAGTTTAAGCTATTTCTCATTTCCCAACTCAGCCACCACTTGCAACACATTGTTAGAACTTATCGAATCTTTATAATGCATTTTCATTCTGTGTCGATATGGAAATCGACTTACTGACTGCCTGAGTTAATTTTTTAGTAATTTTAATTTAAAATTTATGTATCACATATTCCGGGTGCACATTCGGCTAGTAAACATTATGCATGCATAGACAAGTAGTTTGGTTGCGTAGGACGCACCAGGCACCAACATGTCTTTTTCTATGCAGTCAAGCTAACAATCAGATAATAATTCTTACCAAAGCATCAATAACGACAGGAACAGTGATTGGGAAGATGAATAATGGGACTGTAAGTTGATTGAAGAGTGCTAGTCCTGCAAAAACTTTGGGTGGCTCCAATTTCTCCGTCTCGATCAAAGAGTACACTCCAAAAGTGATCACCGTAACTAGTACTGATGAAATATGCGTGAGGAAAGCTTCATGCACACATAAAAAAACAAGATTTTTTCAATTGTTATTGCCATGCAAATGTGTATTTTTTCATCCTATCATCCTATGAATGACTTTGATATCCTGCACAGTGAAGCATGTCTATCAATCCATTATCTAGCGTGTAAAAAAATGGTTCTCCACTTGGTATCTGATTGTGTATAGTCATTTCGTTCCGTATCATTGATCTCATTATTTTCCCTTGGTGAGCAAATTAAATGCTGAGGCGACGGCACATATTATTATTATACCATGCAACAAACAAGCGGAATAATATTGAGTTAACTAGACACTCACTCATTATTGACCGATAGAGCAAGTCTTTATCCAAGCTGCTGAGTTCTTTTTTTCGCAACAGTAGGACTTGCTGACAGAATGTTTCTTCCCACCCGTGGAGTTTAAGAAGTTTCATCCCGTACAACATTTCACTAATGGCTCGTAATCTCTCGTCGCATCTTTCCTATTATTGATTAAATGCAAGACAATTAGACTTTTGCATTCTTCTGATTGATGATCTCATTCCCTTGGCTAACTTTTTCTTTTTTCAGAATCTGTACCCTAAAGATATTATTTTCATGTGATTTGTGATGAATGGAACTATGAATGGAATCCATTGTCCAATATTCACCATTGTAGAACTAAACTTACCAAACTAGTCTTCTATTTGAAGAATCAAACAAATTGCATAAGTATACTTATGCAATGTTCATCTTTACCCTTACTTAATGTTAATGTTTATCTTATCGGGCTGTAACTTCGCAAAATAACTCATTTGCCCACTCAAGATTATGCTCCTAAGTTATTAGGGCTCAAGTTGAAGCTCACACTAGAAAAAAGTCGAAAATTTAACACACGATTAAATGGGTATTCGGCTGAAATTGAAAAATTGATACGGTAACCCTTAATTTCAAAACTGTTCAATCCCATAAAAAAATTTCAAAAATTAATCCCGATTCACTTACAATATTTTGTATTCAAAATCGGATGCAACGATTTGTGTACCATGGAAGCTAATATTTTACTAACATATACCTGAGAGGTAAATGAGTTATTTTCAGTTACTGTCAGCCCAATAAGCGACAAACGGATTAATAAATTACATTGTTAGTTTGGAGCTGTAACAATCCTTTAGGGGCAAGTTGATACTGATTAACAAAAGAAAAATTAACTGCAGTTATATAATTAAATCTGACTGAAGAGGTATTTTCAACGCTAAGTACTTTTTTTGGTATACTGTGTGATAAGAATCTCGATTTGTTTAAATATATCAACAATATGTGCGCTTAGGCAATAACAGCTAAAACAGAATTTCCGATACGGAAAATCGCTTATTACAATTTTATTTCATCTCTAGTCACTGTAAAATGAGCAACTGACTGAGGAACAAGGATAATTATACTCATGTTTCAAGTTTCTCAAGTGACAACTATATAACTAATGCAATGCATATATCATATTAGAATCTACAGAAAGTAATCCTTCACCCTTATTAACATTCTCTTGCACCGCAGCTCATTCTCATTGCAGAATCTTACCATGAGCTCTTTCGAATTGGCAGACATGTGTTTGCCTATGAGGAACTGAAGAGGGATCATTATAACAATGCACACCACTGCTCCCAACAATGCACTGTATCCCAATTGTAAGTACAATAACACCATCAAGATTCCCAACTGTGCCATGAAAAATAATTCAAGTTGCTTCAAATTTTATGCATGGTAAAAGATGATCAGTGATAGAGAAATAATAGCATACTTTCAGTGGGATGGCCCAAATGAAATGACCCATCCAAAAAAACATCATAAGATTGTTTGTATCTTCTGCCATGATATTACATATAGACCCAGCATCAAAACTTGATGATGACTCTGTAGAGTCATCTTCCTCTGATGAGTTGCAATACGATCTTGTTATTAAAGTTGGAGATAACTTGAGTAGCTTTTTGTAAATCAAAGCCTATTAACAACATATAATAATTAATTAGCTTTATAGTTTCAGTAAACTCGTCGTTTTGTCCCAACATTTGCGAATTTTTCTTACGGCTAATGAACAATCATGATGGATTAAGAATTCAATCTAAAGGTCAATTTAAGAATGAATGAAAACAGAAAAAAAATCTTACTTGTAGAGCAATTTTGATATGAATTCCCTCAGAATTCACAAGATAAGTGGAACATTGAGAAAATGTACTTTGAAGAAATCCAGCCAAAAGTACTACCAAAGCCATTATGTAGCCATTGGAAATCAATTGAGAGCATGTCAAGTGTTCTAAAGGATTATCGACCAATGTTTCTCTACGTATTGTAGTGTCATTTCCATTTCCTTCTGCATATGAAACAATTGTTTTGATCCCAAGTGGAGCAACAAATCCAGTCAAGTCTGCTGCCAAACGGAATAAGCCTCCTACAAGTAGCGACCGCCATAGTGTTTTGAACATACATGTCCACAGACTCACGTCATTGGTTCCTTGCTTCTCCTTTAATCCATTTAAATCATAAATCATAAACAAATCCATTTAATTTTCTTATGCATAATTTTAGTTTCTAGCAAAGTTTTGAATACACAATGATAAAAACATGGGTTTCCTTCAATCACGATTTTTAATGCAATATAAGACACAAGAAATGTAAAAGTTACAATATTTGGGGCAACATGAGATTATCACTGCTTCATACTATGGTGCAGATAGTTAATCGAAAGGAAGCTAAATAATTGGTTTTGTACATTATCTTGAAAGTTGCAAAAAGTGATTTCATAGATATTTGTTAATTTATGCCATTAATTGCTGACTAACTAACTTGCTCAACTCTGTAAACTGCTTGGAACCTATGGAGTTGATATTCAGTGGTTTCCTCATTGGGCAATTTTCCCAAGTCTGTTTCTTCAAGTGGTTGCATGTAGCCTAGCTGCAGGATGGACGTAAACCAGAAAAATGTCAGACGGGATGGCAAAGAACAATAGTTCTGTAGGTACTTGACATGCTTGAAATCCCGATTCTTGGAATCCTCGTCAGTCGTTGGCGTGCCATGCCTCTACAACATGAATTCGTGACAAATACAATGGTGCCAGACACAGTATATGGCATGGGCATAGGCCACACATCAATATTAACATGACATTATATTTCAGTTTCATACGGGACAATCAATTGGCAAATTAAATTTTTTTTAAGCCTGTTTCCCAGTAGTCCCTGTAAGCCCTTGTATGTAGCATTGATTTTTCTCCCATAGACGGAATATGTTATGCATAAATTAGTCCTGCCATTCTAGGAAATGTATGGTTTTAGGCATATTGGTTATTTTTTTAAAGACAATGTACAAGATAGCAATTTAAGTAAAACACGTGTACTTACAAGTATGCGGTATGTATGCACATTCTGCAGATTTCTAACTACCGTCTCTATTTCACAAATTGTGTATTGGCTAAGATTTGCATTTGATAACGCAGACCGTACGATATGGTGTGTTAAAAACTGGATTTCCATTGAAATGAACGTTAGTTTCCAACTACGGACTAGTATACATTGTAAAGCTGCGAAAGATACATCTATGAGTAAATGTTGTTCACATAGACCTACAATGCATAGTCATCTTTTTGTTAATCGCTTTTGTTGTCTTTAAATTATTATTGAGTAGTCAGTCAGGAAAGTACCACTTTTTTCTTTTGGAGACCACCAACAAATTCCGTACAAAAATATGTGACGATATGCTTATGCTTGCATGTGAATCCTTTCTGAACAACCTTTCTCCTTAAAACTTACTTTTAGTTAGTTTAGTTATTAGTTAACAACAAGTAATTATTTTTTTGCAAACTAGTATGCAAACTATTAGAAATAAAAAATTGCTCTACAGCGCATCAAAAATTTAAGTGAGTATTGGCCATTATATGAAAGTATTATTTGCATGTGAATCATGCAGAAACAAATTAATCTACGGAAGACTGCCAACGTTTTAGAGATATATGCTTTATACAACTGTATTTTATTCTCGTTCATTTCGGGAGGCCAAGTGACTAAATCTGATTTTCGCACAGTTAATTCAACAAATGCATGCATCCTTCTGTTAAATTGACTTTAAAAAGAACTCAGCTATTCTTTGTTTCCTGTCAAGTGCCTTCTTCATGCGTGAATGCCGAATGCACTTATTTAGTTAGTGCATCTCAAAATGAACACTCATGAACACAAGCTGCACCTAAAGTATAGCTTTAAAAAATGAAAAGTAAAGAATAATGAAAAATGAACATGCAATAATCTGGTGTGATTTGTATGTAATGTTAAATCGTGCTTAGCATGCTAAGCTCATGGTATATAAAAAAGGCTCATTATGCAAAATGTCTTTCTAGATTACTAATTAAAAATTATCATTCTTATTCGTCGGGTTAAAAAAATTATCTACAGCAGACTGGAAACAGCCAAATTAAGAATAATTGAATGAGTAAGTTTGAGTTAAGTATGAAACTTGTCATGTAAAGTATCCTCTCTGAAGTATGTACATAATTACACATTACACGTAATATTTCAACACTAGGAATTCGTGTATTTTCAGCATTTCCTGTGTCGGCAAATTTTAAACTCTTTTTGACTGAAAGAACTAGTAGCTACTGATTTATTGCTCAGTAAATGCTAACTGCTAACATTGATACATATTTACAAATGCTATTTAGTGACCAATAAAAACTTACGTGAATCAAGATCATGTGTGCATATAAAATGCTGAGAATTAAAGAGCCGAGGCCGATAACCACATCCGCCAATACTTTGACATGTTGAACAGTCAAGTGGGTAAAAGTAACATGCACATAAAATTTCCCACACGATATGAAAAAAAGAGCACAAAAGAATAAAACGTGAACACAAAGTACTTTTGCTTGGTTTCTCCGGCACTCGATTTCTCGAAACAGGAAAATCAATGAGACCAAGCAAAGCCATGTGGCACATGCAGATGTAATTGCAAAAACATGGTGGTAAAAAATTGACGGATCATAGTTATTCAAGTTTTTGGCGATGAAGTAATCTTGTCGTGTTTCTACGCTACTCTGATTATCCCATCCCTGTGAGGAAGCATTAGCTAAAACTTTGCTCTCCTTCCGTGGGAAATTAATACACTGAACGATAGCTTCGGCTAACTCCAAGCATACAAAAACGCCAATTATAGTAGACGCAATCCAAACGCTTTTGTGATTACAGAATGTTTGCACATAGGAATCTTGCATGAAAGTTAATGTTGACGGTTTTGAAACTTTTCTTCGAAAGTTTTTCAGCTTTTTTATTCGCTCTAGTGCACTGTCAGAAAGTGGAGTAGTTGTTGCTGTCGCATCGTCACATTCCAGTTGAATTTTCCGTTTAGTTTCTTTCCTGCCTGACTTCATGCAGAATTTGAGGTACGCAGCAATAAGAATCGTCAAGTAGATAAAAATAGTGTGCAACACTAGACTAATGCTGTGCAATGTACAATCTCTATGGACAGTGTCCAACAAGTCTTCACTACTAGTAGCTTTTGACCCTAACAAATTGATATTGAGGGTCGCATTTAGAATATAAATGTCACATATGTACGGGAATAGCATGATGACACGCGTTCAAATGCTCCAAGTTTACAATGGTGCCAGTGTCTTAACTAACTAACTAACCAGAGTGCAACATATTCCAGCTAAAGTTTTTGAGAAGCAATTTAAAATGTTTCCATTTTCACTTCAGTCTGATTTTTCACTATTCCTTGTTGCTGTCTTTTTTATGTATTTCAGATTTCAGCTTGACACACACACGTTGACTGGAAACTTAATGTTCTTATGCTAAAAATGTTTATTCACGCAAGTTATTTTCTCTCTCAAGGTGTACAGGCAACTAAATAGTTAACTATGGTTATCCCTAGTACTCAGCTCATTTACTGACTGAACACTGAAGCCAAACACTACAGCATAGGAAAAGATCTTTAAAACCGCTGGTGTTGGCTGCTAACTCACTAACCATGTAATATCTACATGCTTCAAGTAGCGTTAGCCAGTTAGTTCAAACTCATTCTAATGTTGGTCTGCGCTGATTGGTAGTAATTGTCCATGCATTATTTGGTTTTAGTTGTTGATGATGACATGTGCTAACCCAGGCATGTGAATCCAGAATGGTGCAAATAATGATAATTCATCGAATGAGCTCCAGACGAATCTGTAGAATTGACTGTAAACATTAAATGAGTGAATATAACTCGGTAAACATTGAGCAAATGGTTTGCACTAAATAATTCCAACCAATGATGCATTTTTTAGTAAGATTTGATAGCTCTTGCCACGCAAATAATCGTTATTGACTAAATTATGGTTTCTGCTTTCCAATGAATAATATAATTAAAAATTAAAATGCACACCATTACACCATATAGTGTTCTGAATACTCGGTGCACATTTAATAAGCATCACTATCAAGTAAAGCTGGTTAAGTAAGGCAATATTTTTTCTAGTAAGCCACGCGCATTTGCAAATGTTACATGTAGTAAATAGTAGGGGTACACCCGAGGCCGTGTAAAGTCGTACACAAAGCCCCGCTCCTCTTATCTAATACATGTAGAATCTGTGTAGCCACTAATTATGTGTTGTGTAGTGAGTAAATCTACTTCTATGGTATCAGAAAATTCCGTAAAATTTTTGCATGAGTGGCACGCCACCTATGCCGGGTTTTTGGCGGATGCGAATACCAAGGAAGATCGCAGATCTAAATTCATATTTGATTGGACTGGAACATATGGGGATCATAGACACACATTGAAAAAAATGTGGCTGCAAGAATTGAAGGAAGCAAGTCTTCTAGTTTTATATAGTAATCTACTTCTATGGTCGTACATTTCTACGTGCGTGAATCTCCCAGCCAATCAGATCAGTAAGTAGAAGTTGGAAGTCTGCTTTGATTGGCTGGGAGATTTACGCACGTAGAAATGTACGACTTTACACGGAATCGGGTGTACCCTTAGTGTGTACAAATGGACGGGGCTTACTGGAAAAAATAATCCTTACTTTTAAGACCCGATTTCTAACAATGAAAACGGAGTTCATTAGCTATATCCTTCCTAACCGAATATGTAGAAACCAAGAGAAGCAAACGGCCACTTTTGTTTTTTAATAATTTCAAGCAAATGACGACAAAATAACATCAGCTAGATCCAAATCGTTTCGTATAACACACCCAGTATATCTATGTGTGTATATAGTATATCTATTTCTATGAACACTCCTTACCCATGGTAATTAAACGATGTTAATTGCAATGCATCGTAGTATTACCTTAAACAAATGGAGCTAGGGGCGAATTCGTGTAGGCGTGACAGGGACGTTTTTCCTTAAAGTTATCAAATTTTTTTATTCCTATAGCATAAGTAGGAGGTCTTTTGAGGCAGTGTAAGAAACCAACATGAGGCCCACTCTGCCTTTAGTCAAATTGATTTTCACCAAGTCTCCAAAATAAATCCTTCAGTGAGAACCTAAAACTAGTATGCATTTAATGTACATTAAATAGTGGGTCGTGAAGTGCATAGGCCACAGGGATATCTTATAGAGTTCGTTCCACAAGAAGTCGTAGGGGAAAAAAACTCGTCGAAGCACAAAAAATGGTTGAAAAGAAACTCGTCAAATTTCAAAAAATAAATATTGATCAAAGTTTTGTCACGAAATAATCTATAGTTTGTAATCTTTTAACGAGTATTTATTTGCCCGACGGTTGCCAAATTAGTCAGTTGTACTGCTGCGCCGAAAAAGGGGTTATCTCAGAAATTTGGTAACTAAGGATTTTTTTTGCTTGTCAAAAAACAAATGTGTTACTGACAGCTAAAAAATCAACAAATGAAAAAATTCGTTTTAACAG
>Ga0210040_10004016_pt1 | contig 19468 bp, 19 predicted proteins | sample CryGeyCG12114_NA_FD_185462 | JGI IMG/M metagenome (GOLD analysis project Ga0210040, IMG submission 185462) | Groundwater microbial communities from aquifer - Crystal Geyser CG19_WC_8/21/14_NA (SPAdes) (version 2) | ecosystem: Environmental > Aquatic > Deep subsurface > Groundwater | place: USA...
GAACCAGCTGCGCGAGAACGTCCGCGCGTGCGCCAGCCGGTCCTCCCGGCGGGTCGCCATCGCCGCCTCCGCGGCCGGTCGCACCTCGTCGGGGTCGTCGAAGGTGATGAGCGCGCCGGTCAGCCCGGGGACCACGCTCTCCGCGGTGCCGCCGACGGCCTGGGCCAGCACCGGCGCCCCGGCCGCCATGGCCTCGACCGGCATGATCCCGAAGTCCTCGACGGCCGGGAACACGAAGAGGTCCGTCGTCTGGTAGAGCGCCCTGAGCATCGCCGACGAGGGTCCCTCGACGACGTGCACGGGCACGGAGGCAGCCTCGCCGACCGCCCGCAGCCGCTCGAGCTCGGGGCCGCGGCCCGCCAGCACGACCGGGCGACCCGTACGGACCCCGACCTCCACCACCAGGTCCAGCCGCTTGTACGGGATGAAGCGCGAGGCGCCCAGCACGAACCCTTCGGGCAGCGCGTCCAGGACGGCTGCCTCCTCGGCGCTGAGCTCGGTGCGCCAGTCGGGCACCTGCTGGATCGACTCCACCTCGACGGGCGGGAAGATGACGCGGCTGTCGACCTGCCAGGCGCGGGCGATGCGGTCGCGCACGAACGAGCTGTTGGCCGCGAACCAGGCACCCTCCTGGGCCCGTCGCCAGTCCATGGGCTTCAGCAGCGCGGACGCGAGCCGCAGCGGTGCCCCAGCGCCCCGGGGGTCATGGTCCGGGGTCCAGATGTAACGGGCGGGACTGTGCACGTAGACGTGGCGGGGCAGGTCGGTGCGGTGGCCGAAGCGGGCGTGGTGGGCGAAGAGGTGAGAGCTGATCAGCGCCCACTCGTATCCCCGGTCCTCGAGCCGGCGCCAGGTGCTGGGCATGAACGGCAGCGCGGCGACCTTGCTGCGTCGCAACGGCGTCTTCGCCAGCCACGTCTCGTTCAGCGTCCGACCGCCGAAGCGGCCCACCGAGTCGTTCCAGAGGCAGTACAGGTCGGCCTCCGGATAGATCTCGCTGAACGCCTCGAAGACGTTCTCCGACCCACCCGACTGGGCCACCCACTCATGGACGAGCGCCCCTCGGGCGTGCGTTGCTGTCACCGTGTCTCTCCCGGACTGTTGGCACGGGTGACCGGTCGCGCGACGACCAGGCTTGCGGCGTCGCAACGCTGGTCACCAGACCAGCTCCCCCTGAAGATGGCCGGACCCCTGGTCCGGAAGGCCCATCTTATCGGCGGGCCCGGTCGCGCGGGCCGCTTCAGGAAAACTGGGGCCCCCGTGCAGGGCGTCACTCCGTGCGCTGCACCGCTCCCAGCCCGGCCGTGGCGGCCACCGCCGCGTCGCGGGCGGCGCTGACCTCGGCCGCGGCGAGGGTGCGGCCGAACGCCCGGAAGCGCAGCGCGTACGCGAGCGACTTCCTGCCCTCGCCGATCTGCGGACCACGGAAGACGTCGAACAGCTCGAGCGACTCGAGCAGGGTGCCACCCCCGCGTCGGAGCGCGTCGGCGACGTCCTCGGCCGTGACGGCCTCGTCCACGACGAGGGCCACGTCCTCCTTGGCCACGGGGTAGGACGACAGCGGCGCCACCTCCCCGCGGTCCGGCGCGCCGGCCAGGAGCACGTCGAGCTCGAGCTCGAGCGCGCTCGTCCGCGCGGGCAGCCCGAACGCCGCGCACACCTGCGGGTGCAGCTCGCCGGCGTAGCCGATCACGACGTCGGTCTGCGTCAGGCGCAGCTCGGCGCAACGCCCGGGGTGCCAGGGGGCCCGCTCCGCGGGGTGCCGGTCGAGCGTGGTGCCGACGGCCGCCGCCGCCTCCTCGGCCAGCGCGACGGCCTGGGTCCAGGTCGCCGGCTGGGCCGGGCCGCGCCAGCCCGCGCGGACCCAGTCACCGGTGAGCACGGCGGCCAGCATCCGCGGCTGGTCACCCAGCGCGTCGTCCATCTGCTCCAGCGCCAGCGCGTCGGGCCGGTGGTCGACCGGCGGGCGCGGGGCGGTGAGGGACGGGACGGGGGCGAAGAACGCCGACCCCGTCTCGAACAGGGCGAGGTCGTCGAGACCGCGGCTGGTGTTCCGCGTCACCGCCCCGAACAGGCCCGGCAGCAGCGTCGTGCGCAGCGCGGGCTGGGTGTCGGAGAGCGGGTTGGCCAAGACGTTCACGGAACGTCGCCGGTCGTCGGCGGGCAGTCCCAGCCGGTCGAGCTCCGCCGACGAGGTGAAGGGGAAGCTGAGCACCTCGACGGCCCCGACCGCGGCGAGCCGGGTGGTGACGGCGCGCCGGTCGCGCTGGGAGCGCGTGAGGCCCCGTCCGGGGGGCGCCGACGGCACGACCGGGGGGATGTTCTCGTAGCCGACGAGCCGGCCGACCTCCTCGACGAAGTCGTACGGGTCGCGCAGGTCGGGCCGCCAGGTGGGCGGGAGGACGGTGAGCGTCCCGCGGCCCTCGTCGTCCGGGCCGACGCGGACCTCGGCACCGACGGCCACGAGCAGCTCCTCCACCCGCGCACGCTCCAGCGGGGTGCCGAGGACGCGCTCGGGCAGCGTGGCGTCGAGCCTCGTGGTCGGCGGCAGCGGGACGGTGCCGGCGACGGTCTCCCCCGGCTGCAGGGTGCCGCCGCCGAGCTCGACGAGCAGGTCGGCGGCCCGGTGGGCGGCGGCGTACCCGGCGGCCGGGTCGACGCCGCGCTCGTAGCGCCGCGAGGCCTCCGAGGAGAGCTTGTGCCGCCGCGACGTCCGGGCCAGGGTCAGCGCGTCGAAGCAGGCGGCCTCGATGACGACGGACGTGGTCGTGGCGCGGACCTCGGTCGCCGCACCGCCCATGACGCCGGCCAGACCGATCGGGCCGGAGTCGTCGGCGATGACCAGGTCGGCCGGGTCGAGCGCGCGGACGCTGTCGTCGAGCGTCCGCAGCTTGTCGCCGACCGCGGCCTGCCGGGCGACGACGGTGCCGGACAGGGTGCTGGCGTCGTACGTGTGCAGCGGCTGACCGGTCTGGAGCATGACGTAGTTGGCGACGTCGACCACCAGGGAGATGGGCCGCATCCCGGCGAGCTGGACACGGCGGGTCAGCCAGCGGGGGCTGGGCCGGGACGGGTCGAGCCCGTCGACGGTGAGCGCGGTGAAGACCTGGCAGGCGTCCGACTCGATCGCGACCGGGTAGCCGTCGCCCCGGGGCGTCGGGACCGGTCGGTCGACCGGGTCCGTGAACGCCGTCCCGGTCGCCTGGGCCGCCTCGCGGGCGAGCCCGCGGACGGAGAGGCAGTAGCCGCGGTCCGGGGTGACGGCGATGTCGAGGACCTCGTCGTCCAGGTGCAGGACCGGACGTGCGTCCTCGCCGGGGACCGGCTCGGCCTCCCCGGCCGCGGCCAGCAGCACGATGATCCCGGAGTGGTCGTCGCCCAGCCCGAGCTCCTTGGCCGAGCAGATCATCCCGTCGGAGACGTGGCCGTACGTCTTGCGCGCGGCGATGTCGAAGTCTCCCGGGAGCCGGGCGCCGGGCAGGGCCACCACGACGAGGTCGCCGACGGCGAAGTTCGGGGCGCCGCAGACGATGCCGCGCGGGTCCCGCTCCCCCACGTCGACGGAGCACCAGCGGATGGTCTTGCCGTTGCTGTGCTGCTCCGGCGTGAAGTCGAGCACCCGCCCGACGACGACGGGACCCTGGACGTCGGTGCCCACCTCGTCGACGGCCTCGACCTCGAGGCCGGCGCGCACGAGCGCGTCGGACAGCTGCCGCCCGGTCAGGTCCGCGGGCAGGGCCGCGTGCTCACGCAGCCAGGAGATCGGCGCCTTCACGCGGCCTCCCCTTTCTTCTCGTTCAGCTCGTGGCCGCGGCGGGGGTCCAAGGGGGTCGTCCCCCTCCTCGCCATCACCGCGCGGTCCCCACGAGCGCGCGGCTGAACCGCACGTCACCCTCGACCATGTCGCGCATGTCCTCCGCGCTGTTCCGGAACATCAGCGTCCGCTCGACCCCCATGCCGAAGGCGAAGCCCGAGTAGACCTCGGGGTCGATCCCGCAGGCCTGCAGGACCCTCGGGTTGACGACACCGCAGCCGCCCCACTCGATCCAGCCCTCGCCGCGGCAGGTCCTGCACGGCCGGTCCGGGTTGCCGACCGAGTCGCCGTGGCAGACGAAGCAGAGCAGGTCGACCTCGGCCGACGGCTCGGTGAAGGGGAAGTAGTTGGGCCGCATGCGCGTCCGGGTGTCGCCGAACATCGCCCGGGCGAAGTGGTCGAGGGTGCCGCGCAGGTGGGCCAGGGTGATGCCGCGGTCGACGACCAGCCCCTCGAGCTGGTGGAAGACGGGCGTGTGCGTCGCGTCGTACTCGTCGGCCCGGTAGACCTTGCCCGGGCAGACCACGTAGATCGGGGGTTCGCGGGTCAGCATGGTCCGCGCCTGCACGGGCGAGGTGTGGGTCCGCAGCACGAGGTTGCGGCTCTCCGGCTCGACGAACAGGGTGTCCTGCATGGTCCGCGCCGGGTGGTCGGGCACGAAGTTCAGCGCGTCGAAGTTGAGCCACTCGGCCTCGAGCTCCGGGCCCTCGGCGACCTCCCAGCCCATCGCGACGAAGACGTCCTCCATGAGGTGCATCAACCCGGTGATGGGGTGCACCGCTCCGACCGGCCCCAGCGCGACCGGCAGCGTGACGTCGACGCGCTCCTCGCGCAGCCGGCGCTCGAGCTCGGCGGCACCGACCTCGGCCTCGCGCGCCTTGAGGGCGGCACCGATCCTGCCCCGCGCACGCCCGACCCGGGCACCGGCGTCCTTGCGGGCCTGCGGCGGCAGCGCGCCGATCTCGCGGTTGGCCAGCGCGATGGGCGACCGGTCGCCGGCGTGCGCGAGCCGGGCGGCCTTCAGCTCCTCGGTGCTGGTCGCCGCCGCGAAGGCCGCGAGGGCGTCAGCCACCATCGCCTCGACGTGCTCGGCGTCCAACGGGGTCACCTGGACCGGGTCGTAGACCTTGTTCGGGCCCGACATCGCGCGCTCGACCTCCTCTTGGCGGTGCTCGTCACAAACCCCGTCAGTCTAGGAAGGTCTGGCCGCACGCGCGACCGCGTTCCGCGGGGGCCGGTCGGCGACTCACGGAACCGCGGTTCGACCCCGTCCCTCTTCGACGTGGGATCAGGCGCTTCGCTCGAGCTGGACAAGAGCTGTCCGCACCGGTGCGGGCTGAGCCGTGGCGTCAGGCCGACCCCCCACGACTCCGAGCTGCTTGCGGCCGGGGTGCTCGAGGAGATCACCCTGGACGTCGCACCGGTCCTGCTCGGGGCGGGCGAGCGGTTGTTCGACGGGGTCGCGGACCCGGGGCTCGAGCCGGTGGAGGTCGGCGCGTCGTCGGTCGTCGCCCACGTCCGCTACCGGGTCACCGGTGTCGGTCGTGCTGAGCCTCGTGCGGGAGGCTGGACGCGGGCCTCGAGAGGCTCGCTGACCGGTCAGCCGCTCGGGCGGCAGCTGCGGCCACGGAGGTCAGCCGTCGTGCTGGGCGGTGGCCGTCGTGTAGAGGCACACGGCGGCGGCCGTGGCGAGGTTCAGGCTCTCGGCCGCGCCGTACAGCGGCACGCGGACGACCCGGTCGGCCAGCGCCCGGTCCTCGGGCGGCATGCCCCAGGCCTCGTTCCCGAAGAGCCAGAGCGTCGGGGCGACGAGCCCGCCCGTGCGGGAGAGCTCCGACAGCTCGACGTCCCCGGAGCCGTCGGCGGCCAGGACCTGCAGCCCGGCGGCGTGAGCGGCCGCGACGACCGCGGCGAGGTCGGCCCCGACGGTCAGCGGCAGGTGGAACAGGCTCCCGACGCTGGCCCGCACCGTCTTGGGGTTGGTGAGCTCGACGGAACCGGTGCTGAGGACGACGCCGTCGGCGCCGAAGGCGTCGGCGCAGCGGACGACCGTCCCCGCGTTGCCCGGGTCGCGCACCTGGACGCAGCAGACGAGGAGCCTGGCGCCGGGGCGGACCACCTCGTCGAGGCCGACGTCCACGCGGCGGCAGACGGCGACGACCCCCTGCGGGCTGACGGTGTCCGTCAGCGACGCCAGGTCGCGCCCACCGAGCTCCCGCGCGACGACCCCGAGGTCGAACGCCTCGTCGACCAACGAGGCGAGGCGGTCCTGGGCCGAGGGGTCCACGTACAGGTCGGTCACCGCCCCGGCGCGCAGGGCCTCACGGACGGCCTGCGGGCCCTCGGCGAGAAAGAGCCCGGCCGCCTCGCGGTCCTTGCGGAGCCGGAGACGGCCGGGTGTGGAGCGAGCCCCGGGCAGGGGACGTGCCTCAGGCCGCGGTGGTGGCGGCCGGTGCCTCGGCGGGCGCAGCCGCCTTGGCCACGGCGACCAGCGTGGCGAACGCGGGCGCGTCCGAGACGGCGAGCTCGGCCAGGATCTTGCGGTCGACCTCGACGCCGGCGGTCTTGAGCCCGGCGATGAAGCGGTTGTAGGTCATGCCCTCCGCGCGGGCCGCGGCGTTGATCCGCTGGATCCAGAGCTTGCGGAAGTCGCCCTTGCGGGCGCGGCGGTCGCGGTACGCGTAGACGAGGGAGTGGGTGACCTGCTCCTTCGCCTTGCGGTACAGACGCGAGCGCTGACCCCGGTAGCCGGACGCCTGCTCGAGGATCTCACGACGCTTCTTGTGCGCGTTGACTGCGCGCTTGACGCGTGCCATCGATGTTCCTTACTTCAGATGAGGCCGGTCCTGAGGTGCTCAGGGACCCGGCGGGGAAGAGTGGAGAGGAGGAGGCGTCAGCCGCGCGTGCCGAGCATGCGACGGACCTTGGCCGCGTCGCCGGGCTGCAGCGCGGCGTCGCCGGTGAGCCGACGCTTCTGCGAGCTGGGCATGTGCTCGTTGAGGTGCATCTTGCCGGCCTTGCGGTGCATGATCTTGCCGGTCCCGGTGAACCGGAACCGCTTCTTGGCACCGGAGTGCGTCTTCATCTTCGGCATCTGCCGCTCCATCTCTTTCCCCGACCCACGCGGACGTGGGCGTGTCACGTCCCGCCGGGGGGCTGCCCCCGGCGGGTCCTGCTGTCGTACGGGTCCTGCGGTCGTGCTGGTGCTGCGGTCGTGCTGGCTGTGGGCCCGACTCAGAGGTCGATGTCGGGATCCATGTTGTCGGCGGGACCGCGACGACGCGGGACCACCGGCTGAGCCGCGTGCTGGGCGCGCTGCTCGGCAGCGGCCTGCTCGTCGGCCGCGATGTTCTCGGCGCGGGCGGCCATGCGGGCCTCGCGCTCGGCTGCGATGTCGACCTTGGCCTCGGTCTTCTTCTTGTGCGGACCGAGAACCATGATCATGTTGCGCCCGTCCTGCTTGGGCGAGGACTCCACGAAGCCGAACTCGTCGACGTCGGCGGAAAGCTTCTTGAGCAGGTTGTAGCCCAGCTCGGGACGCGACTGCTCGCGACCGCGGAACATGATCGTGATCTTGACCTTGTCCCCGCCCTTGAGGAACCGCACGACGTGACCCTTCTTGGTCTCGTAGTCGTGCACGTCGATCTTGGGACGGAGCTTCATCTCTTTGATGATCGTGTTCGTCTGGTTACGACGGCTGTCCCGCGCCTTCTGCGCGTTCTCGTACTTGAACTTGCCGTAGTCCATGAGCTTGGCGACCGGCGGCCGGGCCATGGGAGCGACCTCGACCAGGTCGAGCTCGGAGTCCGTCGCCAGCTGCAGCGCGGTCTCGATCTTCACGATCCCGACCTGCTCACCCGCGGGTCCGACGAGGCGGACCTCGGGGACGCGGATGCGGTCGTTGATTCGCGGTTCGGTGCTGATATGTCCTCCAGTTGTGGTGGTGCTCTGGTCTCGTGCTGTCGTACGTCTGACGGGCTCGCGTGCCGAGCCGGCCTCGGACGGATCCGCCCCGGGACGAGAAAAGGGTCCTCGCCCGTGAGCGAAGACCCTGAACACCACAACCACCGGCGGCGTGCGCCGGTGGCGATGGACCGACCCGACACTGCCTTGCGGGGTGAGCCGCAGGAGTCGTACGGGTGGGAGATCAGGTCTCCGCTTGCGGATCCGGCGCGGACGCCAGATCGGTCGGCACCGATGCTATCACCGGTGACGGCGACCAGGCATGCTCGCGCTGGACCTCCGACGCCTGTGCAACGCGGCCCGGTGGACCGCCTATTCCTCGGCGGGCGACGAGGTGACGGTCAGACCGACGGGTCCGCGACCTGCACGGCCCAGCCGAACTCCCCCGGCTCCACCTCGACCAGGCGGTGGCCGACGGCGAGCGCGTCCAGGACCTCGCCCTCGACGACGAGCGGGTGCGGACCGGCGACGTCCACGAGCACCGTGTCCACGCCCTCCGACCGCGCGGTCTTCGCGGCCAGGTCCAAGGTGACGGGCACCGGCCGGGCGTCGGCCCGCCACGCCTTGAGCGCGTCGAGCCCGGTGAACCCGAGCAGCGCGCGCCGCCCGTCCGGCGCCTCGAGCATGACGACGGCCATGTCGGCCTCCTTGTCGGAGGACAGCCCCCCGGAGGTGGTCCCCACCCGGGTCGCGGTCGCGACGACCGGGACCAGGACGCGGGTCGTGCACAGCGCCGCCACCGCCCGCAGGTACGTCTGCGTGCCCGGTTCGCGGACCGCCGCGGCCAGGGCGCGGCGGGCGGCCGGGTCGGCCAGGCCGTCGTCGCCCGGGAAGGGCGAGGGCGCCAGCGTGCGCTCGAGGTGCGGCGGGTGCTGGGCGTCAGGCATGCGGGCCACCGTACGCGGGGGCCGCACGCCTCGGGCAGGGTCGGGGCACGCCCGTCGGGGTCGAGCGGGTGCTCTCCCCGATGCTGCGGCGAGGTTCCGGTGGCACCCTGGGCTCATGCCCGCCGCGGACGTCGTCCTCCTCCCCCTCTGCATCGGCCTCAGCCTGATCGGGGTGGTCATCACCGTGATCGCCTTCGCCCGTGGTCGTCGCGGGCGCGCGGTCCAGGGACTCGCGCTGGCCCTCGCGCCCGTAGGGCTCTACCTGACGGGTCTGCTGCTCCTGGTGTGGGACGCCGTCGTGGCCATCGTCCGCTGGGCGACCGGGAACGTCTTCGACCTCAAGTCCTGGATCGGCTTCGGGGTCCTCGCGCTGTGCGTCGTCCTCTGGCTGGTCGGCGGCGTGCTGGCTCGCCGCGGCCGCCGTCGCGCCAAGGCCGTCGCCGCCGAGACCAAGGCGCAGGGCCGGGTCGGCGCGGGCCAGCCCGAGCGGCAGCCCGCCGGCCGTGGCGCCGCGAAGGGATCTGCGAAGCAGCAGCCCGCACCCCAGGACGACGACATGGCCGAGATCGAGGCCCTGCTCAAGTCGCGCGGGATCCAGTAGCCCGCGCCGCGACCAGGCGGCGGCGCAGCTCGCTGACCGCCTGCTTCGCGTACGCGCCGTCCCCGGCCTGGATGCCGACGAGAAAACGCTTCTGGGTGTCCATGTCGGCGGTGTAGGTCCCCGTCGGGCCCGTCTGGTCTGGGTCCTCGTCGGGCCGCAGCAGCGCGAAGGCCCAGGCGTCGCCGGGGCGCAGCACGATCTGGTGGACCCGGGACCACGGGACGTGATGGACCCGCAGCCCGTTGCGGACGCGCAGCCCGTCAGCGTCGGCGCGGACGGAGCTCGCGGCCACGCCCAGCACGACCAGCACGAGCGCCGCGAGGCAGCCGAGCAGCGTCAGCAGCTGGGAGAACGTGAACAGCACCCTGATCTCGCTCGGCAGGGCGAACCAGCCGTAGAAGGTCAGCGCCACCAGCGCGGCCGAGATCACTCCCCCGACGACCCGCAGGCGCCGCGGCTTGAAGACGACGGGTCCGTCCACCGACGCGGCAGGCACCGGGATCAGAACCGGCAGGCGGCGATGTCGGTGACGAGGATCGCCCGGGCACCGAGGCCCCAGAGGTCGTCCATCACCTGCTGCGCGTCTCGGCGCGGCACCAGCGCCCGCACGGCCTTCCAGCCCTCGCGCGCGAGCGGGGAGACGGTCGGACCCTCGAAGCCGGGGGTGATGGCGCAGGCGTCGTCGATCACCGTGTCTGCGACGTCGTAGTCCATCATCACGTAGTTGCGGGCGATGAGGACGCCGTTGAGGCGGCGCTCCAGACCCTCGAGCCCGCCGGGGACGGCCACGTCGCGGCGACGGATGAGCACCGCCTCGCTGAGCAGCAGCGGGTCGCCGAAGAGCTCCAGCCCGGCCTGGCGCAGGGTCGTCCCGGTCTCGACCACGTCGGCGACGACGTCGGCGACCCCGAGCCGGATGGCGGTCTCGACGGCTCCGTCCAGAGAGATCAGTCGGGCCGTGACCCCGCGCTCGGCCAGGTAGCCGCCGACCAGGCCGGCGTAGGAGGTCGCGATGCGCAGCCCCTGCAGGGACGCCACGTCGAGGCCGCTGCCCGCCGGCGCGGCGAAGCGGAACCGGCTGCGGCCGAAGCCGAGCGGCAGCACCTCGGTGACCGGGGCACCCGAGTCGAGCAGCATGTCGCGACCGGTGATGCCGACGTCGAGCGTGCCCTCCCCCACGTACACGGCGATGTCTCGGGGTCGCAGGTAGAAGAACTCGACGCCGTTGGCCTCGTCCAGCAGGACGAGCTCCTTGGTGTCGGTGCGCTGCCGGTACCCGGCCTCGCGCAGCATCGCGGAGGCGGACTCCGACAGCGAGCCCTTGTTGGGGACCGCCACGCGGATCAGCCGTCGTGCTCCGTCCGTGCCCCCGTCAACCCCTCGGTCAGCCCCCACGTCGATGCTGCCCAGGCTCGTCACGGCCGTCATCCTAGGTCAGACCCGACCTCGTGCCCCCTCCCTTCACCTCCGGCCACAGGGACGACGAGGCAGCCTGCGGAGTGCGGGACGAGCGGTTCGTGCGTGAGACCAGGAGAACGGTCGGGGCGGTCAGGGCCGACGCGCACGGACGAGCCGGTCGGCCAGGCGGATCACCAGGGCGAGTGCCGTCTGGGTCGGGTTGGCGTGACCCGCGGTGGGGAAGACCGACGTGCCGGCGCAGTGGAGCCGGGCGACCCCGTGCACCGCGCCGTCCGGGTCCACCACCCCGTCGCGGGCGTCGGCCGACATCCGCGTCGTGCCCATGGGGTGCGCGACGTCAGGGAGGTAGAACGGGACGCTGCGGTCGGTGATCATGGGCAGGAGCTCCGGACGGGGCAGCCCGACGCGTTGCAGCTCGTCGGCGAAGACCTCGGCCAGGCGACGCGTCGTCCGGGCCTCGGCCTCACCGAGCCGCCAGTCGATCCGGGCGAGCCGCACCCCCAGCGCGTCTCGTGCGCCGGAGAGGGTGATCCGGCTGTCGGGGTCCGGGACCTGCTCCACCATGGTCGTGAGGTGCAGCGCGTCGAGGACGCGTACGGGGCTCCGGCGCCTGAGCACCCGGACGCCGCCCCGGACGAGACGGAGGCTCCCCCGGGCGACGTCGCGCGCCCCTCGCCACGAGCTCCGTGACCGCGCAAGACACCCGAGCGCCCGGAAGGGATCGTGCTCGGAGACCACCGGGTCGAGCCAGGCGGAGCAGCTCAGCAGCTGCTCGCGCGCCTGGATCGACCGCGACAGCGCGACGCCCCTCGTGAGGGTGGTGCCCGAGCCGTCGAGCCGCACGCGGTAGGAGCTGAAGGCCCGCTGGGCGGAGGCCACGTCCCGGGGGGCGAAGGCACCGACGTGGCCACGGGGATGGTCCATGAGGTAGCGGCCCACGCGATCGTTCCCGTTCCCGACCCCCCCACGCACGACGCGGTCGGACGCGAGCAGGACCCTGGCGTTCTCGATGCCGCCGGCACACAGGACCGTGTCGCTCGCGTGCACGAGACGTGCCAGCCCGTCGGGGCCGACGACCCTCAGGCCCGTCACCTCCGTGCCCTCGGCGTTCGTGTCGATGTGCGTGACGGTGGCGTTCAGCAGCGTCCTCGCGCCGGGGATGCCGAGAGCCAGGGCTCGGGGACCGAAACGCATGAAGTCCCTCTTGCGCTCCGCGTCGCTGCTGTAGGACCAGACGTAGTCCTCGAGCAGAGCGGGGTCGAAGCGGTGCGCATCGCGCCCGAGGACGTGGTCCCGCACGGCGACGTCGGTGTTGTCCGCAACGGCCACGCCCAGGTAGGACCTCGTCCGGCCCAGGAACTGCACCAGCTCGGAGCGGGGGATCGGCCATCCCGAACCGGGGACCCAGGCGCGCTCCGCGAAGTCGTTGGCGTCGAAGGCCGCGACCCTGCCCGACCACGTGCTCGACGACCCGCCCAGGATGCGGTTCCGGGAGAGGCTGGGTTCCATGACCCGCGCCGCCCCGGTGCTCTCGAACGTGTTGAGGCCGTCCGCCCACGAGTCAGGAACGAGCCCGCCGCTCTCCAGCAGGAGGACGTCGACGTTCGCCCGCGACAGCTCGGCGGCGAGGGTCAGACCGACCGGACCCGCCCCGACGATGCACACGTCGGTGCGGACCACCTCTCCCTCCGCCAGCACGCGTACGTCTTGAACGTGCATGCGGTGCCTCCGGCTGAGATGTGTCGTCCTACCTGATCTGCCGAAAGCAGAGAAAGATCAAGAGTAGCGCGACCGTCCGAGGGCCGCAGAAAGTCGGGGAGGAGGTGGGCGACGACACACGCAGGGGTGGCCGGGCCGAGGTCTACAGGTGCGCGTACACGTCCTCGAGCGACAGGTCGAGGGCCAGCATCATCACCTGCAGGTGGTAGAGCAGCTGGCTGATCTCTGTCGCCGCGTCGTCGCGCGACTGGTGCTCGGCCGCCATCCACACCTCGGCGGCCTCCTCGACGACCTTCTTGCCGATCTCGTGCACGCCGGCGTCGAGCCGGGCCACCGTCGACGACCCGGGCTCGCGCGCGGCCGCCTTGGCCGCCAGCTCGGCGTACAGGCTCTCGAAGGTCTTGGTCACGGTGCGCCACCCTAGTGGCGCCACCTGGCCCGCCGGAACTTCTGACGCGGGAACCACACCACCGGTGGTTCCCGCGTCAGAAGTTCGGCCAGGACTCAGCCGACGGTCTCGATCACCGGGTCGGCGGCGGCGACCGGTGCGCCCTCGCGACCGGCCCGCTCCAGGCGGAGCCAGGACACGAAGCCCACGACGCAGAAGGCGCCGTAGACGACGTACATGATCGCCGACGGGTAGTAGCCGGCCACGAGCAGCAGCGGCACGCCGACCACGTCCACGGCGACCCAGACCAGCCAGAACTCGACCCAGCCGCGGGCCATCCCGTACGTGGCCAGGATCGACCCGGTGAGGATCCAGGCGTCCGCCGGCGCGTTGTAGGAGTGCAGCGCGCCGAGGATGAAGTAGAAAGCCACCCACAGCACGACCGCGCCCACGAGCAGCTCCAGCCGGCCGCGCGTCCCGGCCCACCTCGGGCTGACCCCGGCTCCGCCGGAACCGCCCTGCCGGCGGAACTGCGACCAGCGGATCCAGCCGTAGACGCTGACGACCACGAAGAAGACCTGGCGACCGGCCTGGCCCCAGAGGTCCTCCTTGCCGGCCTCGTCGAAGACCCCGCCCAGCGCGCCACCGACGAACACGGTGAAGAGCAGCACGTTGCCGACGATGCCCACCGGCCAGGCCGAGACGCGGCGACGCATCCCGAGGAGGGCGCTGGCGAGGCCGAAGACGTTCCCGACGATCTCGCGCCAGTAGACGCCGGGTCCCCAGTCGAGCTTGGCTTCCAGCAGCCGGTTCAGCAGGTCCATGTTCGTGCTCCGCTCGGTCCACCCCGCAGGCGTACCGGGGTGCGCGGGCACGCCCGTCCAGGCGCTCGGCTCCGAGCGTGCCTGACGGACAGGCCGCGGCGTGGTCCTCCCATCCGGACTTTCACCGTCGGTCGTGGAGTTTCACCACATCAACCGCACGCGGCTCCTTGCGGGGCTGCGTTCGGGTCGCGGACTGTCACCGCCGGCTCGGACTTTCACCGACCCCGGAACACGCGCGAGCTTGTTCAACTCGTCGACGGCCATCTTAAGCGCGTACGGCAAGCCGGCGAAAGCTCGGCCGAGGCTGAACGGCTACAGGGACACGCCGAGCAGGGCCTCGACGGTCTGCGCGACCAGGGGCGGGGCGTAGCTGTCGTCGTCGTCGATCGCCAGCGAGGCGTCCGCCCACGCGTCGACCGCGGCCAGGGCCCGCGGTGCGTCGAGGTCGTCGGCCAGTGCGGCCCGGACCTCGGCCAGGACCCCGTCCGCGTTCAGCGCGCTGTCGAGCCGGACCGCTTCACGCCAGGTCGCGAGCCGGTCCTGCGCGGCCACGAGCAGCTCCGGCGTCCACATCCAGTCGGTGCGGTAGTGCTGGGAGAGCAGCGCCAGCCGGATGGCCATCGGGTCGACGCCCTCCCGCCGCAGCACCGAGACGAAGACGAGGTTCCCGCGGGACTTGCTCATCTTCTCGCCGTCCAGCCCGACCATGCCGCTGTGCAGGTACGCCCGGGCGAACGCCTCGTCCGTGGTCACCTGCCCGTCGGCGGCGCACATCTCGTGGTGCGGGAAGACCAGGTCGCTGCCGCCGGCCTGCACGTCGAAGGCGGGCCCCAGCCGGTCGAGGGCGATGGCCGTGCACTCGACGTGCCAGCCGGGTCGGCCACGCCCGAACGGGGAGTCCCACGCCGGCTCGCCCGGCCGCTCGAGGCGCCACACCAGGGCGTCGAGCGGGTCGCGCTTGCCGCGCCGGTCGGGGTCTCCGCCCCGCTCGGCGAACACGGGCCGGGCCTGCTCGGGCGTCAGGTGGGACAGCGACAGGAACGACGGGTCCGCCGCCTGCTCGAAGTAGAGGTCGGGGTGCTCGGGGTCGTCCGGGTCGTCGACGGGGTAGACGATGCCCTCGCGCTGGTGCCGCTCGATCAGCTCGACGATGAGCGGGATGGCCTCGACCGCGCCGACGTAGCTGGCGGGCGCGAGCACGTTCAGCGCCTCCATGTCCTCGCGGAACAGGGCGATCTGGGAGTCGGCGAGCGCGCGCCAGCCCACCCCGTCGCGGTCGGCGCGCTCGATCAGCGGGTCGTCGACGTCGGTGACGTTCTGGACGTAGTTCACGAGCAGGCCGGCGTCGCGCCAGGCCCGGTTCAGCAGGTCGAAGGCGACGTAGGTGTTCGCGTGCCCGAGGTGGGTGGCGTCGTACGGGGTGATGCCGCAGACGTACATCCGTGCGGTCCCGTCCTCCGGACCGACCTCGACGACGGCCTGCGCCTTGGAGTCGTACGCCCGCACCGGCCCCGGCCGCGGACCACCTCGTACTGCCGTCGGGAGCTCGGGAACGGGTCGAGAACGCCAGGCCTGCACCGCTGCACCCTACCGGCGCAGCACCGGGGACCCTCGCGGCGCCGACCGGTGAACCCAGCCACCCGAACGGTAGCCAGGGGCCGGAGCTATGAGCGTGGTGCGCCTCTGCCGCCTGGAGGAACGGATCGTGAAGCACGCTCAACCCGAGCACCGTGGAGGTTGCGCCTCACGAGCAGTGACGAAGGCGGCAGATCAAGGCGCAGCAGGCTCAGAGCGACAGATCAGAACGGCGGCCACGGGATCGAGGGCCACTGGCCCCGCGGTGCCCGGGGGAACCGGTTCCGGTCGAGCAGGCGGTCGGCCCGGCGGGCGAAGACGTCCACCTCCTCGTCCTCCAGCAGCCCGACCAGCACGGCGGGGGCCTCGTCCCGGGCGCGCTGCACCAGCTCGCGCTCGTCCTCGGTCAGCTCGGTGCCGGCCCAGCCCCACAGCAGCGTGCGCAGCTTGTTCTCGACGTTGAACGTCACCCCGTGGTCGATGCCGAAGAGGTGGCCCTCGCTCGAGAGAATGTGCCCGCCCTTGCGGTCGGCGTTGTTGACCAGCACGTCGAACACGGCCAGCCGGCGCAGCGCCGGGTCGTCGGCGTGGATGACGGCGACGGCCGAGTCGTCGGCGTCGAGGCCCTCGACGCAGCGGAACCAGCCCTGCCTGGGCACCTTCTTGCTCGGCACGAGGTCGACCAGCCGGGCGACGGCGTCGTCCTCGGACTCCACCCACACCTGCAGCGAGCCCGGCCCGAGCGGTCCGTCGACGAACACCGTCACCGGGACGCAGTCGAAGCCCGCCACCCGCGACACCTCGTACGCCGCCACCTCGCGCCGGCCGAGGGTGTCGGTCGGGAAGTCCCACAGCGGCCGCTCGCCCTGGGTCGGCTTGTAGACGCACTGGAGGTCGAGGCCGTCGGTGCGCAGCTGACCCAGGAAGGTCGCGTTCGACGCGCTCAGCAGGCGTCCCGTGAGCTCGAGCTCGTCGCGCTCCAGCCGGCCGCTGCTCAGCGCGGCCGTCAGCGCCGGGTGGCGCCACTCGTGGGCGTACGTGTCGTGCGCAGCGTCGGTCATCGGGTCCGCCGTCTCGTGAGGGTGGCGCCGGGGTTCAGGAGAAGAGCGCGCGCCGGTAGCCGTTGGAGCGCGGGCAGATGTGCCCCGTCGGCTCGATCGGCTGCAGGCAGAACGGGCACGGCGGGCGCCCGGCCGCGATGAGTGCCTGCGCGCGGGTCACGAACTCCCGGGCGTACGAGGCGGTGATCTTGACCACGAACACCTCGTCGGCCTCGATCTCGGCGTCCACGTCGGCCGTGGTGCCGGTGCTGCGCTCGCCCGCCTCCGGCTCGGCCTCCTCGGCGTCGCGGTCGACGTTGGAGAAGAGCTCGATGACGATGCGGTCGATGCTCGGGTCCCAGGCGATCGTCATGGTGCCGACCCGGAACTCCTCGGCGATCGGCGCGTCCAGCGGGTCGACGTCACGCGCCTTGCCCGTCCCGACCGACGACCCCGAACCGGCGACCCCGCGCCGCACGACCTCGTCGAGGACACGGTCGAGGTGCTCGGCGAGCACGGAGACCTGCTGCTTCTCGCAGGCCACGCTGGTGATGCGGTTGCCCTCCCGCGCCTGGAGGAAGAAGGTGCGCTCCCCCGGGGTGCCGACGGTGCCGGCGACGAACCGGTCGGGCGCGTCGTAGCGGTGCACGAGAATCGCCATGGCCCAAGCCTAGTGCGCCGTCGCCCTACGCCTCCGCGTTCTGCGCGGCGCCGAGCCCCCCGCCGACGGCCGCGTCGTCCGACGCCTCGTCCCCGGGGGCCGAACCGTCGGTCGCCTTCTTCGGCGCCGGGGCGAGGAGCTTGGCCAGGTCCGCGTTCGTCGAGTTGGTCGTGACCACGTAGGGCCGGGTGGCCGTGTAGCGGATCACCGACAGCGAGGCCGGGTCGACCATGATCCGCTGGAAGCCGTCCAGGTGCAGGCCGAGCGCGTCGGCCAGGATCGCCTTGATCGGGTCGCCGTGCGACACCGCGGCCCACACCGCGTCGTCACCGTGCTCGGCCGCGATCTGCGCGTCCCAGCGGCGCACGGTCTGCACGACCCGGGACGACATCTCGGTCATCGACTCCCCGCCCGGGAAGCGGACGGCGGACGGCTGGGTCTGCACCGTCTTCCAGAGGTCCTCCTTCGCGAGGTCGCGCAGCGACTTCCCGGTCCAGTCGCCGTAGCCGCACTCGGTCAGACCCTGCTCGACGGTCAGGCCGAGGCCGTCCGTGCGGGTGGCGAGCAACGCCTGGCTGGTCTGCCTGCAGCGCCGCAGCGGCGAGCTGACCAGCGCCACGAGCGGGACGCCGGCGATCCGTTCGCCGAGCGCCCGCACCTGCGTACGGCCGAGGTCGTCGAGCTCCACGCCCGACGAGCGGCCGGCGAGGACGCCGGCGGTGTTGGCGGACGTACGTCCGTGCCGGATCAGCAGGACGGTGGTCACGCGCACAGGCTAGTGGCGGGCCCCGACTGCGCTCAGTCGGCGCCGACGGCGCGGTACCGACCGCGGGCGTGCGCCAGCAGGCCGGTGTCGCCGACCTCGGCCAGCTGCACGTGCTCGACGGTGGCGCGGACCAGCAGGCCCCAGCCCGCGTGCCCGGGCGGCTCCGCGCCCAGCCGCGCGCCGATCCAGCCGGCCGAGCCGAGCAGCACGGGCCCCCACTCGGACTCCGTCCACTCCCCCAGCCGGAACACCCCGCCCGGTGCGGGCGCCTGACCGGCGAAGGCGTCGGCCAGCTGGCGCTGCTCCCAGGCGAGCAGGTTGACGACCACCGCGGGCTGGGCCTCGGGGTGGGCCAGGAGCTCGCCGAGGTCGCTGTCCTCGTCGACGACCCCCACGACCTCGCCGGGCTCGCCGTCGGCGACCAGGAAGGACGACACGGTCCAGCCCGCCCGGTGCCCCTGGCCCAGAGCGGTCCAGACGCTGACCGGCGACACCATCCGCCCCCGGAACCGCCGGAGCGGGCTGCGGTCGCCCGCGGCGTCGGCGAAGGGGTGCTCGCTGTGGATCGTCACGGGACCAGTGTCAGCGCTTCGGCGGCGACCGTGAGCGCGGCCTGCCGTTGGGCGAGGGTCGCCCCGTGCGGGAGGAGCGCGCAGGTCGTCACCCCCACCGCCGCCAGCCGGGCGAGCCCCTCGGCGACCCGGGAGCGGTCCCCGAGCAGCGAGGTGCGGTCGACGAGCTCGTACGGGACCGCGGTCTCGGCGTCGCGCGGACGACCCGACAGGTAGAGGTCCTGGATCGTCGCGGCTGCCTCGGCGAAGCCCATCCGGACGGCGAGGGAGGCGTAGGAGTTCTGCTCGCGGCTGCCCATGCCGCCCACGTACAGGGCCGCGTAGGCGCGGACCGGCTCGGCGCACACCCGCGGGTCGGACCCGACGGACAGGGGCACGGTCGGCACCACGTCGAAGCCCGCCAGGTCGAGACCGGCCTTCTCCCGCCCGGCCCGGACGTGCCCGAGCTGCTCGTCGGCGAGGCCGGGGTCGAAGAGCACGGCCAGCCAGCCGTCGGCGATCTCGCCCGCCAGCGCGAGGTTCCTGGGTCCGACGGCCGCGAGGTAGAGCGGGACGTGCTCGCGCAGCGGACGCAGACCGAGCCGCAGCGCCTTCCCGGGTCCGTCGGGCAGCGGCAGCGGGTGGTGGCGCCCCGCGTGCCGGACGGTCTCCCGGGCCAGCGCCGAGCGCACCACCTCGACGTACGCGCGGGTGCGGGCGAGAGGTTCCGCGAACCGGACGCCGTGCCAGCCCTCGGAGACCTGCGGCCCGGACACCCCGAGCCCGAGCCGGAACCGGCCACCGCTCAGCAGGTCGATGGTCGCGGCCGTCATCGCCGTCATCGCCGGAGACCGGCCGGGGATCTGCATGACCGCCGACCCCAGGTCGATCGTCGTGGTCTGCCCGGCGAGCCAGGCCAGCACGCTGGGGCTGTCGGAGGAGTACGCCTCGGCGGCCCAGACCGCGGCGAAGCCGAGCCGTTCCGCGTGCTGCGCCAGGGCCAGCGTCTCGGCGGGGTCCGCCCGGCCCGTCAGGTAACCGAGGTTGAGCGCCAGCCGCATGGGCCGACGGTATGCCGCCGACCTCCTTCGTGAGGGGGGACGACCCCCCACACCCCCCGCGTACGTCCCACTCGCCAGCGCTCCCGAGACGTGGAGGCCCGCGTCTGGCCATAGGGTCGGGCCTCGTGGAGTCCAGACGGGTCGGGGACAGCGGGCTGGTGGTCTCCCGGCTGGGGCTCGGCACGCTCACCTGGGGGCG
>Ga0210040_10004018_pt1 | contig 19457 bp, 19 predicted proteins | sample CryGeyCG12114_NA_FD_185462 | JGI IMG/M metagenome (GOLD analysis project Ga0210040, IMG submission 185462) | Groundwater microbial communities from aquifer - Crystal Geyser CG19_WC_8/21/14_NA (SPAdes) (version 2) | ecosystem: Environmental > Aquatic > Deep subsurface > Groundwater | place: USA...
CTTTATTAGTCACTAATAATGTCTCCCGCGCTAACAAATCGACTTCGGGCATCAGCCTGATCACCAGCGAAGAACAAATTTATTTGTATTTTTAATCGGACGAAGCCTCCAACTCCAGTCAAGCACAAAAATAAACAACATGAATGAATGGTAGCTGGTGAGTGGTGAGTCTGGTGACTCGGTGAGTAGATGAGCAACGAATGAAGTGAATCAGTGAATAGATCATCCAGAAAATGTAAATAAATATGTAGTGGAACAGGCAAACTCTTTCAAGCAAATGTGCACTCTATGTCTGACGTGTACACAATTGTTCAACAAACAGGCGGGTCAGGGCGTCAAGGCATAATCTGTATCTGTGTGATCTGTCTGTGTATACACTGCGCTATCAAACTGTAGTTTGATAGGATAATGCAGTGTTTTTTTCATCAACAACTTTTTGTACGTTTTTTCTAAGGATGAAGGGATTTGAAGCTGAAAAATTAAAAATGCCTAAAACTTACCCTTCTGCTTCATGAACTGCGAACCTTTACATTTAGGTTACTTAAATGGATCAAGATCACACCTTTGAATACATCTGAATTGTGATTTATCAATTATTACCCATATAACCCTCATAAGGCTATCTCCTCTATGAGCCAGAGCCATGCTAAATGAAAAAGTACAAATAACACTGAAGCAATTAGAGAAAAACGCATTGTACATAAAGAGTAGTAAGACAGTTTGTTTGTATTCAACTTACATAGCATTGTGTATGCAGTTTTACAATTGTATTGGCATTTACTTCAAAAAAACAATGGGTACGGAGTGCAGTGAGTGGACTGTGACATGAGAATAAACCTATGGATATTTTACGTTGAATTAGTTACTAGTTTAGAAATAAGAATAATAACTGGTAAAATATAAAATATAAATAATATAGCGTATTCTATTTTGGTACTCCAACATTAAAATTGTGTTTTTTTCAATCCTAAAAGCTGCTTTCTATCCTTCTCCTTTTTACGAACTTGATCAATATTTCGGTTCTTCCAGTTAGATTTTCTTAGTTTTATAGGCCTGCTTCCAACATAACGACCTGTCAAAATTTACAATAATAAATTTAAAAAAAGAACGGCCTACGGCACGATTAGATGATTACAAATAAAACAATATTGAAAGTAAGACACATACCATCAAGTTCACGTATGGCTCTAACAAAGTCGTTTGGATCTTTGAAAGATACAAATCCGAAACCCTTTGTTTTATTGCTACGTTTGTCCCGAACTACTTTGGCTTTTTGAAACGACGGATATCTTCCAAACACACGAGTCAAGACTTCATCTGTCACATCATTTCCCAGGTCGCCGCAAAATAACCGAAAATCATCTATGCATCATTTCAAAAATAAGTCAAATTAGAAGTATTATTTGTTTTCAAAATTAACAAAAACCATAGGCTAAACTAAAAAACTATTTTAACTCACTTGTATCCCAATCCAAAAGGGTGGGATCCTCCCAAGCTGTACCGCCGGCAGATCGCACATACTTTTTGGGTTTTTTCTCGGATTTTGACTTCTTCTTAGGTGGTATAGTGTAAATAACCTCAGTTGAAGTTCCAGGTCTCTCGCTTTCTATCGCAGGAATAATTGGTACGGCAGGGGTTGCAGGGAGAGCAGGCGTAGATGGCGCTTTTGAGGCAGCAGAAATGGAATTACTAATTACAGTTGCTGGCTTAAATGAATTAGAAGCGCTTATTCCGCTCCCATCATTTGCTTGTCTAGAAACTGACGCTGGAACCATAGACATAGGTTTGAAACCAGCAGGAGTTTGAGGTTGTCCAACTGTCGTGGAATTGCTGTACACCTTGGGAGCGCCACTGCGTAAGTAATAAAAATCACATTTTATACATTAGAGAATCTACTAATCTAATCTTAATGACTTTTGCATCAGAATGTCGTATTTCTACCTTATGTGAACTTGTGGAGGTTTCTTAATTACGGGTGGGGCAGATATCACAGCCGGTGTCAATTTAACGGGTACAGACGGCTTCCGTAGTTGAGAAGGGAGAAAAGAGGTAGAGCCAGAAGCCGCAGTTGATGCCAAGGATGACAATTCGGCTTCAAACCGGTCCATTTCACACTCGATCCGACTTTTCCGTTCTCCCATTTTGATTGATTTGATGTACTTTCTCGACTATGAAATAGTGAAATCTAGTGAAATCTAAATATGCCTGAAGAAAAGAGTTTAGATATACTTAAACTACTATGGGACAAAAAAAACGGCACGAATTGACAATAGTAGAGTGAGCGAATGTTCAGTATTAACAAATTTTAAGTAATTTAACGAAATATTATGACCAAAATTGATAAATATTTAAAAATGTGTTTGAAATCAATCGTATAATTTCAAATCATTCTTGATTTACCGCGGTATGAAGGCATTCAATAAAAAAAGCGTTCCACTGAGTGTTTCTATTGGTTGTTTTGTAGTTGGACAAAATCGAAGGGAGGAGAAGCTTGAGTTGTGGTGTCACCGTAATTTTGTTTTTTTATTTTTTAACTACACTCTTAATTAATTTTGAAATCATTGGCGAGCAAGTATTTGGTTGAAGAGTGCACGTTCACAATTATAAATGGAAGTGGACAGACTGTGATTTGGTAGGTAAGTATCTTCAAAATATCAATCTCAATTTGTGGGGAAACGAGAAGGCTTGTGATCAGAGAGTTCTGTTATATGGTTTCTAATTCAAAGCTCTTATCGTTGGCGATTTTATTGATGATTATCATTCGAATTTTTAGGTGACATGCAGGAGTACAGCTGTTAACGATAACGATAAGTAGAGTACTGAAAAGAGAATTCTGTTCGTAGAAGAAAGAAATGGCTAGCTCCATATCTTCAGGTTCTTCTCCGGCATCCTCGCCCCATAAAAAGAAGAAAGATAAGAAGAAAAAGGAGAAAAAACACATAGGAAAACATAAGCACCGGAAGTCCAAAAAGGAAAAGAAGTAAGCTCTTTTCTCTTTTACTTTACAATAAAATCGAAACTTAACTTTGTTTTTCGCTTTCACGAACTACACGATAATACAACGTGTCCTGTATGTAATTTCATCAAAAAGAATTACAGCGCATGCCAGGAAAGGGGAATTATATTACATTATTACAATGATTAGACAAATAGTAGACTTTTTTATTATTGCTTGCTAATATTTGTCATCGTTCTTGAATAGGAAGCACAAGAAAAAACATAGGCACAAAAGTCCCTCAGAAGCCATTGTAGAGAAGTCACCTGAAGTAGCCGTCCAAATTCCTATCCAAGAAGATAGCATTCCCACCTTAGCTTCTTCCCCGTCTCTGTCAATTGCTACTCCTATGAAGCTTTTCAAAGATGACGATAATGATAACTCTGTTAACTCTTTTGAATTAATAGAAGAAGAGATGAATTTGGAAGAGCTTATGCGTCAGAAAGAATTGCTCCAGAAATGCCTGGTAGCGATATCGGCTAAGGAAAGATCAATTGATGAGAAATTAGAGTTAGAAAATTCCCATGCAACTAAAGCTATAACCATAGAAGATGATGACAGTTCAGGAAAGGAAGTTATCTATGTGGAATCTGTAAGTAAAAAATCCGCTAAAGAGAGAAGAGATGTAAAGGAGTTGGAGTCTAAAAAGTCTGGTAGATCTGGCTCACCCGTAAGTGGCAAGAGAAAAATATCTGAGGAGGATTCTAGACATTCGCGAAAAAGAAACAGGTCAGATCGTAGCCGCAGTCGAGATGTTGAAAAGAATTGTTCGGAACGGAGGAGACCTTCGGATGTGTCACGTGAACGAGCTAAGGATAGCACAAGAGATAAAGATAGGGGAGAAAAACGTAGTGACAAAGAATTGTCTCGTTCTGCTGGTCTTGGACATGATAGAAGAAGAAGGCAAAGTCCAAGTCCTCGTAAAAATGATACAAATCGAAATGATAGAAGAGATATTAGACATTCTAGAGAGGAAGACTCAAGGCGGCCTAGAAATCGAGAAATAGTTGATAGACATAGGGACCGTAATCAACGGAATGGAAATGGTAGAGATAATAGAGATGGAGATGTTGACAAGTATAGAGACCGAAATCGAGATCGAGTGGACTCTTTTCAACGAAGACACGGAGACTCTAGGGATAAAAGACGAGATGATAAACGCAGTCAACAGGACAAGCACGCTCGTTCTGGAAAAAAAGACGAATCGGATGATGATTTGCTGTAAGTTCCTTTCCTTTTTGTATTGCTTAATTTACCCTAATTTGCAGATTATTGGGTTAACTGTCCTTGTTTAAGAAATGTGTGGTAAACATCGAAAATACAACTATTTTTCCAACTATAACTAATTTTGAGGTACGCATTGGTTTTAAACGTATATCTTGTTTTCACGAATACGAGCACGTTGAATCGTTGAATGAGAAATCGTGAGTATTTTAGTTTTCTTTTATCATCCATAATTTTTCGTTTCATAAAATACGGGGGATTTATAATGAATAAGTTATTTTGTTTCGTCTCAATTTAATGCAGTGGATATTATAGATGCACAGCAACGACGTGTTGTATTGTGAACAAGCCCTCCCTTCTCACATACAGTTTTGTGCGGCAGTTTCATGAAATAGTCTGCATCTACATCATTGTGCTTCACCAATTGTATTTGTTTTCAACGATATTCTTGGGTTAATATTTGAAACTTCTCTCCTTAATTACAAGTTGATCTATATTTTTTAATGAAAAATCATTTCACTTCAAATTTTTATCTTTCACACTTATTAGAGACATTGATATCAGCATGAATGACGATGACGAAGATGAGGAAGCCATTATTCAGCGGCGTCGCAAGGAAAGGGAAGAACTTTTGAAGGTATTTTAATTTCGCTCTTTCATCTGACTGTTTTATGTTCACAACTAAAAGCATCTCTTTTATACATTAAGCGATGGGAAAATGCCGAGGATTCCAATGATTCCTTTGGACTCAAGTCTACAGCTCAAGCTGCTGCAGTTAGTCAAGTTGGGTCCGAGCAGAGTGAGAAAACGCTCGATAGTGCTAGTAAAATATCTAATTCTTTGCAATTGAAATTATCCCAATCTCCTCCAAATAGCAAAACCAAGGCTTCTGATGCCAGTCATCGTAGCTCTAAAGTGGATCGCGCAGAAGGCCATGGTCATACAAAAGAGTCACGCAACGGGCATTCTCTTATAGCAAGCAGTAACAAAAAGTTAAAAGAAAAAGGGGAAGATGCTCTTGATGAAGATAAACATGCTGAGCAAGATATGTTTGGTGAACATTTTGACGTAAGGAGGAGAATATTTTTCAAAATTCACTGGATTTCAAATTCATAGATTGAATATTATTTTATCGAATGTGGTTTATTACTTTTACAGAGCCCGTCTGCTCGTGAAGGGAGGATTATCGGACGGGATGAAAATCCTAACTTAACTGATAATTGGGATGATGCCGAAGGATACTATCGAGTGCGTATCGGAGAAATGCTAGATGGTCGCTACACAGTGTACGGATATACTGGCCAGGGTGTATTTTCAAATGTTGTTAGAGCTAGAGATGCTGCTAGAGATAATGAAGATGTGGCTGTAAAAATTATACGAAACAATGATATAATGCAGAAATCTGGTCTGAAAGAATTAGAAATACTGAAGAGACTGAATGATGGGGATACGGAGGACAGATATCATTGTGTTAGACTCCGGCGAAACTTTTACCATAAGCAACATCTATGTCTTGTGTTTGAACCTCTGTCAATGAATTTGAGAGAAATTTTGAAAAAATATGGAAAAGATGTTGGTCTTCATGTTAAAGCTGTACGTTCTTATGCACAGCAATTATTTTTAGCAATGAAGTTACTGAAGAAAGCGAACATACTTCATGCTGACATCAAACCTGATAATATTTTGGTGAGTTTGTTTGGAGTTAAAATATTATCAGATACAAGTATTTATTCGTCTGCGATGTCCCGTAAACCGTAGTCATGTTTTTATCGGGTTTACTCTTAATATAAAATGATAACCAATGATATTGTTTGAGTTGTGTAGGTAAATGAGAGCAAACTCACTTTAAAGCTTTGCGATTTTGGATCGGCTTGTTATTCGCATGAAAACGATATTACACCTTATTTGGTCAGTCGGTTTTATCGGTCTCCCGAAATAAGTAAGATTTCATTCGTTTTCCTTTATATTTCTTAATGATGATTTATGAAGAATAATGATTTATTTGTTATATTTTGTATTATTGAAATCTGCGGTCTACTTTGTGCTGTCTTATAATTTTAACTTAATAATTTGCAGTACTGGGACTTCCTTATGATAGTGGAATCGATATGTGGTCCTTGGGTTGTACGATTTACGAGATGTATACAGGAAAAATATTATTTTCTGGAAATTCAAATAATCAGGTTTGGGATTTTATATGGATGACTACTGCAATTGCTGCTGTTTGTATATAGTATATCTATTTCTATGGTACGTACCAACACACCTTTTTTGTCTCTTTTTTAGATGCTGAAATATTTTATGGATCTCAAAGGGAAAATGCCTAATAAGTTAATAAGAAAGGCTGTTTTTAGAGACCAACATTTCGATACAAATTTTAATTTTTTGTATAGAGAAGTGGACAAAATTACAGAGCGAGTAAGTGGTGTAAAACACATTTTCCCTATTTTTTTGCGTATCTGATAAGGAGCTGTCATGATCGTTTTTTAGGAAAAAGTGATGACAATGAGTACTATAAATTCTTGTCGAGACCTTCAAAAGGAACTGATTGGAAATCAAGAACTGCCTCCGGACCAGCTCAAAAAAGTTTCACAACTGAAGGATCTTTTAGATAAAATATTCATGCTGGACAATTCTAAAAGAGCTACAGCGAGAGAGTGCATGTCTCACCCATTCATAGCCGAGAAAATTTAATTTAATTGTGTTTGTCATATTCTGTTAATTAAATAATCATTTTATATTTGTTGCTTAATATACTTTCAATATGAATATAATTAGTAGATGCACTTTAGCAATGGGTTGGCGTTGGCGGATAGGTCATGTCAGTAAGTATGCATCTATGTCGTAGTGTCATTTTTACCGAATTTATTGAATGATTTATGATATGCATTATATTGTGTGTCTATTTTGAAATGCCTATTATTTTGAATATAGTGAATGCGTATGCTATTCACGTTATTTGTGTACAATGTACGGTAGTTAGTTTTAGATATAGTGTACCACAATTTTAAGTGTCATTATCACCATAAATAAAGCTACAACGGTGAAGACGAAAATTTACATTATGAAAATGTGTTTAAACTGATTTCTCTCTATCATGTTATCATCAATTACGCTTTTTCCCATGCTTAACAAGAAAAAAATACAACTCATCCTTTCAGAGAAACTCAAATGTATAATAGAATTACTCTCACTGACTGAAAAGTAATAGAAAATCCCGGACTTTAGCTCTAAAGTAACCAGCATTATAGGGCATGGACATACTACATTTTGGTAAGCATCTTCGGAATCTCAATTGGTTGAGGGGATGGGATGGCCTGGGTTTAGGCCTGGAGTTCTGTTGCGGCAGTCTATACCTGTTTAACTCACTCACCCATTATTGTAATAAAATTGACGCGAAAATCATTTAAAGAAATCTTGTTGTGTGTAAAGTATCCTGTATGAGTTGGATATATCTGGTTGTGGGTGATTATAATGATTCTAGCCAAAGAAGTACATTACTATGCAACACAGTTCTAGCTCACTAATGAATACGCATTCAACATTATCTGCAATTAAGGATGTGGACACGACCAGACTTTTAGATATTTAAGAGCATTTAGTGTAAAATTAGTTGAAGAACCTTAAGGATTGGAGTTCTTCATTAGCAGCCATTCTGTGAGGATAGGTCTATATAGTGAAAACAGAAGTGTGGCTTTGAGGGTTTAGGACTGACTTTTCATGCATTATCGTTTGTGCAAGTTTGAAACACTGACTGACTGAAAGAAATGCAGAGATCATATTCAATTTTGAGTGCCTGGAAGATTATAAAGTGAATTTTGCTAAACTATTTTAAATGCGGCCATCGAAATCCGGCGTATTTTGATGTCAGTGGGAAACATTTAAAGGTAAGTTTTTTGGTTTCCAAGTTTTTAAAATACTTCTTTCGAGACACTCTCTCCATCTTGTCTCTTTGATTAATATTTGCATAACTTCTGAGCGAGTTTTCAAACAAAAAATTGGATCGGTTTTTTCATGTTCGAATATAGTTTCTGAATAAATCATTTCCTAATTCATAAATTGAGTTTTTGATAACTATTGAAATCAATCAAATATAAATTAACACAATTTTTTTCAGCTACCTTGTATTTATTTAGTTGTGAATATACTTTATATAAACAGTATCTTAGGAAGTAATTGAAATCTTATTATTTAAAAATTCCTTATTTAAAACAATTAACGTATCAATCACTATTTTCCAAACCAACTTCTCACTAGCTGAATGTTTCGCAATCTCAGGATATGTTACAATCTTTATGCTTAAGAATAGAAAGTAAGAACAGAATCTTGATTGCCTCTGACCAACAAAAATGGGGGCATGTCCCGAGTTAAGCATTCCATCCATGCCATGTATAATGGAGCAGAACCATTTCTTCTCGGGATCGGTAGCGTCATCACAATCAAATTGGCGTACCGAGAATGTTCCAAAAGCAATTCACGAAGGCGAAGATGACGATTTGTTTTCTCACGCATTGATTTCAGCTCAATATCATCAATTTCCATTTCTGAAAACAAAAGTGGTAAAGTCCTCAATCCCTTAATTTTATTTGGTGTGGGCTGATCCAAAAATACGGGTATTTTGGCATGCCAAATTGTCCAAAAAGGATATTTGGGGCTCCTTTATGGCTTACCTGGCTCATCAATATCCGCATGATTGCTCCTATATTCCGTGATCACTTTGTCAAAAAATTCCCTGGTCGACGGTTTAGCTTTGGACATCACATCAGTAATAACGATCAAATCAGAATATTCAATTCTGAATTTGGATAGAAGGCTTGCCAGTCTGTACAACGTGTTTTTATTATACCTTTCTTTCCTTATACCTAATAGTCAGCCATTACACGCCATCTTGAATATTACGGAAGACAAAGAATTTAACTTACGCTGCTTGTTCAACTTCCAAGTCATGTTGCTTATTAGCCAACGCAAAAACTCGCAATTTGCTTCCAGCATACACGCTTTTATTGCTGATAATGTGAGGAAGTAACATGGTAAGACCTCCATCATCGTACATCCACCAAATATCAATCGTGCTTTTCCTCTGTTTTACTTGGAATTGAGTTAGATTGTTCAGAATTGTTTTGGGCAATGGGGCACCATTGGGTCCGCTGAAATAACAATAGAGAAAAAATGCATTGTCCCTTTCCATATTCCATATGATCCGTGTTGCTTATATGTAGTATGTTCAGAAAAAATACACAAATCCTGAATTCTCACCGTAATTGAGATCCCACGCTTTCTTTCTTGCGTTTCTTCACTTTTTTCGTCACTTCAACTTCAGGTTCGATGGAGAAAGTCTGAGGTTCACTATGGACTAGTCCGATCCTGGGAGTGTGAGGTGGCGACATAGGATCAAAGTCACCTGTGATATAATTCGTTCAATTTGCTTGTTTTTTCTGAATTTAGCAAGTAGAAAAAAGCGATACATATCTATAGTTTTTACTTTGTGAGGAGTCACTTCTCGTAAGACTCTGAACAGCTTCTTCACTATCTTCACTCAACACATTTGAATAGTCCAGACCTTCCTGAAGCCGTAAGATTGCGAGACCCAAATGATTGTCGAGAGCATCACTAAAGATTGAAATCAATGTTAGTGTTAGTTTGAAAGTGTTAATGTTTGTTTGACTAATAATTATGCAGAATTTTACTGGATAACACGGATGTAAGCCTTAAAGTCTTCTACGTTACAAGTCACCCAGTCAGATTTGTAACCCATTAAACAAATATTTGGTCTCATCTTTCCGATTCCACTTGCTTGCATTAAACATCTAGCCCCTTCTTCAAAATCCACATCATCCACAATGCTGTAAAATGCTTTCGTTTTATGATTTGTAAGCCAACTAAGACCTTTATCTTGGAGATATTCTCGTACTTTGTGCGATTGACGTTCCTATTTGAAATTATTGTGTGTTTAAATGAAAATTGAACAAAAGTTATAATTCTACTTAAAAAAGGATGCTGCAACGCAAACCTGTATAATGTGGCCGCACACAAGCATGGATATATTTTTGGTCACCAAATAGCTGAAATCAATCAGAGTTGGACGTGATGAGGGACGGCCACTCAAGACTAAAATTTGAGGACGATAATTTTTTATGTGATCTTGGACCATATTCAAAGACTGGACTGAATTCAGTGCGCTTTTGAAGTTTTGTGCTTGTGTGGAGGAGCCCCAATTTACCTCTGCAGCAAGTAAATGGCATGTTTACAAGTTACTAAAGTTAGCCTATGATTTCTTACTAACGAATTACGCATTCATCTTCATTTTACCCGGTTTTATGTAGACCAGAATCAAGAAAAGTCCGGCAAGTACAACTAGTGTTATCAGTGCAGTTATCCAACTATAATAATTTCATTGAATTAGCATTTCCTGAAGTTTCTGCAAAAATGTACAACTACTGACGAAAAATTTGAAGCATACCTCATCAAAAACATAATAACCACGCATAAAATGAAACCGACCAAACTTGACCACTTATTGTAGTACTGAAATTGACAAATTTGTTAAACATTATATATTTTATTATTCCATAAAAAATTGATTTGGCGACAAAAATGATTTGAACGAATGGATGGTGCTTTACCTTGAAAGTGGGACGCCATCCGACTGGCTTCACCAAAGCTGCATGGAACGTGCAGAAATTAACCATAGCATAAGCAGCCTAAATAAGCAGAAACAAAAACAATTAAAATTATAATTAACTAATCATTCTCGTAGTAAATTTGGCAATGCATATTCTTATTGCACATAACTCACCATGTAGAAATTTGAAATCAGCGAAGCCACTGCGTTCAAATCAGCTAGAAAAACAGAGACAAATGAATTATAGATTCAATGTTTATATAAGACATTTAATGTGGTCACGTTAATTTGTTTATTTGACCAATTTGCTTTGTTGTGTCATTAATTTTAGGAGGTTTTCACCTAGGATATAAATAATTTAAATTTACATGAGCCTTAATGCAAGCAAATATTGATATTTGACTAACCAATAAGAATGAAGGCCAAGGCTATAAGAAAAGCCACTATGTATGCAAAAAATGGGTCATTATTTTTCCTGAATCCTTTTCCGAAAATGGCAATTCCTGGGTACAGTTTGTCCACACACAATGCTTGGAAAATCTTGGGAGCAGACACAAGACATGCCAATGCTGACGATAAAGTAGCAGCGAAACACCCAGCATAAATGATTGGTCCGAAGATGGAAATAAGCTCCATAATCTACTCATTTATTATTTTTTCGTAAAATTAGCATCGCTTCCAACACTGGCATAAAAGTTTAGCCTGTTTCTATCCATGTATTTTTTACCTGGAAACTGTTCTGGCTTCCCCATTTGCAATAATTTGCTCCATCAGAGCAATTACTTGCAAAAGACCAGTCCATACGAGAGAGATTTGTGGCTACCTCATCGATTGTTCCATTGACTAGCACTGGGCCTGTAGCATCCCTTATTGTTTCGGCACCGCTTAGGAGAGCAAATAAGATATATGAGATAGTGGTCACTAGAATAGCTAGCAGAGTTCCTTTCGGGATAGCATAAGAGGGATCCTAAAATTAAAGCCATAGTTGTTTAGCATGGTATCGATTAGTATCAAATATAATAATTTTTAAAAATTTAATGTCTTTATACTTTCAAATCTCCAGAAATATTGGCACCAGCTGTTATTCCAGTCGCAGAGGGAAAGAAAATTGCAAAGATAGAGAAAAAACTGTGCTGAACTCCGTCCACCACTCTAAAGTTCGGCTCAAAATTCGTTGCCATCACCGAAGCTGTAATGCAAGTAGAAAAATTCCATGATTTTTTGCTATCATAAAGGTGATAATGGTACTGTAGCAGAATAGGTCATCAAGTATTCCTATTGCGTTTCGTTAACTTTTGATTTAATTTTTTAGAATCACAAATCTTAATAAATCTCATGACTTTTTGCTAATCAAGGTGCGGCCATATTAGAGAATTAGGAAGCAGTTCAGCTATAAAACATGGTTCCTCACAGTTAAAATACACAAATCCTCTTGTAAACTCGTCGTCATCCAGAGGTCCCACAAAAGCACCTATTAGGAAATCGCCTATTGCAGTCAACAGTACTATTAGCAGTACAATTTGTGCCTGTAAAGAATTTTTTCAAGCTTGTATTATTTATTTTTTAAGATTCTAATTCTTTACACTATCCACGTAGCTTTGAAATATTGAATGAAAACAATGCTGCGAGTTTTACCTTTGATTCCCATTCGGTTCCAATGATGATGATGGACTGCATGACAATTAGTGCTAAAAACATAGACTGTTAGTATTATTCTATCCGTTCAGTATCAGTTTAAGCATGCACGTTTATATTGCTCATCATTTTACCTATCGTTCCAACAATCCTAATGTCATTTTGTCCATTATCAACAATTTTGGTCTGTAAAAAATAATATTGGGAATGAATTTTAAGGAGATTATCATAGTGAAAAATATTCGTCCATAAAGGATTTCACACATAATGCTACAGACTTATCACCTCTAGTGTTTTCAGCAGATCGTTAAGAGATTCTGCAAAACCAACCGTGTGCATAGCCACTACAAAGAATCAATAATTATCATAAAGTAAACGCAAAAAACATTATCTAAATATTTTAGGGCTACAGACATACCTGCAGTTGCATTAGCAAAACTGTAATATTGAAACCAAAGCAAAATGAATTTCCTATAACTACTTTTGCAAATAATAATATGGTAATTTCAGTTTTTCTATGCATACATACCTGAAAATGGCTCCAACAGCACCTATAAATTACAAAAGAGAAGCTTTGAAATCCCCACACAACACATTATTTTGCCATGCTAGTTTAAAATGCTAATATTTCAAGATGCGTGCAATAACGAACCTCCAAACTCTGGTCCAAGTGCTCGAGATATCATAAAATATATTCCTCCACCTTTCACTTGACCATTGGTAGATATGGCACACATGGACAAGGCCGTTAGTCTAAGATAATAAATTATGGAAAAATTTCATTTAACATCTCTTTGTTGAAACTAGGTCAACCACACTTTTGTATTTTTTTCTTACGTCGTAACCGTAGCAGAAAGGCAAATGATTATTATGGCGAGACCTATGATAGAAATATTCTTTAAATTATTGCAGACACATGAACATTGTTACAAGCCGAGTATCAATAATTCACCGTACATCCGGTGAGGGCATTAATTCGTGCGTAGAGATTTGTAATATTGCGTAAGTCGAAACAAATTAACCAGATAAATCTAACCTATTCCAGCTTGAGCTACCACCCAAGACAGTCGGAGAAACAGCATCACTCCCTATTGAAAACACAATATAATTATACACTAATGACATCTAAAATTTTCAACTTTGTAATTTATCAAAATGTACAAACATACCCAAATATTCAGCAAACATCGTACAAGAACACCTTCGATCCATCCAAATTTCACAGATTGATGTACAGCCTCTTCCTCTCCCAAATCATTTTTCTATCCAAAGTATTCAGATTACATCGCAAATGAATTTAGTGCATTGCATGAAGCAAATATGTTTTTGTTCGTTATATTAAAACATGCAGCATAAGATTATGTAAATTATGTTAGTTGAAAAAGCACATTAGGAGTGAGCTTTGAGATAGAGATGTTGTGCGCATGTGTGGAAGATAGCGTCTTTTTTGTTTACAACCAACAACCAATCATCAGTTATGAATTTGATTCGAAAGTTTTTCATACTTTTACAGCTTAACTTTTGGTGAATTTTATTGTTTGATTTAAAAATTTTGGATCTTTCAATCTTATTTTTTCGAAATAATTTAACTGTAAGTAAATGTGGCATATCATTCACATGATTTATCGTTTCAGCTATCTTCAACCTTTTTACCAAGGTAAAACCGGATTAAACATTCGAATAAACCATAAAAGGCGTTCAGCTTTATCATTTTTACCTTAGCGTACATAGCTTCACTCCTCAATTCATCCAAAGTAGGTCTGGTTACATTGCCCACCGAAGCCATATTCTTGTAATGGTCCAGTTTTGGTAAAGCCTCCCTCGTGTAGTAGGCAAAAGTTTTTCCATAGACAGTATTCTCGTGGTCCTTATTATTGGCAATACTGCTTTCATACTCTCCAGTATAGTCAAAATCCTTTGGAAGCTGAACACTCTTTTTTCGACCACCACCTAGTCCCTGAGCAATAGAAGATCTTCTGGGCTGCATAAATTGATTGGGAATGGCCGAGTTGGGCACACCAGATGAATTTATTTCTAATGTGCTATCTTCAGGGATAGTTTCACCAAATCCACCAGAAGTTGGTGGTGAAGATTGTGACAACTGGGTAGAATTTATTCGATTCACTCGAAATCTGGACGCTTCATTTTCCTGATCAATGTTGCCGCTCGGAGGCGGCAAAGGGTCGTCTGTACTGTTCATCATGTTGTTCACTGGAGACTGGGATAAACTGAGACCATGAACCGTGTCTTCCAAAGGAATGAACGACTGAGTATTTCTTGTGTTAGAAGGGAGGGAGAAACTGGCTTTATTGTACCACGGAATCTTGAAGCCGAAATTGATTGACTTACTCGGAGCATAGATTAGTCCTTGAGAATTCTTTCAATGTTAAAAAAATGATTTTTTAAAAACTCCTATTCATTGATGAATAAGAATCAGCCTAAATTGAATGAATTTCATGAAAATTTGGATACTTTTGCTGCAGGCAGTAGAGGTACGAAGTTGTACACCCTTAGTGAGAGTGAAATGGTTATGTTGAATTCTTGTGTGAAGCACTGTCGTTTTTAGGAACAAGGTTCAAAGTGTCACAAATGAAAACTAAAGTACAATCTTGTTTTTACTAGCAATTATAAAGCTAGCAGTAGCCGTGGCTAATGGCTAATGGGGAATGATTAAGGTTAGTCTTGAACGTATGGATATAATTGTTGATGAGGATTCAGAGAAGAGCAGATTACATAAACGGTTTATCGTTGGATCTCCACATGCAACCTACGAATGGTACATGGATGCCTATAATAATAATACATAAGGCCAGAGATTTGGTGCGATTCTGTTAATGATGTGTTCTTGAGGTAGCTCATATTATTTATGTGGACTAATGAATTTGCAAGTGAAATGAACCCTATTCAGAAAAATTTAAACCTGCAGTTAGTGTGACGATCGTCTAGATAAAACTGCTTAACTTCCTTCAGTTTACAAAGGCACTACACATCATTTGTGATACACTAATACACCCTGTATACATGAACACAAACTATTTGTAATAATTTAGCCGAAATGAGATGCGTGCACTTATGCATTCCATGGGTAGTGTGTATAATAATGATAAAAACCATAAGAAGATATTATTATTCCCTTGTAGTTAATATTTACCTAATGAATGAGTATTATGTGTTTCTGTGAACTTTTGCCTATGGACGTTCTCGCACAGTTGGATCACACTGAATAATTAGCAAGTTTAAAATAACCTATGTGGGTTTAGTGTTAGTTGGCGTGATCATCGGAATTTGAAATCATGTAGTTAGTTATGCAGAAGAAAACAATAGGAAAGATTTCATGCATTGATTTACTAACCCAATTATTGGCTCAGGTTTGCTTCGTAAAATTATTGTGGACATGTAGTAGTACTACATATGGGCAAATGATGATGATGCGTTGCAAGAATGTGAAGCAGTAGTTTAAAAATCTGTTTAACTAATTTCCACCATCTGTTAACTTTTATGACTTGGAAAATTGCTAGCATGGCTAGAGAAAGCATACACAGGTAGTTTCCATTTTTTAAGTTACTTTACGCACACAGTTAGAAAACCATTTCAGAGACGAATGTACGCATAGGTTTTACACATCAAACTGACTATTTAAGTTTTTATAAAAAATCAAACACATTACGACTTTCAAATCAAAATGGGACTTTTCTGTACAGTTACACATTATAGATATTTTTTAATCAACTTGCCCCAAAGTACTATGGCGTTTAAACTATCGCTGCAACAACCATATGCCAAATTGTTATGCAGTGCATCGTGCGCCGAAAGAAATTTATATTCTTAATGAAAATTAAAAGTTTAAAGACAAAACTTTATGACATAACTACTTGTGGATATTTAACCAGCCTGTGACCCAATATTAATGAAGAAAGAAAGAACAACCATGAATTTTTGAGAAGTTAGTGACCACTTTAAATATGCAGATTCATTAGCTGCGTGTATACAGGTAGGTGTTTAATTCCTTATCGCTATTTAGGAATGAAGTAATGATTGCGATTGCATGATCAAAGAAAATAATTTAGTCATGCTAATAGATTATGCATTTATCACTAACTATAGTGAAATGAGCTAATTTTGCAATATTCATAATGACATTTTGCAGAAGAAATGTCTCTATTAATAAATAAAAAAAAATAAAAAATAAGATCACTGCTATCCAATAATGCTATATACAGCCAAAATAACTCAGCATACTTAATATTTTTTGTAACTTAAGGATTGAGAGTTGGCTTAAATTATATTATTGACAATATGCTTTATAATTTTTATGCTTTTGTAGATAATTGTTTAGGATTCTGCATGAACCTGACTGCTGTAATCACAATTGTTATTTATACTTCCTTTAGTTCTTATACGGTGACTATTCCTGAAATGGAACCTTTTCATTTCAACAATTAGTAAAAATACAAAGAAAGAAATGAATGAACTAGATAACTTAAGAGCAGAAAAACCTAGCTAGGAAAAGGAAAGGAAAAAACGTATTGCCAGGAAACTGGTAAGCAACCTTTTCATTAAATGCTGATTCTAAACAAGTAGATATGGAGGTAATTTTTAAATGTATTTGAACTGATTCTCAATAGTAAAAAATGCATCATGGAAAAGACCTCAAGAATATCATCCTTCATTCTGTTCTTGTAAACAAACAAGAATAAAACATCTGGTAAAACTTAGCAGAGCCCGATGCAGATGTTAAAACAACTGAAAATCTTTAGAACGCATTGACAGATTGACTTTACGGACTTTACCTTGTCTACTTTTAATTGACATTTTCCTATTGAATTTGCTCTAACTAAGGTGACACTATTATGCATTTGTTGATTGATGAATCTGAGTAATTTTTTTAATGACACGATTTTTGAGTTTCAAAGCTTAACTATAACCAAATGATGAATTTTTCAAAATCATGCATGACAAGATTTAGAGATGGATCTTACTGATTGAGTGACATATTTATGAGCTGCCAAAAGGTTTTCAAACGCTAAAATTTTTTATTATCATCAATTAAACTATATTTGTGTATGTGTGTTTGAAATTTAAAATACTGATAGTTCAACAATTAATGTCCGCAATATGTTCCTGAGCACTTTTCTTGAAAATGGACGTATGCGGCCTTTGAACTTTAAAATGGCAAAATTCGTTGAAAAAATAACCATAGTCTAAATGAGGAAAAAAATATGGAACCCAGCATTCCTTACATTTTTTTATGTTATTTTCCGTGTGAAAATACGAAAAAAAGATCTAGATTTTGGGACCAACTTTTCCGGATTCTTTGTTCTATTGTTACTACGAATGAACGAATGATTAAGATTGAGTATCGGATGGAAATATTTTAGGTGTATACTGGAGGGTGCAGGGAAGACTTTTTAAGTTTTTTTCAAGAAAATTACTTATGAACACTTAACGGACTGCAATTTTAAGTTGTGGATCTTCAGAAGTTAGGTTGCAGTGCGTACTCAAATATTTTTAGCGCATTTTGTGAACACAAAAAGTGACACGATTACATAAGCCCCGTGTCAGGTTAAAAAATCAATAGTTTTGCTTGACGCCATTACTAACAAAAAATGTTAACATTAATTAAAAAGTGATTTTAAAATGACATGTAAGAACGCATTTTAGTATACATTCACGTATACGTAAATTTAGTTCTACCCATAGAAATAGATATACTATAGACACTACTATAGGTTCTACCCTACTCCTAGAATTAGCGTTCTTAGGCGTTTAAGCTGACGTGCTAAATAGGAAATGCTGCTTGCGTCTTCACCCCTAATCATATTTATAGTTATTTTGCAATTTAAACAGCTCATTATAGGATTAAACTGGACAAAGCAAGATCTAAAAACTTCAAGGGCACGAAAGAAATTGGGCAAGTACTCATTCAGTTTTTCTTTGTATTCAATTTCAAAACTATTCATGCTACATTTTCAATAATTAACATACAGAATTCAAAAAATCGTTTTTTTCAAGAAAGTCTATCAAGAACAACTAATGGGTAGGCGCTAAGAGGCCAAGATTCCATCTAATACATTATACACTACACTCAGGTTGTACTACTAGCGGGCTAGCCGAAATGACCATGAACTTCGGAAAACTATAAAACGATATTTGTCCAATTTTCATTCTTCTAAATCTGTATCTTCGACGTATACGCCATTCAAAGGAGATTCGAATAAAACTTGTAGTTCTGCATCTTCAGTTTTCTTCTTTTTAATTGCTGGGTCGCTTTTGTATTCAGATTCGATAAATTTACTTGATTTTTGGGATGTAAGACTCCCGGTCTTAGATTTTTCAAGGGGTGAAATTACTACTTCAACAGATCCAAGTTCAGGATCTACTTGTTTTTCTGTGTTGTGAATGGGAGCGACTGTTTCTGAAAAAAAAAAGAATTCTTATTCATTTCCATGTACCAGACAATCTTATGATGGGGACAAATGAGTATGCCCTGTATCTTGCTACCTGGATTATCACTGCTGCTCACTCGTCGAGGTCTTGAATTGATGTCTATTGCAGCCTCTATGACCACACGAAAGCACGTCAAGATAATCATTAGCGCAAGCATTATTATAAATACAGCAACAACAATGTTATCAACCATATCCGTCCATTCCCCTAAAATTATGGTGCCCCATGGATTTTACGCATGGTACAAAATTTTTAGCATAATTGACGCTATTTCGTGTGTGCACGGATTTTCATAATTAAAATAGAGCAATTCATTCCAATGTTATTTGGCAATGGCTATTTTTTATGGTTACCGTGCTAACAATTATAAGTCTAATAGTCTAGTCAGTTTAGTCACTAAAGCAGGATAAGGATTCCTATATCAATGCACTTCTTAACTTCCAAAGAATGAAATCTGGTGAAAATGAGCGAACATTTCGGCCATTAAAATATGCCATCCATAGGACTTTTCGGTTTTCACGATTTAAAAAAAAG
>Ga0210040_10004019_pt1 | contig 19456 bp, 20 predicted proteins | sample CryGeyCG12114_NA_FD_185462 | JGI IMG/M metagenome (GOLD analysis project Ga0210040, IMG submission 185462) | Groundwater microbial communities from aquifer - Crystal Geyser CG19_WC_8/21/14_NA (SPAdes) (version 2) | ecosystem: Environmental > Aquatic > Deep subsurface > Groundwater | place: USA...
ACAGACACATATCGTGCCATACAGTCCTATGTATGCATGCATAGAGAGCTGAAAACGCCCACCGGAGTGTAGCGTCACTGCAACGTCTCAACATAAAATATTTATGTAGAATATCACCTAAATGAACTTAAATTGTTAATTCTCGTAATACTTACAGCCTTGGATTTTGTAACAGGCCCTTCCCTTGTTCCCCACGATACGTTATTCAAGTTAAATAAAGAGTAGATGATGAGCAAAAGGTACATGGATGGAATTGTAATGTAGTACAGCAACCCATGCACCAAACACCCAAACTCAAGGGGATGGAGTATAGCTGATATAATAAAACTTGAAGCCACGATGACAAGAAAGATTGACGACGGTGCTAGAAGTCCATCCTGTTATAAATTATTTAGATTGTTAAACTATATTTATATGTCAGTTACTCATGGTACATTTCAAGGAAGGCCATTGAAATACAACTGCTAGACTTTTACGTACTTCAGCTACTTGAAGGGCTATGGCGACTACTACAGCAACCATCACTAAAGCATATCCTCCGGAAATGATTTGGGCGATTGTTAGCTAGAAAATAAAGCACTCATATTTAAATATTTATCACTGAGGACCTATTAGAATTGCATACTATGCCTGTAAATAGTGAAACTGTTACTGATGAGAGCTTACTTGAACATCTGATTTGCAAAAGTAGCACACCACTAGGAAAATACCGATAGGAACGAAATTCAGGACAAAACTATCCCATTGTCCAAGATTAAATGCTGTTGCGAACGCTCCAACCAACATGAGAAAAATTGTGCCAGGTCCGAGGATTGATCCGATCATCAATCCAAACTGAAAGGTTAAGACGATAGTGTAATAAATAACAGAACCGTTGTTGAGCAAAATCACATAATTCATCAAACTATGCAACAGAATAGATGTTTTTCCGATGATTCGTCCATGCAGTGGTGCACTGCAATTTACATGTGATGCCAAATTAGTGCGCATGCGAGTACATACAAGTGCATTTTGCATTGCAGTACAAAGGACGCCAACTATAGATGCATGATGCGCATGCGCAAAATACTTTGATTGCAATGCAATGCAAAACAACACTAATCGTCAATGGGAGTTGTGTAAGATGATTTTTTTTAGTTCTAACCACTAACTAACTATAAAATGTATTTAGTCGTGTAATTAATACCAGTAACGAATGGCGCATGAAAATGAGGCTACATATTTGCCAATAATTACTGTTGCAAGCAAAACTATTCTAAGCTGACTAGCTGTAGTGAAAGAGATTGGCTGCGACGTATGAATTTTTATGATACCTCAAAGTATAACAGTAAGCAACCTCATTTCTAATCAATCATAACTCGACAGGCTCTTTACATTGCTCAACATGCACGGCATTAAGTAAAAGGAATAATCCTTTACCTGATACATGATGTACAAATACGATATGTCAGGGTTCACACGAATTGTTCTTTTGTAGTCCATGAGTAGATCCAGAATATTTGCCATTGTGGAGGGAACCCATCGACGTCGTTGATTATAAAACTCATTAAAACCTTCAGGAGCGTGGGTTTTGGCATCCGAAGCCGCAGAGTACTCAACTCTCCAGCCTTGTTGGAGCAGGAGAGTGCACAGCCATCTATCTTCCCCTTGATCGTACTGAACGTAGTGACGAGGCTCAGATGAGAGCGTTGTGTACCGAGCCATTACATTGTTATCCATAAGAGCTTTAGCTCGAAATAATGAGAAACATCCTGGAGAGCAAAGGACACTGCCGATAACATGTTCTGTCGCTTTTTGTAACCAATGGCCTACTGCATACTCGAATCTACAAGGAAGAGTTTAAGTTAAAAAACAGACTGTGATTGATTGGTTGTGCATAAATATTTTTCACGGTTTTTTTGCTTACTTTTGGTACCAAACCATGGGTCCTGAGCCGATGGGATGAATACGACCACAAGCCGCCCCCAAAACTTTATTTTTTCTCATAAGATCTACTAGCAACTCCACTGCGTGTGGTTGGAAGTCAATGTCTCCATCAAGTGCGAGTACAAAAGTGTTCCCAGCAATCACTTCTTTACGTTGGAGGGATATGTTGGTGTCCATTAGTTTATAACCGAGAAGATAATACATGTACATCACTTGACTCCATCTTTTCTTGTGTCGGATCTTATCTTTGTCTTTCATATGGCAAATCAGTTGGGTTTTCCCCGGCAAAATCCATTCAATACGGCCTCCGTATGGTGTTGGGATGATTTTTGGACGTCGGATTGTAATAAAGGCCTCATGAACGTGTGCAGCTGCGTCTTCGAGTGTGCCCAAAAAAGTCCGTACGAACTCGTTGATCGTTTTAGGAGAGTCAGGATCATCAGATTTACTCAGTTTGAAGGCATCGTCGAAAAATATGTGTGCTATAGAGAAAAATTATGAAAAAACTAGTTTGGGAATGATTGGAAACTATAACGCTTCAGTGTATCTTCATTGCAATAATTCTAGCTGTGGGACTCTATGAGAAGTTGCAGCAATAAATTATTGTATTTATGGAAGTGATTAGATAAAAAATGTGGCCTGACGTGTATATTAAGACAATTCGGGCTTACTAGCAAAAAAATGAAATTACTTTCGAACTCATAGTAGCCAGGATCGACGTATTCAAAAAACTTTCTGGCCAGACGACGTGCACATTGGTCAGCGTCCATTCTAAAAATGCTTTTAAGCATTTCCATCATCTCTTCCCGATTTTCATGCCACATGGTTGCGCAGGCATAAATCTTGGGAACTTCATCTTCCTCATGGATTTTGGTAGCTGCTTCCATTCCTTTATCCATTGTGCTGAGCACACTTTTGATTTCTGAATCTCCTTCCATTGAATAGTCATCTTCGTCAAAATCGTCTAGTAAATCGTAATCGTTTTCATTCCGTCTTCTGTTCATAGCTAGCGACTGATCTAATACTATAGAATTGTAGTGGGAAGCTACAAACAAAACTTCCGTCCGGGCTAAGCGAATTCCTTTGGGCGTCCAGATATGGTACGTTATCCAAGTTTGAGAAAGTAACCACAAAATCCAAGCCCAGGCATGCTATATTTGTAGATAAATACAAACAAAAATATACTCCAATGGCTCCAATGATGGAACATACACATTTTCTTCGAATTGCGATTTAGTTCACTCACTTCCGACCCAAAATAATCACCCCAAAAATCTCCTGTAGGGCAATTCCAGAAAATATAGCCTGGAATCCAACTATTCCAGAAGCAAACCGAAGTGTCTCTCATTCCACATGTAGTGAGTAGAAACACAACTGTTGTAGGGACCGTCATCAAAATTGGGAATGCAAAGCTGAAGCCCTGGATTAAGATTTTGCATGCAAATTTTCCTATGTAAGCCACCAAAATAAATTAAAGTCTTAAGCCTCCAGATTTGAATCATTGATATTTAGGATCATTCGTCATACCTATGATGTAACAGAAGTATGCACCCAAGATCTGAGCTATCAGTGCATATTGTACTGATGTGGTATTGCTGTTTTCCAGCATTGAGCCGGGTTGTACAATTGTTCCGTTTATGTTAGGCTCCACGTCCGAAGGAACTGGAGGTCGTTTCTACAGAAAATGTATTTAAATGTCTCTCGACAAATTCTTAAATTTAATTTATATTTCAGTAAGAAATACCTCTCTAATTAGAATGGAATGAGTTTCGAAAGATTCTACAAAATCTGAAAATAGCTTCCAAGGCGCTTCATTTTCATTTAGATAAAAGCATAGGACCATGCTACTCAAAAATAAAATCATTTTCCAAAGGGAAATAAAAGTGTAAATCTTGTATCGAAATGTTGCCAAACGGGTTTTGACCATGGCTAGACCAGATATGAATTCTGAAGAAAAAAATAGTTAAACATGATAGTAAATTATGCGGTGAGAAAGTGGGATTGAAATTATCATTTGTGCGTCAAATTACTTAATGGGGAATGGACATCCACATAATTCTCCCACCATCCAAACGAAACGAAAAGTATAGCAATGGGCAGTAAATATGGCATATCATTGGATTTATGTGGTGCAAATAAGGGCCACACAAATAATCCCACCATTTGGAAAAGGATGGCGAAAATGTCAATAAGACACTTTGTAGACCAACTGGAATCACGTGGGCGTGATAACATGCCTGAAAATTTGCAATGCCAATTAAATTTCGTGCAATTTGCTTGCATTAGATGTTATAGTTTTGACATGTAAATTACCAAGCAGAGCCGGCACTATGCATACACAATTGGTGAGCATAGCAGCTTTCACTGAATCCATAGTAGGGAGCACGCAAAAGACCAAAAGGGCTGTGCCAAATGTATGTAAGCTCTGCGTATTAGTATTAACGTATCATATTGATGTAGTACTCGTTCGATAGGAATCTTGATAAAATTACGCATACCTCAAATAGCAAAGGGATGAAAAAATCCTGCCATAGAAAGTCTTGCGTATTTTGACCTTTGAAAACCCAAATTCGCAACGATCTGAGGAACGTTTGAACTTCAGGTGCAATGAATACAAAAAATAAACACCATGTCCAAGAAATCCGATCAAGTTGGGAAGAATATGCAACGAATTGAATATTGTCTCCTGAAACGTTTGGAAATTATAGTAAACGACTTCTGCATTGGGTATGGGAAAGAAAAGTTGATTTTCTGATGGCTTACCGAAATTTTTGTTACAATAGGCTATCGTCCTTTCAGGATCAAGCTGGGCGGCCATAAGTAACATAACACTTTTTGCTATAACTGCTCCTCCCAGGACAATTAGCAATGTTAAGATGTATGTGATTACCTATAAATTGTGTTGAATACTTTTACATTTATCTAGTTTTCAAAGAGGCGTGATTATTTTTTAGGCATTAGTTAGTTTTAGTTAGTTAGTTACTTTGAGAGTTTTCAGCAGGAAATTATAAAACAATCCATCTTCTGCATTATCTTGGTCTGCATCTGGAGGATCATTTACGAAGCAATCCCAATCCACTTTGTCCAGGCTTAAAAAATAAATCGAAAAGTAACGATTGGAAATCAGAGTAATTAAAATTTTGTTAGTTGTTTTGCTGATTTTTTAGTTAATTTTTTCATACACTTTTTCATCCTGGTAAATTTCCTCTTCTTCATCACTCGAGTCGTTAAAGTTCATGTTAAAAGTTTTCGGGATAAAATGTAACTATCTGTAAAAAAGTGTTTGATCTGCTTTAAATGTATTTCAAATTAATGCACTGACTGAATATGAGCAGGGGCAGTATGGGAATAACTGAATAAGATCAGTGTAATGGAGTAGAAAAATGCATGACAATTTTCGACCTTGTGTTCTATTCGGAATGTGTTTAAATTTCTTTAAAAAAGGTATTTAGGTCATAATTGGTTCACAAAGATACTGGAACTGCAACATGATAACTACATACTCACCTGTATGTATCTGGAAATTACGGCAGCCAGCTAAATTTTGCTTATACTAACCGCATAACAAATGTCAACGTTTCACAATTCCAGTTTTCATTGCAAAATTTGGATGCTCTAATAATCTAATGCTTTTTTATTGCAATAATATGAATATTAGTTTCAAGTTTTAAAATCTTGTGCTCTATAATTAACTTTTTTGGCAAACACTTCTGACTGACTAATTTGATGACGACTGGAACCATTTGGAAGAACTTTGTCATCAATAAATGCCACAGATAAGCTTATAAATCTTCATTGACATCATAATAATTAGATTAGATAAAATTTCCCATGATTTTGTGTTGTGACCGAGACTGATAAATGCATATCTGGTATTTAAAGAACGCAAACAAAAGAAAGAGCGTAATATGGCCCTGGGTGAGATAGATATTTTACGATTAGGGAGAAAATTAAGATTTAGTTATAACACTGGTGGTGCAATTATCTGCATATCGCATACAGGTTATTATTCAGACTTGTCCCTGTCACTTTTTTGTGATGATTACTTTTCCTGCCGACAGAACCGTCAACGACATAAAGATTGAAGTTAATTGATAATATGCTATCGCGTACAAATGGTTGGTAAGCCTAAGTAATACATACCTGACCCCTCGAAATGTTAGAATTTCAAGTATTTATTTTCAGCGATCTTGTGTATGCATAATAGTAATCAATCATTTTTTAATACAAACAATCCTAAGCGTTAAACAATTAAATGAATATTAAACTATACTATAGGATCATGATTACTTTGATAATGATGAAAGTTGGTTTTTTTTCATACTATTTGATTGACTTGATTTTATTAGATAAAGAATAAGTTCCAATTAATGCATCTTTCGTTAGATCAGGCTCACTCAGATATCTTGCGGTTTTGTTGAAACATTTATGCAATCCAGCATCAACCATGCAGCACCGTATAAATGCTATGAAAATTCATAGCATCACATGCTTAATTGTGCTGCGACAATAAATGCAATCAGATTATGCTTACATGCTGTGTCACGCTTTCATATCTGCGTTCTTCTATCTAATTTACGCAATAATGAATAATATCGTCGTCATACTTATTATTGTCATTTGCAGCTAGAGTGACATTTGTTCCATTTTTCCCGTTTTGTTTTTATCCTGACATTTTCAAAGTCATTTTCAACAAGGAACTAAAAATGCTTCCGTAAATATGCTAGGTATGCTTTTAGGAGCACACATTCTATATGGTAGACCGACAGACAGGTTATATAACCTAAGCGAAAATACAAATTCCAAAGTTGTTGGCATTCTACCAGAAACCAGAATGAATAACCACGATCTCACTTTTCGTTTTCAACGTAATTCTCTCAATCGGAGTTACAAAACATGCTGTCATTATTAGGTCTCATTCACTTTTTGCAAAAGCTGTGTACTTGAAATGCATACACTCCACAGAATCTATATTGGTGCCTGCACCAGTTTATTCACCAAAAAAATTGCCTAATGATTAAGAGATGAGCACAGAACAAGGTAACTATATTCATCCTACAACTGTGACTTACAATAACGTTAACATGCAAGAAGCTATTTCGTACAATAACTACTTACAACACACTCGTCGAAACAAAAAGCGCATTCAAACAATGAATGGAAATTGCAGAGAGTGGAATGAACATCATTTGTAAATAAAATATACGTCAAAAAGGGTTTATGCTAAAAATGTGTTTTAATATTATTATTATAGAATTTTGAGAGTTCACAAGCCAATTTATGGTGGAAATCACCGGACACGAACACAGTTCATGTATATACTTTTGAAGTCCTTTATTTGTTCTATGACGCTAGCTTATACTTTGGGAAGAGGCGGAGATGAGATATCATCTAGGGATTTTTTAGCGGCAGAAGATAATCCATCGAATGATTTTTTTGCTGTTTCCGTTATATCATCCAGAGATCTTTTTGAAATATTCAAAAATTGATCTGTACTCCTGGAAGCGGTAGAAGACAAGTCCTTAAATTCTTCCTCAATCTTTTTAATCACCCATTCCATTGCTAGACGGCCCTATCACATAAAATAAACAAATAAATGCGAGAATGAGGCAAAACTCTAACAATGTTTCTAGTTTTTTGGCAATCATTTTTTGGTCTTCAGCATCAGTATTATTTTAATAATTTACCTTGCCGGCATTGGAAGATATCGTATTAGTTAATATGCTTTCCATATAACTGCAGAGAGGAACTCCTTGAACCAAAACAACAGCTTCTTGCTTCAGTAGCGTTTTTTCTGGATTTTCAGGATGCGGAGCATAGCATAAGGTTTCATCGACTGCTATATAGTTACAAAATGTTATCTGCGAGGGAAGAAGAACAAACTCAATAAAACTTCAAATAGAACAACAGGATAAGAACTCTCATACCTTTCGAGAAGTTTAACTTACATTTCTAGTCTTAAGTATCATAGTTTTCTTGTTAGCATTTACTTCTGACGTTTCATTAGCGTACATAACAGAAGGAGATCCCATGATCTAAAGAAATAAGTACAAAGTAGATTAATTTCCAAGTTACATGCTGACAGTCAGTTGTTTGTGCGCTAAAAGTAGAAAGGGTACAGACACTTTCTACTAAGCAGCGAAGTAATATCGTATTCTTTACTTGAATCCTACATACTTTTTGGACCCAATCTGGAATGCCCCAACGACCTAATAACAGTCTATGTGTACGAAGAACACCTTGTTCGACTTTACGGTCTAATACATCTAAAATCCAAATTATTGTTAATTTAAGTTTTCATCTGAAATACATAAATTCAACAGATAGAAGTCAAAAGTTTACCAATAGCAGCGACTGATGGATTCATAGGGTTAGGGTACTTTCTCCATGCTGCCTGCACAACTTTCTCCCACGGGTACCTAAAGGCAGAGAAGAATATTGGGTTGGGATTAGCACACTCTGAACTATAAAAGAGCGTAATTTTTCGCTGCAATGAAAATTGGTATTATATAAAAGAACTTACTCAAAAGTGTATTCCGATGTCCAGAATTTCATTGTGAATTAGAGATATGGAAACGGCCGCCGTAGGTTCAAATATTGCAGATTTCGAAAACTTTCAATGTATCCGTCAGTGGTCGGCTGAACTGTACAATTTAGCTGTGGCTGCGAGCTGTTACGTGAATTAAAAGTAGTGATGAATAACTAATAAATTTAGCGACTTCAGAAAAATTTCAATCCGTTAGTCAAATCTAGAGCGAGCGAAGTAAATAATCAAGGTCAAGTGTGGAAAAATGTTTCAAAAGATCGTAGTACTTCTCAACTGATCAGAATCTCTGAAAGAATTTATGAAATACTCTAAAACTTCTACCACACGAAAAACTTGCTTAATGTCGCACAGATTGACCGAATAAGTGTGAAGTCGAGCTCCCAATTTTGTCAAGTGAGCAACTCTGATGAGAAAGTATAGACGAAAAAATGTGAGCACGAGGATAGATTACGTCAGAGAAAAGAATGGTTTAACTATACTCACCTTTGACTACAATATACTGTAGTCTGTGACGCTGATCCAGTAAGTACGAAAGTCCAAAAGCCGAATAAATGTACGATGAAGTTCGGCGAGTACTTCTAAAATAGAATGGATTGAGAACACCTGCAAGCAATGGTTATGTAAAAAAACGAGTGAGCGAAACTAGGCGAGAGGAAAGTTTTTTTTGGACCTTGATCCCATGATCCTAGCCATCTGCGCGGCTCCACATTCTAGCCATTTTGAAGAAGATTTTTTTCAAAATGCTTTAAAAATCGTTTTTTATGTCAGTTATTATTTTTTTTTATAAATTAAGTTCAATAAACCCATGGAAATTTATCATACTTTAATGATTATGTGAGTGAATAAAATAGGAAAATGGTGTGTTCGGTCTATATTCTTATGCGTGAATAATATTTTTCATTTTTAGGAAAAAGGTCTTAATGAAAGCATATGTTTATTCAAACTTTAAGGTTAAGCTCTTTTAAGTATTGATTTTAACTATTTGCCAAAATACGGCTACGCCGCAAACGAAGTTACAGTTATTTTTAGCAGCGCAGATGGTTATTGAGGAATCCTGGTCAGCCGTCTGGCAAAAACGCGGGAAACTTAAATGCAGACTACTAGCGGAAGATATGAAATGCATAATTTTTACGGCGAGAGATGATATTAAATTTATTTTTGACTTCAAAAATTAATCCCAAATTAGCAGTAACTCATTCTAGACTTTTGGTGAATAAAAGATGCTCGTTAACTGTCATCTTTAAAGAACTGACCCTAAGTTTTAAAGAAGATGGCTGAGGCTATAAGTAAGATTTTTAAGCATGGAAAGTGACTGGAAAAAATAAACGGAAACACCCAATGCAAAATTAAGTATTTTCTTCCTCCTCCGATGAAAACAGGGAGATAGTTTTTTGTATTCAGTCTAGCATATTCAACATTATGGCTGCTGCTAGTCCACCGCACGGAAAGGAGCTTATTTTGGCTCATTTTCGACCTCGAGTTGCTCTAATTTGTTCCCCTGCCGCGGAAGCAGTGGCCCAGAAAAATGGCTTGACATTTGCTCAATTTATTGAACCCTTTTGTACAGGGACTGCTGAATGTAAGATTTTTTTTTTGATATTGCCCATTATGAACAAGGATAGGTTATGAAGAGAGGAAGAGACGCAGGGCGGATGGTTGACTGATTTTTTTTTTGACAGTTTCGTGGCAAGAGGCGACTGGTCAACGAATTACTCTGCAGTCTTTCACTGCTATTCCAGAGGATTTAGGAAACTGGAAAGCACCGAAGTCAGACCACCTTAAAAATAAGCGCATTTTATCTGAAGTGGTGGCGCAAAATGTACCTTTTGTCGACCCATCCGTAATAGAGGAAAACTTTCAAACCCTCGACATAAAACTGCGCATGACTACTTATGCAGCCAAAGTGCCTATCTCTTCTCCTTGGTTCCATCGATGGAGACAAATGTTTTTACAAATGCAAAGTCAAAGACAACAAACTAGTAGTCAGCATGATTTTATGAACCATTTAATTGGTAGTATCTTAGTCTGCTCGTCTTCAGAGTTTACCACCCCAGAGGAATCTGACGCAGTCATCACGAGACTGAAGAAAGTTCAACAGCAGCACCAGTTTGATTGGCCTCAAGCTTGGACATTTTCCGCTGCCTTGAAATACTTCGTTATTGTCCACGATGTAAATTCGTGTGCAGATTTAGCCGTGTAAGTTGCGATTGTATATGTTTCTGAATTCATTTCAGTTCCAGAATGATAATAGACTTGATTTTAGATGATAAAAACTTTGCTTATGGAGTCTGTCATCTGTTACAGTGTGGAAGCAGCATACCAAAAAATGAGAACAATGTATGGGGCTAATTTCTGTTCGCTGGTTAAAGTTAATTCTAGTAAAACTCCCTTAAAATTCGAACCTAGCAACAATCCATGGGCTGAAAGTTTTAAATCCGTAAGCTAGTTATAAATAAACGTATAAGAATCTCCCAAATGCAGAACTGCTCTTTATTTAAAATGTTCTTTATATTTGGCACTAGAAAGAAGAACTTAAAACAGTATCTTTGGACATTGTTGATAATAGAACAAAATCTGCCTCTGTTTTCGCACAAACTGATGAAATGCTTCACCCACTTAGCCCTGACACTGATGATTACAGCATTGAAAACAGTTTAAACGGAGTTGGCTCGGGTGAAAGTCCTCAAGAATTTAGCTGCTATATGACTGAAGAAGATTTCAAAGGGTTTCAACAATGTCTTGTAGATTTTTATTGCAAAGCTTTATTCCCATTTGTAGAAAGACAAGCTAGATCTTTAAATGAAGCAGTAAGACTTTTTCTGTGCACTCTTAAGTCATAACAAGTATGAAAATTAGAAAAGTCATTATATAAGTGTTCTTTTTTCTTTAAAGCTACTAAACAAACGAGGAATGAGTAAGTCTATACTTAATGTAACGAAGAGATTCTTTGGAACGCCTGCAAAATCAACTTCTTCAGTAGTGTAAGTCGAAATTATGAGCGAAAAAAGCGGCGATTTATCATGGATACTAAGTTTTTCATTTTGTTTTCAGATATGCTCATGACTCTCCTGAAATGTACAGTAGAAAGCTTGCCGACATTTATTTCCTATTTGGAAACTATTCAGGGGCGTACCAGTTGTATCATCAACTTAAAAAAGACTTTTTAACCGATTCCGCTTGGCTCCATGGTTCATCTTGCTTAGAAATGGCAGCTTATTCACATTTCATGATGATGGCTGTTTCTGGACCTATACTGAATAATACCCGTGCGTTTCCCACTCACTATTTTGGGGAAGCCATTGGGCATTATATTGATCACTGCAGGTATTAAAATATGCTTTTCCTCAGGTTTCGGTTACATTTGATTTTTTAAGTTATTTTTAATCCTCTTTCTCTTTCATTTGCTACTTTTTTAGACTTATTGATGCTGCTACACGGTGTGCATTGCTTGGCTGTGAATGCCTAGTTCAACTTAATAATTATAGTGAGGTCGCAGCGATATTTATACGATTGACTTCAGAAGACTGTGATCTAAGATCTGCCCTCATGTTGGAACAAGCAGCTATTGCCTTTTTAAGACTTAATAGTCCGCGAAAATACGCTTTACATTGTGTCTTAGCAGGTAAGATATTCGATATAAGAGGCTAAACTTCACCGTAATAAAATAAAACCGAAAATGTGCTGCATTTTTAGGCCACCGTTTTATGAAAGCTGGTTTAAAACGTCATGCATTGAATAACTACATTCAAGCAGCTCAGATGTACAAAGGAAGAGAATTGCGCTTGGCAGAAGATCATGTGAATTTTACTATGGCTCGTTTACTCAATCAGCTACAAATTCCTGATCATGTCGTTGATTGTTTGAAGTCTTTATTGATCACACCAAGTCCGCAGCCGCCTCAACAAATTATGACGTTTTATAAAGAGTTTTTGACAGTCGTTTCGGTAATTATTGTAATTAACATTTTGTGCTCAGTATTTTTGAAATCACATTGTAATTTCTTTATTTTTGTTTGTTACATTTGTATAGAAGTTCTATGAAAAGGATCCTGCATTGGAACATTGTTTTGTGCCAAAGATTTTATTTAAAAAAATGCATGTGATTTCCGCTGTTTGTAATTTAAAAGCTGGAGAGGTGTCCTTGCAAGACGTTTCTAATAACAATACTCGAAAGTAGGTTTTATTCGTTCTTTTGGGAGCACTGTGTCTGATGAATTGGTTTGTTTATGAGAAATAATATTTTTCAATCTTTTTGTAAAGCTGGGAAGATTTGGAAGAGCAAGTTGTGAGGGAATGTGTTAACCGTTCTGTGATATTATTTAAACCATCACGACTGTTCTTTCATGAATTAACTGACAATACAGAGAGTGTGAAAGTGCCTGTTAGAGGTAAATGAAAGTATTATTTATCATGCATATGATTTTGATGATAATTGTGTGATTCTGTTTAATGAACATTTGATAAACTGAAAAAATTATTTACTTTTTAGAACAATTTTACATTGAACTTCCGTTTCACAACATGTTGAATATTTCCCTGGATGTTAAAAATATCGGATTGAAGTTTGATCGTTCTAGTGTAGAGTCTACAGAATTAGGCGAGTTGCACATGGACCCTGGAGAACTTAAATTTGTAAGAGATTCGCATTTTAGTCTGTTAGCCTTTGTAAGCAATTTTTTGCTGACTTGTAGTAAAATCGTCTTTCAGGTCAGATTTTGTGTAGTCAGCAAAGAAACAGGAACTCTATCATTAGATTATGTATCTTATGAGCTGGAGCTGGGTTCTTTGAAAGTTCCATTTTTGCAGAAAGTTGTATTAAAAGGACGCAGACTAAATTCGAACAAGGAAGAACGATGCGGAAAAATTTATTCCAAAGACTTACGGAATAAATTTATGATTGTGGAAAAAGCTCCATTACTTCAGGTAAACTGACACTGAGTAATTGCCAGTTGGTTTTATATTCATATGAAATGTTAATTCTTACCAAACATTAGTTTCATTTAAGTTTTAACGATTTGCAGGCAAAAATTGAAAACATTACCCCTAAAATGATGCACGGTCAAAAATCTAAATTCGATATAGTTTTAGAAGATATGTCTGGCAACACTAAAGATGAAAACAGGATCACAGGAGTTACAGTTGCTTGTGAAAATATTTCCAACTTTATTTCAATTCCAGAGATGGATATAATTTCTACTCATAAAAACTTTTACAGCCTAAAGTTAAATTCAAAGGAAGCTGATAACTGGAGAATTCCTTGCACGTTGAATGTTCCTCAATACGGAGATAATTTTTTATTGAATTTACTAATTGTGTACAAATTCGAATCAGCGGAACGAAATGCTTTGCAGTATAGAATAATTCAAGCTTCAATGTCTGCCCCTTTGTGGCCTTCGTTGAAAATAGTGTTCTCCTCCTTGAAGTTTATTGATGCTTATTCATCTCTTGGATTGCTCAAACTGGAAAATCTAACCACGGTACTTTACTTATTTAAAGATTTGTTTGGCTTTAAAATTGTTTGATTTTGTAAAAAGTTGAGGGTTAATAACTCGTTCTCATATACTGCAAACAAACAGGATACTACATTCCAAACTAAGCAAATTAAATTTTCATCACCCTGTCTTCAAATAGACGAAATTGGCTCTTTATTTGATAATTCGATGGAACTCACACCTTTAGAATCCAGAAATGTGGTCCTACGGATTCGAGATGACTCAAAAAGTTATAAATCAGCACCCAATGCTTCTTCCGCAACTCTTTCTGTAGATTGGCACACCACTAATAGCCTACAAACCAGCGGCCAAACTTTCATCAATATGAATGAAAAACAAGATCTTTTCTTGTCGGAGAAATCATTCGCTTTTCAAATCAATCATGCTGGTCAAGCAGCTCATGATTTCGGTAACTATCCCTGCTTTGTTTACCCGGTGGACATATCCATACATTCCAGAGTGGAAGGCAAAATTAATTTGACGTTTTCTAAACGCTGTCAAGAAAGGTATGCTAAGTAAAAGTTGTTTATGCATTTATCACAAAGAGCAGATCAGCATTTCTACTTCAATCAATTAATCTACTAATCCTCTTGCAAAATGTTTGTGTAGTTGGGAACCAGATTCTGAAAAGCGAACTCAAGCCTCTTCAGCTGAAGTATTTTTTGTAGGACAAACCTCTTGGGTAGTAGATTTAAAACCTAAAACGCCTATAAAACTCAACTACAAGATTGCTGTGACACGACCTGGGATCTATAACGTAGCGCCATTTATAACTGTCGGAAACATCAACACCGGATTCCAAGAAAAATTCTACTTACACAGTCCGTTAATCCTTGTTCAGTCCTGATTATAATAATTTTTTAAAAGAAAAACTACTATGCTGTTCTTGGTCGGTGCTCAAAATAACATTTGAGTCATACGTAAACTGTAAGGAACTAATCATAAGCCTTTCAAATAAATCGCAATAAAATATTATTTGAGCGTGCCTGTGCCGTAAAATCATCCTTTATAAAAACACGGTCCAACTATTCTTCTATTCATCAGTCATCGTTATTTATGACCCAATGCCGAAAACACTAAAAAATTAGCCTTAATCTCATCGCCTCATATTATCTCAAACACATTAATTGCGGTGACATACCAATGAGCTATCATATTTCCCCATGCACATCATCATACTGTTATCAGTGGGCCTTGTCTAACTAACTATAAGTGCTACACACGGGGTTTCGGGGATTGCTAAATTGGATGCTAAATTCGTCAACTTGATTGTCCATTAAACTAAATTATGAAATGAGGACTAGAGGACCTCTGGAGAAACATACGCAGGGCCACAAGGGGCCACAGTACAAAAGCGTAGTTTGACACCACTAGATGGTTCACCTGACCTTTGGTGAATAATTAATTAGCCATTGAGTTGAGTGAGTGCACGATAAGAATGGATTGAAAATTGGATTGCCACAGCAGCAAGCAAAAAGGAGTAATAGGGATTTTGTATGGAAAATAACATGAGCCATAGTTGGTGCCCAACACCCAGCGTCGTTGTTTGACTCGGCGGATGGAATGCATTGGATTGGATTTTAGTTGCGAGTTTTGTACAGTGAGTGGACTGCATCTTTTTTGCCAGTCTCTCACGCAGCAGCGAAAAAAGTGAAGAAGCTTGTTTTAAGCAGACGCAGGAGGATTTAACTTTGACTGAACCAAATACGAAAATCTGTAGCTAAGAAAAGGTAAAAGAGAATTAATTTGTAGATGATTTGGCCCAGTCATCTGCACACGTTACGTGTTATTAATTTATGGTTAGTTAAGTTGATTTTGTTGTAGTGTAAAGTGTGTGGGACATTTTGTAAGCGTGCAAGTGGTCGGCTATTTTGATTTTATAGTTTTGTAATTATTTGTATAAGTTGGACGGCCGGTTTTTATAGTTGTTGTGAATTCAAGGGAAACGTGGTCACGGGATTGTAGTTGGGTGCTAAATTTAGATTTAATTGGTGAGTTAGTGTTTAGTTGGAGTGTAGGAAGGGTATATAGCGGTGTAGAAGGTTAAGGTTATTGTTTGCCGATTGTTAAAAGGATGACTTTAGACTTTGTTGGTTTTGGATTTCAGACTGGCTGCTCATTCCAGACGCAATATAATGATGACACTTGGAGTCTGGTGACTGTTGCCATTGTTTTTCGGTTAATTTATCGGTAAGTTTGATACAAATAGTGTTTGAATGATTTATATATTAACTTTTTCTCATTGAATACGGATACTAATAAAAATAATATTTTTGGTTTAGCTAATTTACAGTTTAAAACGTGGACCACAGTCTTTTGTTCCAGAGTATCCCCTTACCTTGGCCAGTACCCCTTTGCAGCATTTTTTGTTAGAAGTTATTTCGGAAAAAGGAGTCCACCCAGCAAGCGTCGCTTGTATATAAATAATATTATGCCACTTCCCAGTAGAGCTCGCGTTTATGCCGATGTGAATTCCCATAAACCTCGCGATTATTGGGATTATGAGTCTTACGTTGTGGAATGGGGGTAAGTAGAACTCCAACATTTCGAAAGTTATTTATTGGCTTGGCTTTTGGATAAGATATGATTGTTAAACAAAGGTAATTTGTACCTAATAGGCAACAAGACGATTACCAGCTTGTAAGGAAATTAGGACGAGGAAAGTACAGCGAAGTATTCGAAGCGATCAACATAACCAACAATGAAAAATGTGTAGTCAAAATCTTAAAGCCTGTGAAAAAGAAGAAGATCAAGCGGGAAATAAAGATCTTGGAGAATTTAAGAGGTGGAACCAATATTATCACGTTGGAAGCCGTAGTAAAAGATCCGGTATCTCGAACTCCTGCGCTTATATTCGAGCATGTTAATAATACGGACTTTAAATCCCTTTACCAAACTTTGACCGACTTCGACATCCGATATTATCTTTACGAGCTCTTGAAGGTATGATGGTTTAAGGTTGAAAGGTTGTATGAATGTTCCTTTTGCTAGACTATTGAAGGCTAACAGTATCTGGTGACATTTATAGGCTCTAGATTATTGCCATAGTATGGGGATCATGCATCGTGATGTGAAGCCGCACAATGTGATGATTGACCATGAAAACCGGAAACTTCGGCTGATTGATTGGGGACTTGCTGAGTTTTACCACCCAGGTCAAGAGTACAATGTTAGGGTTGCATCCCGTTATTTCAAGGGCCCAGAACTTCTAGTAGACTACCAGGCAAGATTTTATTTAAGTATTACTGGAAATATCAACAATCTAGGATTCTTGATTCCAGCGCTAAAATTTTCTTCAATCTCATTAGATGTACGATTACTCTTTGGATATGTGGTCGTTGGGTTGCATGCTTGCCAGCATGATCTTCCGGAAAGAACCTTTTTTCCATGGTCATGATAATTACGACCAGCTTGTCCGCATAGCTAAGGTTCGTTTTATACCACCATTCTTACAATAGCTTGAAAAAAAATTATGAATGATTCAATTAGCGGATTCATAAAATGAATATTTGTGTATTTTCAACAGGTTCTAGGGACAGAAGAGTTGTATGAATATCTAGACAAGTATCAGATTGACCTTGATCCTCGTTTTAACGACATTTTAGGAAGGTAATATGTGTGGAATTATATAGATCACGTCCTTGTTTTTGTGTAGCATATGTTCGTGTGTCTGCGCAGGCCTATGTATGTTGCTAATTGAAGTGACAAATATGACCAATGCTGACCTAAACTTATGTGCGTAATGAATGTGTATTTTTATTTCAGGCATTCCCGTAAGAGGTGGGAACGCTTTGTTCATAGTGAAAATCAACATTTGGTCTCGCAAGAAGCTTTGGACTTTTTGGACAAACTTCTCAGATATGACCACAAGGAACGGTTAACTGCTCGTGAAGCGATGGATCACCCATATTTTTGTAAGCTGGTTTCAACAATGCATTAAATTATGCTTGATAAATTAGAAACATTCAACGTAGTTGTTACCTAGCTAGTGGCAAATAGTAAATATTTGAAACCTGATTTTAGCAACAAATACACATTGTTTCTAGCAAGACAATTTTACTTACTTGATTCTCTGTTTATAGCAGGCGATGCACGATACTGTTTTTAACTGTAGCAATATGCTTAGCAATGTAGATATTAGATACTAAATACTTCTTTTATTTTAAATGAGTCGGAGTCATTTCTTTGACCAACTTCAGAATATAGGGATTGGATTTAGTTTTTGTCTTCTGATTGCTGGACATCTCACTGTAGAATATATTCTTCAGATATTTAGTTGCAGTTCATGACTTAATAATAATAATAATCCAAATTCCAATAATTCTAATTCCAGTTATATTCGTTTGCGATCTAGTAACATTATTAGATAAAAGTCAAGCATTAATTGAGATCCATTTTGTCATTTTCTTCTTTCCAGATCCGGTAGTGAAAGAACAAGGAGGAAGTTTGCCCGCCCAGCCCCACAATCAAAATTTTGTAATAGGTGATCACTGAAATTTAGCGAATCTATTCTGCAATTTCGATTTTCCCTATTGTCTCATCTAATTATTGCATATAAATAATTGTATTACCTAAATAAGTGTATGGACTGACGCCTAATTTAGTTTGTGCTAGATTAGCTTTATGTCTATGTAGCACCTATTGTCGAATACTATATACTTGTGAGTTTACTACTTTCTCACTCTAAGGGCATCCAACTACTAAAAATGTGAATTTTTTCTGACCGTCTTAATAGTTGTCATTATTTCTCCATTCTATTTCCATCGGCATCGTTCCGTATAGACTTTAAGTTATAAATTTCTTTCTACTTGCATTTATTTTTTCGTTTCTCATGTTTTTATTCCGGTATCTGTACACGATCTTATTATTGGGCATCCAATTCGCAACCCTCTGGCTGGACGAATTGAATAATTTATTATTATGTTAGTACTTTGTCGGTGGTATGCATGCAAACATGCATATGAAGTACCTGTGCTCCACTTTTTTTGTTCTTGTGTGTCTTTTTTTAAACAATATTTGTTGTAATTTACTTGCGAGCATAAATGACATCATAGCATTGTTTGTAAATCATGGGCCACTATCTAAACTACAGACGTGAACTTATTTCAAAGATCGTGATTTAGCAACCACAAATTATAGGATTTAAGTTGATATTGTGCATAGAATAAGTGGAATTCTTTCAAATAACAAATCCAAAGTTGCCTGTACATGTCGAAAAAATCGCTCTCCGTCTACTAGATTATTTTTATTTCTTCGCCATTAATCTTTCGCGATACCATACTAACTAATGGTCATATGTATGAAAGCCAGAAGCTATTGCTATCGTCATGAACCATGGTAGGCGAACTGTATAACTCATTGAACGACACCTCCCTACTTTATTCCCTTAAATTCTAGTTTCAGAGGAATGACATTTCTTATGGCCGAGAAACGGTATACAACGTGTACGTCCAACGTCCACCAGCTTCCATACGACACCTCAACTTTACTGG
>Ga0210040_10004020_pt1 | contig 19456 bp, 10 predicted proteins | sample CryGeyCG12114_NA_FD_185462 | JGI IMG/M metagenome (GOLD analysis project Ga0210040, IMG submission 185462) | Groundwater microbial communities from aquifer - Crystal Geyser CG19_WC_8/21/14_NA (SPAdes) (version 2) | ecosystem: Environmental > Aquatic > Deep subsurface > Groundwater | place: USA...
ATGTATTGTCTGTTCTAACTAACTAATCATAAGTATATGGTGCAACCCACTGATTTATTTATTAACGTTAATATTGAAAACAAGTCATGCACTAACTATAGATGGTTCCAACAATGCACAAAATATGGATTCCATACTGATCGTTAAAATTGAGTGGAACAAAAAGTATCTCAACAAAATGGCTCTGTCACGACCAACTAATATAATTCAACTTACTGACTCTGCATTCTCATCTGAAAGTGGGACATATTTTTCTCCTTCTCAGTTTCAATATTATTGCAACGCAAGCAAGCTCGTAAAGTACAATGACTGTTTTCATTTCCCAAAGGCTGATGAAATAAGCTAAACTGTGACGATAATTTGCATAAGCCGTTGGAAAGATACTTTAGTGTGCTATGAAGCTGTAGCTTACTTTTGCAATAAATGTACCCCGTTGATAAATAAAGGAAAGGATTTGACAGCAGCAGTTACAAAACAGGATCTTGTCTTTTGCACACACACACACAAATGGAGTACAGGAGGTTTTATTTCATCCTCTTTAATTTATACTACCCACATGGTCAATAAATTCAACCGAGGATAAATTTCAATTACAATGGCTTTTGTCTGAAGGTTTTTTCCCTCCACAGAGTCACCGAAAAAGTCACAGGCACGAATTATTGCCCTCAAAGTTAAGTAAATGAAGTATGCACAGATTTAAATCTTGTTTTACTACGCTCATAAAAGGTGCATGTCCATTTGAAATTTTGATGAAAAGTGGCTACTGTGGAAACCAGCTATTAAATGACAGTTTAATCTTGACTTATTGTGTTTAACACATTGCTTTTGTTTATTATTGTTTAGGCCTCTTCATTCCAAAAGCCCATTCAAATCCTTTTAGAGTGAGTTGCAAAGAACTAGAGCTGAGATGCTCCTCACTTTCACAAACTACTGTCCATATGAAAAAGCTCGTCAAAAACACAATAACAGCTACGACTATCTGTTGGCACAATGAAATGCACAATCTGCAATTTTAGCATGATGGTACAACAGTACACAAACTCCGTTTCGGAAACGTATTCTTTAAAGCATTATAAATTGAAATATGAAATTCTTTCAATCACATATATCGTATTTTTTCACATTTTCACAAGTGAATTTGCAGATAATGTACAAAAAACTGGTTTCTAAAACCTTGCATCGTTGAAAAAAATATGACTCGTTGAGTGTAAAAACACCCTTAGAACTGTGGATTCCAAAATCAATTCACAGGCCACCGTTTCTTGCTCCCAGCTTTGTAATTACTGTCCAGAATAAGCGGATTAGTTTGTGAGAAAGAGCAATCATGGTGAGTGAGAACTCAACATATGGACAGTGGTTGGCACTAAACCCTATTGAAAAACAAGATTCCTTAGCCATTATTATACATCTATAAATATTTCATGCAATACCCAAACCCAAAGTAGTTGCCCAAGACGGGCAAGCTATTTGTGAATCCGTGCAAAAGATAAACAGAACAATAGGGTTCATTGAGTGGGACACAACTCTATTTTCTCTGTTACACTGCGCACGTGTAGAATACTGCAGACATGGATTTAGAATAGGGATGTATGCTATAGTTTATAGTACTAACTCTTCACTCAAAAAAGTTGCAAGCCCATTTTAGACTATCATGTCAAGTATCCGAAAACAACAGTGAAAGTGACCGCTGTCCAACTATGTGCTCATTATAAATGCATACACTTCTAACATCTCTAGCTCTACACTATGTAGATGGAATACCAGGAAAGGAAGACTCACTTTTTCTCCCCGTCATAAATCAGAGGAAATAAAATGTATCACATCAATTGCTCTCTCCATATTTCATATTTGCTATAGCTACAATAAAAACTTGATTGATGGCTGCTCTCCTACTTTTGTCTCATCTTTATCAAGCATCCTTCACATATAAATAGAATCATAAAAAAGGCAACATTTTTTGCCCCAAAAAAATATTTCCCCAGTTAGGAACATGAAAAACAGGCTCTTCTCTTGTCCACTTATAGAGATGGGATACACACTTTGCATGGATTGAGGCAGGGAACGTTGTTTGATGACAAACTGTACGGAGAAATCGACTCACCATGTGATCTATGTGCCCACTTACAGTCATATGCATAAAATGTGTCCATGAACCTTTCACATCTCCTTTTGCTCACATACATCCCATCTAGTCCATGAGGACCAACTGGAATGACATACGTCTTGTCCATATTGCAACTGGCATATGATGTATTATGTCGTCGTGAAATGGGAAATTATGGAATTCACTATAGACACACGGAGAGTGACATATTGGATCTGCAGGGAGTTCACAACGTCTGCTCCTGACTGACATGACATAACAGGCTAGGCAGTAGTTAGTTAGTTAGTTAGTTAGTCAGTCAGTAAGCACAAGAGTGCTACGCTAATCCAATGAGTGGGGAACATGAGGTCAATCATGATATTTGCAATAAGTATTCAAGCACTAGTACGAGGTGGTGACACCAAGAATGATAAAGAGAAAGTCCCAAGTCACTAACTAACTAACTAACTGGCTACAGCTTTTGCTATGCATAGTAGGAAACGAAACATTGCTTCATAAACTCAACTCGTTTTACGGTCTACGTGGATCACTGCCACAAATGGATCATGTATTTCAAAGAGTTGTTCCATGCATTTTATTCACTGTGCGGCTTTATTATACATTTTGGACGGGTAGAAAGGAAGGAAAGAGACTTATGTAAACTGTAGTTTTTGACTACATGTCTAAAAATTTGGCAGACAAGGAATATTTAATGTTTAGGTTTATTTTCTCATGTCCACCCACTGAGTTTCTGTTTGTGCATCAAATCAATGGGACTTTATGACTCTAAATGTCTATTTCAGTAACTGACTGCAAAGCAACTAAATTTGTCGGCTAAATCTACAGATAAAAAAGTAGCATTTATTAAGGACAAAGGAAACACCAGTTCTATTGCTATGCAAGTCTTCCTAAACCAAGACACGGATGGGAATAAGAATTGTTAAAAATCCCGCCGGATTGACTTAACAAGGAGCAGTAAATTGGCCTACTAAAAAACTAACCAACTAACCTACGGAGCTACAGACTGGAAAAAGAAAAACCTTGGTTCCCTATTGTCACTCTCAGTACACTAACAACTCACTAACTAACCAAAGAAAAGTTACTTACCAATGGTGGTCAATGTAGTCAAGGCGAAGAGAAAAGCTCTGGGGAAATTCCAAGGGTAGGGCACCTCCTGAATGGTTGCGTTCTCCACAATTGTCAGAACACGTTCAACCAAAAACTTTTGAAAATTGGCCACCTCTTCGGAAGTCATTTTGGTCCAATTGTCCGGGTACAGGATATTCATGCTCAGCGTTATATCCCAAATGTTGCGAACCGTCTCTCTCTTGAGCTGCTGCAACTGCTCTCCCTGGAGACTGCTCAGGATGGCTCGAGTCAAGTTTTTGTCTGGGTGTAACGGGTAGCCCGTGGTAGAGGCTTGGACCGAAGTGCTCCCACTCCCGTAGTAGCCTCCATTTCGTTGATTTTCTAAAGTAAGGAAGACAAATGAGCCCAAGAGGGCGTAGCCAAGCACCAGAGCACAGACAAACAGATTGATGACCACGAGCTTAAAAGCCCCTCGCCATGAAGGCCCTTTAGAGGCAATGGTGTGGTTCGACATCTTTCGTTGTTGATATGATGAGGATGCTGATGATGATGACTTTCGATTTGAACTCTCTATTCCAACCAAATCCACTCCTTCTGGCAACGAGAACTCGGTGTCTTCATTGTAATGTGTGCTACTGGATCGATCCATGGTAGGTATGGGAGACAAGACTACCACCGCCTTCCTGGAATCAAAAGAGTTTTCATTTAAAAAGAGTGAAAAGAATTTTAAAGGAACATTTTTTCCCTCAATATTTGTGCCAGTCAAATGTGCGAGCCATTGACGACAACGGATAATGTAGTCACTGATGATTGATTGAATTGAATAGAAGACGAGCTGTGGGTTGGGCAAAAAATCAGTCTCTTTCAATCCACTGAATTATACTGTGGGAGGAAAAATTATTTCTTTACCGTAATCTTTTCATGTCCCGTGCCGTAATTCGTGATCGCAAGGAGAAAATATATAAAAAGTGGAATAGGGGAGACCGATAAAATGATTATATACATTGTACACTGACAGACATGCTTTTATGAAGTGTATGTTTCCGTAAAAGAAGTGGTCTGTGACTGAACCACGTTTTTTATTTGAGTGCAGTTCTATTAACGTGGCAAGAAAGCGGATATTCGCACACGTCTCAACCCATTTGGAGTGGGACCACAAGAAAGTATATCGGTTAGTTAGCTGTAGGAGCATTCTGTAATGCTTTTTCCGAGGCTTGCTCACCAGAAGCTACTAAAATGAAATGAAAACAATTGAGGAAACAAGAAAAAGACACATTACTTCATTTTTCCAACAATATGGTTAAGTGATAGCTACTGTACACTCTCTCACCATACTCACTCAACCGACTCACACTCTCAGCCCATTGGATGAGCTACGAGGTACATGGAGCACTCTCCTGCCGTTTTATTTGTAGTTGATGTGAATGGAATTCCAAGAAATTGTTTTTTTACCAATTCCGTATACGCACTATCGACAACTTAAACGGTAACAGTATATAACATGATATTGTAGGAAAGAAAAACAGGGTTTTAAGTGCTTTTTATTATGTCACACACTTACTACTTCCTCAAACCTATGATATTTTCGAGTAAAAATTTTCCTCATATCATGTACAAAAGGTCAAACCTAGACTTCTAAAAATTTATTCACAAGTGACCAACCATTCAACATCCGCTGTTTTATAAAAAACACTAATTGGATGAACTGGAGCTCATTTTGCGTTGCAAATTTTGAGAACTAACTAAAGCAAAGCGGATATTTTTAATCAGGAAGTACTGCATGAAAACTTAAAATTATTTGTTTAAAACTTTTTTGGAGCAAAAATCAAGTTTTTGGCTAGAGTTGAAGCTAAAGAATGCCAAGACAGCTGCATTGTTTTCACCTGCATGTCTTAGGCAGCTGAAAGAGTTTTTCCAAACCACTTTGCGTGGGTAGGAGATTCACGAGCTATAGTTAGAAGACAGACAGCAACCAACGTATATAGTTAGTTAGTTAGTATCCATATGTTTCATGAGGCCTACGCCTAACTGAACTCAACTTTTAATTAAATTTCCTCAGCCTTTCCAATTATAAATTCATTCCACTTTAAATGTATTCCCTATAAAAACGTTTATTAAAGCATGTGGACTGGTTTACCTCCTTTACTCAAGTTAAGAATCTTGTGCATTCACAGCAAGTTCGTGCTGCATTCCACATTAATTTGCTGACGTGCACTTAACCCATTTAGTATTCATTAACTAGACTCACTAATTTTTCCTCCCTAAGCTTACAAGTCTTCAAGAATTTCTTACATGGAGCACTGCAATTGAAAGCCTTACTCGTATATCTCATCCATCTTGAAATTTTCATTTCTCTCCAATCAGTGGACCCTGCATAAAAGTATCATAAATCTTGCCAAAATTGCAAATACACTTGAGATTCATTTGTTTTAATCCTGCTCAGATAACCCGTGCGCATACTGGCATTGGTAACAATGACGCTCTTGTCATATATTAGTGAAATGGGAAAAGTTTAATAAAACTGACAACCTGTCGCCAACAGATAACCTATATTCAACAGCTAAGCATACAACATGGAGTCATTCCTCTCTCATAAAATAATCTCTCTTTTCAAAACAAGAAATTCCAGACTAGTGTGGGAATTTAATTGGATTTTGCTGATAGCTACGTCTTTATGTGAACGATAAAAAATGTGCTGATTGTAAAAACTTGTGAAACGTAATAATAAAGCATACCTGCGGAAAGCACAGTAATAGAAGTGAATATAGTAGTTATATTTAGGAGCCTACAGGATGAGGACATCACTAAGCGACATTATTCAAGTCATACAAAAAAATGCCATTGACTAGACAACCATGTCTTTAGAAACCATACTCATCAATATTTCCATAAGGTTAAAATCCGGGTTGTTGCATAACTGAAAAATCTGGTAATGCAAAAGCTAAAGTTGAAAACATTGATCCGATAAAAGTCTCTGCAAAATATTTATACCCTTTAGTTTGCTAGTTAGTTAGCAACGCTAAAAGCCCGAAATATCTCTTCACAACTTATAGTAACTACATAGATATTCCAAAAAAAGTTTCTCCCATCTCTAACCCATTTTTCACTCACTCCCAATGCCTAAGATTTTTCATTGTTCAGCCCATTTTCTAAACAGTCAGTAATGAACACTAGACAAATGAAAGGCACAACTCCCAATCAAAGTTCACATACTCCATCCAGCATTCTTTTTGTACACAAAGCTCCTGTCTGTTCCACAACCACAAACCACAACCTTTCTTATAGTGGTGACAAGAACATGAAAAAGAGGCTCCTCTGATTTGACCATTTTAGACTTCAGCAGTGCGGTCTTGGAATTTGTTCAATCGAAAAGAGAATTTCACGCCCTCAATACTTTTCTAAAGCCACTCGAGTTCTTTGGATTAGAAATGCTCAATCTCTCTCACACAGACAGTCAGCTAATAACTATGCTATCCAACCATAGTCGACTAGTGTAAAAAAAGTGAGCTCGACCAAAAAGAAATCAACAGCTCGGAACCAAATAACAATCACTATTCTGGTCCACAAAAATCATGTACTACACGTAATCCTTACAATTCCAATGGAGCAACCTACATTCTAACTAACTACATAAAAACTGATGGGGCTACTTCTTCGTATGTAGGACGAGCCACATTGTCTAGCCACATAAAACATGGGGAACAATATTGTACTTACGAATCAATGCATCATCATGTTCTGTGGACTAATATATTGCACAGGTGTAAACATTACATGCATGGAGGGAAAAAATGAAAGGCACACTCTTTTACTACGGACGTTCTCAACACATGCGAAAGTGACAATTTCCTTCCCTATGTCGAGTCCTGAACTCTTGAGTTGAGAAAACAACTCCATTGCCCAAGTCCTTATGTATGTGCAGTACAATTTTGGCCAAAAAAATGTAAAGGAAAAGTTCACTTGCAGTTGTCGACTTTTTTATTTATTTAGTTAGTTGTGTTAGAACGTCATATGTGCCACATGTATGTACATAGTGGTGTAATACTTGGATAGAGGTGATCCATAAATCAACCAAAGGGAGTAGGCGCGTAGAAATCTACGATAGTACACGGCTTCAGATGTACCCCTTCTGTTCTATATTATTGGATTCACTCAATTATATAAGTGACTGCGTATAGACTGTCTTTTCAACTTGTTTTCCATAAATAAGAGACCTGAGTTGAGTCAAAAACAAGCAATAAATAAATGCAAGTTAAACTCTTCCAAAACGATGAATAGTTGTAAACTTGTAACTCCACTTGTATATCTCAATTTGAACACTTAGCAGAGAGGGAGTAAGTGAAAGAAAAGATTTGTTGGCCTCTTGTTTAAATAATCTGTCTCGTTATTCATAGCTTGAGTAAAAATAGAAAGCAGTGTGAATCTCTCAAAGGGGTTGAAGTTAAAATCAAAGTTACTTTTCTGGGTCTCAAATGAATGGCAAATTGAATAAACTTTGGAGATCATGGTTGACAACGTCAATTGAGTTTCCGCCAGTTGGGACTAGCTGACGTAAAGTGAACACAAACAACTGTGGCATACATTAAGCTGTATGTAAAGTATGGTGTATTGAATTTTCTAACGTTCTCAGTGGAGCTGGGAAGTTGTAAATAATTGTGGCTACCATCATTTCATAATGCAGTCAAGAGCACGTCATGTGAATCAAAGGGAAATAAATTGATACAGGAAATTGCTTTGTGTTTTCTTCTATATATGAAATGAGTACAGCTCATTGACTCATAATTCGCGAAAACTCTGGTTTACATGTGTATGGCAGCTTTATGTTACAAACAATGCTGAGCTATCTACTGTTTGAACAGGACTTGGGAATTTCATGCGTTGAATACTACCGCAATTAGACTTCAGCCTCAACTCCAATAGTTAGATTTAGCCACAGCTCAATGCGAGTGCCAGATTTACTTCGGGGCTTAAGTAATAATTTAGCATAGAATGAGTGATAAACAACATGGTAATAGATAAGAAAGAAAGGAGAAAGAGCAGCGGTAGTATTACATGTAGTGCCGGTTGAGGTAATTTGCCGGATGGGGCATTACTTCTTTCGATCTGCCGTATAGTGTGATATCCTCCCCAGGCTTCTTGATAAGATATATTCCATTAATTTTATGATTATCATCATATCTTCAGAAATTATTCGTATGATGGGAATGCGAATACAGTTTATCGCAGACAAAACGCATTGATTTCTTAATTATATTGTGTGCATGGTTTAAATTTGAGTTTTAAGTTGATTTACCATTAGTAGGACTAATATAACATAACATGCAACGATGCAACTGAAAATAAACAGACAAAATCTTTCATAGTAATCACATCGTTTAAGCTTGAAAATGTAGTAAGCTCTCTTAACATCAAATGTTTGTCTGTAGTTAATACAGTAAAGATAATTTTCAAAAATATGATAAAAACTGTATTAAATTAATCAAATATATCTTCACAAAAGGCCTGATAAGTTTATTACGCCATAGACGTTCTGATTTTTTTCATCAAACTGGACCACCAGCGCCAAAAATCAGAGGATATTTCACCACATACCAGATCTCACGAATTAATATTACTTCACTCGACACGACATGTATACAGAACAACCTGGAGTTTAAACTCCAGAGATTTGCTCTACATAAGAAATGTAAATTAGCTGGGAATAGCTGGTTAAAATGGAACATACAAGGATGAAAAATTAACTGAAATGTTGCTCTCTGGCTATCACTGATATAATGTGTACACGGAGAGAGAAATGAAACCTGAGAAGTTTAAGAAGGGCTCACTCAAAATTCGTAAGGTGAAACAAACGTGGCTTAATTTGAAATTCCTTGGATGAACTCCTCTTTGAGTCAAATAATTACTTTCATCAGCTGAGAAAGGAGAAAATCCCATTCCCCACAGTAACTCATTCAAACTCACCACTCACTACATGGGGAATAAGCATTCACAGAAATTACATTTAGCTACAATATTGCATATTTACATTTAGGAATCTTAGGTCTTCCTGTCAAATCTAAATCCACATTGCCGACAGAAATCTCTACGGAGAAATATGAGGCGTGAATACCACCATGTCGCATGCATGCAAATACAATGTTGAGCAAAGATAATATCTCAACCACATCTTTGCCATATAGTTTTAAAGAGTTACAAATTGCTGCACTGCACAACAACAAGACTGTATAATTCTCGTATGGTAGACAATTCTAAACAAGATTTTTAAGACTATTTCTATTACTGTACAACCATAAGTGCATACAAAATTTTTAAATTCAAAATTCATGATCCATGATTACTTACGGTGCATCGGTGCATACATTCTCCGGAGAAACCTTATACTACGTAGTAAGTATGGTAAGTAACTTAATCCAAATGAAACCTTTGTACTATGTACATTGTTCATTACATGTATGGAGCACTAGAGATTGACAGGATCACATTTTCCAAAAGTGCATTACAAATACGAATGGACAGACATGTTGAAACGATGAATTTGCAACATCAACTGGAATACCGTTTGTATGCACAGAGGGGCGTATTGCAGACTTTAAATCCAAATCGATAGAATGGGAGAAAAGGACTATAAAGTTGTGTTCTTCTCCCCTCATTTCGTTTTAGAGAACTGTCACGTACGACATACGTCATGTAACGTGTCTCCTTCAGTGAGCAACATAAAACGTTTCTATCATGATCTCAAAAAAGAGAAGCGTTTCAAACACTGGGTAAACCAACAGGGTCTCACTCACTCACAGTCAGTTACAAGCGAAATAGAACTTTTATGAGTCCTTTTCTATTGCGTTGAATTAGTATGCTAAGGAAATGACATTTTTTCCTGGACCTAGCCACTCTTAGAAAGAGCTGAAACAGAGGGGATCAAATTGAAGAAAAGTATACTACAGCTCCTTACAACACATGTGCTAACTAAACTGGGTTTCTCAGAGCCACTCAAAATACTGTGGATCCAAGAAATAACGTCCGTGATACATGCTTTCACCATTTCCATCTGGTCAATAAAAGTAAGTCTAGTGCTTGTGCTTTGCAGTAATAGTGTTGTGTTGACCATCATCAACACATATGCAAGTCCCATGGGAAACGCAAAGTACGTATATCACGCATGCATAATGCATGTATCTTATTTATGTGTAATAATGAGTCCATGGTGCAATAAGGGGTTAGTTTGTAGATTACGTGGGAGCTTATCCTTTTTTCAAACCCGTTTTCTTGCAACGTTTTTGCCCCTGTGATAAAAACTGTTATAGTTCCAATTGAGAGATCCTTTAAAAAAAGTAATTTTGACATCCTACATGTCAATGATGTATTTTTTTCATCCAACCCAATATTTTTTCTATAATGCTGTCAGTCTTTCAAGCCTTTTAGATAATGTACAAAAATGATAATAGTAATGTTTCCGTTGGGGAAACGCGTAGTGAGTCATTTGTCTCCATATAGTACGCAGCCATACGAATTATATTTACAGTTAAACTACAATAAATTATTGCCAGGAGTAAATAAAGTTGGCAATTACACACTCTAGCTTTTATTTCCAATTCCAAGGATTTCAAAAATCAGTGGAAACTCAATGGGCAAAGAGTTTTTGCAACTATATATAATATAATCCCTCAAAGTTATACAGCAGTAGAAGAGTGGAACTACAAATAGTTCATTCAGTCTAATCACTAACTACTGTCTGTTTCAAAATACAAGACACCTCTCCAATAGTAAGTTTGCTATTTTGGTTAAATAGTGATTTGTTGAATTTATAGGAGAAAAGTGGCCTCATTGTTATAGCAATAAGTTTAGAGGAATTTCAAAGATAGAAATAAATTGCATGATTTTAAATGCAGTTTACTGAAAAAAAGTAAACTTTGTTCATCACCAGCTTGTTTACACGGAAACCAGGAGAAAACAACCAATGCCAAATAACATTGGAGCAAAATTTTTCCATAGTTTTTTGAAACAGACAGTAAGAGTTGAGTTGAGTTGCTAACTAATACACAATACAAATACATTACATATTATAAATTCCCGTAGCAATAGAACATAAAGTGTACCTAGTTCCTAAGAATTAAAGCTGCTCATAATCATCTCTCCATCATTGAACTAAGGGTCATAGTCATAAGCAACTAACTAGTTCATCACTCACAACATAACTGAATGAAAATCTTAAAATTCGAGAAGAAAGATTCAAGTGCTTTTAATCTTGCACCAACTATTACCAACTAGGCTAACTAACTAACTAACTGAACTATGTGCATGGCCTAGTTAGTTAGTTCTCTTCCCCTGCACTCATAAATACATACATGATGAGAGCCCTGTCTACTGGATTTAAACAGCTATTCTCTCCTTCATAATCATAGTTGGAGCTCATGATTTTAGCAAACTTTCTTCTCATTAACTTGAGCTCCTTCAAATTATACAAGTAATTTCCGGAAACTAGTTGTGTGCTGTTACTATCTTACCTACTACGAGACAAAGAACCCAAGCATGCAAAAATTGCTTTCTGTCAGAATTTTTTGAAACTTTGCATATATGCATTACTTTTTATACTGAACAATGTTTTGATAGCTACCGAATCGAAATATGTAATATTTTACGAGCCTAAACGCTATCAGTTTCAATGGAATGCAATGAAACTTATATAGTGACGTCTCTAAGAAAGGTCAAAAATGAAAAATTTCGACTCCACGTCCATTTAAGCATTATTCAGCATCAAAAGTTATGCATGTATTCCAAGTTTCGAAGAATTCGGACAGATTAATTTTCCCATGCTTAGCGTAAGGGACCCATTCAAGAAGCAACCATCTATTCGTGCGTACATTTTTATCACATTGAGTAAAAAAAGTCTCCAATCATAGATATGCATTTGTGTAGGGCTTTGCACTTGTCCCATTTTGACTCAATGAGACACTAACTATAAGAGTAGTAACGAACTAACTAACTAACCAACCATATAACAAAACTTACACAAGAGTTCACATGTGACTGGTGAGCGTACGTACCACGTGCACTTATAGATCTAGTCTGCATGCATGTGTGTGTGTGTTTGTGTAGTGTGTGGATGGAGTCTGTAGCAAAGTGCTGAAACTATGGGGATGCGGCAGGCAACCTCTGATTTTGGAAGCCAAGTATGTAGAAAGGCTTGTATGATGAAGCCAAAAACTTTCTCTGGTTGAGGATGTTTCCCTCCGGAGAAAGCAGCATGCACAGTGGCACAGAAATCAATAGCACAGGAGAAAACCCTCCTCTCTCCCTTTACTCTTTTCATTCCGTTTCCTCTACTCCTTTCCTTGCATTATTCCCCGTTTATTCTTTTTTTCTCTCTCTCTCTTTCTGTCCCATCCAGTATGTATTATGTGTACGCACTACGACTAGACTACGTTTCAAGTGTTTTCCATTCAATTCAATTTCGTTTCCGGAAAACTTCTCCTTCCGCTTTTTGTTTAGGCAGCAGCGGCCTAGTACATTATTTCATGAGCACACTGTTATGTACGCAGTGGTTCGCTCTTTCCACTCCATTCTCAACAGATGAGATAGATGGCCATTCAAGAGCTTATAGATGTCTATTTCATTATTACGTGGTGAGTGAGTACAGCCTTGCATACCGTCAAGTGCTCAAATTATCTATCCCCCTGCAGTGGGCGGCTAGTTATTTGAGGCAACGAGTACGGAGTAAATACTGCTGTTTTGACCAGCATTTTGATGCACCAACTTTATCTACCCACAAATTGTCAGCTGGAGAGCCAAGGTTCATTCATGCACTTTAGCGCCAAAAAAACTACTGTGGAAATATTCTTTGTCCTATTTTTAACTATAAGTCGTAGAGTATAACATACAAAAGCGCGATAGTGATTGTTGCATAATTGGCTTGGTTCTATAAAGGTAACCTTTGATCCAGCTAATCTACTTGTTAGTTAGATTTTCTGTTTTTCCACGTAGGGGAAATTAATTTTTAATTATTAATAGTTTTCCTGTCTCTAGGCTTGCATAAAAAATCCAGTCACACATATTTAGTTAATCGCTGTGTTGAATCCCATTTAAATGTAAGGGGGAATTAAAGCATGTATTTATAATTGAGAAAATAAGAGTGAAATTTACCAAAAGTGGCATAAAAAGAGGAAAAAAGTATGTGTGCTATGCAAAAGAATATAATTGCTTTTTCTGTATTTTCAACATCTGTGTTAAATGGGAGTTCCCGTCTTTTGTCTCTCTTTTATCGCTCTAATGTTTTGTTTATCTCTTAAAAAAAGCATATGAGTGCTTACTACAATCCTTATTTGTTTGCAAAGTTTTATCGTCAGGAGCGTATTAGTGCATCAAGGAAAAGTCATTTAATAACATAGCTTTATTAAAGTGAAAGCATACCTCCTTTCTTCAAGAATACTTTATACTTTCCCATTGTGTTTTCAAGTGGATAAGTGGCACTTATCGTCCAACACTTTCCAGCATAATGGAGTAACACAGGGTAAAGAATTTGTGAACAAAACAATAATGATGACAAGAGAAAATAGTCCTTTTTCAATACTAATAATAATATCACTGATAATGGTGATAATGGAATGGAAATATTTGCTTTTTGTCCAGCTCGTGTCAACGCGTACTTTTTCCCAGCTGCTCTATTTAGCGCCACATAAGCATCTATAATAGTTAGTTTCCCCTATACTTAGAATCCTCTATAGCTAGACAATGATTACTTCTGATGTGTAATGAACTAAACACAGCCACACAAACTAATCCATTATTTCACTTCTTTATTGTGTGACTGCATCCCTTACATTGCTAATAAAAGGAGGCAATGAAAAATATTTTTTTCCTTCCAATCAAGTTACAATACCAGAGATAAAATTACAAATTCTTTCCAACTACGTGAGTGAGTGCACAAAACGAGAAACTCGCTCAGGTCATTTCCAATGGATTACTGTATACCTACAGAATTGATGAGACACATCATGTTTCAATTAAATACAGCACATAGCTACAAACTGCTATTGCTATCTTGCGTAACAACCAACTAAAACTTCACTCCTACTTTCTCTCTCTTTCACTACTTACTTTGAGTTACAATCTTTATGCAAACTCTTATCAAGTTCCTATTAGGATTAAAAATGGACTGGTAAATGAAAAACTTTCACGTTCATAATTGCCATTTTCGTCATCTAAATAGGTAATTATCAGAGAAAGAACGTCTAACTAATTAATTAGTCTCATCAGTTGCTCATGATAGAAACCAGCTTAGCAATCTTTGTCACGTCTCAAGTCTCATGTGCAAACCTTTAAAGGGAAAAAGAGTGCCACCAGCCATTGCTATGTATAGTCAGTCAGTTCCAATACTAGACTCTCCGTATAGTTAGAAACTGGAGCCATGATGATAATTCACCACAGTCTACAACTCGTAGGGCACACACATTGCATAAAGCCAAGGCCTGAGAGACTGAGCAGACTGGGAAAATAAGAAAGTCCTGGAAAGGAAACTAACTGTGGAGGAAAAGAAAGCAAACGGAAGAAGGTAACATGAGAAGATCTAATGGCATACTGCCATTTGAATCCATGCCCGCGCCTTCATAATAGACTAGGCTGTGCTACCATGAGGACGAGCCAGTTCACACAAGAGCAATGAGTTTTTTTTTTTGTTGGAGCATGAGAGAAGAGATGCTTAAAATCAGTACAGATGTGAATTCCATGTTGTATGCATGTCATTTTGTGACTAGTGTAGTCACGTCACGGGATCCAGTTCAGTATTTGTAGTCAGTCAGTCAGTCCGTTTCTGAAGCCATCCAGATCCTAATGAATAAATATTATGCGTTCATATTATAGGAAAAGAAGAGATGTATAGACCATAATATTTACGGCTTGCTCACACGTTTATGCTGACATGAAAATTGCATATGAAATAACTGTCTGTCAGTCAGTAGCACGTTGTTTTTTGGATTGAGAGCCAAAAGGAGCAAGATTTGTGAGATACTTTTCTTGGAGTGAAAATGTGAAATTAAAATATGAAAAGAATGAGCTAGTTAACAAACCAGTCAGCTTACTGCTAAAGATAACAAGTAGAACATCTTAGTATGTACTTTTTTAGTTGGTTTGGTATGGCAGCGGATTTTGAGATTTGCTTCAATAGTAAAGTTTAAGTAACAGTCTGTCTTTCTCTCTGTCTTTTGGTCTTATTTTTGCTTACAAAAATGTTCTCTTTTGTTCAACTCTCACGCTTTTTCACTTCCTTTCTTATTATTTTTCACTCTCTGTCTTGCGACTTTTCCTACTTTTTTCATCTTTCATTTCTCACTTTTTCTTGTCATTGTGATGCACGGAATGCATGATGAGTGTGGCAAAAAAAACTAGTCCAGCAGCACGCATACTATTACTAAGGGTTGCTTTCTTACTTACTTACTTACTTACTTACTACGACGTATACCAGATAATGCTACAATCGGCAAAGTTACAAGCCACATAGAGCAGTGTAGTAGTATGTAAGAAGATAGGGACGTGACAAGTGTTCTCATCTCATGTAATCATTTCTCCATTTCGTTTCCCTCTCTTATTAAAGGGTTGAGTCAGCAGGATGTTGAATACCAGTCATTCTAGCAGACTAGCCATGCATGATCCAAGGAGAAATAAGCAAACCAAAATGAAAATCAATGATATACTTTATTACCTAGCGGTTCTGACTGGAATGAGTAATGCATTTATGACAGTCACCAAAACTTGAAATCAGGTTCACAGAAATATGGTTCCCTCCCAGCCATTAGTTTGCTAGGCAATTTAATACTGAGCTGTCTGAGTCAAAAGATTGTCATTGACCACTAGAAATGCACTAGTACTGTGTTAGATGAATGGCAAATTTTTGCAACATAATATATAATAATAAATAAAGGATATATATTAGATCAGAACGTTTTTGAGACAGAAAAATCATGTGTGTTGGTTGGTAGTGGTATAGTATATAGCACAGTTAATTAAAATGCAAAGACTCACGTTGGACAGGAAGAAAAATATATACTGACTGAAATTGGTGGTTTCCATACTCCATCCTCAGCAGTTATTCACAAGGATGATCAAAAGCACATACTACTGTGTATGAAGCTATGAGCATCCGATACATAAACTAACAACAGAGTAAAAAATTTGTGAAAACGCAACCAAGTATAAACAGGGGCTATTTATAAAGACGTACTGACCGATACCGGAGTACAGATAATGTGAATTTTCAGACTTGAAGTGAATGCTGTTGTGCAAAAAGTCAGTCAAGTAGAAAACACGCCCTTTGCCACAATTTTTATCTTTTTCGTTCCCTCTGAATACATTAACTGTACTCACTCAGCATTTTGGACTTTGTAAAAATCTGCACACATGCACAATTTTTTCATGGATGTAAATAGTAGCAATGATATCACTTTCCACGGGTTGAAATGACGCCTAAATACAAGTAGTTAACTCTAACTTATTTATAGCAGCAATTTTCTTCATCAAATTCCTACAGTTTTATACTACAGACACTTGTCGGCTATTTTCCAAAAATCTTAAGTACAATATAGTACTACACTGTGTAAGCATGCATTCCATAAGTCCAATTCATCAATACAAGATAGTTCTATCGCACAACACACTATAAATCTGTACATAAAAAAGAATAATTTCTTTAATCTGCATTTGTGCAACAAATCTGTAAAGCCCATGTACTATACTACTAATTCATAGCCCTTACAAATATGGAGCTCAACTAAGAGATAAAATGGTATACAGATTGCGAGGAGGGAAGGCTGGATCAGTATGGATTTTATCCCAACTCTTAACTGTGAATATCCATTGGTGAATGAAACTCGGAGCCAAAGAAGCATGAACTAGATGTTTTTCTTGGAACTATTAATTCTGTCGATGCAGGTTTTCTTGTGTACACACATTGAGTTGAACCCAGTATATCTACTCATGACAGGAGCAGTGATGAAATGAATTTTATCAACATGCTGAACAAACTTGGCCAAGATTAGATAGTTTGATCCCCCCGCTAAGCCGTTCGTATAGAAATTTAAGAACTTTTTCTCATCAACACTAACACTCCGTATCGCACACAACAAGGCCAATGTGCTGATAACTTTTCTGTTTACTCAATGTCTTCAATTAAATTCCAAGCTCCCATATGACACGTCTAAATCAGCCAACAAATTCACAGACATGGGTGGAACATTTTGATTAAAACTTTTCTTGTTCCTCTAACGTAATGCTATCATCAGTCTTTGACCTTAATCCTCAAATGTGGGCAAAATGTGGAACCCTATAACTGCATATATAGCAATTCCACACAGGCATAAAAAAATCAACACGGGATAAGTCTGTACTTAAAAAACTATGCATACGGATGTGTAGGATCCAAGGGAAAATACATCCAAACGCATAATTTATGCAGTCTAAATTTCATGAACAAATACGGTTAGTTTGAGCCGGGCTCTTTTCAATTCACCAGACATACATCATGCATGCATACGTAAACGTGTTAAAACTTTATATGTAAAACTAGTTAAACAGAGTTTCTCTGCATCAATTGTACAGAGCAGGATTGGTGGAACTTTCACCCGCTCGAGTATGATGTATGGCACACACTTGTATTTAATCATCTCAAAACCTGTTCAAAGTATCAAATCTCTAATGTAATTTTAGATTAGGAGCCATTGTGCCATTGGTTCTATGAATAAGTTACTTACAACTTATTTTCTATTCATTTGGCTTGCTCCGTAAGACTCATTTTGAGTGCACAGTCAGCTAGAGAATGAATCTTTTGTCCTCAGGAGTGACTAGACATGAAGAGATGTCAACTAATTCTGTTTAAACTTTTCAGCCAGTCCATTTACTAACTATTGACTAACTAACTGACTGACTGAGAGTTCATTTGAAAGCAGGAAAAAAAGTTGTCGACGAAACTAACTAACTTTCTGTCTTTGTATTATGGGCGAAAAATTGTATTCCCCATATGGAATACTTATTAGGTGGAGTTGGTTAATGCTGTTCACACAGAGAATCCATGAGGGTCGTCGTGCCCATATAAATGAAAGTCCATGAGCTGGTAAAAGAGTGAAGAAAAGAGAGCAGATTGTGTGTAAAACTTGGACAAAAAGTTAGTGTACAGTAATGGATGTTCTCCTTCCTTTTTTCATGTCAAAGTGATGCATTACATCTGAGTTAAATTAAATCAACGGGCACAAAAAAGATGCAATCTGTGTGTACAACACCACATCTCCTTTTTACAGGGCTTAAAAATTCATTGGTAAAAGAAAATGGGCCCTCTCATGCTCTCTTTTCTCTTTACACTGGCTGTTTACAAGAAATCAAAGCCATTCCATTCTTTGACATTCATAGTTAGGAGGGAAAAAATTTGTGCACATAACAACATAAAGGAAATATTTTCTTCCTTACACACTTTCACTTGCGGATGATGAAATTTGATGGCGTTGTTTGCATGCAAGCTTCAAAGCCTAAAAGTTCCTTTCATTCCCCAATCTCGAAGAATAATCCTACCACTATATTTTACTGGAAGGGTATATGCATTCAAAATTCTAACAGAACAAACTATAAGAGTTAATTAATGAAACCAACCTACAACATTGCGGCAAGCTCAAGGACAAACTTTGGTACACAAAACTTTCAGAATGCTTTTCGTTTTAATCATATCTGGTTTTCCAAATTTTCATGATTATTTATTATTATTACGTTTGGCAGGTACATATTAATCCCAGAAATAACCACTATTCTCAACTATAACTTCATTTGTTTGCTTTTGAACGCTCTTTGCCAATTGTGAGTCTAGCTATTTTGATTAAAACGCAAAATTTCTACAAACCAACTCCAAAATTTGGTCCGTATGATATTAAAGCACAAAACTTTTCTCTCCAGTTTAAATACAAACAGAAAATTTTGTTCCAATTCATTATTCACTTAAACCCACAAACTTTTTCCAGACACCTGCACCAAAATCAGAGGTGTTTTCAAGAAACTGACAGCCCAAGTGTGTGTTGGTCTGTGAACTATACTACAGTCAGTGTGAAGTCATCCCACTAATCCTGTAGGGCAATTTACTGTGTATTCTTTGCAATGTACATACTATAAGAAACATTTATATTGGAAAAGATTTTTTAAACTCTAACCTTTATATTCTATATCTTACGAGTTATCTAACTTACAAAGGTGCAGTTGGCCAAAATTCATATCCAACTGTGTGCACCAGGGATTTTGAGTGAGCAAGTAACATGCATTATC
>Ga0210040_10004021_pt1 | contig 19454 bp, 18 predicted proteins | sample CryGeyCG12114_NA_FD_185462 | JGI IMG/M metagenome (GOLD analysis project Ga0210040, IMG submission 185462) | Groundwater microbial communities from aquifer - Crystal Geyser CG19_WC_8/21/14_NA (SPAdes) (version 2) | ecosystem: Environmental > Aquatic > Deep subsurface > Groundwater | place: USA...
ATGCTGTCGTAAATAGTAACAACAAAAACGCCTGAAAACAAATAAAAGTCAATACAAAGCATATAATGCAATTATGGAAAAATATGAAGCATTGGATTATCAGCACAGATTTTAGGCCAAGGTCTCAAACAAATATTAGTTACCGAATACAGAAAAAAAAAAGAATACAAAGAAGACAGACTAGAATTTTTTGATAAATTTCTGTAAACGCAAAGATCCAATTAATATTATAGCAGAAGGCGGACACTTTTTTGAATTCACCATGGAAATGAACATCCATTATGATTACAAAATGGGCGACTTTGTCTTGCAAATGGTAGCATAAACATACACATTTTAAAGATGAAATTCCCCATAAAATTCCTGTGCTGTATGCGATTGCAAAAACAGTTAGAATATTAATAGTTAAGTCTTGTATCATAAGTTACAAAAAATAGAGGGCTCCTGAAGTGGAAGATGCTTGAAAAAAGATATTGTATCATGTGTATTCCCCATAAGATGGCGAATGATTTTCGCAAGGCATCCGAAGATAAATATATAGATTGCAGTATTTGTGGAAATGTCAAAAAAGCCTCAAAATCATGAAAAAATCGAAGCAACTCCACAATAGAGACAGAGTTACCGAAAAATATCGTGGGGGACGCTAAAGGGACTTTTGCTTCGTACAACTCTGCGTTTGAAGAACCATGGAAATGGAAAGGCCCTCCAGAAATCGCCAAAGGCGACTTCTGAACAAAATTCCAATCTAGCTCCTTCCTGAACTCAGACCTGTGCTGGAAAAGCCTCCCCCACTCCCCTCGATCAGTATGAGTACTGCCCTCTAGTCAGGCACAGCTTTTATACCTTATGGTTTTGTAGTCTTTGGTTGAAATGAAATCCCATGTCTCACATGCCGCTTTTTTGTGGACAAAATTCTTTATATTTTTTACAATTTTGAGTCGGTGGTTCTGGTTCCATTTTGAGCATTTCCCCAAATACTGCCATTACTCACCAAATACGTTGGTGAAAGAGTTTTTTTAAAATTAGTAAAAATTAGGATAAACATTCGCACAAAAAAGTAAATTATGCACCAGAGATCCTTGAAAAACATGGAAAAAAAGAATTTGTTATAATTAAAAAAATAAGTCCAGAATAAATATGTAAACGTGTTGAAATATGCATGTTCTCCATGCATAATTGTGCTACTAAAGTCGCCCATTTGGAATCTGAAGGCTGGCTGGAGTTGCTAAGCAATTTTGTTGAATTGTCCGTACCTTCTCACAATACTTTATATCTATATAACTTGATATTATAGTCTGTTTCAAATTGAATGACACCTCTGCAATAGTGAGTTTGCTATTTTGGTTAAATGGTCATTTGTTAACATTATGGGAGAAAAGTGGGACCATTGTTATCGCAATAACTTTACAGGAGTTTCAAAGAAAGAAATAAATTGCGTGATTTTAAATGCAATTTTCTGAAAAAAAAATTAACTTTGTTCATCACCACCTTGTTTACACGGAAACCAGAAGAAAACAACCATTGCCAAATAACTTCTCACTAAAAATTTTCCATTATTTTTTGAAATGGACTGTAGGACAGCAAAAGTGTGCTCTTTGCACGTTTTGGAAGTTTTTTTTTGAGCAGGATTTGAGAAACGAGTTAGTAGGATTGCCAGTTAGGCTTTTAAAAAGACAGAATAGAAAAGACAGAGACCTCTCCAATTTTACCTAATCTTTTTTTCTTTTTTTTTCTTTTTTTTTTCTTTTTCCTCCCTTCCAATTTTCTATCCGAAAGTTTTCTCTCTCCTCATGATAATTTTACTATTTTATTTGTTATTGTGCAATTCGACAGATGTCGTCCACACACATAAATGCATCGCAGTAGACCAGCAGTAGACGTCAGACGTCATACAGTTTGCATCCCAGGCGCGTGTCCCGTAAATTTTGTTTTAAGCTGTATGCATGAAGAATTAAAAGATAGGTCCAATGTAACTAAGATAAAATGTCCTAGATATAGTATTATTCCACTTAATGGAAAATAGCTGCTCCTTATAAAAGTACGTAAAATACAAGCAGGAACATTCCTATCTAAATATTTTTGCAATTTCCCATGCAGAGCAGCATCAAATACTTAAGAAGCATCTAACTAAGCCACAGCCACATTATAATAATTTACTGTGCTCCCTTTGAAGTTGCAGCAACCTATATTGCTTGTTCTACTGAAAAACTGTTTGCTGCTCTGTACATGGGATATCCAAATTGCCGTTGACCCATTTGAATTTCATTTTTACAAAATCCTAAAAATGTGCTCAACTTTTATTATAGTGGCAACTGGCAAGAGAAACGAGAGCAGTACTGGCAACATCCACTTTTTTCTTAAAGTGTCATGATGACTCCCATTAAATCCAGGTGGCAGTGTAAAATAAAAGCCTGAAGTAAACAGACCAAAGAGAAAAAAAGAAGGATCAGCATGCGAGTAATATTCAATGTTTCAGTGTACATGGCAACATGCGATTTAGGACTTACAAGAACGGAAAATTCGTAATCAAGGATGTGATATTGGAAGCACCTGAGTGCCGTTTTCGAAATGATATTTATTCTTTAAAAGATACCAGATATCCAAATAAATGCATTTTTGGCATGTGCACCTGCATGTTATGTGATAGGAAACCGTGTCCAGTTGTTATAGTTAGCTAGCAAATTGCATGACGGATGTTATTGGTTTGGGAACTAAAAGTCTATATATTTTTAATGTGAACTTGAGCTCAGAACACAGATTCTATGTTTTGTGCTCGAAATTTGAGATAAGCTGTCAATGACTGAAATTGGACGTTTCTTTTTCTAGCTGTGAAAATGGAAATAATGTTTTAAAGAGTATAACTGAATACAATAGATGGGGCAATGCGATACTCCTCAACACAACATTTTTACAATGGTGCACACATTAAATACGAAGATCCAGTTTCTTTATTGCTATTGACTAACGTTTTAAATTACTAGCTATGACTGCTGTCCACATATGGATAGATTTGATTTTAAAAATGAGCTGCAATAAAAACTACGCATCGTAAAGAATAAAATGGTGAAAAAGTCACCAATGGGCATGCTTTAGGTTAAAAACGTGTCATATGCAATATGCATAGTGTGAATGAGTAACTTGAATAGACCATAAGAGTTATGCAGTGATGTGCTTACTGTCCTAATGTTAAGACAAGCGTCACTCATTTTAGAGCACAATTAATTAAGTGGACTTATGAACCAAAAAGAAGCTGCTCATAGCAATCAACCAATGAAACGCTATATACTCTTTGACATGCATCTTAAAACCTTATGCATACCACATAAGAGCGTGTTATTCACATAGTAAGTTAAGGCTAGTTATATTGCTTTGAGAAACGAAACACATTATGATCATTACTCCAACTCTAGATTCTTTTTTAATGAGCAAAAAATGCTAATGTTTTTCAAATTAATGAATTCCTATTCAAATTAGTGACCCTGTAAATTTTCTTCATCAAAGAGTCGTAAAACTGATCCACTTAAATTACGAGTAAAAAAATAGCTTGCAGTAAATTTTCAATGTTTTCTTAATGAAAATTTGACATGAAATGGCTCAACATTGTTCGTAGATTCCATAACACAAGAACTATAGCAAGATTTTTTAATCCTCCCAACCAATGCCATTGCTCCATTAATGAATTCAATGTTCCGGTTCGGAATTTATAATTTTTTTTGTCCATCCAGTCCATTTCCTAAGCTAATATCATGCTTAATAGTGCTGGGATAATGAAGCAGACAAACTAGTTCTAACTCTACTTTTTTTGCATCTTTATTTACGCATACTTTAAATTCCTCATGGCTCATTTTTCTACTGCTCAGGTATAAATCTTTGCGTCTTTGTGTCCATTCGAAACTTTGTACATTTCTGACAGACGGAGATACCATTTTATGTATGTTTATGCGGCATGTGATTTCAAGTATCTAAAGTTAGCTATAGTTTTGTAGCTTCACTTGAACATAAATTTAATCTGCTAGAGGCGTACAGATCAGCTATCTATCAATAATATTCAAAGCATGAATCCCATTGTTTATTTGTAACCAGCCGACAATTCAAGTTATTAATTTCTTCACCTGTTATCTAACAACGTATCCATTTGGCCAGGGTGAAAATGAATCTTTTATTCAGAATCATCTCATGTACTGTGTAGTTTAATCTTCAATTGATACGATCCACAAATAAATAGAGGGAGTATATAATTTTTAGGTCAAAAATTCATGTGGTCATCCTATCAATTAGTCAATTCAATATCTAATCAATGGAGTTTCCTTCTAGCAGAAACTCTTGCGCACGAAATTCGGTACACAAATATGGATACTGAAAAGCTCAAAAAGTTGATGGAACACCCAACTCTATGAGCATGAAGAGCCAATGAATTTAACTAACTAGCTATAAGAATGGATGGAAGAGAAGAGCGACCAGTTGGGAAAGTTTTTATCGCATCTTCATCAATAATAGTTACTTGTATAGCTGTAGGAATGGTAAAATGATGAGTAGTGTCATTATTTTATTGCTCACACTTGTACATAACTAACTAACAATGATTATGAATTTTTGTCACCCCTCAATCTCTCTTACTCTGTATGCACTGTCTGTGTTACGGTACATATGTATGGAATCCAAATCTAAAGAACACAATGCGCTCACTCACAATGCTCACATATCCATTCTAACTATTTGATTATGATGATGAAAATGATGATTGTGGATGTGAGGAGCCGCTTGGCTGCAGTAAGTTACCGAGTCCGAGTTTCCCATACTACGGTTTCGTTAGTCAGCAATGCGAGTTGCCCAAGTGAATAGCTCCAGTTTTTCCAGTCAGTCCACCATTTTTGACTCCACTACTAACTAACATCAAAGTTCCTTCACTTGTGTCCATTTGGTTTAGTTTGATGGTTTCAACAACGTCAAGTGCGGAATTGCTAAAAAAAATTGAGGTAAACAGTTAACTTTTTTGTCTGACTTCTCATGATTGACGATGCATAAAATTGTATTTTCTAATCACTTCTGTGTTTCCAAAAAGTTGCCTTGAAAGTTTTCAAGTGCAGAGTAGCCATGCTTTTTAATTGAATTCTCAGTAATGTATGCATGTGATATTATAGAGCTTCTAGAATGTTTTAGTGCACAAAAAATGGTGAGCAATAAATCAAACCGTGTAGTTAATAATATGCGGGAATAATTATATTAGGCATGCATAAAGTTGATGAAAACTGTAACTGTCAACATTTCTGAAGAATGCAGAGCAATAAAACTGAGAACTAGCATATATTATTTTGATTGAGTAAGAGCTGGTTAGTTTTAGTAATATATTACATAGAAGTGAGTTTACATTCTCAAATTGCGACTACAGTCCAACTGCGTATCACTATGTGCTATGTTGAAAAACAGAGGATTTTTCATTCCAGTGACATGTGTCACCAGCCCGCATTTGTATTATTCACAATTGCATACGCAAAATTGTTACTTTTCATTTCATATGTGTCTATGTGTGTGTGAGTGACCAATGTAATTTTATTCCACACACTACAGGTAAATGGACAGGACCACATAACATAATTATAGATTTCTATTCCTATTCCTATTCACCATGCATGATGCATATAAATATTATGCTTTTTTCAATATCAGAATCTTATAACAGGAACTGCCGGAGAACTGGACCACTAAAACATGGTGGAACCACATGGGACAACATTTAGTGTGACCAGTGGTCCCAAAAAATGTGTCAAATTCTGTGTGCCAATATTTTGCTCAATTTTGGCTATTTCACTACTTCTTGGATGTTTGTACTATGCTCTCATCGCTCCCCGAGCTCATTCTGGCCCTAAATACACAAATTCCACTTTCACTGATATCAACATTGAAGTCATTTCTAATGAATTGTAAGTTATAAACAGTAGCAACTATTTTAAGTAGTAACTAATTGTCTGCCATAGCTTTTTTCGTAATTTTCCCCGTGTTTCTTTCCACACATTGATTGCTTAAGGAGAGATTGTGAAGACGAAGATTTCGTATGCAACATACGATTAGATCCAGATACTTTACCCGTCCACTACGATCTCTATTTACATCCAGATTTTGAAGAGGGCACTTTTCAAGGGTGAGCTAAAAAAAAAATTTAATATTTAAAAAAAATAATTTTAGCTAGGGATTTTACTGTTGTTTGTTTGTTTTTAGAAAAGTTTCAATTCTTGTGAACGTGACAGCCACTGTGGATCACATTCGACTCCATACTCATCATTTAACTATTGAGGACACTTTTCTATCAACTTCCGAAGCTGAAAAAATCAGTCTCAAGGTACTTGTCGACTTTCCGCTAAAGATTAGCTCTTAAAATACTGGAATCATTTCATAAAGTCTATTTTATTTTACATAGGAAGCATTTGAATACCAACACAACGAATTCTGGATCATTCGTCCATACAATGTTCTTAGTCCTGGAATGTACAACGTGAGCATGATATTTTCCGGAAGTCTCACAAATGGGATCATAGGATTCTATAGGTCTTCTTATTTGGACAAGGGTCATAATCTTACAAAGTAAGCATACACTTATTTACCCGAATTACTTGAAATGACCCATTTCAACCAAAATCTTCTCCTTTTTCAGATACATTGTGAGCAGCAAATTTCAACCCACATATGCTCGTAGGGCATTCCCTTGTTTTGATGAACCCAGTTTTAAATCCACATTTACGGTGACGATTGTGAAGCCAAGTCATTTGGTTGCTCTCAGCAACATGCCAGTCTTGGTATGAATGCATGCATCCATGCATTTTTCATGTAATATGGGATATTACATTGTCGATATGAATTTTATAGGAAGAGCGGAAAAATATGCCCTTCCAGAACTTGACCACAGTTCAGTTCGAAAAGTCCGTACCAATGGTCACATATCTAGTCACTTTTAGCATTGGAGATTTTGCATACAAAGGCAGTGTGAGCAAACGTGGTGTACCGGTCAACATTTATTCCACAGCGTTTATGGTTCGTAAAAACATTGGATGAGTTGAAAGTCGATCAATATTTTGGAAGCAGAACAATTTGATTCGGAGGAAATGTACAGATGATTAGATCCAATTGTGAAACTAATTTGTTAATCTGTTTTACACTGTATAGGTGAACCACGTAGAGTATGCATCATCCATTACAGCCAGGATTTTGGATTTCTACGAAGACTATTTTGGAATCCCGTATCCGCTTCCTAAATTAGGTATTCACCATAACTAACTGGTCATAAATAACCTACATTGTGGTTAAGAGGATAATTTTATCTATCTTTTCTTGTGAAGATGTGATCGGCATTCCAGATTTCGTAACTGGAGCTATGGAGCATTGGGTAAATCCATTAGTTTATATTTTCTACCCATCTAACTCTAAATTAAAAAAGGACTAGTCGTACTCCTATATTTGTAGCATTTTTTACGAACGTAGATAAAAAAATGGTTTGGTCATTTCATTTTGCTTGAATGTAAAGTATGTGAAATGCATGAATGACGGAATTCAGGGTTTAATTTCGTTCCGGGAAGCGAATTTATTGTACCAACCTGGAGTGGGCTCAGCGACAAATAAACAACGGATAGCCACCGTACTAGCCCATGAATTGGCTCACATGTGGTTCGGTAATCTAGTGACAATGAAATGGTGGGATGACCTCTGGCTCAATGAAGGGTTCGCCTCGTACATGGAATACAAAGGAGTGGCGGCAGTGCACCCCGATTGGGACATGGAGTCCCAGTTCGTATCCGATGATTTCACTCGGGTACTACAATTAGACGGTCAAAAAAGTTCCCATCCTATAGTCCAGTCTGTGTACCACCCGGATCAAATCACGGAAATATTTGATACGATTTCGTATTCCAAAGGAGCTTCTGTGATTCGCATGTTGGAGAGTTTCATTGGGGCGAAAAATTTTCAAAAAGGCGTTTCCAAGTTTTTGAAAGAATTTTCCTTCTCACATGCCAAGACGGGGGACTTGTTTACAGCACTCCAACCGTATGCAGAGAGTGTGAATATTAGTTTCATTATGGATACGTGGACTCGACAAATGGGGTTTCCTGTGTTGAATCTACAATTTGACAAGAATTCCTTGACTGTCACTCAAGAGCGATTTTCCGAAGATAAGAATTTTGTGAAATTGGATTCCCTGTATGAGTACAAATGGGCTGTGCCCATGCAGGTGCAAAAACTTTGGGCCAATGATAGTAACTCGAGTGAAGTCAAGTGGTTCCCTTTTCAAGAAGATCAAGGTATGCATGTTTCTCAATATACTCACAAATGCTGAAACATCGGGAATTGGGAATAATTTTTATTTGATTGCAGTGAGAATCGAGATGGGCCAAAACGTAAAATGGATAAAATTGAACCAAGGTCAATTCGGGTATTTTCGTGTCAACTACCCAGACTACATGTGGAAAAATCTCAGATCAGTGGCTTTGACTGAATTCAGTGCAAAAGAGCGATGTGGGTTGATTGATGATGCATTCTCGTTGGCCTATGCTAACTACATGGACTACAATGTGGCCATGGAATATTCACAAGTAATGCGAAACGAAACGGAATACGTTCCCTGGGATTGCTCTGATGGTCATTTTCTCAAAATTGGTCATTTGTTGAGCACTTCTCTGCCCGAGGCTTATTCCATATACAGGGCAAGTACAAACACTCAACTTTAAACATGTTTTAAAAGAATTGATCAATTGATTTAACGGCTCACTTTAATTTCAATAGGAATACATACTTGACTTGATCTCAAATGCATATGAAAAATTGGTATGGAAAGATGATGAGTCTGAATCTCATCTCAATAGGTAAAAAATATAGCATTGTTACACGTGGGTTTGAATTTTTGATTATGCTACTATAAATTAACTTGTGCAGATTAATGAAGCCTCAATTATTTGGGCTGGCATGTGACAACGGTCAGAAGGATTGTCTGGAGAAGTCCAAGAGATTTTTCAGGGAATGGTTGAAAGATGAGAAAAAATCCATTCCTCCAGTTCTGAGGACAATCGTATACAAATGGGGTAACTTGAGATGACAGTTATGTAATTTGAATGTTTAGTTAGTCGAGTGACAACAATTTATTGTGGTCATATTGTACAAAGGAATGACACAAAGTGGGACTGCAGAGTGGGACATTGTATGGGAACGATATTTGAAAGAATCAGATCCTCAGGAAAAAGTTAGGCTTTTGAAATCCTTAGCTTCCATTCAAGTTCCATGGGTTTTACGAAGGTAGCCAAAAAAAAGGAACAATCCATAGCTAAACAATGTCTCTAATAATGTATATACACATGAATCTCTCATTTTTTAGATTCATTGAAAGATCCAAGAATGAGACTTTGGTGAGAAGACAAGATTTTTTCTTTGTTTTACGAGCCATTGCCAGGAATTCCATAGGAAATAATGTCGTGTGGCAATTTTACAGGTTATTTTTTTACTAAATGGATATTTTCCAATAAGATGCAAGTATTTTACTCTCATTTTGTGCATTTGCGTTTAGAGAGGAATACGACTATTTCCTCAAACGATTCACCAGGAATGACCGTCAGTTTGGCAGACTAGTATATGAAATCACTAAAGATTATTCCAGTCAAGTTCAATTGGATGAAGTAAGTGACTTTTTTTCAATCTTACTCATATACGCACTTATTCCAATATCAGCAACGCAGTACCATTACCAATCAACTAATTTTGTACCTTTCATTTAGATGGACGCAATATTCGCCAAATATCCAAATGCAGGTGCAGGACGCCGAGCACGGGAAACTGCACGAGAGAATGTGGAAAGCAACATTTTGTGGAAAGAGAAGAATACACAAATCATTCATAATTGGCTCACAAATCAATGGAAAACCAAACGTAACTAAATATATCTTTAGTTTGTCAATAAAACCCCTTGTTTTAGGTCTTACTTCGCGATTAGTTTATTATTGACATCCCTTTTATTGCACAAGAAGATCGTTGGTTTACCACTGCATTTCATTTCGATGGAGAACGGTAACTGCCGACTGCATCTAGTTAGTAGACTAGACGCTAGAACTTTAATTGTGATTGTGAAGTGAATTCATAACATTATGGACGGCCATCAGGTGCACAAACTATTAAATATGTCAGAAGTGCAATCTCCACCAGGATAGCGCATTTCATGAGCAAAAACTGGGCCGCTTGGCTCTTTTCCGAAATCAATCAAGAAATTCGGGTTCAGCTTGAGTCCTCCATTTTCGGTGTCCACATCTACTTGCAACATTACGGACCCTTCACTGCAAAACACAGACGTGGGGAATTCATTGGTAGCCAGTTAGGTAACGAATTTCATTGAAAATTTTACTGACCTTTTCATTTTCGGGTAGAATTGGTTGTCCCATGGTGTAAACAGGGATGTAGTCACATACAATCGTTTGCCATCCAAACTCAATTGGAGCATTTGCGGACCACCAGCTATTTTCTTCCCTTTGATTTCCACATCTTCCGGTTGCTCCTACCAAATTCACATGTCAGAATATTCGCTCAAAAAAGTTTAAAATTCCGCCTTAACCTGTGTCTTACCTTGAGTTCCTCATCTTCCAAAACAGTGACTGGCCCCCCCTTGACAATGGAGCCACCCAGGAAAACTTGGCCTGTCAACTTGGGCGCAAAAGGGTCCGTCACATCATACTGCCGAATATCGCCATGAACCCAGTTGCTAAAGTACAAGTATCTGTCATCCATAGACAAGAGGATATCTGTAATCACACCGGGCATTTGGGTAAGTCCGACCCACCAGTTTTCCACTTTTTTCGGGGGCACAGATATCACTTTCTCGGCAATAAATTTGCCCTCTGGATTCGGGTAGAAATGAAAAACTGTGGAGGACAGAGCACAGCCTACGAAGCCATGACTACTGTCGGGATTATGGTGGAAACGGATTTCCAATGGCATCATTCCTTCTGCTCCTAATTCTATCGAGTACTCCACTTTCTTATTTTTCCAGCTCCACACTTGCATACTGGATCCATACATGCCTGCGTTCAATGCATTTTTTACAAATGAAGTTAATACTATCTAAAGTAACTAAATTAGCATTCAGTTTGATTGTTATACCATTTGAAACATGATCTAGATTGAGTCCTTGCTTGAAACACTTGGGTGCACCCCACTCTGTACTAATCATGACATCAAACTTGGGTTGGTACCAAAAATCGTACCCGAATTTCACACTTTCGTCCGACCATGGCCCTATGTGTAAAATTTTCCCACTTTTAGCTAGTATTATAAAATGGATGAAAAAATCATGGTTTGGTTACCTACCTATGACTTTGAAATCATTTTTGGCATCCAAAAGAAAAAAGGAGCCCTTTGAATTGCCATTGGCATCCCCCATTGTTGAAATCATGACTTGTCCATTGGCCAAACAATGTGTTGTATGTGGAGCAGACACATTCAACTTGTGAAGTTGTTCCGAATCAATGATTTTGTGCACACTGAGAGTATTTTCGTCGTCTTTATGGAGAATTACTACTCGATCACTATTCAGGCATGGGAAGATAAGTTTGTCCCGTTTCATGTGACATTTGTCATGACATGAGCTGCATGCATTCCATCCTATTGGAAAAAGACAATTTTTTACCAAATAGTTTGGAAGTTGGGCGCACCTTATTAGTTTTAGTGTCTAGTCTGTATTTACCAAAATGATGAAGCTCATCATGCACGCCGCTTTTTGCCAATGGAATATCCAATCTATTCAGCACCTGTAGAACAATTTACTTGCATTTATTTATTAATTCACATTAAAAGGTATCCCATTAGTAGTATTATTACACTTTGAGAACAATTTGTTGAAGCAGTTCACAGTGAAAATAGTACGCATGTAGAAGATGTAACAAACTAATTAACCCTTTTTGATTGAATAATATAATAGCAATGGATAGGAGTAACTTAGATCAGTTGTAATGGTACAAAGTGATTGAAAGGAGCATAAAGTCAGCAAGTATCATATGTAAAAGTTCCATGCATTCTGCTTGACCGGAGCAAGCCCATAATCCACACAAAGGGCGCAACCAACACCGAGTATTCAATGGATTAACCTGGATTCCACACTATAGTCATTTTGGAATTTTTTATAGAAGCTCACCTCATTAATTTATGGCTAATTATCAGACTAACTGACTGAGTTTTCCATGACTTTCTGCTATGCGAGCAACTGGTGCTCATTAATGTATGGTAAAGTTACCTTGCAGTAAGTTTTACTTTCCGGATCCACATCCACTGTGCAAACATAGTCCTGTTTGCTTGCCGGGTTGATACAAGGGAGAAATATAATTTTTTCCCTTGGGCCTCCTATGGCCTCCTTTGGGCTCTTGTATCCAGGTCCACCACTCATTTTCCTTCAAATCGTGCAAAATGTAAGAATACAAAGTTATTGAATACGTTCATTCATTTGAGAAAAATTTTGCGAAAATTTTTTATTTCAGCAATTTATATAGTTCAAATACGGTCAAAATTTCCCCACCCGATAAAAATCGAAAATGTTTTCGTACCGCTGCTTGCAATGAAAAGAATGAATGTAAACTGGCCGTGAGCGAGACTGGAATTTGTCTTCAGTGTTGCAATATCAAACGTGAACTGGACATTATCAGTTACATAGATTTATATGTACGTGAAATGGAAGTCGAAAGTGCTCCAGGCATTAGTACATGTGTGTGCAATATTAAATATCATATAAGGAACATGGATAATTTTTTATCTGCCATTTCTGCATAATATAAGTTTGACCTTCCCAAACCAGCTTGTGCATGTTAGCATAATTTGTCCTGACTTTAGCATGAGTGCTACGTGAGATGATTTTTTTCATGTCTTCTGGATGATTGTGATTTATAGAATAAATTGCAACTTAAATATGAGCTAATGCGTTTGCTGGAACCATTGTTGAAGTTTGAAAATGCGAATATGCATGGAGAAAACCATTAAACGCTAAATTGGGTGAATACTGTAATACAAATGTGTGCCTCACACTTTTGTGGCGTTTATGGAGCTTTGTACAGTGACGGAATAGGGAACAATAAATTTGGATGCATGTACTAACTACAGTTGTACAGTGGTTACGAAGGGTACGCATACAAACAGTGCAAGTTTCAGGTATCACAAATATTTCTAAAAGTCTGCAGAAGAGTCTTCTTCACAAGAATCGAGTCCATAGTATTTCCCGCTTCCAAGTCCTCTGCTAGTTGACGTATGTCCGTCTAACTGGAGTTCACATTTGAGGGTTGGCACCAGTTTCCTTTGTGCCTGCAATACAAAATCCGTATGGAAATTAGTATTTCGAAAACAAAGAAAATCGAAAAGTCCTCTTGCACAATTTTGTTTATATAAACTATTATATGCCCTAAAATTGCATCGCATTGGAATAGAATAGAATTTTTCACTTGCATAGTTAATTTTTCTGAGACGGTTGATGAGAAAAGTCCTATGATGATGGGATAGAGATGAAAGTTCATTCCTCATGGCGGCTTCGAAAAATCGGTCATATTTTCCTGACTCGGTAGTGGGGAACAAAAGCCGATAGCCACCTTTATGTTTCAATTCCCATTTGAATTGACCTTCATCTGAGATTAACACGATGTCCGGAATTTCTTTGGTTTCCAGCTCTGCCAAATCTGCTATATCCCACGAGTTAGAAAAACCACCAAACATACTATATACGAAACTAACAAACCAGAAATTATTTTTTTCACCTTTATGAAATTTGCCCTGTCCGAATGTTTTGCCCCATGTACGTCTATATTGAACAGATTTGACCCAATAGCTGCGCTCGTAGGCTCTATGGTGATCTCGAAGTCGCCCTGTGTTCAGCATTCTTAATGTATCTGTCAAAACGGCTTCTTTCACCTCCACATCCAGTTCTGAGTCTGTATGGAATGATGGGGAATGGTTCACCTAAAATGTGTAATTTCATTTTAACATTTTTAAATGTGATTGAACATTCAAAAACTTTATATATGAATACGACCTCCTTCTGGAGATTGCATATATACCTCTAGCAAATACGGTTTCAACTTAGCATCTAATAAGATGTCAAATCCCAGCACCTCGAAGCAGGCATGAAGTCCTTTGTGATGAGTCCCATATGAGAATTCGTATTCAGTTTGCAGTGTGGGAGCCACCATGACCAGTGTTTTGATGATCACATCGTCAATGTCGTTCTGAAGCCTTTTCACATCATAGCCTTGGACTTTTAAATATTCGAGAACGGTTGACGCCTTCCTGAAAAGGGGCCAAAATTCATTCCTACAATTAGGCACATGGTGAGGAGCAGTAATTTATAGATTATATTGAGTGCGTAGAAATTAGAGCGTACCGTTTGCTTCCCTTCTCTGCATCATTGGAATACGCGGTGTGTTTTTTATTCAAAGAGTAGTTGGTCAAATGCATGAAAGCATTGGCTGTATTCGTACGAGATGGCTGCTTGTACTTTTCAGTGGCAAATCTGAAAATATGAACACATGCATTAACCGCTTGTGTTTAAAAGCTAAATTGCTGCTGTACTGCTGTATTCTCTCTCTCTCACCTCGCTAGCCCTTCCTCATGCAGATAGAATCGCAAAGGATTGGTACAAGTCACAAATACATAGAGACGTAGATCAAATTTGAAATGGTCGATCAGCAAAGGCTGTAAGAATGGGGAAAATATTAGGATGTCTTCCACAGTGGGTTTAGATGTGGACATATTGAAATACGGACTCACCCTGTTGATATACACTTGACAAATTGCCTTCCAGAATGGATTGATGTCTCTAAAAGTTTTGACCAATGTGATTCCTTTGCCTTGACATCCAGTCTCTGGTTTACAGATATATGATTTCCCTAAATGCATCTCTGTGTATCTTTGTAAATCCTGGTAGCTACATTTATTTAAGTAGTTAGTACAAAAACGATGGAAAACGTTGTTTTTGCCAATTATGCATAATTAGTGGATTGATTATATAGCATTGATTTTGTTGTATGCAACTCACTCTGCCGGCAATACCCAAGTTTCAGGGAAGATATCATAATGAGCGCCAAAAACTCGACGCATTCGATTCAAATTCTTGGCCAACATGTCTTTTCTGTAGATATTGAACATTCCTGGGAAATGATTACAAACCTGGAAGAAACACATTTCAAACGTTATACGTTAGTCAGCTAATTGCATGTGATCGCGTTGGAATTTCGTTTGACAATATAAGTTCACCTGAAATGGTTGAAGTTGCCTTGGAGCAGTGGATTGACAAATATAGTCAGTCCAAACGATATTCCAGTCTTCATCTTCCGCTACTTCCACGATTCCATATTTTGAACAGATTTCTCTCACTATGTCATATCGGCAAGTGTCCAAGCAAATCCTTGTAGGCCTTTACATGATAATGCAAAAGAGAAAATCCGGAATCCAAAATGGACAATCATGTGAAACTTGGTCGATCGACCCATACGCATTCATATATATAATTATCAGCTTACAATCTCCATTGAGGAAGTCTCACAAAGTTCACATGTGGCATCTTGGTTAATGCAATGGCTTCATCTCTCAGTTTTTTACTATATTTACGGATTTCCTTCTTCCGATTCCGTATCAATTTACGGTCTTTATTCAAAGGTTTTGTTTTGGCCAATGCCGATGGCACTATCGATATTTTGGGCCGCACTGTCACAATATTGGCTTTCTGTGGGCTTTTATTCCCAAACATTTGCTTCTTTTTAATTGAGTTCACCTTGAACATGATTCCTCTGAGCTTTACAAATTTTTCGACCGTATAAGGAACGGCTAGAAATATAATGTTATTGAACAACTATAAGAGGACCAGGTACAGTCTGAAATAATTTGAAAAATGCGTCCTTAAAGTAGTAATTACAAATAGATAATTAATAGCACGAAGTGGATTTGTACAAAATTACTTATATACGGGCACGGAAAATTTATGTTCACTCAACCATGGTTGTTGACAAGCTCACGTGGGGTTTGCTGTATCCATGGGAACATATGCATTTTGATCCAATTCGTCAGCACCAAATGTTTCAAATTTTCAAATTCATTTAGCTAATTTTTTAAACTCAATTCTGCTACTATGCTGGGCCACAATCTAATAACGCGTTTTTTTGACCTCAATGGCCATTTTATAATGCTGTATGCATTGCATATGCATTTATGACGTGTTCCCACTGTTGTACATACGCGTAGCGACAGCGACGTAATGCTTCTTTAGATCGCTAATGAGAAATCATCTGGAAATCTGAATCCCATTCACAATGCAACTCATTTTATGCCAGTCAAGTAAAACAGCGGTGGGTAGTAGTGACTTTTGAACACTTTTAATTCATGAATGTTGATAACATTTGATTGCGTATCACAAAATATTCAACAGTTCCCATCCATAATAATAATAAGTAGTAGTAGAGTCATAAGTTAACATAGTGGTAGGTGGTCCCTCATGAGGATTTAATTTTACAATCACTGCAAAGGATGCAAAAATTGAAATGTGAACTACAAATTGACAGCTTAGAAGTCTATACAATTCATTCCACCGTAGTAATCATGGAGTGAGAATACAGAAATCCATTCCTCACCTCCTCCCTTCATTCATAATAGTGTTAAGCTAAACAAAACAATAATAGTTAGTTAGTTAGACGACTTGAAGTGTTCCACACGGTGAAAAAAGAGAATACAAAAATTGTGACTAGAAGAATAAATATAGGGTAGATAAAAAATAGTGTAAAAAAGTGCTGCATTAGACTCATATAAAATCAATCAATCGATAATGTGTTCTACATGAGAAGCAACCACAACTAAAACCGAGTAGTTAATGTGCAGTGAAAATAGAAGACAAGGATAACAAGTAAATAGGACCTAACATTAATTTTGTAGTTAGTCTTGTGTTTTTTTCTTTCGCGAATCTCTAAACTTTAGAATACATTGGTCAGCCTATAGTAACTTTTAGATCTATAGTTAGTTTCATGTGGTATAAAAAGTAGAAAAAGAGATAACACACAAGAAACATAACCAAACTGGACAATTCGCCTATAACATTTGCAACTATAAATACTAACTATCTATAATAAGTTACCAACAAGAGTCAACAAAATCATGAAGATAGAATAAGTAACTAACTGATACAGATTTTTTAATACCATACTATAGAGTTGCTAGTCCTGTTCAGAATAAAAAAAGTTACCCTATGTTGTTATTTAGCGATGTCGCAGATCGATTGGCTATTTTAGAAAAGTTTCATATATCGACCACACTCCAAAGAAAATAAACACTGTCAGGTAACCAGACGAAAAAATGTAGTGCGTTTTCTTCAGACATGGACTTTAGTTCAATTAGTATTATTGGTTATCTCGATTTTTGTAGCTCGATTTGACCCTCCAGACTTTTGGCCAGATACATGACAACGAGCTGGAATAGAAAGACAATGGTTTAAAAAATGTTCAAATGGCTAGACAATGTGAGAGCAAAATGAGTGAGTATTGAGCATACTTGCATAAGTGCAGTGCCCAAAGTGGAGCCCGCAACAATATATAGATTGCGATTAATCCATGACTTGAGGGAATCTATGCAGCCCTGAGTCCAAACTTTGTCTTTCGGGTCGTTATGAAGAAATGACGGATTTTGCAAAACCAGGGCTTCACTGGTCACTTCATGCTGAAAAGACAACATAAATAAGCTCGCTAGTTAGAGTCAGTTAGACGAGGGAAACAGGAAAAAACTTTCAGAAACTTTAATAGTACGACTTACCCAGCTTTGGACTCCGTAGCCACACATGATATTGATGAGACCACTCTGAAAAGAGGAATAGTGAAATTAGATAGTTTTCAAACCAAAAAAAATTTTCTTAATGTTAAGGATCCGTGTAGCATATGAATAATATGAAAATTCGTACACTCATGTCAGTAGCATTTTTGCAACAAGAGTAAGGCACACCGCATCGCTCCACACTGGGATTTCTGAAACCAAGAGCGAGAATGTGAGTTAGGCAAAATCTGTTAGCTGCTAAACGCATAGAATGGGAAACATACCTCATTTCAGAGTTTTCCCCTTGGGGAGGCGGAGTGCAGTTAAAGTATTCATTTTTGGACCAGTCTTGAAAACTCCTGGAGCTAAGACCACAGCAATGAAACTCTTGTTGAATGAAATCAATGAGATTTTGGAGATCTGCATCTTCCCTATACTTTTTGATTACGTTGTCTGTCAAGTATGAAGAGATTATGCCTTCAACACTACCCGGAAAGATGAAACATAAAATCCCTATGGTCAGCTCCGCCATGAAGAAAATCAAAAGTGCTATTGAGTACTGTAACCGAATTAAATAAACACAAGGTTGTCAAAACAATACTTGAAAAGACAAGTACACGGTTTATATTTTCATCTGTGGTTACCAATTTGAGTAGCGCAGTGTTCTCTCTAAGGGCTCCAATGCAGCCAGCGAAACTGACAAAGAAAATGATTGCTCCCAAAATGGCAATGATTAGTCCCATGTTAAATAATACGTCGGCCACATCATTAACCCGTACTCGGGCTCCCGATTGCCACTGGTCCACTAAAGCGTACAGTCCCACTGCTATTAGAAATCCACCTATCAGCTGCAAATGGTACAAATAGGTCACATGAGTAAATTATATGCCATACCAATAACTAACAATAATATAACACCCCACTCATGAGAAAAAATGAATAAAACACTCACCCAGAATACAAAATTGAAGAAGAACATGGTATACTTGAGACATGAGCTGATGTGAGTTCGAGTCCGATGTCGACGCCTTCGGGGATAATTCACTGGCACAGGTACCATGCGCTCCATTTGACTGCGAGTTTCTCTTCCCGATTCTCGCATTCCAGTCCCCTGTCCTTACCCTGAGATTCCCCACTCAGTATCCTCCTCTCCTGTTAAAACTCTTCACCACCACCACCAAATAAGACTTGCCCAAATCCCAATAATGCGTCTGAAGAGTAAAAAATCGAAAAATTCGAATCAGTTCAAAGTTGGTCCAAAATAAAAAAAGTCGCGGCCCTTTAAGTTTGACAATGATGATCCAGTAAAAATCCAATTTCACTCACCTTGTAACACTTGCTTCATAAGACAAGACGGAAATAGCACGAAATTATCGAAAATCCCACGGGACATTCATTTACTGAATGCCAAGCCAATGAGCTAAAACCACAAAGAAAGTGGACATATTCTAGAAGTTGTCCGGAAAATAAAAAAGACACCCACACCCGCACCCACACCCACACCAAAACGACAAAAAACAGGTGAAGTCAAAACACCCCCACACCCACACCCACACCAAAAACCCAAAAATCTTCAAAATTGAAAGAACTTTAACTAAAGATTATGGAATCTAAATAATTGTCTTGAAAAGGACGAAATCAGTCTAACGGATCGTGGGGGGACGCTGAAG
>Ga0210040_10004022_pt1 | contig 19451 bp, 12 predicted proteins | sample CryGeyCG12114_NA_FD_185462 | JGI IMG/M metagenome (GOLD analysis project Ga0210040, IMG submission 185462) | Groundwater microbial communities from aquifer - Crystal Geyser CG19_WC_8/21/14_NA (SPAdes) (version 2) | ecosystem: Environmental > Aquatic > Deep subsurface > Groundwater | place: USA...
ACGAAGGAATCTAAAGAAGATAGATTGCCTGGCCATTGAAACGAAAAGGTTGCTAACGATTGTTGCCGGCTATGCATGATTTCTAGCTCAGCCGTTTCTCATTGTAGTATGGTTTAAAGTTGAGGATTGAGGATAACACAATTTTTAGATTTTTGCACTCGTCTCGCGTGTCACAATAGTATAAACAAACCGGAAACGGAAGTGGAGCCGGCACTTTCTAAAGTTTAAATGCACCAGTGACTTACACTTAAGTATACAAAGTCCCAATTTCCCAATCCCAATTACAGCAATCAAGTACATTAATGGCTTAATGCTTAAATTGACCAGTTAATAAAATGACGTCTTGTTGTGGTCTTGTTTATTATTGACTATTGATAGATTTTTTTACCGCTATGTGGAAAAACTTTATGCCACATTGCTGAAATCCGATGCCGATCGACAAATAATATCAAGCCCAAAAGCAGAAACTATTGCAACCATCAAGCAAATAAAATGCGCCAAGTAAAATTCACATCTCTCAAAATTTTCTCATCGATCAATTGGAGCGGCCTTTATTGCTTTCAGGGATTTTAAATAATTTTTTTCAATAATAATTAATTGCTAAAATTTGTGCTACGCTTTTAAAAATCCTTTACAGTGATTTAAATAAATTAGGGCTACTCACTTGGCGTTTGGGTTATACGAATCTTCAAAATGGACTCTATAGACCTGCAGACATTTTTAGCGTCCGACCATGACGATTACATCGAATATTTTTTATTTCCACTCGTTAACAACGAAGAAGAAGCCACAAACCTGCTTAAGAAGATGAAGGAGAAGACTGTTGAGCTAACTGGTGAATATATATGGCACAGGGATACGTTCGATTTCGAAATAATGACGAAATCTCAGAAAGAAAAGATAGGGGTAGATGATATTATGTGCTTTTACGGTGTCACTCGGTTTGGGGACAATATTGAAGACGAATGGTTCATTGTGTACCTGCTAAAGCGACTTACTGAGGAATTTCCATCATTGGTTGTCCGGTAGGTTTGACACAAGGAGCATTAAACATTTTTACGACGCGACAGCTCAGAATTCTCATTCGTTTCTTTTTTCAGAACTATTGACAATGACGGCGAATTTCTACTATTCGAAGCAGCAGATGTGTTACCAGTTTGGGCAGAGTCTGACAAATACTGTGAAAATAGAGTGTTCTTCTACGGGGGGAAAATGCATTTGATTCCCATAAAAGACAAAACCCCCCAATTTCAATCTCCTCCACTGCCCAACGGGATTCCAAAATCTTCGCAAGCCGTAGCATTTATTCGATCTCACTCATCTTTCACAGAAGTCAGCAAAGACGTGCATGATTGCATACAAAATCGCATTGAAGGATATCCGGAAAAAATGTACAAGTCTTTCCACCATGTCAATTTGATGTTGCCTACTTCTTTAGCTGTTATTTTGAAAAAGAAGCCTACTTTAATTTCGGCTTCAGTTGAGGCTTTTTGCACAAAAGTTGCTGATGAAATGAAAGTAGCAAAATTAATGAAGACATTCAAGCCGGGAAAGTGTCTTGTTAAAACTAGAGTTCGCTTCACACAATGCCTGTATGCCATGATGAGTCGAGGGGGTTTTTATCCTGATTCCAAGTCTGGATGGAGTTACCCCATGATTACTTCACCAGAATTTAAGGCACATTGTATGGGTGCAAAAGTTGTAAGTACTCCAAAACTGTATTTTTTACATGAATTTTTCAGTAATTTTTATTCATATTTGTTGTGAATTTTATAGACTGCAGGGTTTGAAATGGTTTTATTTCGTTCTGGAGGAAATCCCTCTGCCACTTCAAACCATCATCGTACAGCAAACAAATGGTCCCAGTATTTCAGTAAATTAAAGCATTCAGGATATTTCAAAGATTATTTACCCGGTTCAAAGCCGTATCAACAACTTCTAGAAACTGCAACTCGCAATTTTAGCCTCACGTCATCTCAACAAGAAAACAGTTACGAACCTACAGAAGACTGCGTTGACTTGTCAATAAAAGCTGCAGATCATATTAATCGTTTCCTGGAACTAATTAGTGATGAGGACATTGAAAAGTTGAAAAGTGAAAGTACTAATCTACCAGCTAATGATGGTAAAACAATGTTTCAATTTCAATCAGAAAAGTTTTGCGTACTGAATTACCAGTTAAATTAGTTTTGCAGTAAATTATTCTTTTGCATTTTTTTAGACGAATCGTGGTTGGAAATCAAGCCTGAAGATCTAGACACAATATTCGAATCCAAATTGCGTCCTAATTCTAGTGCATTTGATCCTGCTGAAATCCCTGGGAAACTCAAAGAATTCATGAAGCAGGTTTCAGATTTTCAGGGTGTGGAAAGTTCCAAGTATGAATCAATTTCTGTATATTTTAAGGATTTATTTGTGACAGTTCATTGGACTCAATTTTCTTTCCCTTATTAGTCCAAAACCTGACCCTTCGTCTGTGGATTTCCAAGCGGACGATTTCGTGACAGCTGTAGACAAACTTTTAGCCGAAATGGGAAAACCAGACGGAGAATGGAACGGCTGTTCTGACGACGACTCGGAGTGTGATGATGACGACTACAATGCAAACTTGGAAGAGATTCGAAAAATGCACAACTTCAAAAAAGATTCAAAAATATTCGATCTCATGCAACAAATGGACGAAGAATTATCTGGAACCGAAGTCGGTAAAACATTTTCAGGTGGAGCTTCGTCTTCCAGTCTGATGACAAAGGCAGCCGGTCCTCCTACCACTGCTAAAGTGGAAGAACTAGACGATTTTGATAAAAGTGAAGAACAGATATTATCTGGTAGTGGACAATATGAGCCTGTGAATGTAGACATGAATGCTTTGGCAAATATTCTGGAATCTTTACAAAGTCAAGATAGCCCTGTGGGACCATCTGCTAATTTACTTCGTAGTGTAGGATTTGATCCTTCTCGTTTACATAAGTAAGGAAAATGGTCTTTCCCAATTTACAAAACTATATGTATGTAATCCAATGGTTAACATTATGATTATTATTATTATCAAAGACAGCATCTTAACTACATGTGTTTTTATTGTCTTCTTCATGTGTTTTTTGCATGAAAACGGTTTTATACGATGTAATAAAAGCTGAGCTCAACTGTATCGTTTATACTACTATCCCCATTGTTTTGTGTATCCATCTAACGCTTGTTAATTAGTCGTGCAAAATCTAATGCACATCGCTAGAGCATAATAATATCATTGCTAGTGTACATTGTACAGTCACTCACAGTCTAACTCAATTCCCTTTTCTAATTCATTCAGAGTGGCATACAAATTCATTTCTCAGGTTACTTTCCCCTGAGGAGTGAAGCTTACCAGCATTGGTTCAACTGGCTTAAACCAACCTTGTAAAGGAATCACAAGAGATTTAAAGGCCCGCAGCATAACAAAACATCTAATTAACTATTCACACGTTTTGAATGTATAAAACTCGCTTTTATCATTCAAATCAGCACTCGTCATCAGTCTACATTCAACAGTAATTAACTATAACTCTATTTAGAAAGTCAACTTTGCCCTCAAATGACAGTTTCTGTTTTGCAATGTTGCATGAGATATGAGATCCACTGGACTCCATATGGCAAGTAAATGATATTGCTTTACGCAGTGTACCCACGCATAAAATGCTCAAGTGGCTCAAGAAGAATCTCCTCCTTTTCTTGACTTTTTTGACGCATGCATGCATTTACACAGTGGAGCGAGTAGTGTGCTACTATGCATTTATTCCCTGTATAACGCTAGCCAGTAAAGACTAACTAACTAACTAACTACCATGGGCAACTTAACTAACTAAGCAGCAGCTAGACTATGGAGAGAGAATTTTGGGTGAAAGGAAATGGTACTTCTGCTAGTTGAACATATATAGTTAGTTACACACAGTACTACTACTTACTGGTGTGTTCTACAGTAGGGTGGATGAGATATTCGAGTATTTACTTCTTATGTGTGTAATTTCGTAGCTTTCTCTTGCTTGAAACACTCCAGTTTGAAACTGGAAAGGCCAATAATATAATGTGAAAGTGGAGAGTTTCATTTCATTTGGGCTGAATGTATCCAGGTCCAGGAGGCCGTATATATTATGCGCCGAGTGATGTATGTGTTTCAAATAGATTGATTCATTGTTCGCCTCCCAACAGATCGCATTTATATTCTGGTGTAGGAAAAAATTATGGCAAGTAAGTAAGTATAGTAGGAGTTTGGAACGTTTCCAAAAACACTGCCAAAGTGTTCTACCATGCATTTTATGCATGTGTGTCTGGGTGGTAGTAGCCAAAGAAAGTAGAAATGATGATGATGAGCTTTTCGAGTCTCACAGGGCTCACCATTTTCTCTTTTATTCAGATTAGACATAAAGCCAATGGTTCCAAAATCTTTTTTTCTTAGATTTCAATGGAGAGAAAAGTTTTTCTGACCGGGAATGTAATCCTATGCTCGAAATTTACGATCTCTTAGTTTTCTATTTGTGTTCCTTTATAGATTTTTTTGTTAGATTCGCCCACAAGGAAATTTAATAACTAACAAGAGTTGCAGACTTTTATCTGCCGGAGCATTGGAGCAACAGCAAAGTCAATGCACAGTTTTTTGCATCAAATAAATAATTATTGATTTTCTTTGTGTTTTTCAGAGTTACTACTTTTCTTTAGTGAGTGACGAGCTCTCCTACCTGCTTTTGTTACCCGATGAAAGATATTATATTCATTTTTCTCGGTTCTCCATTCATATATTCTACCGTGAATAAATGAAGTAAATGCACAGTAGGTGACTGACAGCATGACTACTATGTATACCTCAGTGGCTGCTCAGACGGAAAATGTATTATTGAGTGACATGCCATCCCACAAAGATTTTTTTCCACATACAGTGCCAACCAACTGCTCCGAACCTGACAAACCGTAGAATGCTCCATGGGGATTAATATTCCAGAACGCTACATTTAGGGCACAGAACAAATGAGTCCCACTAGACTGCCTATTAAAAACTAGTAAATCCTAGATAGATGCTGTGTACACATGGCTTTTACCCAGATGAATACTAAAAAGGACCCAAAAATCCTGCAAAACCAATGTCACACATCACACAGACAAGTATACATTTATCATGCCACTTTTATTATTACTCCTTCCGTTGCCTACAAATGTCTTCTACATTCTATCAGTACGTGCCCAAAACTGTGTAGTGTATACGTATCTATTTCCCTCAAATAAATATGCAAAACCAACGTCATTTACATTTCAAAGCTTCTTTTGCCTACCAAAAAAAAATGCTATTCATTCCTACTGCCTACATTCTCCATAAATCCTGGACATTCAGAATCCAACCTTTTATTTCCACCAATACATCACAAAGGGAAATCTTAGAATTACTAGCTTTAACTAGCCAACTTTCTACTTACTATGCATTGAGCATAGTCCAGGAACGACCAGCATGCCTCATCTCAATAGAATCCACACAGCCTCTACCCGTAGGAGTCCCTTGGTCGAAACATTGGCCCACGATGAACAGCGTAGTTCCATTCGGTCCACCAAACTCGAGATTTGTAGGATTATTGAAACTCACAGCAATGCGGCCGATGATTTTTCCATCTGGGTTCAAAACAACCACTCGGCTTCCTCCATACCGAGTGACAAAAAGATTCCCTTGTGTGTCTGTCTTGATCCCATCGATATCGTGGCTCACAGTTTCATTCAATACTTCAAAGTCGGCAAAAATAGTTTTGTTGGCAATTTGAGTTCCATTTACCAAGTATTTCCAGATCTTCTGCTCAGTTGGAATCCCAGCTACGTTGTACGACTCGGACACGTACAAGGCACTCTCATCTGGAGATAGATCGATCCCATTAGTACGACCCATCACTTCCAGTCGACTAGCAACGCCATCAGAACAAGACCAAATGTCACCATCTTGGTCGTCAGTATCCGAAACCCAATTCATTCCTGAAGTGAAGACCACTCCATTAGAGGACACAGTCAGATCATTGGGTTGCAACATGGACTGATTGGCACAAAAAGTGCTATTCCCCGTGACGGTCCATGAGGAATTCACCTTCGCCAAAGTCAACTGAATCACCCGATGATTGACTACATCTGCCACGTAGGCTGTAGTGTTGCTCAGAAAGCGTATTCCATTCACATACGAATTGGTTGAGGGATCAGAATATAGTATTTCTTGAGTAGGGAATGCTTGTCCGAGTTGGTGGATTTGATTGTCCCAATTTGTAGCAAATATTGAACCATCTGGGGCGACACTGGCTCCTTCAATTAATCCTCCAAATTGTGATGAGCTGTTACGAATGTGAGGGACACTGTTCATATGAAAACACGACACGGATTCATTACCTTCTGGAAGGAGGTCACAGGCTTCCAGAGATAATAAACTCAAGCCGAGGAGTGTAAATGACACAATTAGATTCTGAAAGAGACCCATTTTAATCTCACGGATTGAGTGCACTATGTTTATTACCTACGACTTGTTGTTTATCGGGCGAGTCAGTCTGAGCAAGTAATGAGAAGAATGAGTTCCAAGTTAGAGACTAGTATGCAAAATTTATTCCCTCAGCGTAAGTAATCTTCGTGGACAAAAATTAGAATGACGGCAATGCAGTGAGATAGTGTCGACAGTCAATTATGCATATGTGGACGCTACAAAGTTCATTCACGTATCCCGCTGTATTGTTCTACATTATATGAAATAATAGATAATGGGCCACCGAGAGATAATACGTATCATCATGACGAAATGGTTCGTTGCACGTAATTAGCAGGAGCGTGCATACTGCAAGTGTTTGTGTCTATGTGACACGATGCCAAGAACACAAAAAAGTCGTGAATTCAGAGGTGTGAGTTCGTTAGTTAGTTAGTTAGCAAGTAAGTAAGTAAGTAAATAGTGAGTGACGGACAGAGTGAATGTGAGATTTTATGCGAAGCAGAAGGGGAGTTCCGCATGCAATTAACAACAGATTTCTCAAGAATTTAAAAAAAAGCAAAAAACACTTTCACAGTGGCATCTCATGCTGTGAGAAAATATATGCATGCCTATTAAAAATTCCAGGTCAAGATCAATCCCCAGAAAGAGTAAGAACATCCTGATCATCAACACGAGTGGTATCAAATGAGAGGAACGAAAAAAGGAACAAACTATAGAGTCATACATTTTCTTCTCGTATAGAAAGCACAATCATATCGAGTGGACAATAAATGAGTATCATTCGTTTATTTAAACCTTAGAACAAAAGTTGACGAGGTGTACACACGTCTCTCAAAACTGTGCGCACAGAAGTATTAGTTCCATGTACATGTTTCTCAACACAACAACTAGAAACTGCTATTATGGAAGGTTCTTATGCACAAGTATTAATAGGCTAGATTCAATATTATCATGCACATACCAAGACTCACAAAAAACTACAGACTGCATTCACTACTACGTACGTACAATACTAGCTAAAAGCTATACATACATTAGATTCTATTCGAGTGTGTTTTTTTTTCATTTTCTCATCTTTTTTTCTTTTCCGACTCTTAAAGGATAATGAATTCTTACCAAGCAATTGTTAGATAGCTAATATGAGCTCCAATACACGTCATACGTAATCTTAGTACAAGGTGAAACTGCCAAAAAAAATAACAGACTTCAGATGGAAAACACAGTTTACATTTATAGAAATTTCATATATCCGACCATTTCTATTGTTTCATAAAATACGAAGTTACAATTTTGTATTTTTTAATCATGAGCAGTTTCACACTTTTTCCAAGTAGTGTGTGTGCACTTTTTGAGTACATGTTGTCTTCTGTTATACAACATATATGTACGTCTTTATCATGCACTCACAATCCATTGTATGATATTTGTGTAATATTCCGGAGATTATTACATCATAGTATTCGGTAAAGGTAACATCTCAATTGAACAAACCAGCACAGAACACTTTCAGACTAACCAAATATGCATGTAACACATCTAATTCACCATATCACTAGATGAGGAAGATCTAAAATGGCAATAAATCAATAGCAAATTACATTGCAAACACAAATTACCTTCGCATAACAAATAGCTCGAGTACATAAATTACTTAATTATGACTGAAGCCAAAAAATGCCCATAATTGGTTCCAGTCTCTAAATGCCCCCCAAGTCAACTCCTCTAGTAGTTACCGAAAACTGCATTCAAAGAACTAGGAAGACTAACACTAAATCACTAAACAACAAATCATATCAATCAACAAAACTGTAGGCAAGAAAGGAAAGGCCTGCACACTGTTCAGTACACGCGTACAAGAAAAATGAATAAAAATACAATAATATGGCAAATGGTTTATATAATAATACATCATCCGACATCATCCATCCATCCTATTAACAATTTCATTTAACACTTATGACGTACTTACTACGTTGTACATGCGACTATAGTTCAATATTTAAACTATTTTATAATAACATCATTATATAAACTAACACGGAATATTAATTTAAACTAATAAAAGTAACAGGCAAGAATATTTTGGCACTCGATGCACGATCGTTTTTTTTTTGTCATAAATGGTGAAGAGAAGTATGGAGGGATGTTAACTCCATGTATACGTCAAGTGAAACACACAGGACGACTTCATTTAAAGTTTACGAACGTTTGTGTAATCTAAATTGACAGGGTCATGGTGAACGTCTGAACGTGTGAGTGAGAGAACATTACATGATAATCATCATACATTTCTGCGAAACATGCTTCACATTGTATACAAAAAGAAAGGAAAGAAACTCTGTGCGATCAATTGATCAATAGTTATATTTTTGATCCGTGCTGAACACAAGAACTTAGTTTTTTACACCAGACCAGACTGTTTTGTTCGACTTACTTGTACATGGTATTGTGATGATTACAAAAAAATAATGGGGAAGAAAAGACAAAAATTTGAAAATATAAACACGTAGTATAACTTCTTAAGCATAAACAATAGAATTATATATACTTAATACTAGAACTAATATCCTCTTGTCAGTCAAACATGCTTACATTCTAACATGCTCAAAACTTTGGAAAAAACATATCAAAAAACGCAATAAATATGTCATGGAGTTTAGCAATTTTTCTTCATTGCATCAGTACAAAAAGCTTGTTAAATTCTCTTGAATGATAAATGTTAAATTAAGAAAATAATTGATCATAAAGGCATTTACATGCCAAACACAATAAAGCCAACAGCCAGAGTTTTAGGAGTCAGTGTCAGTTACAGAGATTCATATAATAAATCAGATCATTTCCAGAATCAATCAGAGAGGAAACTACAAGAGCCAAATAAATCAGATCTGCTTGGAACACTTCTAAAGTTGAGAGTAGTCAACATTTTAGAGAGTATTGTATTACTTTCTTTTTCATAGGGCGGGACTGTAGGAATGTGAGCATGTGATCTTTACAATATTAATAATATTCTATCATATAAATGCAAAACACTTGTATTTTATCAAACGACATAGTGTTTACCCTAAATGACTCAAGTAATTAATTTCAGCTGCCATCAAGGCTGCCCTTAGTTAATATCAATTCTGATACGACTCAATTTACTGCTAACATCTTTCTGCGAGAAATGACACAGCCAAGTAAAGAATTTGATCTCCCAATCCAAAAAAAACTAGTATCCTTTATCGATGATTTTTTAAACCACAAAATCAGTTGTAATGTACAACACTAATAATAATAGTCCACCTTTCATGTGCTATTTTGTTTGCATGTTGTGCTATACGTCTATCTTAATATCATCATAAATCACGTCAACTTTTCTTACATTATAACAAAACAAAAAAAGTCAAAAAAGGGAGTGAGCGACGACATGTAACGTAAGTCCAAAAAAAAACTAACTCGTTCCAATAGGGAAAAACATTTAGAACTTAACAGCAACTAACTATTTAGGTACTACTTACACAGCTAAATATAATAGGAAGCAAACATTTCTGTGGCGAAACTTTCTCCTCCGGTGGCTTCTTTTCGGATAGATTTCAGTTAGTATGGTGCAAATCGATTATATCCACTGCGGTAGACCGCCGTCTGAATAGCCAACAAGGTTTTTAGACATCATCCTACTTACAACGACGTACATACTCACACAACTCTACTAGGACTGCATGCTATCAAGACTTGTCCACACATTCCATGATCTGAGACTACAAGAGGATTAGAGAAAGCTTCACTTACCCCATATCCAGTAACGGGCCCAATGCTATGGCTCAAATACGTCTCCGGAAATTCTCTACTGTACCTACCAAAATGTATCCATTACTATAGAATTCCAATATATTTCAAATGTCCATTACGTGAACACTATATTTATACTCATGAATCACAGGCACAGACATAAAACTTGCATACTTCAATGACTGTGACTGTGAGAGACTACATAAAAAGCAATGATAAAGAAAAAGGAGAGGCTAAATCATCAGGTTTACTAGAGAATTCAGGATTTCGGCTTGAGAGGTCAACGGAACTAAGGGCATCATACAAATGATTAAACTGGTAATCTAATTGCTCTTGGCAATTAAACTCCTGAGAAGCAAGCGAGGAGGAAGGACCATAGCTAAATAAGGAAACCAACAAGAGAGTTAGTAATTTCGTATGCACAGGAGAAAGTAGTAGGATCATTGGGGAGACAGGTTGCAGACATACGCAAATCTATCAGTCATAAATTAATAGCGATTTTATTGAATTTCGTTACTCACCCAGGAAGAAATCCAGCAACACCTGTGGGAGCAGCCGCAGCTCCAGCGTACGCTGCCCTGGCAGCAGCCGCACCATAATTAGCAGCTGCCGCGTAACTAGCCTGTTAAAACAAAATAGTCCATCACAAATTGAGCTGACCACAACTCTTCAAAGTGATAGACTCAAAACTCTGCCCATTCAAAGTAGAACAGACACTACAACCACTAAGCCATGAAAACTTTGAGCATTTCCAAGCAAACAAATCCATGTATGCATTCATCCAGGATATAATAAACTTTCAAGTACCTGCACTCGAGGATCTGCCGCAGTGGCTAGAAATGGATCATAGTACACTCCCCTGGAAAATAACAGGGAATACAAATTTCCGTTAAAGAAGGAAGCTGCAGAAAACACACTTTTATACAAAACATGAATCCTACATAACTATTTTCAGCTGCCCTACTCAATTACAAAAATATTGGTAAAGTGAAATCATAAAAAGTACGTCATTGTATTAAAAACAACACAAGATAGCAGATAGCATGCACAAAAGTATTCCTTATTAATATCGAGTGCTCCGGGCACCAATTTTTCGCAGGTTGAAAAAAACACTCAAGATTAAATGACAACTTGTGAGCCAAGGTCTATATAGCGTGATGTATCAAGATTACAGCTTATCAAAAAAAAAGTGATGGTACAATCAATGCAACAAACTTACGGCCCAATTCCATGCAAACCAGCAGCTGCTGCATTCAGATTAATTGATGACTGGCGAGCCAAAGCTGCTGCAGCTATTGCTGCCGCAGAACTGCTCGTACCAACAAGAGGCGACTGATGTTGACTAACAGCAGCAAGCCGGTGTCCCAAACCTCTTTGCAACATTGCTGTTCCTCTGATAGCTCCAACTACACAACAATGGGGGCAAAAATTCATAAGAACAGAAGCTAATGGGCATTGACGAGGTGATGGAGCGCATTGATTTCATGATAAAAACCGTTCAAACGAAACAGCAAGTGGACACAAGTGGTAATTTATGTAACATATAACCACAGAAAGAATTCAACGCTCTCCAGTCGTAACTCTAAATATTATTAACATTAGACATGCACATAACATAGCTGCTCTAAAACTGAAACAGCAATATTCCGACTCAATAATAAAAAACCCGAAAGTTTAGATTAGGTTTGACTTCAACAGTCAGTTCAGTTAGTTAGTGGCTCGCACAATAAATCTAGAAACACTATGTAATCAGGAGAAACTGAGGTTGCTTGTGACTAAAAAAGGGGAAAGTTCATTCTACATAAACAATTGGAACAGATTTCCGTCCTCAACTAGCTGAACTTTAGCCAGCTCAAACATAAACACTCTTTTGTTCCTCTACTACACATGCAATCCAGTCATTAGGTGAAAAAATAGACGTTATCTCCACATCGTGAAAAGAAAATAAACACGTGTCACTCATCATCACATGGAGGGGACAGAAGAAAAAATAATAAACTGAGCTTTCAAACTTTTTTTCAAGCAAAGAATCTTCCGTTATTTGTAACGCTGCAAGCAAAGCTAATAAAAAAATTGGTTTAAAAAAATGTTGGCAAAAAAATTAGTCGGTTCACTCCTTGTCCAGTTTCTAGGTCCAAAACAAATATGACACCAAAAGAACTGGGTCTGTGTAATGATTACAGACACAGATGATGTTCATCGTAATGTTAACAAAACAGGCATACTACTACTACTGTTTCACAAAGATGTAAAACTATACACGGTATCATGTTCAGTCATGGAAAAATAATTCTTCTAAAGAAAACTGTTCAAAGCAAGTTTCATGACAAACTCAAACAACCTTCCTTGCAGTGCAAACAGAAATTAAATGAACAAACACAGCAATCTAAAAGGACAAACAAGAATTGCCAGCTATGACGCTGTGAGCAATACTCATATATATGTGATTCAATTATACCCCTCACCTTCCTAACCATGTACAATTATCTCGTTAGTAAAAACAAAACATTAGAAGTCAAACCAATTCAAAATTATAGAATAAAAGGCGAAGTAAACAGTTTAGCCGGGGTATCACACACTTCATTCTCATTAGGTCAATTGTATTCAGCCATACTCTGTCTCCAATCTTAAATTACACTTCACAATACAGTGAGTAATATAATGTCACGGACAGTTGTGTGAGTTGGGCTCAGGCAGTGGAAAACCATTATTACACCAAAGCGTTTCCGTACAATAGAGTTTTAGTATCAATAGAATCAAATGAACTGTCACTTACCATTGGGAAGTCCAGTGGGCACAGGTTTTTTCGTTTGAACACGAGCGGTAGCATTGTTGACCTATAGTATTTCAATCAAAAGTTACATTAAATGTGTTTTTAATGTATGCAATAAATAAATGAAAGAATTCATGACGATCTACACAAGCTAAAATCGTGACCCTTTACAAAGCTTCCGAATCAAAGCGGAAACCATTATAGGATAATGCTACTTTGTATATAAAACACCAACACCAATATAAGTACATAAAAGGTAGTAGTAATATATTTTCTGTGACATTTTTGCTATACATGCGACAACAGCGTTAATGAGACAGTTGAGTTACAAGCAAAGCACGCAGTTTTTAACTTTTGCTTCCAATGCAAATGAAAAGAAGACCAGCCACAGCGATATACTACATTATATGTTGAGCCACAATATGTTTAAAACTACAGTGACAGTGAGTGAGTAAATTATAAAAGTTATGAAAGCATCAAAACGTAAGCTTTCACTCGACCCATTGTGAAAGCTTATAATGCATAACCAACCACTTAACGCGAGATTAAAAACGACTCACTTTGTGCGCCAAAGTATTTCAGAGAAAAATGTAAGTATTTGCAAACCAAATTACAGAGCTCCACGAGTATTAACTCAATGAAAACTTCTACATAATTTAAGTAAACTTTTTCTTTCGTATTGTTTCCACAATGCTCTAACTAGATCAGTGAGCACGCCGCAATCTTTTTAAAAGATATTTCGTTAGAAAAAACTTTCTGCTAGATACCAACGGTAGTAAAATAAAGAATTTGGTGAATACTACAAGCATGACAATTTAAAACCGTACCAAAAGTTGTCTATAGTCCAAAAACTAACTAGCAAGTTAGTTTAGCTACCGTCTCATTTTCTTGGAACAAAAAGTGCTGAACAGAGTATATAATGCAAATCAGAGCTTCAAAAACAAAGCAAAAACAGAGGATTATTCTCCAAAAATAACAAGCAGCACCTGAAATCACAGGCTGGTACAAAAGCAATAGTATAACTTTTAAACATGTTAAAACATCACAAGACATCATGTTCGTTCAGGACCGTTAAAAGACCTGATTGGACGTAAATTTATATGCACATCATTCTTTTGTAATTGCGAACAGAAAGCAAATATATAAATTGGGCAAGTTGGAGCAGAACTAATTTCTGATGCCCAAAAAATATTACATAACTCTATCTAATCAAGCCTCATGATTTAACGAATGACATTCCTGAAGATAGAACAATGCACTTCTATATAACATTCCGGTTTGACACAAATTGCAACCACACCACACACCAGGTGCGGCAAACAGCTGAGAGTTAAAACTGTAGCAAGAGAAAACAAGAAGAGCTATTATTTGAGAGAATGAACCTTCATTCGTCCAACTTACAGTGACAATTTTACAGTCAGTCCTCCTTCGATGAGCAAAGATTGATCAACAGGAAGACACCATGACTGATACGCCTTCATACTTCAATGGCAGTGAGTTATCACCTCTGATGCTTCGAGAACCATTTTAGCTCTTTGTCTCACCTGTGCAGCTCAACAGTTCTCAGAACCAACAAACTCGTTTCTGGCAAACAGTAGATTATAATTCTGTCATGCTCATTTTAAATTGAAACACCATTATTCATTGTCTTGCTCCAACAATAAAGGACAAATTCAAATAATATTTAAAACTACATTTTCCATAGAAGAGCTTTCATCACAAATGTAATTGAGTAATTGTAATAATTTACTATCATCTTGATGCCCTGAGAGATACTAATTCATTAACGACAGACTTTATGTTCACACACATCTCATATTATGCCTATTAGGAATCTCTTGCTAAAAGTTACTCCAAACATTCGTCCCTACAAAAATTCTAAAAACACGACTACACGACTAGGCTTTTAGCGAATATCATCCTACTCGCTTGGCTCATCTCATCGAAATAAAAAGTTAAGTGAAAGTTTGATGCCGTTGTTTTTCTTTGATATGAAATTAATACAACCTTTCCCTTAAGTCAAACGCAAAGGCCGTTTAGAATAAAGACTGCAAATTTTAAAATTTCAACAACAGCATCTTTATGAGCGCAAAGCAAGACTTATTCCCCAACAAAGCCACTTTGACTTTACTAGTGTAAATCAGTCTTCTTTTCTCAATGCACCCCGTATATTTATGAAGATTTAACATCTAGTGTAAACACTGGGATGCACAGCTTTCGGCAACTCAAATTAGTAAGTGCAATGGAGAAGGAAAAAACGTTAAGCATGCTTTCTAATCTTAACGCCTGTGTGCGGTAAGTGTTTTATGTTGAAACCATCAAATGAAATACGAAACTTTTAGGATCCATATTTTCATGTATAGTTCAAGTATAGACAAAGCTACAGCGAACACACATACTGTGGAGGAGACATGCTCCGTGAGTAATACTAACTTTTACAAAGTAAACTATCAAGTACAAAAATGCAAGAAGCGTTTTTATAAAAGGCAATCAAATCACGTATAAATAGCGTTGCTCATGGGGTTGGAAGGAAAAACATGAACATGAAGTAAGCGACAGAATAAATAAAGAAAATTAAAATAAAGAAAATTGAAGCCGCACTAAACTTTTTCTAGTTAAGCACACCATCACCACACCAAAAAACATCAGAAACAACCCCATAGCATTCATACAACAGCTAGTTATATACATACATCTCATGATTCCATGATCATCATTCCATATATTTCTCAAGGAACAATACAAAGTAGCATTAGTCGTGAAGAGTCACAATCCAAGCTAATATGTTATGTCTCTCATGTAGACATGTACAAAACAATAGCATCATAACAAGAAGAAAGATTAAGATCATATACGTGTCCGTCATGCACACCTCAATTTTGCGCCCTTCTACCACAGTGCCATGAAGTTTTTCGCGTGCTCGTTCCGCATCAGCACAACTGGCGAATGTTACGAAACCAAAACCCTAAAAAGTAAAATTAACGGGAGTAAATCAACTAGTTATTTCAGGATATCAGGATACAGGATTTAAATTCATGTACAATTCATGTAACTATAATTAGACCACAGAAGGCAGTTTTCAGTTCATTCTAAAAAGTGATTCTATATGGTTTTCATGAATGAGTTGACATGCAATAGAAAATATTACAAAACCTTGAGCCCGTACAATGAAAACTTAAGGAGTTTGTTTTACTGGTTAATAAATCAACTCATTGAACCACAGAAACACTTTCCAAACTGCGCAAAAATGGTCTACGCAAACATCTACAGCTAAACAAGTTAAGTGTTTAGGAACTTGTGCACTACATATAAGCTCGGATTACAAAAGGAAAATATAAATTACAATGAAACCCTTTTCCTATGTATGCAATTTTTTACAGCTAAAGTCAACTAATATTAATATTTGACAGGTAAACAAGTATTCATATTAAATTAACAAGAGAGAATGCTTTGTAAAGAAATATCAAGAAAAAAAATCTATGTGACTCTAGATTTCTGGAGAGAGTATTGTGTTGCTGTTGCACAAACTTGAATATTAATTGTAGAACGGAGGACACAAAAACAGTACTTTCAGCTTGCATCATATCATCATTAAGGTGGTGAGTGATCATAAGATTACTTGGTCAAATGCAAGAAAATACACTTCCATGTCAATCAGGAAATCGCACCAAAATACATAGTTATACAGCATGCAATCTTTCTGCTCCACACAATCATTCGCAACCCCTACCTGGTAAAACTTTACATATGAACAACACAAATCGATTGAGAGTGTGCGTTCGATGGGAAGTTACAAATTGTACAAGTATGACTCTACTGACTTTTCCTCCTACTTTCACTTCGTTGCTTACAGAACGAAATTAGCTTTCCCTTTCTTATGCCGACATTTTCCCTGCTCCAGTACGTTTATGTATGTAGCAAAAACACTAATGATTCGAAATTAAATTTTAATTCTGAGTCAAATGCGGATTACTTAAATTGGAAAATACAAAGCTCTTCTGATGATCAGTTGTAAACAAAATAGACCCAGTAAAAGCTTACCTTTGAGCCTCTCTCATTGAATATAATTTCCACATCCAGTATGTTTCCAAAAGGCTGGAAAAGCAAAAAAAAGACTTTACGAACATGAACCATATCAAGCCGTCCGGTTCGCGAGTTCTACTGGAGTCGTCATCTGCTAATTTTGTCAACTATAAAACAGAAAGAGAGAAGCACTTAAACAATGACATACCCCAAACATGGCTCTCAAATCAGGATCACGAAATCTAAACGGTATGTTTGAAACATGGAGCCGCTTGGGCTGGCCTTGGCCTTTTCCAATATTTGAAACTATGTCAGTTGTGTTAGAGGGCGAAACGGAAGCAGTCTGGTTTAAAGGAGAAACAGTTGTGGTTACGGTCACAACTTGACTTGTTCCATCACTCTCTGGCTCCGTTTGCTGTAAAATAAAAATTATTTTATAAAGCAAATTCACTACTTGAACATAATGTTCCAATGTTATTTATATGCTATTTTATCATAACACTAACTCCCTATCCCTACAGCTTCAGGCAATTTTCTCCAATAGAGCTGACTAAATAATAGGACAGACCGACCGATCAAATATAACGAAGAAAAAATCTAGTTTAAATTTTAGTATGTGATTTTTGATATTTTTAAAATAGTATAGACCAAGCAAGGCCACAAATTTTAAATGAGCATATTTTTCATATGGGGCTTAAATTTACAGGATTTAAGGACCATTGACTAGTGCGGCTTTAAGTTTCATGACATCCACTGAACGTTAATATGTAGTTTGATACTTTTAAATAAAATCCGTTAGTTTCGTCTCTAATAGCGTATCTCAGTTACGAGTTGAACAAATAAATCACAAAACTACTTTCTCTTTGCTCTTAATGCCTAGCAGCCTGCTTTTATGACAAATGACATTCCTTATGGCGTGCAATATTTCAACGCTAAGCTTATAAACTTACGGTCTGCTGTTCTACTGCTTGGTTCCCTATAATTCCAGCATTGCCAAGACTCAGGCTTAGATCTTTTTCCGTACTCATCTGCTGCAGTGGGACCCCTGTTACTGCACTATGATCACCGTTCTGCAATCCAGAGCAAGCGCTTGTAGGATATGCCATGTTTCCAGTCGGAGCAGATTGCTGTAAAAAAAATCAAAAACGTTAAAAAAAACTGGCCGGAAATTATCACTTTTGTCTTGTCTTTGAATGAAACCTAAATACTTCACTCATTTTTGAAACAAAGAAAACTGATTTGAGCAACACAAATTCTCCGGTTAATGATTATGGTAATGCATAACGACAACCTATTCCTTGCTATATTTAAAGACGGGAATCAACCAATTTGCTAGTGAACTATACCTCAATAGCTGATTCAAGATAATGATTTCAAATCAAACACAGGAATGTTTGATCAATGAATTCGCCAAACACAGCCTAATACATGCATTGCAAATGCTATGGTCATTCATAGCGCATGGAATTGCTTTGCGAAGTAATCCTTGAGTCTAAAAGTATATGAGCGAATTAGCAATCAATAGCAATTTGATCATTCATTCATTCATTCATTCATTTGTGAATTTATGTAAATAAATAGCAGTTTTCAGTAATTTATTGGATAATATAATGGCTTATGAAAATTCATAGCAAATAACGGATTTGAATGATTCAAAACATTTGACCAACTGCCAATATGCACTTTGGAGCCTTGCAGTCAAAGCTACATGATACGCTAAAGTAAACCCTATTTAGTTTTGTAAAAAAAATTTACTTTTAAGTCTCCTAGCTATCATACCAAATAAAGCTCAACATAGCGATCACCGCATATCTAATTTCTATAGTTCTAAGAGTTGAGACTCGAAAGCCTCGCACAAACATGGAAAGTAACATAGTGAAATTATGACTGACTTAATCTCCAGACTCCTGACTCGAGTTTCAATAACGATCTTAATTTTTATGAAATCCCAAATTTAAAAAATATGAAGCTAAAGAATGAAAAATTGTGTTTCCAGCAATAATAAAATCCATGTCTCTCGCTCTCCCCCTTTAGAAAACTTTTTATCCTTCACACAGTGCAGTGGGATACTAAAAGATTACAGGAAAGTAAACCTACGTACACACTTCGAACTTTTTGTTCTCAAGATACCCCCAAAAAATAGCTTGACAATAACACAGAAATGAGAGAAATGAACAGCTAAAGAGAATATTCACTTTCGCCAGTTTCGCCCACAAAACTACAACCACTCTCACTATACGGTCGGAGCCTATCAGAATGGTGCGGCCGGGTAGCCGGGCATAGGTTAGGTTCATAGTCAATGATAAAGAGATTTCCCCTTACTGCTTTTAGTGAACTCCATTTTAAAACTGATGCTTGCATAAAGATTTCTTTTCTATTTGATAATTTTTTTTAGCAATCTTTTCACTTCAC
>Ga0210040_10004023_pt1 | contig 19450 bp, 19 predicted proteins | sample CryGeyCG12114_NA_FD_185462 | JGI IMG/M metagenome (GOLD analysis project Ga0210040, IMG submission 185462) | Groundwater microbial communities from aquifer - Crystal Geyser CG19_WC_8/21/14_NA (SPAdes) (version 2) | ecosystem: Environmental > Aquatic > Deep subsurface > Groundwater | place: USA...
CAGGCTTTTTGATCTGGTCGACCATCGGCACCGCAATCTGGAGCGCCGGACTGGCGATTGCCGGCTGGCTGCTCGGGAACCAGATGGGAGACGTCGAGAAAGTGCTCGGCCCCGTCTCGACGCTGATCATCGTGCTCATCGTAGGCTTGTACATCTATCGGCAGCTCACCTGGAACAAGCGGCGCCGCGCGGCCGAGCGCGCCGACCAGGCTGACCGACCATAAGATCGCCCGATCGGCGCGGCGCGCCCGCAGCGGGCTAGGCGAGCTTGGCCTTCAGCACGTCGTTGACCACCGCGGGATTGCCCTTGCCCTGCATCGCCTTCATCGTCTGGCCGACGAAGAAGCCGAACAGCTTGTCCTTGCCGTCCCTGTATTCGGCCAACTTGTCGGGATTGGCGGCGAGCACCTGATCCACCGCAGCCTCGACCGCTCCGGTGTCGCTCTCCTGCTTCAGGCCCTCGCGCTCGACGATCTCGGCGGCACCATCGCCGCTTTCGATCATCGTCTCGAGCACCTGCTTGGCGATCGCGTTGGAGATCGTGCCCTCGCCCAGCAGCGCCAGCAATTCGGCGCCGCTCGCCGGCGTGATCGGCCCACCTTCGAGCGCGGCATCGGCCTTGTTGAGCGCGCCGAACAGGTCCGAGATCAGCCAGTTGGCGGCCTGCTTGGCGACTTCCCGCGGCGGCTTGCCCTGTGCCCCGGCGGTCTCAGCCAGCAGGCGCTCGAACCAGCGCGCGGTTTCCACCTCTGCTGTCAGCACGGCGGCATTGTAGGCGCTGAGCCCCAGTCCTTCTTCGTAGCGCCGGCGCTTGGCATCGGGCAGCTCGGGGAGCGAATCGCGGCATTCGTCGAGGAATGCCTCGTCGAGCTCCAGCGGCAGCAGATCGGGATCGGGGAAGTAGCGGTAATCGTGCGCGTCTTCCTTGGAGCGCATCGAACGCGTGGTACCGGTGCCGGGATCGAACAGCCGCGTCTCCTGCACCACCGTACCGCCATCCTCGATAAGTTCGACTTGGCGCTGCGCCTCGTGCTCGATCGCCTGCATGACGAAGCGCACCGAATTGACGTTCTTGGTCTCGGTCCGCGTGCCCAGCTCCGCGCCGGGGCGCCTGACCGACACGTTGACGTCCGCGCGCATGGAGCCTTCCTCCATATTGCCGTCGCACGAGCCGACGTAACGCAGGATCGCGCGCAGCTTGCGCACGTAGGCCCCAGCTTCGGCGGGCGAGGCCATGTCGGGCCGGCTGACGATCTCCATCAGCGCCACGCCGGTGCGGTTTAGATCGACATAGGACATGGTTGGATGCTGGTCGTGCATCAGCTTGCCCGCATCCTGCTCCACATGGATGCGCTCGATGCCGATCACCTTACCTTGCGGAATGCCTGCCTTCTCGTCCGCCTCGATCAGCAGCCGCCCCTCGCCCACCAGCGGATGGTAAAGCTGGCTTATCTGGTAGCCCTGCGGCAGATCAGCGTAGAAGTAGTTCTTCCGATCGAACCGGCTCCAGCGGTTGATCTCGGCCTCGATCGCCATGCCGGTTCGCACCGCTTGGCGGATGCACTCGCGGTTGAGCACGGGCAACATGCCCGGCATCGCCGCGTCCACCAGCGAAACCTGCGTATTGGGCTCAGCCCCGAAGGCTGTCGCAGCGCCGGAGAACAGTTTGGCGTTGGAGGTGACCTGCGCGTGGACCTCGAGGCCGATGACGACCTCCCATTCGCCCGTTGCGCCGTGGATGCGGTACTCAGACATACTTGATCTCATCATTAAGATAGATGCGGAAGACAAGGAGAGCAGTGATGGACGCTGTGATGAAGCCTACCGTCGACGTCATGATCCGCAGGTCGATCAAAGTGGCGGCAGTGGCGCCCCCCGCCAATACGCAAAGCAACGCGATCAAAGCACAAGGGCGCAGCATGCCCTTCGCCGCGCAGTCCCGACAGACAAAGAGAGCGGCGAACCCATAAACCGTCGCCAAGCCCAAGGCGCTGGCGCCTCCGACGAGATCGACATGCGATACGGTGTCGGCGGGCTTACCAGACATGCCAACGGACAGGACCAATGCGAAAGCGGCCACCGCGAAGGCGAGCGCCCTATCTGCCCGGATCTCGCTATGCCACCTGCTCACCACCACCGCTCCGGTGCCGCGTTAAACCCGCTGCGCTGCTCGATCGCCAGCCCCGCATCGAGCACGCCCTGCTCGTCGAATGCCTTGCCGATCAGCTGAAGCCCCAGCGGCAGGCCGACCGAATTGAGGCCGGCCGGAACGCTCATCGCCGGCAGCCCGGCCAGCGAGGCGGGCACGGCGAAGACGTCGTTCAAGTACATCGCCAGCGGATCATCGGTCTTCTCGCCCAGCGCGAAGGCGGCGCTCGGCGTGGTGGGCGCGAGCACCACGTCGCATTGCGCCCAGGCCTGCTCGAAATCGCGCTGCACCAGCGTGCGCACCTTCATGGCCTGCGTGTAATAGGCGTCGTAGAAGCCGGCCGAGAGCACGTAGGTGCCGATAAGGATGCGGCGCTTGACCTCGTTGCCGAAGCCCGCCGCCCGGGTGGCGGCGTACATGTCCTGCAAGCCCGATCCTACGGGCAGGTCGCGCAGGCCGTAGCGCACGCCATCATAGCGCGCGAGGTTGGACGAAGCCTCCGCCGGGGCAACGATATAATAGGCGGCGAGCCCATATTGCGTGTGCGGCAGGCTGACATCGACGATCTTGGCGCCTGCATCCTTGAGCCAGGCAATGCCGTCGTCCCAGGATTTAAGGATGTCGGCATCCATACCGTCCACCCGATATTCGCGCGGGATGCCCACGCGCTTGCCGCGCATGTCGCCGGACAGGGCCTTCGACCATTCGGGCACCGGCATGTCGACGCTGGTCGAATCCTTGGGATCGAAGCCCGCCATGGCCTCGAGCATGATCGCGCAATCCTCGACCGAGCGCGCCATCGGCCCCGCCTGGTCGAGCGAGGAGGCAAAGGCGACGATGCCCCAGCGTGAGCAGCGCCCGTAAGTGGGCTTGATGCCGCAAATGCCGGTGAAGGCGGCGGGCTGGCGGATGGAACCACCCGTATCGGTGCCGGTCGCCGCGGGCGCGATCCGCGCCGCAACGGCTGCGCTCGACCCGCCCGACGAGCCGCCCGGCGCCAGTCTGGCATTTCCGCCATCGCTGCGCCGCCACGGGTTCACCACTTCGGAGAAATACGAGTTCTCATTGGACGAGCCCATGGCGAATTCGTCGAGGTTGAGCTTGCCCAGCATGCCGCAGCCCGCGTCCCACAGCTTTTGCGAGACGGTGCTTTCATATTGCGGCACGAAGCCTTCGAGCATGTGGCTCGCCGCGCTGGTCTGCACGCCCTTGGTGGCGAACAGGTCCTTCATGCCGATCGGCACGCCGGCCATCTTGCCGAGCGCCTTGCCCGCGGCGCGATCGGCGTCCACCTGCCCGGCGGCCTGCAGGGCCTGTTCGGGCGTGGGGGTGATGAAGGCCCCCAGCGCATCGGCCTCGGCGACAGCCGCGTTGAAGGCCTCCGCCACTTCGCGGGCGGTGAAGTCCCCCGCGGCCACGCCGTCGCGAATGGCGCGGACGCCGTGCTGTGTAAGCTCGCTCATCATTCGATCACCTTGGGCACGCCGAAGAAACCGTGCTCGGCAGCGGGTGCGTTGGCCAGCACGTCCTCCCGCCGCCCGCCCCCGGTCAGCGGGTCGGCATCGACCACGTCGTCGCGCAGCCGCAGAGCTTGCGGGATCACCGCGCTCATCGGCTGCACCTCGGCGGTATCGACCTCGCCCAGCTGCTCGACCCATTCGATAATCTTGTTGAACTCGGGCGCGATCCGGTCGAGCTCGTCTTCGCTCATGCGGATGCGCGCGAGGCTGGCGACCTTGGCGACCTGTTCTCGGGTGACGGACATGGCGTGCGCGTTAGCGGGACGATGCGCCGCCTTCAAGCGGGCCGGCAGCGGAATCGCGCGGGCTCGCCACCGGCTGCGGCAGCCGCTTGCCATCGATGAAGATGTAAGGCGTTGGAACGTCGCGGATCTCCACCACCGAATCCTCCCGCAGTTCGTTGGCAGGGGGTGCAGCGTCCGGCTCGCGGACACCCGACCCATCGGGGCTCAAGAGCGCGATATAATATCCGCTCTCCTGCACGATCGCAACCCGCCGCATACCGCCTGCGCCCGGGCCGAGATCGAGCGCAACACAGCGCTTCTCGCAGGCCCAAGGATTGCCGGCGAGATGCTGGAGAACCTGCTTGCGCAGCGACGCATCTTCTGGCTGAACGCGCAGATCGAAGTCGGTCCGGGCGGGAGCGGTTTCGCCGAAAGGTGGAGAGTAACGCCGCGTCTGCGCCTGCGCCGCTTCAGCGAGTTCCGCAATACGCTTGTCATCGCTGCGGGCCAGGCGCCGCAGCGCTTCCCGGCCCGCTTCACCGAAATCCCAGCGCAAAGCGGCATAGTCGAACGCCTCGGGCTCCACCCTTCCGCTTTCGAGCCGGGACAGCTGGTTACGCGTGGCAATCGCGCCGAAATCGAGCACCGGCAACGCCAGCAGCAGGGCCAGCGCGCATACGCCCAGCCCCGAATGGAAGGTGGCCGTACGCAGATAAGCCGGCCAGCTTTCGCCCTCAGGCCTGCCGCCCTGGCGCCTAGGCAGTCGCCCACGAGCCAGTGCGACCCAATAGCCCACCCCGCAGGCACAGGCGACGATGATGGTGGCCAGCCCCCACAAACGCTCTGGCGCGAGGCCATATTGCTGCAGCCGCAGCCCCATCGACAAGGCTGCGAACACCGCCAGCGGCAGGATCAGTGCGGCGAGCACCCAGCCTGCAAGGCACATCACCCGCGAGTGCGTCATCGCCTCATCCGTTTGGCGGACGATGGCATTGGCGAGCACGTAGGCCCCGGCCGCACAGGCGAGCAGCAGCGGCGTGGCGCTGCGGGTCGCATCCCACAGCACTTGCGGGCCGGACAGGGCCGTCGCCAGCAGGAACAGCACTAGGCCGGCAGCCAGCGGCACGGCCAGCAGCGAAGCGACGAGCAGCATTAGGGCCTGCATGGTGGCTAGCACTTTGAGTTGGTTGCGGATCGTCCCGAGCGCGGCGCCGGCGGCAAGACCGGAAAAGGTCCAGCCGAACGCGCCCTCGTCCATCAGCTCGCGCAGCAGATCGATCCGGAGCAGGTGGAACAGCTCGGCCAGCAGCGCGAGCACGAGCCATGACAGGCCGGTAAAGGCAAGCGCGCCCGCTACGCTGATCGCATCTGTCCAGACGTGCCCGTAAATCTCGGCATACGACGTGGCCAGGCGGCGGCGGTGGAAGCCTGCCTGGAACAGCGGCAGCGCCAGGCCGGTTGCGACCATTCCGGCGGCGAAGCCGTAAGGCGCGTCGGGCAGATAGGCACTGTACTGCACCGCGCGCCATGCGAGGCCCGCCATGACGAGGCCTGCGGCCAGCGCGAAGATGGCCGGCTCCCTCCACCGCTCGCGCTCGATCGTGAACGCGGCGGCGAGCGAGCCGAACGCCAGAAATGTAACCGCCGCGATGCGCCACGGTACATCCTCTTGGCCTGGATTGACGAGGTGGATCAGCAACCCGGCAAGGCCCAGCAGGCCCGCCAGCAGCCAGGGTCGCACAGGCCAGTCTGTCAGGGCCGGCGTTGCGCTACCATCCGGCGCAAGGCCAATTTTGCTGCTGCTCGCGCTTTCGTTCATGCCGGACATCCTCGGCCGTCAGCGGCGTCAGGTCATCCCGAAGCCGCTTGGATGCATGAACCTTCTAGAACCAGCCGGACGCGAATGCCCGCGAAACAAGCCTATTGCCCGATCGGCGGGAGGGGCTGACCCTGCGGCGGGGGTACCGCACCCTGAATACCTGCGCCTGGAGCCCCACCCGGACCTGCGCCCATTTGCTGCTGCATCATCTGCTGGAGCATCTGCACGCGGCCCTCGAACTCCTCGCGCGGCATGAAGTCGATCAGCTCGATGGTGAAGTTCAGGTCCGCGCCCGGCGGGATCGGCGCGCCCGGGGGCGGCGTGTCGCCATAGGCCTTGGCGGCAGGGATTTCGGCGACATAAGTGCCGCCGCGCTGCATCTTCATCAGCGCCTCGCCGAAGCCGGGCAGCATGTTGTCCAGCGGCAGCGGCGTTCCGGGAGGCAAGATGCCCTCGACCGGCAGCGGGATCGGCTGCGACTGGTCGAACACCGTTCCATCATCGAGCCGGCCGGTATAATTGACGAACACCACATCGGTCGGGCCAGGAGTGGCGCCCTCGCCCGCCCGCACTTCCTCGATCGTCACGCCCTCGGGCACGCTGGCCCAGGCAAGCGCGATCGCGGCAAGAACGGCCAGCGCGATGCCGATCCACAGCTTGGTCAGCGAGCCCTTGCCGATCGGCTGCAGCGGTACGCGGGTGATTTCGGTCATTTGCTCGGGTGTCCTGATGCGAAAAGAGCGCGGAAAACTCGTCCCGCGCCCCTTTGGCTCAGCATGTGCGAAGGTTCAAGCCGCGCGGACAGCTCAATCCGGCGCGGTGCGACTACTTGCCGCCGTCGCGCTCGACGCGCTTGCGCTCGAGCTTGCGAGCGCGGCGCACGGCAGCGGCCTTTTCGCGGGCGCGCTTCTCGGACGGCTTCTCGTAGTGGCGGCGCAGCTTCATCTCGCGATAAACACCTTCGCGCTGCAACTTCTTCTTGAGCGCGCGGAGGGCCTGCTCGACATTGTTATCGCGGACCATGATCTGCATAAACTGAAGCTACCTCTTTCTTTCGTGTCGCGGATGCGGGGCCGGTCATTGCCACGGCCCGCGGCGCCTGCGGTGATATCAACGTAAAAACGGCCGAATCCGATCCGGACCGGCCCTCATGAGGGTGGAAATAAGGCAAACCGCGCAAAATGGCAAGCGGGTGAGGCGGCGGGCGGCGCACGCCCTTTCGGATCGGCGCTTTATCCGTGCGGCCGTCGCGGCTAGAGCGGGCTCATGTCCGCACCTCCCCCACTTTACGCCTCATTGTCCGTCGCGCTCGGAGGCGGGATCGGCGCGCTGCTGCGCTACCAGCTTGGCCGCATGATGACCCGCTGGCTCGGCCCTGCCATGGTAAGCATCTTTCCGTGGGCGACCTTGGCGGCGAATGCCATTGGCAGCCTCGCCATGGGTCTGCTGGCCGGCTGGCTCCTGCGGCATGGGAGCGACGGCGCGGCGGGCGGCGAACAGATGCGGCTCCTACTGGGCGTCGGCCTGCTTGGCGGTTTCACCACCTTTTCCGCCTTCAGCCTTGAAATGCTCATGCTCATCCAGCGCGGCCAGTTGCAGCTTGCGCTTCTCTACCTCCTCCTGTCGATCGGGCTCGGCATCACCGGCCTCGCCTTCGGGCTCAACATCATGCGGCTGGTCGGATGAGCGGCGCAGCAGGCGAAAAGGTGCGCCAGTTCACCGTCATGCCCGATGACGATGGCATCAGGCTCGACCGGTGGTTCAAGCGTCACCTGCCGCAAATTCCCTTCGGCACTGTGTCCAAGTGGGCACGCACCGGCCAGGTTCGCGTGGACGGCGCGCGCGCCAAGCCAGAGGACAGGCTCGCCGCGGGCCAGGTCGTACGCGTTCCGCCAGGCGGCGAGGCCGCTGCGAATCAGCCCCGCAAGGTTCGCGCGTTGTCCCCGGCCGAGGAGGCTGAGGCAGAAGCGATGCTGATGCTGCGGACCGACAGCGCGCTCGTCATCAACAAGCCGCCGGGCCTCGCCACGCAGGGCGGCACGCGCACAACACGCCACGTGGATGGCCTGCTGGACGCCTATGCCTCGGCGGACGAGCCGCGCCCGCGCCTCGTTCACCGGCTGGACAAGGATACGTCCGGAGTGCTGCTCGTCGCCCGTACGCCGGGCAGCGCAGCCTATTTCTCCAGGCGCTTTTCGGGCCGCAGCGCCAAGAAGATCTACTGGGCGCTGGTGGTCGGCGTGCCCGCACTGTTCGAAGGGGCGATCGATGCGCCGCTCGCCAAGCAGCCGGGCACGGGCGGCGAGAAGATGCATGTGGACGAGGAAGGCGGCCAACCCGCGCGCACGCTCTACCGGGTGGTGGAGCGCGCGGGAAATGCGGCAGCCTGGGTGGAGCTACAGCCGCTCACCGGCCGCACGCACCAGCTGCGCGTGCATCTGGCTGCCATGGGCCACCCGATCGTGGGCGATGGCAAATATGGCGGGCAGGAAGCGTTTCTGACAGGCTCCATCAGCCGCAAAATGCACCTTCACGCGCGCCGGCTTATCATTGATGAGCCGGGCGGAGGCAAGCTCGACGTCAGCGCCGATCTGCCCGAGCACTTTGCCGCCAGCATGGCCCAGCTGGGCTTCGATCCCACGTTGAGCGACGCCGTGCCCGACGAAGGTCCGCCCGAGCGCACGCGTGAGGAAAAGAAGCAGGCGGCCAAGGCGCATGCCAAGCAATATCGCAAGGCGCGCCGGGGAGAGCGCAAGGCGCGCGGACCCGAAGCACCCGGGAGCGAGGGCAAAGCCGGCCCCGTGCGTGGGCGCAAACCTGCCAGTTCTCCCAGGAAGCCGGGCGCTGCCAAGGCAGCTGGCGCTCCCAAAGCACCGGGCGGTCCCAAGAAGCCGGGCGCTGCCAGGAAGCAGCGGGCGCCCGAAAGCCCCGGTGCAACGCGTGGGCGCAAGCCCGCGGGCGCTCCCCGGAAGCCGGCCCGCTGATGCACCCCAACCCCGCTTTCCGCCCCGCCAACGACGCGCTTTGCGACCAGCTCGTCGATGCGATCGGCTTCGGCATGGTCTTCGCGCAGACGGTCGAGGGCCCGCGCGTGGCGCACACCCCGCTGGTCCGCGCGCCGGGCGGCGCAGTGCGTTTCCACCTCGCCAACGCCAATGCGCTGACGCCCGGTCTCGATGGCAAGCGCGCGCTGCTGCTGGTCAATGGCCCGCATGGCTATGTCAGCCCGCGCTGGTACGAGGAGGGCGGCCAGGTTCCCACCTGGAATTACGTGGCGCTCGAGCTCGAAGGCCAGGTGAGCACATTGCCAGCCGAGGGCCTGGCCGACCTGCTCGGCGCGATCGGCGCTCTCAATGAAGGGCGACTGGCTGGCGATTCGCCATGGCGCCCCCAACAGGTCCCCCCGGACCGATGGCAGAAGCTCTTTTCCGAGATCACCGGCTTCGAGATGGCGGTCGAGCAAAGCCGCGCCACCTTCAAGCTGTCGCAGAACAAGCCTCAGGAAGAGCGGGAGCGGGTCGCCGATGCGCTCGAGGCCGAGGGATGGCCGCATATCGCCGCCTTCATGCGCAGCTTCGCCTCTTGAAAGTGCGCCTGGCGGTGTTCGATTGCGACGGTACGCTCAGCGACGGGCAGGCCGCGGTCTGCGCGGCCATGGACTCGGCCTTCGCGCTCCATCGCCTGCCCGCGCCCGATCGGAGTGCCGTGCGCAGGATCGTGGGGCTGAGCCTGCCGCAGGCGATGGCCCGGCTGGTGCCCGAGCGCGCGGGCGAGGAGCAGGCCATGCTGGTCGAGGCCTACAAGGATGCGTTCCGCCAGTCGCGGCTCGACGGAACGCTGCGCGAGCCTTTGTTCGATGACATTGCATCGGTGCTGCGCGGGCTTCGGGCGGGCGGCTGGCAGCTCGGCGTGGCGACAGGCAAGTCCGATCGCGGCCTTGCCTCCACGCTGGCGGTGCACGGTTTGTCCAACCTCTTCATCACGCTGCAAACCGCCGATCGGCACCCTTCCAAGCCGCACCCCTCCATGCTCCTGGCCGCCATGGACGAGGCGCTGGCGGAGCCGGGCGACACGGTGATGATCGGCGATACCGTCTACGACATGGAGATGGCGCTGGTCGCCGGCGCGCGGGCTATCGGCGTTGCCTGGGGCTATCACGAGCCCAGCGAGCTGCTGCAAGTGGGCGCGGAGGCGGTGGCGCAAACACCGCGCGAGCTGCTGGACATGCTCGCGTGACCCACGGCACCAGAGAGTCCGGCCGAGACCCAGCGGCGCGGCGCTTCGCGATAATCAGCGCTGTGCGGCTCGGCGGCGTCGCCGCATTCCTCGCAGGCATTGCCGTGCTCGGCGATGCGCTCGACTGGCCCGATGCGGCCGGCATTGCGCTGATTGCGATCGGCGCGCTCGGCACCTTTCTTGCCCCCACGCTCCTTGCCCGGCGCTGGAGCTCGAGAAGGCAGCCGTGAAGCGCTTCTATCGCGATGTATCGATTGGCGAGGTGATTGTCGGCGAGGCGGGCGGCTACCAGGTCCTGCTCGACGGGCGCGCGATCCGCACGCAAGGCGGCGCGCCGCAGATCGCCCCCACACGCGCGCTCGTCGAAATCATGGCGGAGGAATGGCGCAGCCAGGGCCCCGAGATCGACATCAGGAGCTTTCCGCTCCGCGACCTGGTCGACTATGCAATCGATCAAGTTGCACCCGCACGCGAGGCGAGCATCGCCAAGCTGCTCGGATATGCCGAGACGGACACGCTGTGCTACCGCGCCGATCCCGACGAGCCGCTGTTCCAGCGCCAGCAGGAACTGTGGGAGCCGATGGTCACCGCCTCCGAGGCCACGTACGGCATCCGGTTCGAGCGGATCAGCGGCATCGTCCATCGATCCCAGCCCGAGGCGACGCTCGCCGGCTTGCGGGCGCGGCTGGAGGCGCTCGACGACTTTGCGCTTGCAGGGCTGCTAACATTGGCTTCGCTCGCTGCCTCGTTAATCGCCGCGCTGGCTGTACTTGATCAACATGGCGAGCCCGATGCCATGTTCGCGGCCGCCAATCTGGAGGAGGACTGGCAGGCGCAGCAATGGGGCTGGGACGTCGAGGCCGAGAAGGTCCGCGCCGTGCGCGAGGAGGCATTCCGGCTCGCCGCGCGCTTCATCAGTCTCTCGCGGACGGACTGACCCTGCCTTATTCAGCCGGCCACTGCTCAGCCGGACGTTAGCCCACCCAGTCGGCAACCTCGATCGCCACCGCATTGGCGGCCTGGTTGAGCGCGGGACCCACGACGGCCGCTTCAGGCGCGATATTCTCGACCGAGCTTTCGAAGCGGCGGGTGCGCAGCTCGCCCCCGGGCAAAGAGAGCACGGCGTCGTAGCGCACAAGGACGCGCATCGACGGCGCGTCGTAGCCCATCTCGACCAGCTGGCCCGAAAGCTGGGTGGCCGCGGCATATTCCAGCTCGCCCGTGCCCACTACCAATCGGTTGCCCCGGGCGCGGATGGTCTCGGCGAGCAGGTTGCGGAACAGCATGGCGGGCTTCTCCACCCAGAAGGCGTCTTGCAGATAGGCGAGCGAACTGTCGCTCACCTGCACCGGCACGCGTGTTACGTTGAGGCGCTGCGGAGCGGACGGCACCAGCACCGCCAGCGCGGCCGAGGCCTCGCTCGTTGCCCCGGTACCCGCGGCAGCCATACTCGTGGGCGTAAGCGTATAGAGCTGCTCCGGGGGCTCGCCTCCCAAACTGATGCAGCCGGAGAGCGTCATCGTCGCCAGTGCCAGAACCCATCCTGATTTCGCCGGCATGCGGCCTTCCCCCTGCGTCACGCGATCACCACCACTCTTTCCGGTCATTCCGGATCATAGGTCGGCAAGGGCCGACCGCCCACGAGCGAGCGAGCGCCCTGGTTCTGGATCTGCTCGGTAATGGCCCGCAGCGATTCGCTCGTGCGCCTCAGATCGCGCAAGGTGGCGTTGGCTGCGGGCAGCGTAGTTTCCGAAAGCTGCTGCGTCACCGGCTGCACGCCCTCCAAGGTCTGTTCGAGCTCGTTGGCCACGCCTTGCGCGGACTCCAGCGTGGTGCGCATTTCCGCGGCAAGCCCCGCGCCTTCCTCGTTGAGCAGCGAATTGGTCGCCACCAGCGTCCGTTCGAACTCGTCGAGCGCCTCCGCGCCTTCGGCCAAAGTGGTCTGCGTCTCGCGCAGCACGCCGCGCAATTCTGGCGCGGTCTCAGCCAATTCGCGGCTGATAGCGTTGGTATTGGCAAGGATGCCCTGGATTGATTCCTGGTTGTCGTCGTCCAGCACGCGGGTCAGCCGCTCGGTCAGGGTGGCGAGGCGCTCGAGCAGAAGCGGCGCGCTCGAGAGGATTTCGCCCAGCGCACCCGGCTTGGTGGGAATGACCGGCACCCCTTCAGGACCAGGCTCGGCGATAGGCGGAGCGCCGCGGACCGCGCCGTCCAGGGTGACGTTGGAGACCCCGGTGAAGCTCGCCGAGATGGACGCGGTCGTGCCCTGGAGTATTGGGATGTCCTCATCGATCGAGACGCGCACGCGCACGAAGCCCGGATCGCGCGGCCATAGTTCGATGTTGGTCACCTGCCCTGCGGGAACGCCGGCGAAGGTCACCTGCGAGCCATTGGCAAGCCCTCCCACGCTCTGGGCGAAGAAGATGTCATATTCCTGGCGGTCGGTGTTGCCCAGCCGCGCGAGCCAGATGAAGAACACCGCCAGCCCTGCCAGCAATAGCAGCGTGACGGCTCCCACCCAGACGTGATTTGCGCGAGTTTCCATGCGTTGCGCCCTATGCCTGCCCGCCGGAGCGATTGTCCAACGCTTTCCCTCCGGCGGCTGTCGCGCGCTCGTGGGTCTGCTGCGCGGCGCGGGCGCGCGGGCCGTTGAAATATTCCTGGATCCACGGGTGATCGCTTTCAAGCAGCTCAGGGATCGTGCCCACCTCGATCACGCGCTTGTCGGCCAGCACCGCCACCCGGTCGCAAATGGCATAGAGCGTGTCGAGGTCGTGTGTGATGAGGAACACGGTGAGGTCGAGCGTATCCGTGAGATCGCGCGTCAGTTCGTCGAATTTCGCCGCGCCGATCGGGTCGAGCCCGGCCGTGGGCTCGTCGAGGAACAGCAGCTCGGGATCGAGCGCCAGGGCTCGCGCCAGGCCGGCACGTTTCCGCATCCCGCCCGAAAGCTCCGAGGGGTACTTGCTCGCCGCTTCCTGCGGCAGGCCGGTGAGCACCACCTTGTAGCGGGCGATCTCGTCGAGCAGTTCCTGCGAGAGTTCCGAATAGAACTGCTTGAGCGGCACCTGCACGTTCTCGCCCACTGTGAGGGTGGAGAACAGCGCACCGCCCTGGAACAGGACGCCCCAGCGGCTGCGCAGATTGATCTCGCCGGCGGGCGAACCCTCGTCGATATCCTGGCCGAACACCTCGATCTGCCCGGCGGTCGGCCGCTGAAGCCCGATGATCGAGCGCATCAGCACCGATTTGCCCGTGCCCGAGCCGCCGACCACACCCAGGATCTCGCCCTTGCGCACGTCCAGGTCGAGATTGTCGTGCACCACCTGCTCGCCAAAGGCATTGGTCAGGCCGCGAATGCGGATCGGGAACTGGCCTTCGAACCGATCCGGCACCTCTCCCTGCGCCTCAGCCAGCACCTCTTGGCGAATTTGGGTGTCGTTTGCCATTGCCTCAGGCCCATCCGAGCTCGGAGAAGAACACCGCGAAGAAGGCGTCGATCACGATGACCATGAAGATCGCCTGCACCACCGCCTTGGTGGTCCTCAGCCCCACCTCCTCGGCGCTGCCCTCCACCTGCATGCCCTGGTAGCAACCGGTGAGCGCCACGATCAGGCCGAACATCGGCGCCTTCACCATGCCGACATAGAAATCGTACAGCGGCACCACTTCCTGGATGCGCACGAGGAAGGTGAGGAAGGGGATCCCCAGCAGCACATCGCCGATCACCGCGCCGCCGATGATCGCCACCACGCTGGCGAAAAACCCGAGCAGCGGCATCATGATGATCGCGGCCAGGATGCGCGGCAGCACCAGTGCCTCCATCGGCGAGACGCCGATCGTGCGCATGGCGTCGATCTCCTCGGTCAGCTTCATCGTGCCCAATTGCGCGGCAAAGGCGCTGCCCGATCGGCCCGCAACCATGATCGCGGTCATCAGCACGCCCAGTTCGCGCAGGGTGATCCGGCCCACCAGGTTGACGGTCAGCGTCTCGGCGCCGAACTGCGCCAGCTGCACCGCGCCCTGCTGGGCAATCACCACGCCGATGAGGAAGCTCATCAGGCCGATGATCGGCAGGGAGGCCACGCCCACCAACTCCATCTGGTGCACCAGCGCACGGTAGCGGAAGCGACGATTAACGATGGCGCTGCCGAATGCGGCGATGATCGCTCCGAAGAAGGCGATCACCGCGACCGTTCCGCGGGCAAGCTCCATCATGAAGCGGCCGGTATCCTCGGCCACCCGGCTGAATAGCGGCCCGCGCTGCGGCTTGATATCCGCGCTGCTCTCGCAGCCGCGCACCGCCTCGATCAGCACCTGGGCCTGTTCGTTGGCGCCGGTTACCTGCGCCTCATGCGCGTTGGCAAAGCGCAGGACCACCCAGGCTCCCACCGTGTCCATCTCGTGCGAACCGCTGAGGTCGACATTCTGCACGGGGCCGTCCAGCCCCCGCAGCTCGCGGTCGAGCGCACCGATAGAGGAGACGCGCAAAGGCCCGTTCAGCCGGACCGTGCGGCTGCCGCCCGTGTCCTGCACATCGTAACCGGCCCATTCGCGCATCGGGGCACGCTATGCGGACAAATGGACCACCCGGCAAGTCACGATGATACATCCGTATCCGCCATACGCGTTACCCGCCGGGTCGGCCGGGCGCAGGGAGGTTGCCCTCGCGCCAAGCGGCTGGCAAAGCGCGCAGCCTCATGTCACGCGAAACCTCCGGCACTCTGGCCAAGACCTTCGACCCCGCCGCCATCGAGGCGAAGTGGTACGCCCATTGGGAGCAGAACGGCTGCTTCCGTCCCGAGCGGCCCAACGCCGAGCCCTTCACCATCGTCAACCCACCGCCCAACGTGACGGGCAGCCTGCATATCGGCCACGCGCTCGACAACACGCTGCAGGATGTGGTGATCCGCTACGAGCGGCTGCGCGGCAAGGACGCTTTGTGGGTGGTGGGCACCGACCATGCGGGCATCGCCACGCAGATGGTGGTCGAGCGCCAGATGGCCGAGCAGGGCCAGAAGCGCACCGACATGAGCCGCGAGGATTTCGTCGCCCGCGTGTGGGATTGGAAGGAAGAGAGCGGCGGCACCATCACCCGCCAGCTGCGCCGCCTCGGCTGCTCGATGGACTGGTCGCGCGAGCAGTTCACCATGGACGAGCATTTCTCGAAGGCGGTGATCCACACCTTCGTGAAGCTTTACAATGACGGGCTGATCTACCGCGACAAGCGGCTGGTGAACTGGGACCCCAAGCTCAGGACCGCGATCAGCGACCTCGAAGTGGAGACCCGCGAGGTGCAAGGGCACTTCTGGCGCTTCCGCTATCCGCTGGCCGATGGCGTAGAGCTCGACACTGGGCAGGACTACATCGAAGTCGCCACTACGCGTCCCGAGACCATGCTCGCCGACATGGCCGTGGCGGTACACCCCTCGGACGAGCGCTATGCCAGCGTCGTCGGCAAGCATGTCATGCTGCCGATCACCGGTCGGCGCATCCCCATCGTGGCTGACGAGCATGCCGATCCCGAACTGGGCTCAGGCGCGGTGAAGATTACGCCGGGGCACGACTTCAACGATTTCGAGGTCGGCAAGCGCGCCGGGATCGCGGCGGGCGAGATGCTCAACATGCTCGATGCCGACGCCGCCGTCTGCCAGGTGGCGGACGGGCTGATCCCGCAAGACATGCTCGGCCTCGATCGCTTCGAAGCGCGCGCGCTTGTCGTGGCGATGCTCAAGGCGAGCGGCCACCTCGTCCCGCATTTGGCGAAGGACAAGGACGGCGAGCCGGTCGAGCACGATGCCGAACCGCGCAGCATCGCCACGCCCTACGGTGACCGTGGCGGCGTGGTGATCGAGCCCTGGCTGACCGACCAATGGTATGTCGATGCGGAGAAGCTGGCGCAGGCGCCGATCGAGGCAGTGCGCGACGGCCGCGTCGAAATCGTGCCCAAGAGCTGGGAGAAGACCTTTTTCAACTGGATGGAGAACATCCAGCCCTGGTGCGTCTCGCGCCAGCTGTGGTGGGGGCACCGGATCCCCGCATGGTATGGGGCGGATGGTGCAGTGTTCGTCGCCGAATCCGAAGCCGAGGTCACCGGGCTGGCCAAGAAGCACTACGGGGTCGATGATCCTGCTGGCCTACCCGAACTCGCGCGCGACCCCGACGTCCTCGACACCTGGTTCTCGTCGGCCCTCTGGCCCTTCGCCACGCTTGGCTGGCCGGAGGACAGCGAACTGCTCTCCAAGCACTACCCCAATTCGCTGCTGATCTCCGGCTTCGACATCCTGTTCTTTTGGGATGCGCGGATGATGATGCAGGGCATGCACCTGACCGGCGACGCGCCGTGGAAGCGGCTTTACCTGCATGGCCTCGTGCGCGCGCCCGACGGGCAGAAGATGTCCAAGTCCAAGGGCAACGTGATCGATCCGCTCGGCCTCATCGACCGCTACGGCGCCGATGCACTGCGCTTCTTCATGGCCGCGATGGAAAGCCAGGGCCGCGACATCAAGATGGATGATGCGCGGCTCGAAGGGTACCGCAATTTCGCGACCAAGCTGTGGAACGCGGCGCGTTTCTGCCAGGCCAATTGCATCGGCGCGAGCACCACACTCGCCGCCCCGCCCGCCACCGGCGCGGCGAACCGCTGGATCATCGGCGAGGTCGTCGAGACGCAGGCGCTGCTCGACAGGGCAATGGCCGAACTGCGCTTCGACGCCGCCGCCAACGTGATCTACCACTTCACCTGGGATCGGTTCTGCGACTGGTACCTTGAGCTCATCAAGGGCCAAGTGGACGCGGAAACCCGCGCCGTCGCGGGCTGGGCGCTCGACCAGATCCTCGTCATGCTGCATCCTTTCATGCCCTTCGTCACCGAAGAGCTGTGGCACGCGATGGGAACGCGCTCTTACGATCTGATCGTGGCGAAATGGCCGGCGCCCCAGGCGCAGGTCGATCCACAAGCCGCGGCCGAGGTGGATTGGCTCATCGCGCTCACGTCCGCCACCCGCTCCGCGCGCAACGAATTGGGCATCGCGCCGGGCACGAAGCTGGCGGCCTTCTGCACCGAGCCCTCACCGCTCGCGCGCAGCATCGGCGACCGCAGCAGCACGGTGATCGAGCGGCTGGCCCGGCTCTCCCCCGTCCGGTTCGCCGAGGCGCCGCAAGGTGCCGCGATGCAGGTGGTGGCGGGCGCGGACGTGTTCGTCGTGCCGCTCGAAGGCGTGATCGACATCGCGGCCGAAAAAGCGCGCCTCGCCAAGGCGCGCGATGCGGCTTCCAAGGAGCGTGACGCTCTTGCCAAGCGGCTCGATAATCCCAGCTTCGTCGAGCGGGCCAAGCCCGAGGCGGTGGAGAAGGCGCGCACCGATCATGCGCACCATGCCGCAGAGGTGGAGCGGTTGGAAGCTGCGCTGGCACGGCTGGGGTGAGACTTCTTACGTGCCGCGCACGTGGGTTCTCGCGAGCCGGCGAGGGGGCTTTGCGGCGCAGAAATGCCAGCTGCGGCCTGTTATCTTTCGCAGAATAGCCATATCAGCTCAATGACTTACAGCTTTGAAAGCGAAGGCCCCGCTGTACCGCCTTCGCCGCCCCTTTATGCCGCGCCGCCATGCCGCTGACCCTCGCCACGCAGGCGCCGGGCGAGCCTGAGATCTTTGCCTCGGTGCAGGGCGAAGGGCCGAGCGCCGGCATGCCGGTCGCCTTCTGCCGTCTGTCGCGCTGCAATCTTGCCTGCCAATGGTGCGACACCGCCTACACTTGGCATTTCGAGGGCGACAATCGCCCGCACCGCTCGGGCGAGACCTTCGTGCGCCGGGCCAACCAGATCACGCTCGACGAGGCGGAAGTTGCCCGCCGGATCGTCGACCTGGGCCAGCGGCGCCTCGTCATCACCGGCGGGGAACCATTGCTCCAGGCCGGCGCGCTGGCCACCATGATCGAGCACCTGCCGGAGATCGCGGTGGAGGTGGAAACCAACGGCACGGTCGAGCCGCCTGCGCGGTTCGACGGGCTTGTGGACGCCTACAATGTCAGCCCCAAGCTCGCACATAGCGGCAATCCGGCCGAGCTCGCGCTGATCCCGCACATGCTGGATCGCTGGGCCGCCGATCCGAGAGCGCAGTTCAAGTTCGTGGTCGCCGCGCCGGAGGACCTGATCGAAATTGAGGCCCTCGCGAGCAAGCACGCCATCACGCCCGAACGGATCTGGCTGATGCCCGAAGGCACTGACAGCGCCACACTGCGCGAGCGGATGGAGTGGCTGGTGCCGCTATGCCTCGAGCACGGCTACCGCCTGAGCGATCGGCTGCACATCCACCTGTTCGGCGATACGCGCGGCACCTAAGCGCCGCCGCAGATCGCCGCCTCACTCCGCCGCAGCGGATTTACGCGAATTAGCCGCCCTGCATCCGCCAGCGCCGCACGATGCGCTCGATCGCCGCCTCCTCACCGCCGCTCTCCTGCCACAGGCGCGTGAAGCTGGGATCTTCCGAAGCGGGCCGCTTGCCCTCATCGAGATTGTCGAACCCGGCGCGGATGGGCACTGAGACGCCCTCCCCGCAGATGATGCACTCGCGGTTGCGCAGCGCGGGGATCGCGTCGAGGAAGCCTCTTGCTCCCTCCGGCATCGCCGCACGCACGAAGGCTTGGTCGCGCTCATTGTTGAGCCGCATGGCAATGATCGTGCCGCATTGCGAGAGCACGCCTTCGGCAAGGTCCGACGGACGCTGGGTGATAAGGCCCAGTGCGATGCCGTATTTGCGCCCTTCCTTGGCGATGCGACCAAGAATGCGCGCCACGCTTGAGCCTGCCGCATGCCGGTCGCTCGGCACGTAGCGATGCGCCTCTTCGCAAACGAGCAGGATCGGCCGCGTCGTCTCCTCCCGGCCCCACACGGCAAGGTCGAACACCATGCGCGCGAGCACCGCGACCACCGTGGCGGTGATGTCGGACGGCACGCCCGAGACATCGATGATGGAGATCGGCTTGCCCGCGCTCGGCAGGCGGAAGATGCGGGCGATGAACTCGGCCATCGTATCCCCCACCAGCATGCCGGAAAACATAAACTGGTAGCGCGGATCGGCCTTGAGCTCCTCAATCTTGGTCTTGATGCGCATATAGGGCGCGCTGGTGCTCGCCTTGTCGAGCTTGCCCATCTCGTCGCCCAGCACCCGGGTGAGGTCCGACAGCAGGTAGGGAATGGGCGAATCGACGGTGACCTTGCCCAGGCTCTCCGCGAGGCGGCTTTTCTGCCGGGCATGGAGCAGGCATTTGGAGAGGATATCGCGGTCTTCCTGCAGATCATTGCCCGAGGACGTGAGCAGCACCTCGCAATGCTCCTCGAAGTTCAGCAGCCAGTAGGGCATCTGGAGATTGGAGACATCGAAGCTCTCGCCCTTGTCGCCGAAAGCGGGCGCATATTCGCCATGCGGGTCGATCATCACCACGCGGCCATGCGGCGCGCTTTCGCAGATGCGGTGAAGGATCATCGCCGCCGCGGTCGACT
>Ga0210040_10004025_pt1 | contig 19446 bp, 19 predicted proteins | sample CryGeyCG12114_NA_FD_185462 | JGI IMG/M metagenome (GOLD analysis project Ga0210040, IMG submission 185462) | Groundwater microbial communities from aquifer - Crystal Geyser CG19_WC_8/21/14_NA (SPAdes) (version 2) | ecosystem: Environmental > Aquatic > Deep subsurface > Groundwater | place: USA...
TAGCTTAAATAGCTAAAAAGTTAACTTTTTAGCTATTTAAGCTACTAAATCTTTACTTTAAGCTACTACTTATAGCTACTACTTATTACTTTTAAAGTATTAGTATAAAGTACTAAGTTAGCTATAATTACTTACTAATAGTAGTACTTAGCTATATTACTACTATATTAATTACGTTTACTTATATTTACTATTTAAGTATTACTATAAAAAGAAAGTTATACTATTTAAAGTATAAGTATTATAGCTTATAGTACTACTCTATTTTTATCTTAGACTATAAAGTAGTAAGTAAGTAGTTAACTTATTTCTTCTTAAAGTTTTATATTTAATAATTTAAGTAATAAGTTAAAGCTAAAAGAGTATTAATAGTATAACTATTTATAGCTATTAGTAAGAAATCTATATTAGTTTAAAGTTAAAAAGATATATTAGTAAAGAAGATAAGAGATAAGTAAAGGCTTCTTATATAGCTATAGTAATAACTCTAATCTACTCTTATATAAATACTTATAGTATAGTCTATTATTACTTATCTTTTTATTAGTTATCTTTAAAGACTTATTAAGGCGTAGCACTTATAGAAGACTTAGAACGCTTCTATACTATATTAACTTATTAGTTATCTTTAAAGACTTATTAGCTTTTAAAGGCGTAGTAATTAAAGATTTAAAATATTTCTATAGTTTAACTTTTAAATTAATAAGCTATTATAGCTTAAAGTTATACTAAACCTCTTATACTAAAGTATACTTAAAGTTTAGTAATAAGCTTATATAGAACTAATCTAGAGCACACGCGTTATTTACTCAGTGAGTTCGTCGAATACTTCAGGTCACTCGTTTGATGCCGATGACGAGTCGTCAACGCTTTCCCTGGAGGAGCACGAGCTCTCTCAGGCAGTAGGAGGACCTCTTGAGGTGATTAGCGACCAAGAAGGCAATTGGGCAAGCCCAGACGATATGGGTGAGGGAGTAATTCCATTCGACGGTCTCATTCCTCGGGTCGTGTACAGGGAGCGTCGTGCTTCGTTTATTTCTGTAGAGTCGTCAGACGATCATGACACTCTGGAATACCCAGAAGCTTCTACTAACTACTAACTGCGATCCAGGACACGTTCCCTTCCAGCAAAACTTTCCTACAACGGCTGAGGACAGTCATTCAAGCTCAGACGACGAGAACGCCGAGCATCGGTCATCCGTTGACGACGCAGACACGTACCTACCCACGAACATTCCTTGGACTCAAGATAGCGACGAGCCCGAGGCATTGGTCTTCTTCGGGGTTGACGAGGCTGGTCTATCGCGTTTCACCTATGCTATGGACGTTGCACCCATCGACCAGACCCTCTTTGCGGACTTCGACGGTGACTTTGTAAATGCAGTGATATCGCGTGCGAGGTATACGCCGGGCTTATCATGTGCTGCATCAGCTCTGGATGAAGTGCAGCCTTTAGTAGGACAACAAGTCAACGGAGGCAGGACTAACGAAATTGTAAACTCACAAAATCCGGAACGAGCATGGCAGGCTACACTCTGTGAACACACGCTCTGTTGCACCAGATGCGGATCTGAATTTACAAGCTTCGAATTTACAAGCTTCGACAGCCAGGCACTCTCCATCTTTTCTCCATGCGTACGAAACATTGCCCATGGTGCGATTATCACTGCCGCGGTAGTCGCCACTCGAGCGCTAGTCAAAGCAACGTGCGCTAATTTGCTTCGAGGACAGCAACATGCCCTGCCGACCCGTCTCACAACTTTTCAACCTCTATCTTCCAAGAAAACAACAGAAAGTTCCGCAACCGCTCAGTCTCCAGCAGAAACTGCTGGAAAGAACGCGCTGATAGTTTGTGACACGGCCATCACAAGAATAATCACAAAGAACATGTCATCCTTGTCCTACTCCATGCCAAACACTGCGCCAGACAAGGAGGAAATGGCAGTCAAGAAAGCGCTAGAAGCTTGCTGAACATGGTCATACTTTCTTTCTTGCAGCGCTAGAGCAAGCACACAACTCATCATACCGACATATATTGTCCTTGGGCTTGCTTTCTCTGATCTCGACATCCTCCACAACCTACCTCCAAACATCTACCGATCTTCACTCAACTCCAACGACGATACGATGAGCTCGCGAAACGGCGGAACCAAGCCATTCCTATGTTCATGCGGAACAAGGCTCGATATGGCCTCCAGCTTCCTGACACATATACGAGATGGCCACAGCATCGATGACAATTCCCCATACATACTCGTTCAGCGCAGGCCAGTACCGGCATGGGTTCCGGCTTGCCTTGCCCCAGCCTGGAGCCTGGGTGTGCTTGAACCTGTGATATCACGAGTGTCACCCTGGGTTGCCCAAGCACGGGATGTCAATCACTACGCGTGGGCTTGGTGCTGGGCTAAGCGCAAACTGTGGTTGGGCGGTCTCTGTGTTCTCCTTCTGTACGTGTTCTGGCGCTGGTTGATGCAGCCCATGGGCCCGGACGATGCTTGGTGAAGGCCCTAGGGAGGATAGATTCGTTGTTGGGAGTCGTGGGACCTGGGTGGGATGTTGGGTGCTTCAACTCTTCCTCGCAGTCACTGGAAGACAGTATTACACCGGGGGTCTTTCCCAGCTTGAGCGAGACAACTACCAATGATATTTAGTATCTATTGCTTGCAAGTGACACATGCAGTGTGCTGGCTACCAGCATGCAGCCACGACTACTACAGACCGGAACCCTCGCTCCTTGCTCCATCCTTCATCAACTTGCTCAAGATCGTCTTCATCGCTTCACTTCCTGGTATCGCGTCCAGTTGCTTGTAGGCGTCCTCCAAGGCATGTTGGTATTTCTCTTGTTCCTTTCGAAGATCATCGCGTTCCTTGATCGCTTGGTGCTTCTTCTCTTCCTCCTCCTTCAAATGCTGCGCGTGCAACGTATTAGCGTGTCCATCTTGCTTGAACAACTCATCAATGTATTTCTTGGTGGTGGACAAAGAGAGAGATTGCGCTTCTTGGACACCCTTATCTCTCTGACTCGTCGCTATGCCATCCCACAGCTTGGTCATGGCAGTCAACCGTTCCGCTGTCTTGATATCGCTGCCCTCGACTATGGCGATGACTCTCGCGATGATATTAGCCTCCATCATCTCTTGTTTCGAGACGATTATCTCGGTCTCTCCAACTATGCGCTTATCAAGAGCCTCCTTGTCCCGACGCGCTTGTTCGCTTAAAGTCGTGACGAGCTGATCGGAGTGCTGCTGGCGACTCGCGGCGTTCTCGTCCAATCGATGAATTCCCTGAGTCACTTGCTGCTGACCTTCAGCTAGGCTTTGCGAGTGCTGCTTTTGCTGCCGAGCCAACTGCTGCTGCCCCTTGGTCAGGGAGTCGTGTTGCGCTCTTTGCAGTGCTGACATGCTTTTGAAGTGCCCCTGCTGTTCCTTGCCCACGCGCGCAATGCCCTGCTGTGTATATGCCGTATCCCTCTCCATGTCGCGCTTTAGGTCATCAAACAGGTCGCCATTGGGTCGGAAGTCATGGTCAAAGGGGGCGTTGTTGCGGTACTCTGCCAGGGCCGCTTCGTAGCCTGGCAAAAGCGCTATCTTATGCGGGCGCTTGGCGAGCCAGTCGAAGTACGTCGGGTGTTCCCGTGCGACTTGCGCCACGGTTTTTCCGGAGACCTGCGAACCAGGTGGGAATGTCCAGGCCGTGGCCGTGGTAGAAGCCGAAGGGTCGGGGATGAACGCTGGGATAGGCGCGTGCACAGGCCTCAGGGTGGGGGGAGGAATCGATGTCTCTTCCTTCGGCCGGCTCTGGCGGGGGCGCGCGGAGTTGGCGCGGACGGTCCAATCGGCCATAGGTCTGGAAGCCATGGCGATAGCGACTGCAGACGAGGGATTGGGTATCGGTACGCAGGGTGGTGGTGCGCAAAGGACAGCGCCGTAAGGCTAGGCTTCTACTAAGCTGCTAGTGGACGCTAGGCCTAGATTTGGCTAGTGCGGCTTAGCGTCACGCACTAGACCTCACTATATCATTTTAGTCTACCTTGTCTACACTTCCCTATGGCAACACATAAAACGACACCTATGACTTCTACGAAGACTACTGCTGATACCCATCTTGACGTGAACTTCGACATCAACTTCGATATTAGCGACCTGACTGCCAGCCTGTGGGAGCGGGGCAAACCAGTCAGTCCTCCATCGCCGTCCACGTGTCCGACTCCACGGCGTTACGAGCAAACATATCAGCAGCAGTTCGGCGGCGTGTGGGTGGGCAGTCATACGCAGCCTGGTATCCAGCAGACCATACAAATTCACCAATATTTTCTGACTATCGAACACGTGCATGAGCGCGAACCTCCCCAGCATATCAAATATTCCTCGTTTGTCCCCAGCTCTATCTGCGATCCGTGCCCACCCAGCAAAGCCCTCCGTTCTAGTAGGAGCATTGTCGTCCAGCGGCTTGGCATCATCGAGTCTCCTGGTGAACAGCTGCTTCTCACACCAACGAATGACGAACAGTTTGATATTGTGTATCTAGCGTTACGAGCAGCGAGGCGCACACTTCATAATGAGCAATGAAACGGAAGAACGCTTGTTTACGCGACAGGCTATCGAGGAGTACGGGCAGCTCGTCATTAAGCACGTCATTCTGGCTCTCCAAGACAAGCATCATCGTGATCTGCGATCCCTCGAGGAAGACAACGAACGTCTTAAGCATCAACTTTCCCGGGCCAGTGCGACAGAGATTGGAGGCAACGAGCAATCGGTTCTACCACCAGGAACGTCTGCGTTGGAGAAGCCCAGCGAGGAAGTCCGTTCCCTCAGAGACAGGATTGAGTCGCTTCAAGAAAGACTTGCAACTGCGAAGACGAACGCAGATGATGAGCGAGACAGCAAAGAGCAACAAATTTCCGGATTACAAGCTGACCACGTCGCTCAAGTAGCGCACCTCAAGGAGAAAATCACGGCTCTTCATGAGAACGCCACTTGCACCCTACATGGGCACGACACAGAAGTGATGAAGATGCGTGCGAGATACGAGAAAAAGACGGAGGATATGCGCGCGACACACAAGAATGAGATGGAGGAACTGCGGGTGACACACAAGAATGAAATGGAGGAACTGCGGGTGACACACAAGAATGAAATGGAGGAATTGCGGGTGACACACAAGGACGAAGTTGAGAAACTGCGAGCGACGTACAAGAACGAGACGAGTGCTCTTGGAGAGTATACTGAACAAATTGATCACCGTGTTCGTCAAGCCAAGACGGAGAGGCTTACCGACGATCGGGGTTCTGTTCATGTTTGGCTACGTATCCGACCGCCAGCCGCCGGAGTGAAGCCGCTCACAGGATTGCTGGTGCAGAGAGACAGTGTGCGACTCCTAGATTCGGTCGATCCTTGGTCATTGCACCACGTCTTTGGCGACGACGGCGACAACGGGCACATTGACCACGCAGCTGCTACCAATCCCAATGTCGCTGAGGAATGGTTACGGTTTGTGAAGGACCCCACTCACGAAGGCTTGCCGATGCTCCTGCTTGCATATGGTCAGACAGGCAGCGGAAAGACCGAGACGCTGTTGGGCAGGCCAGACAAAAAAGATAACCAGACAAACAAGTTCAAAAAGCAGCCTGCTTCTAGGACATTGAAGGTCAACTTCAACGATCTAGCTGGTAATGAGCATCGACTCGGACTGGTTCCTCGCACCATCCGTACCTTGAGGGAGAACGGCTGCACTGTAGAAGCGCTAGTGTTGCAGATCTACAACAAGAAAACAACGAATCTGACCGGGCATCCTGACGGTACAAGACGGGGCGATGTGGTGAACTTTAGCTCGACTATGGAGGCCGGAGACCTGTCAACCAAGCGCCTACGCTACGAGGACTTTCAACCCGTTTCATCATTTCCCATCGCTTCGGATGATGCTCTCGATGAGTGGTTGAGGATCATTTCTAGCTGTCGCCAGCAAAAGGACACAACCGTTTTGGCCAAAGGCACGTCGACGGGCAGCAACCAGACTTCTTCGCGTAGCCATCTCCTCATCATTGTGAATGCAATGTCCCACGCCTCTGGGTTCTGTCAGGAGATGTGGTTCGTCGACTTAGCTGGCAATGAAGACTACAAAGCGATTGATCAGGAACTCAGTCAGGAAACCAAGGATATCAATGCAGCGCTTGGCGAATTGGTAGCGTTGGTCAAGGACGTGGCCAAAATAGCAAAGGAGGCACCGAGTGAAAAGGTGAAGGTCGAAAAGTGGCTTGAAAAGGCACTGCTCGTTCGAAGAAATAAGCACGTAAGTATATTACCACATCGAATTTGCACTGTCGGCAAGCTTCCGTGCTGACATGGACACAAAAGCACCTTATTCACTCGATGGCACCCATACTAGATGTCCGCTGGAGGATGAAGCCACGTATCGTAGTCTTGGGTCTCGCAGCGGACGAGGAACGATGTCGCGCTAGGACGATCAAGACACTGGATGTGTTGAACACGCTAGCCCGGGCCTAGCGACGAGGTTGCTTCCATGCAAATTAGACCTGACCTTCCGCTCTAGCAGTCATGACACCATCGCCACATCGACTCACGCATCCGAACCGTGCGAGGCAGATCAATCAGCGAGCTGATGCGTGTCCTTCGGCACACACACAACCATGATACCAGATGGCCTGGAACTTGCAAGGTTTGGATACACGCGAGCTTGGATAAGGTTTCAGCGAATATGGCAATCACCCATTCAGATTCGAGTGTCTCGAGTACGATGGTGGCTCTACCACAGCAAAGTGAGAGGTGAAGCTGCTGCCAGGCCAAGGGATACTTGTAGCAGGCTTCGTGGATGTCGACAATACCATGTTTTCAGCAATCAGCTGCCATTGATTTGGGTACATTCTACGGATGCTACGACCTGAAAATCAAAAGTATTCTTACAATTTGTCTGCGTGCTCGCTTCCCGTTCACTGGTCCCGACTCATGCTTTGGCTCTTGTATCTGCCACCGATTGCGTCGCTTACGCGGCGAGCTTTGGCTCCACAACCTTGGACAAGTCGAATGTTAACTTGCCGTCTCGGACCTCCACACCTACAGCGATGTTTTTCCGGGTCACGCGTCCCGGGCACAAGGGCGTGCCGTCGGGTAGAGATAACAACATTGTCACTCCGGCGCCTGGTCCGTTATCGATCCAAGACTGCATAGTAGCGTCAGATGCTTCTTCGACGGCTTTCCTTAACGTGTGTGTCTCCATCACCTTCTCGGCCTGGTCATCCACTTCCGACTGGAGCTTGATCTTGCATCCGTGCGATGAAAACGCCAGTAAGTAGTTGGAATGCTGGTCCGCGGTGACATCGGCGTCCGAACCGTGTGGGTCATATTTTGGCTCTGTCAGGGTCGTGTCCCGAAATAGTGCGTACACTTTTCGCAGGCGCAGTAGGAGCTCATATATTTGGGCGAAGATCTTGCGGCCCGTATCATCCAGCTGGTTGTATCCCATCTGTGCCAGTCGGTAGTAGGCATTGACCCATATGCGCAGCGTCCAATCTGTGTCGCAGAGGAGAAGCTTGAAGGCCTTGGAACTATGCACGGCGGAGATGAGAAGACTTCGCGCTTTGGTTATCGACTTGGTTGCGTTGTTGAGGTCTTCCTTCAACGAAATGTTCAGCTTGTTGACTTCCTCGAGGCGCCGGGTCCGACCGAAGAGTCTGAAGGCTCGGGCGCCGGTAGCTTTTCGTAGCATCTCAAGCTTGGTCGCTTGCTTCTGCATCTCTCGGCCCCTCTCTTCGTACATGTCCTTCATCTTTTGCATCTCGTCATCATGCGCCCTGCGGGAGGTGGTTGCGTCCTCGAGCTCCGCCATACGCACATCGGCGACTTCCTTTGCCGTGGCCAAATCCTGCTCCAGACGAGCAACCTGGCTCTGCAAGCTCTGTTCCAAGCTCTCGAGGTCTGAGACTCTCTTTTCCGACTCTCTCAACTTTCCCTTTTGCACTTGAAGGTCCGCTTTCGTAGTGGTATGTTTTGCTTCGGCGACGAGAAGATCGTTTTGAATAGCAATGCGCTTCCCGTGTTCGACGTCGTATTTGGTGTTCGACTGGAGGAGTTCAGTTCGAAGTGTGTGGTTCGTAGCGACCTCTTGATGGTAGAGGCTTTCGTATGTCATGATGGGCGCGGGGGTTGGAAGACTCATGTTGTGAGAGATCGGTGTATGCCACGATGAGCATGAACAAATTGCAGAGAGATTTCCAGCTTTTGTGTGCGCCCGGCAAGGCAACGAGTTATTACGTCTGGGTGAAACACTCTGAGACAGGCAAGCGTGGCACAGGACAAAGACGCACAGCACAGCAAACCTGAAATTAGCGAGGCATGATGACAACAGACAGCAATCATGAACACGTTGTGGATGAACAGTATCTGAGGCTGAAAGGCGGACAGCCGGATTTCGCGCAGTGGCCAACAATATCGACAGTGCTATGAGACCCCTCCATCAACCATCTGGGCGCAAGTTTGCGCCTGCCCGAAGTCTTCTCCATCTTGCATCCAAATCTTCGCCGCTCGGGCCATCATGGTCGTCCTCCACGCTGCTCTTGCCGTGTTGTTGCTGCTTACCCGTTGTCAGCAGAAGCATTTCTGACAGGGTTTCCTTTGCTCACTTCTCTCGGCTCGTTGGTGGGAGCCTGTGCAAGTGGATGATCAAGCCGCTCGGCAAGAACCGTGTCCATGGCGGTGTTGAACGCGCCATTCTCTGAACCCTGGGCGCCGCTGGTCATCCGCCGAGTATCTGCCTCCCTGTTCTGGTTCATGGCGTCATTGGCGCCGTCAGAGACCGCGTGAGCCTGGTCCATGGCTCTCAGATGGCTCATGACATCGTCCTGGTGCAAGCCTTCATTGCCCTCCGCGATCATAGCCATGTGCTTCTCCATCTTGAGTATAGCCTCTTGATTCTCGACGTTATTGATGCATTTCTTCAGAGTTGTGGTTACTGCATTGAGCTTGCACGTGTTGTGTTTGAGTACAAGCCGGAGGTCTTCGGCGCGGGCTTGGTTCCATATGGTCTCAGCAGCGGACCTGTCTTGCGTGGTCCGGTAACATTGTTTGGCTTGGTTCTCGAGGTTACCTAGTTCCAGCTTGGTGAGGTCACGCTCTTGGTTCAACTCGTCGATTTCTTTGCGCAACTCGGCGATTCCTTTGCGCAACTTGTCAATCGCGGCCTCCCTCTTTGCCCTTTGCCGCTCTTGAGTGTTGAGGCCGAACAAATTGCCTACGAGTTCCATGGTATGGCAGGTAATCGGAGTGTGTTACGGTCGGAATAGTGATAGGTTGTGTAAGGACGAGAGTGTGTTAAGGAAAGTGCGCTCTAGATAACCTCGACAACAAAGTGACGGGAGGATGGAATTTTCTGGAGCTGCCGCGACCTTCCAGGACTACGTGGTCAGTTCTACACATGGCCTTTATATCTAACTAGGTATGAAGTCGATTGCTTCCCGCACAATCACCAAACACTCACGTGTTTCCCCCACTCCACGCAATCAAGGGCTTGCGCAGTGGAAAGTTCATGATCTGGCAACCACTTTCTTTGAGCAAACACGTTTGCTGCATGCTTTCCGATACATGCTAATTTATCACAACTACGCATCGTAGTTTCGTGTCACCTGGGCAACTTTTCGGCAACCCCACAAGATACGCAAAACCTCTGCCGCCAAAGCTCCTCGATCCTTTCGGTCGCGATTCACCAGAAGCTCACCTCCCGGGTCTGACGCGCACTGCCTTGTTCCCAGAACTAGACTCAGAACCAGATCCTTCACTTTGCCATGTGTCACTTGGGCTGGCTTACTCTCACCTGGAGTCCCAATCGGCCACAACCTGCCACACCCCGCCGGCCAGCCCGTCATGTTACGTACAGGGAGGCTGCAGCGGCGGCATGGGCTGCGAACGACAGAAAATATCGAGAAGTCGAGTCAAGAAGGCGTTGCCGAAACTGGGCGGTCTGCATTGCCGGCTCCTTCGCTATAGGGGTCGGGGCGACAGTGTACAAAGATCCTTCATGGCCAGGCTGGATGAAGGAGGAGATACTCGGTCGGCTATCGCATACTGTGGAGAGAAATCTGATGATTCTGCTGCGGGCTAGGGGCTACGCTTAGGCATCGCACAATGAAGCGACATGGAGGAGTGGCTTGGTGTTGGACAAGGAAGGGGTACCTCCACTCACGACGAGATGTCTTCGATCTCCTATCTCTTGGCGAAGTCAGCATCAATCGCAATCGATGGTACAGACAAGGCAAGATGATTAGGAGCATAGAGCTTGGGAAGCATGTTTTGGACCGTTGAGCGATAGCAATGTCTCTACAGCGTGCAAGTTCCCCATGTTACTTTTATGTGAAAACATTTGAAGAACCCACTACACCCCACGACCACAAGCTCACGATACGTGTGTGGAACCATGCCTGGGTGGATGAGTATATCATATCGCACGCCCTACTCGAGCGCATCTTAGTAGTGACTTTTTCGGGACAAAGCACCCCTTCCCTGACCCGGAGCCCAAGTGAATCAGCCGAACCTCTGGATTACCCCAGCTCTTGGGATATGATGCAATAAAAGTACAATTTCCATCCGAGACCCGTGGTAGGAAGCCGCAAACGCCGACGCTGATGTATAAAAATCGACCATCAGTCCAAAGTAAAAGTCCTGGGCAGTGACTATGGCCCAGTGTGACATAAGAGTGCAGTGATGTGCCCTACCGTGCCACCCCAGCAGGCACTCTCCGGTCAAACTCTGGCTTCTTCTCGTCCTTGTCCGTGTTCTTTTGGCGAGCAAGCATCAAGGATAGCGTCTTCTTCTCTCTTCCGTCGTTCTCCAAGACGTGCACCAAATCGCGGATCTGAATCTTCGCTCCGATGTCGGTGTTCTCGATGTCGGCGCCAAATGTCCTCTTCCTGCCTTGGAGGCCTCTGTCGACTTGTGGTACTGCCGGAGCGGGCGTGGCTGCACCGCTTCCACCGGCTGGTGGATTCTTTCGTGGCGTCGAAGCGCCTGAAGCCGCACCTCCAGTCATCCACGAATACTTGCTCTTTTTGCCGCCGAGCGCCATGCTGGCTGTCTCGTTGGCTTTGCGGTGAAGCACGTCATCAGTTTGATTCTGCTTTTTAAGCGCGTCCTTGTCCTTCTTCGTCATCTTCTCTGGGGGTGGAAGAGCGACAACTGGAGCGTCTACGGGAGTGGCAGCCGCGCCCTTATCGCGCTTCTGTCGCCTTCGCAGTCGCTCCTTCTCGTACCTCTCATCTTCGGCTACCCTTCTTTTGAGCGCATTTGCAACGTAGTTGACGCTTTGAAACGTTCGCTGAGGGGTCGGCGGTGCCTCGGTGGGCGGCGTGGGAAGGCGAGCCGCACTTGGTGGTTCTATTGCAGTTAGCGTCTCATCAGAACAACCGCATCCAGTCGACGCACGTTTGCTCGCTGTCGTCATGGGGCTGACAGCGCTGTCCGGAGCCTCCCACGGTGTTTTCAAAATGTTGACTGGTGCAACCATTTTTGCTTCTGCACTTTTGTCCACTATCGCAAGATGGACAAGCTGCGGTGGAATTACCCCACTGGACGTGTGCTGACGGCCCTGGCTGAGAGCATAGGCATCCTCCACCAGCGTCCGTACGCGCTCCTCTGCAGCCAAAGTAAGGAGCGACAAGATCTCGACCAGCGAAGCATTCTGATTCAGCAGGCTAGCAGCCTCAAGGCCCACCACCTGCTCGCCATTTGCGCCCGCCTGCGTTGTACGAGTGCTATCGCGAGGTGCCTTCTCTGGAATCTTGTCAAACAGACCATCGACATTGACTTGGATGCCAGTGTCGTAGGCGCGTTTCGCTATGCGATGCCGTAGAACGTTTGCGGCGAGGAACGGGTCGGTGAGGGGTTGCTGGGCGGACTCGTTCAGGATGCGGGCGGCCTGTTCGTGCTTCCTCAAAAACTCTGCATCGTGCTGCTCCTGGGTTAAACCCTGTGACAGTGGACCTGCGCCCTGGAAGGCGCCATGGCCGGCCTGTTGGCTCCAGTTGTTGAAGCTTGCGTTTGGAGTCAAAGTCGAGCCCGAAGCCTGCGAGTTGAAGGATGCGCCATAGCCGCGGTTTCCATAGCTGTGCAGCAGCATGTCTTCTTCGGCACGCAGGTCGACGAATCCTCCACTCAAGACATCGCTAAGGTTGTTGACGTCGGAATCCCGTCCATTTGGCTTCTCAAGCTCTGCGTCATCCTGCGCCTTGCTCGCCGGCAGCTTTGGAGGCGGCATGGAGCTCGGGGGCGCGGGCTGCTGGACCACGCCATTGGGGTGCTGGTACGGCTGCGGCTGGTGGAAGGGCGGTGGTTGCTGGGTCGCGAGCGACACGGGCACAGAGAGATGGCCACCAGAGTACTGCGGAGACGTAGCATAAGGCGACTGCGGCTGGGGCTGTCCATAAGCTGAGTGGGCAAAGGGCGAGTGGTACGGCGCAGGCGATGGAGGGTTCGGAGAGAGACGCTGACGCTTTGCCGGAGGGATGCCGCCGCCCATGTTTGGCGACATTGCCGTGGGCGACTGCTGGTACGAGGGCGGGGAGAATGCGCGCTGCTGCTGGTAGTGATTCAGGTTCTGCGTCTGGACAGGCGGCGGGGCGCCATGCTGCGGCGGCGGATATTGCTGGTGATTGTAGTGGGCCATGATGGTTGGCAGCTTCCCCCGGTGGGGAGTGCGCGGGCGTGGCTGCTTTATCGGCGCGTCATCCGGCGAGGGCTCCTTCAAGGGTGGTCAGTGTAGTGGTCGTGATGTCGGGGGTAAGGAAGTTGCGCGTGGTTGGACTATTTGTGGTGTTGTCTCGGTCGAGGAGAAAGGCAGCCAAGTAGAATGAACGCCGCACGGACTCTGGTCTTGGCAAAGTCGCGCGCCTTTGTCCATCACTGTTACTCGACCTTTCACCCGCGTCTCTCACCTCCGTCACCAATCTGGGTACAACTTTTGGACCTTCAAGAGCTCTGGGCGAAGTGACCCTGACTGCACTCACCCGACTAATGCAGCAAGCTAAAGACTAGCGATATCTCTCCAGGACGCGTCGTCCACATTCCCTGCGTCGCGCGCAACTCTTCACCCCAACCGAATATGGCGACAAAGAGGAAGCTGGCCACCATGGCTGTCGAGGACGAGGACCCCATAGACCCGTCCGACGAGCTCATGTTCCTGTGTTTGGGGGGAGGCAACGAGGTTGGCCGTTCATGTCACATCGTCCAGTACAAGGGCAAGACAGTCATGGTACGTTCCTGGCCTTGAAGAGCTAGGTAGTCCTGCTAACTCGGAGCAGCTTGATGCGGGACTGCACGCCGCGCACGAGGGCTTGTCTGCCATGCCCTTCTACGACGAATTCGACCTCAGCACCGTCGACGTGCTGCTAATATCACAGTATGTATATGCGTCTTCTGCCTCGCAATCTGGATGGAAGGAAATGGCGCATCACTGCAGTCGGAGAGAGCATGCGCAAAGCGCGCTGCCCAAGTCGGCACCTTGTATATCAGAATCAATGGAATATTATTTGCATTCTATCCACCCGACTCCGGTGATGTGCCTTCCTCTGCATCCAACTGTACATCAGCCACCCGAGTAGCTTCATGTGCTGACCGTGAGCAGTTTCCACGTCGACCATGCCGCCTCGCTGCCCTATGTTCTCGCAAAGACCAATTTCAAAGGCCGAGTATTCATGACACATCCCACCAAAGCCATCTACAAATGGCTCATCCAGGACTCTGTTCGTGTGGGCAACATGTCGAGCTCATCTGAAATGTCCAAGATTCAGATGTACAACGAAGCCGACCATCTCAATACCTTCCCCATGATTGAAGCCATCGACTTCTACACCACACATACTGTATCCGGTGTTCGCATTACGCCGTACCCCGCTGGTCACGTACTAGGTGCAGCCATGTTCCTCATGGAGATTGCTGGCCTCAAGATCCTGTTTACTGGCGACTACTCGAGGGAGGACGACCGGCACCTCGTGTCTGCCAGTGTGCCACAAGGCGTCAAGATCGACGTTCTCATTACCGAGTCTACCTTTGGTATCTCCACTCACACTCCTCGTATCGAGCGCGAAGCGCAGTTCATGAAGTCTGTAACCGACGTTCTGAATCGTGGTGGCCGCGCTCTGCTCCCGGTCTTTGCCCTCGGTCGGGCCCAGGAACTTCTTCTTATCCTCGACGAATACTGGAGCAAGCACGAGCAGTATCAGAAGGTGCCCATCTACTACAATTCCAGTCTCGCAAAGCGGTGCATGCAAGTCTACCAGACGTACCTCAGCGCCATGAACGACAATATCAAACGCCTCTACGCAGAGCGTATGAGCGAAGCCAACGTTGAGGACCGACGTGGGCCTTGGGATTTTCGCTTCGTCCGATCTCTGAAGAATAACGACAGACTCCAGGATCTCGGCCCTTGCGTCATGCTCGCTTCTCCTGGTATGATGCAGTCTGGCGTTTCGCGCGAATTGCTCGAACGATGGGCTCCAGATGCACGGAATGGCGTCATCATCACGGGATACTCTGTCGAAGGCACCATGGCGAAGCAGATCATGCATGAGCCAGATCAGATTCCCGCCATCATGCGTTCATCACATGCGAGACGGCCGAATCAAAGAGACGACGAGAAGACCATGATTCCAAGACGATGCACAATACAAGAGTACAGTTTCGCCGCACACGTTGACGGAAAAGAGAATATGGCATTTGTGCAGGAGGTTGCCGCGCCGGTCGTGGTAAGTCCTTTCCATCTTGCCTTACCTCATCACGTGACTGGGCGCTCAGGTGAGACACGAGCTAACTGTAGTCTAGATTCTCGTTCACGGCGAGAAGGGTAACATGACTCGTCTCAAATCCAAACTCCTCTCCTTCAACTCCCAAAAGGCCGTCCCAACAAAGATATACTCCCCAGCAAACTGCGAAGAACTCCGCATCCCATTCAAAACGGACAAGGTCGCCAAGGTCGTCGGCAAGCTCGCTTCCATTGCGCCGCCTTTACCTCGATCACTAAACCCAGACGGCGGAGAGTCTGAAGCGGTAGACGAGGAAGACAAGATTGAGATGATCAGTGGCGTGCTAATCCAAAACGACTTCAAAATCTCGCTCATGGCGCCCGAGGACCTCAAGGAGTACGCTGGTCTCACAACAACCACGATCCTATGTCGTCAGCACATCACGCTTTCGGCTGCAGGAATCGATCTCATCCGATGGGCGCTCGAGGGCACCTTTGGCGCCATCAAGCAGTCCAACATGACCGACTCGAACATCGACGGCAAGGAGACCAAGACAAACGGCAACGCCACAAACGGCGAAACTGCCGACGAAGACGTGTCCCGCACGCAAACCAAGTTCACAGTCATGGACTGCGTGACCGTGCTCGTCAAGCCCAGCGGCCGCGTCGAAGTCGAATGGGAAGGCAACATGCTCAACGACGGCATCGCAGACGCCGTCCTAGCCGTCCTCTTCACCGTCGAGTCCTCGCCCGCAGCCGTAAAGCGTACGTCACACACATACATTTCCCCCATCTCCCTTTGCCCACACTAACCGCGCTTACAGAGTCGTCAAAACAGCACGCCCACTCGCACTCCCACGATCTCCCCACCCGCTTCAAACACCCGCATCCCCACCGCACCCCCGACCCCGCCACCCGCCTCGCCCGCCTCTGCCTCTTCCTCGAAGCACAGTTCGGCGAAGCCGCCGTCGCACCTATCACCCTGCCGCGCAGCACCTCGTCCCCCGCAGACGCGTACTCGGTCGCCGCGTCGCCGGACGAGCTCAGCGCACAGGACAAGGCGGAGCTCAAGAGGCTGCATGGCTTGGGCATTCCCGTCCCGGGCCTTGAGATTCGCTTCGATAAGTACGTGGCTAAAGTGTGGCTGGAGGATCTGGACGTCGAGTGTGCGAGTAATGCGTTGAGGGCGAGGGTCAAGGCTGTGGTGGAGAGGGGGGTCGAGACTGTGTCGGGGCTGTGGTCGTAGAGGGGGTGTAAGTGAAGGGTATTTTTTCCTTTATTTGGTTCTCTTTTCGTGGACTGGGTTTGACGTGGTGGGATGCTGTCTTGCAATTCACTGCGGTGGGTGAGTTTCTTTTTTGTGGAGCCGAGTAGGAGACGGCTAGTTTGTTACAATGTGACTACTCGAGACATTTTTCTTGCTTCGTTTCATCTCGCTATCTGAATTCGTGAAATCGTGACATGGAATAAGAACGTTTTGAAAATTTCTACAAAGGCAGTCTAATTCTACATGATGTTGACACTCGCTAAATCCAAATGCGTGAACAAAACATTCGGGATGCTCGTGTCCTCGCTCGCTCGATGAAATTATTGATAGTATTAGGGTATTGGCGCTGGGCACGCAAAGTAACAAACAACAAATCGACGTGAAACACGAATTCTTGCGATGCTGATGACGGACATTTTCTCCTCGGAGGGTGTGGTACAGATGCCATATGTCCATAGATTTCCTAGTGCGCCGACTCCGTCGCTTTGCCGTACGTGTAAAGTTATCGGTAATAAAAGCGGCCGATGATATCTTGTTATGTGCGGTTCGAATTGCTATGCTCAGGCCTCCCACGATGGCCTCCCTCGTTGCATGCTACCATAGTTCCGATCCTCGTCTTCTTCGAGCAGACTTTCCATGATACTTCCGACATCCGTGTTCGTCACGGTAATGGCGTCATCTTGGTCCATCTTCATCCGCACGCGATACACCTGCACTGTAACGAAGACCACGAGCGCAGTGCCGATCAAGAACGCCGAGATTGTTAAAAAGGCATTCACCGGTATTGGATTACCGCCAAATTCGCCCTTTGTTAAAGCGTCGATGCCCGTTTGCGAGAGGTTGACAAGGCCAGAGAAGCACACAATGGCACCGTAGACCCGGCCAAATGTCGCGAAACCGAAGACTTTGGTGGCGTAGTCGGACATGGCGGAATAATAGAGCGGACGGAGAAAGACAAACAGCAGGACGTTGATATAGCCGGCCCACAAAGCGGGGATGGAGCCGATGATGCCGATAGCGGTAATGATGAAGACCAGGATAAGGAGGACGCCGGGTGTGCTGACGTTGTCGAGTAACGCACCGAGAAAGGGAGTGCTAAGTACGCCTCCGAGCGGTAGTGCCCAGTCGAAAAAGTCGTTGATCTTGGTCGCTCCTTCCACAGAGCCAAGCATGTAGGTGTACTGCTCTCGAATGGTCGCAATGAAGTAGTTCATCCGTACCATTTGGATGACTGTAAGCAGGGTCAAAAAGATGAACCATGGGGTGAGCATCTGCTCTTTCGCCGACTTGTTGTGCAGAGCCCCCCAAACACCGGAAGCTTCTTGCTGATGCTCTAACTTCTCTTGTTGCTTCTTCCGCGATCTCGCGTCTCCGACAAGATCGTCGAGCTGACTCAGTCGCTGGCGACGACGAGCACTACGTGCCTTTCTGCGTCTCCAGACCTCGTCATCGGGTAGCTCGTCATCCGAGGAATGCACATCGCGCATATTGTCTTCGGCTCGGTGGATCTTCATCTCGAGCTGTGGGGCTGTCTTGTACGCTTCGCTGGGTAAAAAGGTCAGTTGTGCGATAGCGATCAATAGCGGTACGACGAGGTAAACGAGGAAGAAGGTCTGCGGCTTGAAGCCTCTGTTGCTTGCTTCATAAGTGAGGCGGTAGAAGAGATAGACTGCAGCAGACGCGTCAAAAGCGCCTGTGACGAGTGCGACGATGCTACCGCCGTACTTTGGAAACGCATTTGCAATCTGGAAGGACGGCAGAAAGACAAAGGTACCGCCAAGGGCAAGAAAGAAGTTGCCAACTGTATAGCCATCGAACTCGGCGATTTGAAAGGCAAGACTCATGAGCACGCTACCCGTGGCAAGGCACATGCAGCCGAGGAGTATACAAAGCTTGGGGCCATAGCGATCCAGCAATGTCCCTACTGGAAGGGCAGAGACATTCGCTGTGGTCGAGGCGAGGGAAAAGAAGAAATTGAGACGCAAATCTTGCTATGCAAAGTCAGTGTTTGTCTCGCACCCGACATGGAAAGAGACGATACCTCGAAGCAGACTTCCACACTGGCGTCTAACTCTTCCAGCGTGCAAAGATGTCGGTAGACGCCTTCTTTGATGAGAATCGGCTTGAGCGCCGCGAAACCAAACACTATCCCCGATGCAAACCAGCATGCGAGGACCGTCGCGACAACCTGGGCTGTTATCTTGGTCAGCTGTCTCGGGTTGTGATGTGGCCGGATTGGGAAAGACTAACCGAGGCGCTTGGTGGTTGAGACCTTGTACGGCGTCAAGCCGCCATACTCTTCGCCTGCCACGGGCTCCTCTGGCTTCTTGATCGCATCGTAGCTGATGACCCTTCGAACACTCTTGCCGGGAACGCCTAAGAAGCCAGTGCCGGAGATGGCGCTCTCAAGCGAAAGTCGACGCTCGGCAGCCTGCTCGCGACTAGCATGTCGGTCGATGGGCGGCAGGAAGAGGTCGACCAGTGCCTCGTCTCTATCGTGGCCCTCTTGCTGTGTTACGTGCTGAATCAACGACATGCGAACAGCGCTTGACCGGTCTCAAGGCGAGAAACGCAGCGCAAAACAAAAGGGGCCCAGCGATGGTGAAGAAATTTGGTCGAGGGCACAAGTCAGAAAAGCGGGTAGATAGGCGCGATGGACGGATTTAAATTGGCGAAGCACGAGGCCGGGGTCTGGACATCGGATCGCGGGGTCGAGTGGGCATGTGATAAGCAATTCCTTCCCAGCGCTCTGGAAATGTCACGACACCGGCTTCAATGCAGTAACAGCCATCTGCCGTAACGGCTGCGATGCATCGTCGCTTATTGGGGTGTCGTCTAGCAGTTCGCGAGGACAGGTGCTGATTCGCTATGTGGCCAAACGGTGCGCTCGTTCGGGAAAGCCGCATCGCCGATCAGAAACTTCGTGCAGGTTCCATGACTTTGGAAACATGCTCCTGCGCGTAAGACCAAGAGATAAGGCCTCGCAAGACGAAGCGGTAAATTGTAAGATAAGAGAAAAAAAAACGACGATGAAGGCATCAGTATCCTAACACTCGATAGCTGCAAGCCATTGATGTCGCATCTTCAGGTGGCAATGTGTGCTTGGAACGTATCCTGCGGGAGCATCAAAAGACCGTAATGTCGCTCGAGGGAGCACTATGCCTTCCAGTAGGCCTGTCGCTGTCGCTGCGGCTGCTGTGAAGTCGTCAACAGCACAGCTGCTTCACAGCGACCTCTTCAAGCGAAGCTTTCCATATACGCGACGCACCGACGATGAAGGCAATGTCAATCACCTGCCAGAAAGGCAGATGCCTTTTCAAGCGCTACAGCTCGATCGACCATCTACCCACAGCAGACAATAAAGACAGCACTGAACAATGGCGACAACTGACATACCACGAGCAAACGGAAGAGCAGTGAGTCGATCCTTCATAGTCCAT
>Ga0210040_10004026_pt1 | contig 19442 bp, 10 predicted proteins | sample CryGeyCG12114_NA_FD_185462 | JGI IMG/M metagenome (GOLD analysis project Ga0210040, IMG submission 185462) | Groundwater microbial communities from aquifer - Crystal Geyser CG19_WC_8/21/14_NA (SPAdes) (version 2) | ecosystem: Environmental > Aquatic > Deep subsurface > Groundwater | place: USA...
AGTATTCTTTATTGCTGTCAACACCTTTTCTTCTAACACTCCTCCTATTATACTAAGGCGGTTAAAATGCCCTTGAAAATGGAGGGTTCAGGCATGTCCCAAATTCGTCCATAGCTTGCTATACTATAAAGTTTTGTGAAAACTGAAGCACACACTGATAAACATGCTCATGTTTTAAAACTTGAGGGTCAACAAAAGCTGGAAGGTCACTGCAGTCAAAAGTCACATCAGTCTCATCATCTATTATGAGCACTTTCTCCCGTGTTTTTTTTGTAGATTTTCCAAAGTTCTGCCTTCGCTTGATTTTCGTGATCCTGTACATTTGTACATATTTGGGTAATTTTTTTGTTATTTCTCCAGTCCAAACTTCGAAATTCTAAGTTTTTGTGAAAATTTTGCTTCCACTTCGACCCATTAGCGGTCGTATTACGATGCGACATGAAATTAAATAGCAATAAATAGTGTTTCCGCGGCAGTATAAATTATGACTTAAGGATAGTTATACTTATACAAAGTTATACACCGTTGAGGTTGGTGACTTATAAATCCGGACGTTCTTTAAATTCTATATTTTAAATTACTGTCTGTTTCAAAATAAAAGAAACCTCTCCAATAGTAAGTTTGCTATTTTGGTTAAATGGTGATTTGTTGAATTTATGGAAGAAAAGTTGCCTCATTGTTATAGCAATAAGTTTACAGGAGTTTCAAAGATAGAAATAAATTGCGTGATTTTAAATGCAATTTACTGGAAAAAAATAAACTTTGTCCATCTCCAGCTTGTTTACACGGAAACCAGGAGAAAACAACGAATGCCAAATAACTTTCGGGCAAAATTTTTCCATAGTTTTTTGAAACAGACAGTAGTAGTAATATATCTTATTAGTTATTCAGTTATAGTTACTAGAGAAACTGATGAATGTAAATTCATTATGTTGCATTCCTTCGATTTCTACAACAAAGTTGGTCACTCCGTTTTTTCAGCTATAATGCCTTTCATATTCTTTTTTTACCTTGCTAAAACCAAAGCCTTTTTATATAAATGTACTTACCACTTCTGCATAACGAAACATTGTTTTTTATGAACTTTGGTTCTTTGGTTATAGTTACCAACTGACTATTGTGTTAGTAGTTCTATCTTAAGTATAGTTATAGGTACTTATAGTATTAAAACTCATTTGAATCTGATGGTTAATAGACTTGACTAATTTTGATACTGTTCCATTGAACTATTATGACGTCATTTGTGAGTCTTATTTATTGCATTTTCGGTGCATGGGATTTGCTATTTTTCTTCGTTTCCAATACATTTGCGAAAGCTGCAAACTCCAATCGCAGGAAAATCTCAGTGCCCATACTTATATCACTACTTTGCTAGGGTGTGGCTTATAGATAATGCATAGGAAATGATTTAGGGGGATAGACGACTCATCTGTATCTGACAAAACATTGGGTCTGTCCCATCCGTAGAGAATATATGATGTGCATGTAACTTCCGAATGGTCAATCCCAAAGCTGTACACAATGTTTTCCCGGTGCCAAAGAAAACGTTAACGTGCATTAGATGGGAGAATGTATGGCATGGTTGGCTACAGCATTACGTACTAGATGCGGCAGTTTGGATCTGGAAAATGGGAATGGTAATACCACATGAGATATTAGCATTTTGGGAATAGTGTGAAAAGTTGATAGGCTTTAGGTTTAGCTCTCTACTGACACTTTCCAGTTCCGATGTTTGGTCAGTTTAGCTCCTTTGTTGTACCTTTTACTCGTAACTATTTCACAAATAAATGCACATAGATCATGGTGTAAGCATGCAAGAGGGTTTGGAGTCCTTGGGTCACTAGAGACCTGAAAAACTTGTTACCTTCCACTGTTGTAACTAACTAAACAAGAGCGTAGAGCCAAAAAGCCCATTTATCGAAGAAATAGCTGCCAAATATTTATTTCATACGTATTAGCCTTCCCATCTCAATAAATCCAGATGAACCATGAAGCACCAAGTCCTTAGCAGATTCTGGCTACTTCTTTTTTCTACTTGGGGACCAATAAATCCAAAAAAGACTTGCCTAAACATGTATTACTTTAAAATCTATGATCACGTCACAATCCACACATGCCTCTACAATCCACTATCTGTTTTGTACGTGTGCATATAGCATTTTTACCTGCAATGTACCACCACCACACATTTCCACGATTACCGCATACATAATTATACAGTCAACGGCAATGAATTTATTCTGTAGCGGTAGCTATACATACTGGAAACGCTCTGCCCGTCACGTCTGTCCGTTCGTCCGCGGCATAACTCCCGAACGGCTCTACGGATCGAAATGAAATTTTATAAACAGACAGACTGGCTGACTGACAGACATGATGACATTTGTAGTTCGTCGTTTGAAGGTGTGTAAACTAGAACAACTATTTCTCCGGAATTCAAAGAGTCAAAATTGTAAATGCTTAATAACAATGGATATTTTAAATCGAATGTGATGAATTTTACTGCACATATTTTGGTGCTTACTGAAGTTTTTTGTTCTTTACTTAGAAACTTGCTTGACGTCAGAATTTTTTTAGATCATTGAAAATTTTGCAGGTTTTAAACTGTACTCACAAGATTGAGTCTGGCTAAAGGTCAGTGGGCCCGTCTATTAATGTTATCGATGATTCTGAAGTTATATCAACATGTGAACTATAAATTCCATGTGTAAATCAGTGTTTCCAATGAATTAATGCATAACTGTTTTTTACGTTTCTTTCACTTTTTTACCGCTGTATTTATACTTGCATCTGTTTTACAAGCAGTTTATTTATGCTTCATTGTGGTAGAATATATTTTTTCCCGTTTAAAACCAAGCAGTGGGATCCCCTTGCATAGTGATTCATTAGATTCCGTTTTATCATTCGCTGGCTTTTCTTTCTTCCTGGGTAGCACTGAGACAATGGGATGTAATGTATGTATGTGTGTGCGGTAGGATCATGATTTCCAAATGGAAAACAAACTTGGCCATTACTGAAATGACTTGTACCTCTACGGGCACAAGAAGCCATGTGTACAGGTTTGGAGCCCAAAAACCACTAACTAGTAAAAGTCAACTTTGGCTCCCAACGTCCCACTATGCATCACAGACTCGAGCCAACATGGTTGCTTACTTACAGACAAAAGGGTTTTGATTAGCCATGGATATGAAAAGCGTCTCTTATAATGATGAAGATGTCATCAAGTTTAATTCATTTTCCATGTTTCTTGGAATGGCATAAAAAGAAAAATGAGGTAGTTTCGTCCTTTTTGGTAACTTACTTGTTATCACTACTCTACACAGTAGTAGTGTGGTACACTATGTACAAACTGTGTATATATTACTGCACACACACTCACTCACTAACTAGCTAAAAGTCCCATACTCTGCTCTCCATTAGTCTCTTTTTGTCCTATGTAGTCAAGTCGCCACTTTTCACCACTCTCACGTTACGTATGTATACACAGTCAGAGCATATGGAGGATGCAAAAGGGGGAACGCACTATATTTATAAAAGAGACATGAATTTCGCATTATAGAATATCATACAAGTTTTCCACAAGGCTGACTGAGAGTCACCACTTAGTTTCTTCCGCGAAACATTAAAAGCAATCATCTAATGCGAACGAGGAGCTAATAGTTTGGAGAAAATTCTTCCCTATCCTCTAAATAAAAAGAGCACAGGGAAAAGTTGCCAGTCAGCACATGATTATTATTAGTAATAGTTAGTACCAACCAACTAACTAACTACCGTTTGGCTAACGGAGGGAAAAAAGTTGACATGACTATATCCTGTATGCGTTACATTTTCACATTCCACCGACTGTAATATGCATGGAAAGTCTGCTGTTGACTGCTTCCTATTAACCAGGAGTATCTTTTCAAGTGGCTCACTGTAATGTGAAATTAATTCACGACTTATTTACATTTCGTAAATCGTCTCATTTACTACAATAGTGCACATTAGTGGCAGTTTGAGTGGCAAACTAATGTCCTCAGTTAATTAGTTAGTGTTGAATGCCGATGAAATAAAGGAAAAATATCTTTTTTTTAAACAAGATCACTGCTATCTAATGATAGTAATCAAATGGCTATGAGTATACTTCGTCATTTTTGTAACTTAAGGATTGAAAGCAAGTTGAAATTATATTATTGTCAATGTGCATTATAGAGCATTATGACTCTATAGATCATTGTATGGGATTTTGCATGATCCTTCGACTGCTGTAATCTTTGACTGCTGATTTTTCTTTCACGTATGATAAGGTAGATTCATAGAGACTTTTTTTCTTTAAAATTATTATTGGCTATTTCACTGAAGATGCAAACCGAACAGTTGGATTCAATATGTTAACTGTATGTTGACTGTAACATTCCAAGCAAGTATGTTTCATCACGAGCTGTGGATCCATTCTAATGCTGTGAACTTTTTCTTTAGTTTCACTTCCTACTTTATGTAGCTTTTTAGCAATTATGGAGTGAATATATCGTGATAAGGTAAAATCAGTTTAAAACTATATAAAGCATAATTTGTCCATAGGAGAATTGATTTGACAAAATTGAACTGTGAAATGTATTATATAAAATAGTACATTCTGAACAGAGGATGTAAGCTATGATTTAAATAGTTGTTTCAATTGACTTCTCCTTCATTTTCCAAAGGGGGAGAAAAACAAAAGTCTGTGTACTTTTAAATGGACCCAAATTTGTATCTGGACTCTTTTGTTCCCACTTGTTTGTTTAAGAGCTTTCACAGATGACTTATAAAGCTCTGAGTCAGTAGTTATGCACATGTTATGGTTTCCATAGTGTAAAGAGTTAGTCTGCCCTCTGTGGTTGTTATAAAGCCATTCTCATTTCTTCCCAATGTATACAGTAGACTTAACTCAGTCAGTACATATGCAAGCCAACTTAACTAACTAACGAACTACCTAACTAACTAGACGACATGAATTCATGGATGTATGCTTTCCCAGTTCCCCATACATATAGGGCCCATTTGTATACTCACAATAAAAGAAAAGAGCCTAGAGGAGCAAAAGGCTTACGCAGAAAATCTAATTAGAGCTAAAGTTCGTTAAAACTTTGTAAATTATTTTGTAAGAAAGTTTTCATTATGAAAAGGACTTGATGAGTTTTCCTCATCATGGAAATGTGTATGGGTTTTCACAATAAGACGAACAAGAGGGCTGTAGCATATCCTTTTACTCCCCTTTAAATTGCATAGCGTGGTTACAGCTATTTAGTAGGTAAGTTAACTACATGTTATCACCGCCATTACTTGCCTTTTGACTCTCTAATTTTCTATCACAGTTATATCTTGTCTAAAGCCGCTTGTACAGAAAAGGGATCCTAAGTTGTATAATTGAGAAAAAATGGGGCAATTATGCTTACCTTTGTTGACCAGTATTTGCATGGAGAGAGTATGAGGATTGCAATCCAATTTTTCATAGTTATTGTAAACGGCTGTGATAATAATCCGGTAGATTCAACTTTCTAACTTGTTCACAACAAAACCATGCGGTCGACTGTTTAGTATATGTAAAGATTGGATTCCGAAAGGAACATCAGATCGTTTTATAATAAAAAAAGTGATTAGTCGACGAATATCGCGCTATCAAACTATTTGAATTGCTATTTAAATCCACGTTATTCGAATAACTCCCTCAACTCCGTAATTAATCTTGAGCCTACGGTAGTTAATTTCCCAACAAGTATGTATGTATGAATGACGTGCATTAGTTCGTTAGTTAGTACATAATGAATGCTGTATTAGTTCAAAGAAGCGGAGAGTTGATGAAAAATTCATCTTTTAATTACTAAACTTCTTGCATCTCAATCTAATTTGTTCTGTGGCTCTCATGCAAAAGAGCGATGGGCTGTACACGAGCCCCGTCCTTATGCGTCGACTATAATCATTGGCTTTCAATTAATCTTTCCATACCGTTGAGTTTCCTTGGAACTCACGTACTCTCTTATTATTCCGTCCTTTCTCCCTTCAATTTCATGGGACATGAGGATATAAGCTACAGTTTTTGCTTTGCAACTTCCTATTAATAAGCTCAGGTTCATCTTAGGGGATTTTCATTGTGATACGTAAATAAAGTTGGGCTATAAATAAAGCTTACATTACTTATTAACATGTTTTGGCAATTTTTGCATTCCTGAGGATTTAAATGCTGTGATGGAATTCTCATTCATACGTTATAATGTTAATGCTAGTGCTAGTATAAATTGTCTGTCCTCGAGTTTAGTTAGTTAGTTAGTTAGTCAGTGAGTAGAGTGAGTGAGTGTAAATCGTGAGTGAAAGTGGAGAACGTAACTAAAGAGTATATTTATTTAAACTGTGGTATTTGCACATCAAACGAGATGAACCCAGAGAAGAGTGCTGGTATTTGTGATGTGATGGGCTCATCATGAAACACAAGAAGCTATTGTTAAACTACTTGTGGCGAACTGGGAGCCTAGATAAGTAAAATGAGGGGGTGTACCAATAAAATGAGCATAGGAAATACGGTAGTCCTTTACTTGAATCCCACACATGAGCAAATTTAGTTCACCATCAGTATTTACTGGAATCTCCGTTTTCTCGTTCATCATGGGAACAAAGCCGGCTTTTTATTATAGCTCCAAAGGGTTAATCTATATTATTTTAGCCCACCCCACCATTTTTCTCCCCCCATTGGTGCCGAAAACTTGCTATAGAGGGAGCAGTTTAGAATCTCAAATCATTCCCTATGTTTTTGTTTCTGTGAGTTCATGCACCTGTATGAACAAACCAGGATAGAACATGTTACTCACTTCGGTCGTATTAACTAACACGGGAAATATTTGTGTTCAAGGATCATTTTTGGTTCAATCATGGGGCTGGCTTTAGATATGCCTGTATGGTGCACAATGAGTGTGCCTGTGGGTCGCTCTTTCAGTGAGTAAAGAATGGAATGGAAACTACTTGAGATGGAATGGGAAACGGGAGCCACACCAAAGCATTCCATTCTCTGTTGTGCTTTATGAGTAAATTCCTGTAATCACAGACAATTGTATTTTCACCTGGCTCACCTTTTTGTCTAACTGTGGTGGTCTTTTTGGAATGGACGAGACTGCAAATGGATCCTTTTTATGGTATCATTGGAATGGAATAAATGTAGACCGTCGCTTGTAGCCGTGTTAGGTATTTAGTTTATTTTGATACCCACATGAGTGAAAGTTGAATTTGAGATTAATTTTAGTGAGCTGCTGTTTTGTAGTGTCCTACAATGGGAGTGGAATGTGACTGCATTATTAATTAGCAACATGTTATCTAGATTTCATATGGGATTTCTGTTAATCTGTTCAAATGTAATATAACGATCTTGGAATGATTGTGCGCTTTCAAATTTTTCTGTGATTCATCGCCTTTTTTGTGAAGTACTCTATGCTTTGTCTTACATTACATATTTTGGTAGGACGACAGTCAATATATAAATCTTGAATGTATTTAGAGAGTGAAATAATTTGAAAATGTAGAATTCCATTAAATGAATCAGGAATAAAGTTGAGTGTGAAAGGACGGGAGGCAGTAAACTTTTCGTTTGACTTCATAAGCCAAGGGTATTATTTAGAAACCTTTCTCCTTAAATTAATTAAATTGCATTTCGGCGTTCCATGTCAACTGGATATCATCATTAGTTCAAACAATGTTTTGATTGCTTTTCCAAACGAGCAACAGAATGAGTAGTTTCTCCTAACGGACTATAAAGTGCAGACTTACTCTCTCCACATAGAAAGCTGGCTATTTAGGGTTGATCATATTACTCACGTACGGGGAAATAATGGTTTTGCTTATGTTGCATGCATGTACGTTCCTCCTGCCGTACAATTATATATGGATGTGAAGGGAACTCTTGCTGCCTTTGGAAGCTCAAGTGTTAAATGGGCAAGTACATGCGTCAAAACAAGTTGAGTGGAGATCTAACTGAGCTTGGTGAAAGTTTGTTCGACCGTTGCAATGTTAATTAAATCTAGGGAAACGGAAAGAGACGAGCTAATGAAACGTCAAGTGCGGGCTACTGTGATTAATTACCTTGTGATACGCTTATATATTCTCTGGAAATTGGCATGTACCTAATGTTGCTATTATGTACGCGGGTTTTAAAGTATATACGGGAGAAAGCTATATGATATGCTGGGAAGTATGGCTTCCATTTATGACTCTGCTGCAATACATTGAGAATGAGTTTTGGTTTCTGCGTAGTTGGGTGTATAAAATGTTTTTACTGGTCATTACAATTCATTACATAATTTTCTGGAACATGTAACATATTGATTGGATATCAAATATCTTGAATTTTTCTCTTACTCACTCAGTTAGTAAAAAATTACTTTGCTAAACGCAGGCTGTATGAATAAATTTTCAGAATACTTTTAGGATTTATGATAATTGAATTTAAATTGTGACAGCTAGCTTTCTCAATGTTTATCCACAGTAATAATTTCTGTCATGGAGTTCCAAGGCCAAACGATTGAATTAGTATTACCCGAGATACCGCTCAGTTGATTATAAATTGAATTGGCCTGCTGACAGATTTTAATTAATTTAGGGCAGCGATCAATAATAGCGTGGTCAATGGGAGCATGCATGTTGTTTTTAATTAGTTTGATTATAAAAGCTGCGTTGAACACAGACTGGGGGACATATTGTCATGTCAATTTCCCAGTCCGTATAGAGTAGCAAAAAAGTAGCTTCCTTGGCAGACGTACAAATTGTAACGTGGATTGGCCTTATTAACTTTAAATTAGATTTTATAAAGAGTTTAAGCATTAAACTTGACTCTTTCAGTCTAAATAAGCCATGAAATCATGTTGAAAGCACGCACATCATCTTACCTACCTATGAACCTACCTGAATTGGATATACAAGACTAGTAAATTCGTTCATGTGGTAGTTTAATATGTAACGTAACCAGTTGTGTACTTCTCTAGGGAATCGTTTTCTTTTTCCTACGAAAACAAACAAATTTTTGTCCAACTTTCGGTCACAAGAAGCAATAAAAGAGATGGAAAAGATCACTTTTCCAATAAAGCGAACCAATGAAAGAAAATACGACAACTTAATCGCATTAACTGACTGATTTTGTGCACACAGAACCTCACTTTGTTTCTCTCACAACTATTCCCTATGTTGGCTACCACTATCATAGGTACATGAGATGGAAAATTATACTGCTCGTGGTGGTGATCTCCCTTTTTTTTCTTCTGTTGACGTGAACTCGTTTCCTTTTCTCTCTTTGTTCCTTTTACTTCTCTTTTTTATCCTTCCCCCTATTCTCACTCTCTTTCTGTCTAACTCTCTGTTATGTTATTTTACCATCTAATGTCTGTGCATGTGGATGTCAATGTTGCAATTTCAACTATTTCTTTTTTCTCATCACCTCCCACATGTGCTTTCTTCAAGAGTTCATAATGGTCCGCGTTTTGACTCACAGGTTCAACTCAAGGTGTACCAGAAATCCTTTAGCAACCTATTGTATCACTTAATTAGAAAGCTAAGCTCAACTACGGGTTCTCAGTCCGTCACTCTCACACGTTCCGTTGCTCTTTATCCACATTTGCTCTATTTGACAAGATTATCTTGCATTTATAAGTCTCAATCTGAAAAAAAAAACCTTAAAAAAATCGCCAGCAGTCGTGAGATAAATTTAATTTTTACTGCACTCCAAATGTCACCATTACCACTTATTGTGCTAAAAAATCGAACACTAATTATTGTACATTATATTAATTTTACAATAGAGCTATGGTATGCTTAAGCATTCCATTAATTACTGAAAAAGGAGATAAAAGAAGATGTAATTAATTTGTAGTATGCTCTTGTTGTATATACGGTGAACAAGTGGATATATAAACTTTTAGCCAAGTGAGCAGTTGCATCGCTGACAATGATAGGTGTGCTTGCACAGAAAACTGGAGTTTCAAAAAGATATCATGAGATGGGAGGAAGAGCTGTGAGGACATGAGCCGTGCAACCTACTGTACAGGACTGGGGCAACTAACTATTATACCCAGGTTTTTGACGGAATTTATGAATGCCGCTAGGCCATGTGCAGTACGTATATCAAGTGTGTATGATGTACAACATAAGGCTCACCAAAAAGAAGACATGATTATGTTGTTGTCCCAGAGCGGATATTACCTTTATTCTGTGAGCAGAGCACATCAAGTGAAATCGGTGTCTTTTCTGTGTACACTGTATATATATTATGTATGTGTCATCGACGACACGATATGATCCTATGTATGGTGTATTTTGCAATATGTGCAACTTGGAGGGCTCGAAGGCATGAAGGAAAAAATGAAGAACTTCCCGTGTCATGTCTGTACTTATAGGCCGCTATATTCTTTAGGAAAGAGCACATTGTGATTTCCGGTATTCATCATGTATCATTTGATGATGATACTTTGAGCTTATCCTTGGCTTTTGCACTCCTCCTTTCACTTGTTTGGTTATTTTGTAAGTTCCGATATTTGCTTTTAATAAACTTATTAACTAAGACGAAGACGCTGGATTTTTGCACTTTTTTTTACGCCTAGATGGCCATGATTTTGTGTTGATCACACATATGATATTTGGGTGGCCCTAGGTAACTACGTTAGGCATAGATCTGCATTTTTATCCTACTTATTCACTTTTTTGGATTAATGAATTAAGTGGTTGTAAAATTTGTAAAGTTTGGTTGCAAAAAACCTGCAAATAATGGTAAGAAAATGCTGTGCAAAGTGGGGCTGGGGTTGAGTGAGTGAGGCAAAGTGACGCGTCCAGATGGTTTTTAAACCAACACATGGGGTAACTTGATATAAGGTGTGCATGTTAAATTTCATTTGCTCTACTGAAACGCCGCTTACTAGCATTTGTTAAGTGATCGAAAAATTTAAGGGCGTATTTTTAGCAGTTGAATTTATGAGGCTCCATTTTTTTTGGTTATTTAATTTTTAGAATTTCCTATCAGTGCTCATTTGTAATTTTCTTATGTTTTATTGTTTCTTCTCACTAAGAAGAGAATATTGGAACTTGTATTTTCTAATTTGAGCTCACTGTTGCAAAAACTACTCAAATCAATTAAAAATAAATCGTTTAATGCCATTGTTTTTTTTTGTTTACAGAGACTGGTTCTAGTAATTTGGCGATGACGAACGGTAATATGGGCCTTCCTTCTGTCACCTCCAATTCCCGACACCATCTCCACGCTTCGGAACCTATATCATCTGCCCCAAATACGGGGGGACACAATAATACGGCTGCAAATGAATGTGCGGGTTGTGGTAAACGAATAAGTGATCGATTCCTCCTCAAAGCCCTTGACATGTTCTGGCACGAGGACTGCTTGAAATGCGGATGCTGTGATTGTCGACTTGGGGAAGTTGGATCCACGTTGTACACAAAAGCAAACCTTATCCTTTGCAAACGAGATTACTTAAGGTTTGTTCATCAGTTTATGTATTGCTTGTCATGTTATTTTTGTTTTCATCCTGTCTCTCCCCTTGGAGAGTTATCAATCAAAATGATAGTCAAGTCATTTTTGGTTTTGTTTTGTGATTTGAGTTCTATGTATCCTATCTATCGTGATTTTGTATTCACTTTCGGTACCCAATGCATTGTTATGATCATATTCATACATTTTACTACCATTAGTACCATTCATATTTCTAACATTTATTTTAGGAGGAATCTAGTTAGTGAGAGTAATTTGAAGTATTGAAATTGATTTATGAGACTCTGTTTCTAAAGGTGGTTCTTGGATAACCAGTCTTTTGAGTAAGTTAAAAGCGGGGAATGAAAATGCGACTCGATTGTTGTTTGTTTGTCTGTGTGGATTTTTTTCGGTTGAGAAAAGGTTTCAAAGTCATTCTGGCAATTACTAAATGGTAAATAGTAATAGTAAATGGGCTTGATTGTAATTATTCTTCCATTAGATGCAAAAATTATGGTTTTTGTGCTCAAATACGTAAACCAACTAATTGAAAACTCACAAGTCCAATAACTCACTGTCAAAAACAGGATGTGAATATCATATTAAAGAGAGGAAAAAATGTGAAGGAAAAAAACCATGAAATGAATTCCATGTGTAGCAATTCACCAATTACTTTATGTAAATATGAATTGAGGTCTCTATGGGTTGGGAAAGTTTGTGTGTTGTGAACCTATGTTCGCTACGTTATTATTTGTTATGGACTTGTATACTTGAAATCTTTTCATCCATATCCCTCCATTTTCTCGTTTCATCGTTAATCACTCTTTCATTTTTTGCCCTTTTTATCTCATGCTGTTCACAATAACTTCTTGCCTTAATTGTAGCAGTATCGTATTACAATAGTCCAGCAAGCTTTCTAGCCAGGCGTTTAGTATAGCTGCGGAGCAACTGATTTAAAATTTTAACAAAACCTTAAAAAAATTCGCTATAATTAGTTGGACTTCATGTTTATCTTACTATTGTTAAAACTTGGAAGACTTTGAATTCCATTTGTCCCATTTTATAGGATTCTGGATCTGGACTTCAATGAAAAAATTCCCTGCCTAATCTTTGTTATTATTATCATGTTTCAGATTATTCGGTAATACAGGATACTGTGCTGCCTGTTCTAAAGTGATTCCTGCATTCGAAATGGTGATGAGAGCTCGAAACAATGTATATCATTTGGAGTGCTTTGCTTGTCAGCAATGCAATCATAGGTAAGACATATAAGGATTTTTACAAACCTAAAAATAAGGAAAAGGAAAAAAAAGAGAAAAAAATTGACAAGTTTGTCCTTTGGTTCCCTCCCACTCCATTTCATGGAGAAAACTTGAAATCACTTAACTTTTTGTGTTAGTACTTTCACAGCAATTCTGTAGTGAAAGTGATGCAGTTAAGGAGGAAGCTAATGAGGCGCGACTAACTGCTTTTGGTTTCTCTCTTCGTGAACTTTTTTGTATTCTTTTCTCACTTATTGATTGAATATGTTGACAGGTTTTGTGTGGGTGACCGGTTCTATTTGTGTGAGAATAAAATCCTATGCGAGTACGACTATGAGGAAAGAATGGTTTTTGCTAATATGGCCTACAGTCCGGGTCACCTCGCTCTCTTACGAAGGCAAGTCACTAATGTCCAGGTATAATTTAACGACAATGAATGTAGAATGTTTATTTGTATTTGCCCATTTTATTTGTACACTATAGCATGTGGATAACCTTTTGTAACAACTGGCATTAGAATCTATGCATCAGTTTCATATTTTTATACGAATTACATTTTAAACGGAGGTTAATGCATTTGATTTTTATCAGCTTAATGCAAAAAGTTTGAGTTTTGTTCACTTTTTTAAACTGTATTTACTAACTGCAAGTATAGTGATATTTTTTAGAACAACTCGCTAAGGTAGAAAATAGGCTCTATTTACATCCAACCATATACACTAAATTTATTAGTTCTTCACTATTCTAACTTGTTTTTTTTCTTCTTGTTATAATTCAGCAGTCAGGAGACGAAGGGCGCAGTCAGTACGAGCAACAACAGCAGCAGGAACAACAGTCCTCCAACTCAAACGGTCAGCAGCAGCAGTACGACCACAACAATCAACAACAATTCCATCAGTCACAGCAACAGCAGCAACAACTCCCTTCCAGCAGCGGCCAAGTTGCAGTCATTGAGTCCATCAGGAATGGGCCATCACCATCACATGGCTCAGAGAGCAGGAGCCACGTAGCCAACCTTTTGGATATGACCTCAATGCCCAATTTGATTACAAGTCCCTACTACCCTCATAGTTGTGCTCCAGGCAAACGGTCCAGTAGTCGAGCTGGGTTTGCCACCCCTCATACAGCTACTGCTTCTACTGCTAAGAAAGGGACGATGGGAACTGACGACGTTTCCAGCAGTCCTGATTCTGGCATTGTGGATAGCACCTAAAAATCACCTGATTCATGTTGTGCGTTTTCTTTTCTTGGGTTCAGCAAAGATATGTAGTACTGGCTGAAACACTTACACAATCAACTTAAGTTGCAGTAAGTTTTAGTTAGCAATGTACTTGTTTACTACCAAAGGACGGAAGTATACTTATTATAAATAGCAGTTAGAATTTTTCTAGGCCCTGATGTGAGTGAAATGAAATCAGCGTGTAGAGTAGTTAAATTTTGTTGGATTTATTGATTGACTAATTAACTATAGGAACGGTCATTTGCATTCATCGTGTATACGAACCACATAGTTTTACATAAATTTATAAATGGAAGAATCCATCGTTGTGGAATGAAAGTGCTATTTTATTATCTTGTCTCTAGTATGTGTAAAAATTTTGGACGAGAAGAAAGTTGCAGAGAATTAGTCCCAACCGATTTTGGAATGAATGAGAAGTATATTGTATGTAAGTTAGATTTACAAATTATAGGCGGGGACGTGTTTTATGAGAGTTATTTTTTGCATTGTTTCAAATTGCTTCACCGAAAATCATGATAGCAGAAGAAGCACATTAGATTTGTCGTTAGTTAGTTGGAAAATTACAAAAGCACTTTGACAGATGTATACGATACAATTTTACAGCTGCTGTTAGTGTACGCGAGTGCGTGCTATATTATTGTTTGAGTGATCTTGGCTAACCTTATTCACAGTAGGAAATGAGGAACTATTTGTTAATTTTTGCTCATCAAGGGAAATCGAATATTTAAAATATGGATCTTAAAACATTTTAAAGTCATTATATTTTTCTCCAGCGGTGAGAAACCTTTGACTGATTATTTTATCTTGTTTTAGTTGAAGACTGCTAGGTGTTCAGTTTAAGTGTAGTGCTTTATACAGTGTTGTTGACTCTTTGAGTACAAAAAAATGAATGCTAGTTCTCATCACTAACTTTTTACGTGTTATGAAGATCATGTGAACAGCGTTAAATAGTGTCATGTTTAACAAGGCCCTACCAATCTATAAGGACATTAATTTGAATGTGAAGTACGATCTGTGACCATCATTGTTGAAAATAGATGATCTATAATTCGCTATATGAAAAAAATGATGAATTTTGCATAATAAGCATTAGTAAATCATCCATTGTTGATTTTAATTTATCCCGTATGAACTGCTGAACTTAATTCCTTTTGTAAAAATATGTGGTGACGAGATTTAAATAAAATAAAACCAACTATGAAAATCGGGTTTTTTTAATTTACAACATGCATAAGTACGAAAAAGTCTTCTCTGCTTATTCTTTTTCTAGCTAGGTTTTTTTTATCATTTTGCAAATAATCTATCGAAAAAAATAGTAAGATGTATGCATCTTTTAAGTACGAAAAACATTAAAAAACATCAAAATCGTATCGCTAGATTATATTAGACATCTAGAATCGCTAGATTAGACACCTGCTCACACACTTTTTAGCCATATTATTCTACCAAACTCGCCGAATCTATTCAAGTAGTAATATCCAACAACTTGTGCCCTTTGCAGACGTATCTGTCTACCTTGTATCTAATAAATTGTAACTATCTAAAATCTGGCGCCTTTGGCTAGACCGAAAACTTATTTTTAATCTGTGAAGATTAGAGTTACAAAATTACGCGTCATTTGCGGTGGTGGTCCATTTGAATGAATAGAAGCAGTCAAACTTTCATACTTGTGTGCCCCATAGATCATCTTTTGATCAGATCCTTTAGAGCATCAAGAAATTGCACACACAATGAGCCCTGGAATGACATAATAAAAGTTGGCATTTAATCGACGTGCTACTAACAACTAACCAACTAACTTAACTATTAAAGCACAACTATAGTATAGCCAGCAGTTAGTAGCTGGCTCTTGCTCCCATCACATTGACTTGTTTGATTGGATTTGATTTGTGTACATTGGAAACCCATGGAGTAAGGGAATGAGTGGCCCTTATATAGCGGCCATAAATTGGGAACACGAAAGAAAATAGTGATTTCATGATGATCATGCAACTTTAGTTAGTTTGTTCGTTAGTTAGTTGAGAGAGTGAGATAAAGGGCAAAAGGGATACTACATAGGAGCAAGCGACCGAGTGAGTGAACAGTTAGTTAGTTAGTTAGTTAGTTAGTTAGCTAAGTGAGTGAAAGGAAGGAAGGAAGGGATAGGAAGAAGAAGAGAAAGTTTGTCTGCGGTCGGCTCGGATATATACTTTGATAGGCAATTGCTTGTAATGAAGTTGTAATGGGTTTGATGAGTTGGGAAAATGTAATGATCATTTGGGGAAACATTAAGTAGGATTTCTCATTTACAACCGAGTGCCCGGGGCCTCTAGGAAACTTCAAAACTCTTTGCTCACCATCCTATACAGACCATGCACTACACAGTCCAGTCAATGTGAATTTTTTAGTATGTCTATGTGTGTGTAGATTAAAGAGGAAACTAGAATTAGTATGTCTCAAATTTTGGTCCATCTATATATTGTTTGTTGCAACAAATTTGTTTAATTCTTTCGGATACACAGAGGTTGGAATTTTCGAATCAGGAGATTTTACTTTCGGTATGCAGCTAAAAAGATCTTGCATCTCGTCGAAATATCTTAAAAAGACAAAATCAAAAATTTTTCACTTACAGCATTAAAGATTAGCTTTATTCTTCTCATATAAAACAAATTTTGATTTTAAATATTTATGCACCTAAGTTTTTTCCAAGTGTCCCATTACTGTAATTGCAAAAGTGACTTTCGGTGATTTTTTTTGCGCAAGCAATCGAAAAAATTATTAATGTAAAACAAAGCAAAATCTACCGTAAAAGAAAAATTATTTACGAAAACAAAAGATTATTTAGTTAACCACTAACGGGTTGAGCTTATGATGCGTTTAAAAAATTAAAAAATACGGCATATTTAACTTCATAAGGCACAGGCACGAGTTCAGTTTTACTTTTTGGAAATGTTGTCGACGAGATGATAGATTTCGTCACGTCACCATATGGCTTTTCGATTTCGCCTATCGACATTTGCTCTATTTCGACATTTTTGACGCCGTTTCGCTGTTCGCCATGTTTAGAATCGTCCGCAAAAGTGGCACGATCCCAAAGGTACTAAATTTTTCTGGAGCATGGCATTTGTGTTTGTGTCAAAATAGTGTGTAGCAGAAAAAAAATTGCTAACATTCATGGATATTAATACTACATATATAATTTGGGATAAATCATGCGTGCAAAATTATGTACGTTGTCCATAGTTGCAAGTACAACTGAAGAAAACAATAGAGAAGTATAAACGTACAAAGTTTTGTCCGACTAACTAACTAACCAATGGAAAGCGTTATGTAAGATTTCATAGTTGAATGACTGTGGGCCAAATGATTCAACTACTCACAGATTACAGGAGTCAAACGTTTCTATTCTCCAGCTAGAACCGTACGTGTGCAATTTATAAGAAACTAGTGAAGAAAGTAAGTAAGTGGTTGGCATTACCAACAGTTTTTAGCCCGTACAAGTTAGTTAGTTGTGTTCTCGCTCCCTCCACATTTCCTGTACCTTAGTATGTGTGTGTGTGCGTTGTGTGCAGTTAGTTAGTTAATATTCTTAGGCCAAATGGGAGCACAGGGAGCGAGCAGCAGACAGTTAGAAACCTAACTAACTACATGGTGAAGGAAGCATACATGTATAAACTGTGGAGAAGTCCTGTGGAATGAGTAGTAGTTGGTTCAAGAATTTGGGACACACGTAAGATGCATGTCTCCGTTTGGGTTGGTCGTATATAGCCCCAAGTGGAAGTAAGTTAGAAATGATAAAATCCCTCGTCTCTAAATCTTTCCATGAAAGTTGAAACAGAGAGTTGTAATCGGAGGTAATTGCTGTAGAAATGAGCTTCTAACTTATATTTCCCGACCATTTGTCCTTCCTTTGTTTTATGCCCGCGGAGACTAACACAATTAGACGTTGAGTAATGACACTTTTATTCTGACGACTCTTTCCACTGGAAGGAGAAAACCATTCTTTGTGTACAGACAACTTTCTCTCTCTCTCTCTCTCTTTCTATAGGATGAATATATGTACTATTTACTACTGTGTGTGTGTGTGTGTGCATGGTATGTAGAAACAAAGTTTTTCTTTTTATGGGTATAAAGTTTGTTCTCCAATTTGTGAAAGGGTTTCTCTCCTCCTCCAGTTTGTCCCAAAGTCTTTTGTCTCCACTCACCTTTAACTGTGTTTGTGTGCACTCGTCCAAAAGTTAACTCTTTCTCTTTTTCCAATCACACATAATTATTATTATTATGATGATTGCTTTTTCTTTATTTCTACGATGTGTGCAATGCAATTAACACGACTTATTAAAACGTATTGTTCAGCTTGTAGCTATAATATACAAATATATGATGGGGACACAAACATCTACTCAGAGTAATTTCAATATTTAGCAATTTCATGTGACAATAACTAGCATCCATCTAATTAGCTATTCATATTGTGACGTAGTACTATAGTTTGCTGCTATTCAATCAACAGTTTTAAAACTGACAATACCATCTCAACATGACCTTCATCGTAGTTTACCCCACAATTACTTGCATACAAAACTGTGCATAATGAGTACAAACAAACTGAAAAAGATAAAGTGACTCTCATTGCCCCAATGAAAAGTATGGGGAGTCCCATTCCTAGTTATCTGTGGTACTAAACGAAAAGTGAGCAACAAAAGGGAACAGTAAGTAAGTTAATAAGTAACTAACTAACTAACTCAAAGTAAGTACCTCAAAACAAGAATAGTCTCTTCATTTCTCTCTTATCAGTTGTAATAAACTAGGGAGAGAGAGAGAAAGTGAGATTTGTAAGATACATACGTCCTGTGCTTGTGCAACCCTCGTCTTTTATTTCTTTGTCTGCTACGAACTTACATATGCATGATCTGTAGCCTACTAGCTAACTATATGATACACAGCGGAGCTTCTTATCGGTTCCAAGGAATAATAGTAAATCTGTGGGAGCAAAAAAAGTATATTTTCTGTGGTCCTGAGGAATATAGGGGTGCTCTCATTTCACCACAAACATTTGCACATGCTTACCATCATTGTTATTGCTTAGCTTATCTATCTCATTACTGCGAAGTGACTAATATGGAGCCTCACATGCTAAAAAGAGTGTGTGGTGGAACATGGAGTCATTATCGGTTTCCAGATTGGGCACAAAACCGGCATGCACATGAATGAAACTTTCTTTGTATGCTTTCAAATAGACTTTGGATGGGGCTAAATATACATGATATGTTACTAGTCAAAGAGCCCGGTATGCATAGGTTAGTGAAGGATGGTTAATAAACCTCAGCAAGAGGGTATTACGACGAAGCCGGGTTATAAGGAATTATCATTACCTTATCCGTCTAAGCCCAAATTTTCCTGTCCCCGGACAGTTACCATGGAAAAAAATAAATAAAAAGTCTGTGAGAGATGAAATAAATTGTACACGAAGCATAATTTATTTCATCCTTCG
>Ga0210040_10004027_pt1 | contig 19442 bp, 9 predicted proteins | sample CryGeyCG12114_NA_FD_185462 | JGI IMG/M metagenome (GOLD analysis project Ga0210040, IMG submission 185462) | Groundwater microbial communities from aquifer - Crystal Geyser CG19_WC_8/21/14_NA (SPAdes) (version 2) | ecosystem: Environmental > Aquatic > Deep subsurface > Groundwater | place: USA...
AAGTCCGAAATGTGTTCGCGAGCAATTTTCTTGAAAACAGACTTGAAGTCTTCCTTATACCTTCTAGTATATGCCTACAAAATATTGTAATCCGATGCGGTCGTTGAGCTTCACAATAACAAAATTAGTAAAAAAAATTAACATGGAGTTAAATGGGAGGAAAAAAGTAGTAGGGGGAACCCTGTCTTCACTCAATTTTTACATGTTATTTTCCGTATGAAAAATCAAAAAATGGACTTCGATTTTGGGCCCAATTTTTCCGGATTCTTTGTTGGACTGTTACCGACAAACGAAAGAGCTTCGGATGGGAATATTTCAGGTGCAAATACTAGAGGGTCTAAGGAAGAATTAGAAAAGTGTTTAAGAAAATTCCTTACGAACATACTTCGGACTTACATTGTTAGATTTTAAAACAAAAGTTTCAAATTATCATTCGACAAAGTTCATCACTTTTCAATCTCATCGTATGAGACCGTTTCTTTAACTGCATTTTGGAGATATCGTTGAGAAACAGCATCCAGCGTCAGTTCACCTTTGCCGTGAAAAGCTCGATCATGTCGAAAAAAAAGTAGAAACATATCGAAAATAATTCTTCCTGGACAAGTGATGTAAATTTGATCAAAAATATTCATTTGTTTGCTGATGTTTTTGACAGCCCTCAGGTTAGTCCCCAACGTTTTCATTCTCGTAAAACATCTATGCATAAAAAATTATTTGAATGATTAACCGATCATCAAATCAACTAACAGTCGTTTAATAATGATTCACTACGATTAAATAAAGTAAATCTTACGGAAATTCCAAAAGTTTCGGATTTCCAATTTGAAGCGATCTATTGATCAAATATGGCAAATCAAAGTTCTTTATATTGTATCCGGTTATTATATCAGGATCGAAGGCCAAAACCAAAGACTTCCATGATAAAAGCATTTCAGCCTCCCACTTCATCAAATTGGAGTCTGTTTCCTGAAGTTTTGTGAATGGGGCAGCGTTTGGAAAATTAACAACAACAGTGTCAGGAATAGAGCTGCATGAGCCCAAAGAAAACACGATTTTTCTAAAGTCATCTCATGTTTGAAAGAAAAAACAAGCACAATAAATTTTTTTTCGCTGAAAAATCAAAGTTTGCGAATAAAATTTTCAAGTTTACTTCTGAAACCGTAATATCCAAGCGTGTTTCCAATTTTTACAATTGTGCTTCTCCCATCAACGGAAATATTTTTTGTCGGGATAATCTCTATATCAAACGACATAATTCTCAAAAGAGGCAGTGCTTTCTGAAATATTATGTGTGAGTCTTTGAGTTGCTGCAAGTCGACAAAATGGATGTCCAGTTCAATTTGGCAATTGCTTTCTTTGTTTGGCAAAAGATCTGCGGACAATATTGAGGCCAAAATAATTTTTTTACAGACAATTAGGTTGAATAATATGTTAGATTCACCAACTTTCATTAGAAACTCGCCGACAATACTTTAGTTTTGGAAGCTGAATCCAGTATGAAGGATTGATTTTGAGGTCGGTAAGAAATCTTGTCGTGCTATTGATGTACGCTTCGAAAACATCAAAGAAACATTTCTTATCCCCAGGATATGTCATAGAACCGGTGCTAAGTAGTTTTCCCGCTCGCCAAATAAACCTTTGAAGTGAAAATGCAATTATTGTTATTCTATTTATTGTTATGAATGTTTTATTTGAGATTTTTTTGCTTTTTATTCAACCTTGTCAGTGCGCAGCTGATTTTTAAAATCATAGGATTTCTCTTTTTTATATCCTCAGTTAGAAAAACATCGTAAATATTTCCAATATCGCTGGTTTTTACAGCTTCAACATTCAAAATAGGATCATTAAATCTGAGGAAATCAAGAATCACTTTTGGCTGTGAAAATTTATGTAGATCACGTTTTATGAAGGAATTCAAGAATTCTTTGAATGATAAAATTTCTTCACTGGTTAACTCAATGGACGGTCGTGCAAAAAAGTAGGGAACATATCCGTGCACATTGCAGCAAACTGAATTTCCATTCTCCGACAGTCCGAAAAGCCTGTGTTTAGAAATTCGCTTTATCAATTCTCAAAGTGGTGATTAAAAATAATGATAAACTTAGCCTAAATTAGCATGGAAGCAAATCGCAGAGCTTAGAATAATGCGCAAGATATAGTTTATCACACACAGAACTGATTTTTAATTCCACAAGATTTCTAGCAGTAGATGTTTTTGAGATCAAATTAGTATGAGTTGTCAGATTCAATAAATTTGATATTATGTGAAATTTAGAGTTTCAGATTTAGATTAGTTCGTGGCGTATTTTTCGAAAAAAATGGCAAACAATACAAAACCGATTTATTCCTAGAAATACAAAAAATCTATCCTATCTGATTCCAAAAAGGAAGTAGTTTTAAATTTTGTTAGCGTTGTAAGATTTGAAAACTGAAATTTTACAAGCAACTAAAGACTAAAATTATCATAATATTATCCGTCCAACCTCACATTTTCCTGTTCCCAGTGTTTTTCAGAAAAAAAATTTAACACAAAGAATAAGTTTTTTATTTTTTTCTCATTTGTGTTGAGAGTCCATCTTTACTATTATTATTCCTCCAAATTTTTGAAAATTACTAAATCCTGTTTCCTGTTTGAAACATTTTTCTACTTAATTGTCCACACTGGTGGCTTTCATGGGACTTGGGATCTCGGGATTGTTTGATCATTTCAAACACGGAACCCGCTAAAAAACCTCGAGCTCGAGGATAGTGCCTATAAATCAGATTCCATAGTCATGTTTTTGATCAATTTCAAACTGAAGGTATTGTGGTTATTACTCTTGAAGATAGTTTTCATTTTCACAGTGATGAATTGAGGAACAGTTGTGCGGTTGCAAATCATATGGGCCCTAATTTTGGAGGAATTGCAGTATTTGTGGGGTTTTTAAAATTGCCACAGCCACTAGCCACCAACACTGCACCACAAACCGTCACTGACTACACCAGCGGTACCTCCAAACCGTAAAAAATCATTACGAAATCCGTCGCCAAAAGAGCATTATGTGAGATCGTGCGACCTGTGATTTAAATTTAACCGAGAGCTGTGACACGAAAAGGCTCTGCTCAACATAAAAGAGCTTCGACTCTGCCATACTGGAGGACTATTTCTAATCTGTCCAAAAGGGGTGTGGGGAAGGCTTTTCAAGCATAGGTATGAGTGAAGGAAAAAGAAGAGAAAGAGAGAGTGAGAGGAAGAAGTGAAGGAATTCGAGCCTAGTGGAGGACCTTCGGCGATTTCCGGCGGGCTTTCCTAGGTTTCTTTTTTAATGAGAAGTTGTTTGAACGAACTTTTAAAAAATTCGATCCTTAGACTGAAACGGTTCGTGGCGGTATGAAGAGACTTTTGCTTTGCTCAACCTTACGTTTGAAGAAACCTGGGAAGGTCCGCCAAAAATCGCTTTCAGCAATTTCTGAATCCAAGGCCCTCCCAGCTCCCTTCTGCACTCGCGCCTCTGTTCGAAAAGTCTTCCTTGTTCCCCTCACATCCTCATTGGACAGATCAAAAACTCTGCACCAGTATGGGCAGGGCTTATCGGTCGGAGCCTTTTTGCATCGCTGTTCTCGGTTTGAATGAAATCATAAATCTTACAAGCTCACATGTTGCTCTTTGGTGGACGGAATTCTTAAAAAAAATTAAAGATAGGAAGTGGCATTGGAGATGGCGATTTGAACATTTCCTTAAGTACCGTAATCCCTCCGCAAGTCTCTAGGCTCCGATAAAGGGACTATACCAAACTTTTGCTCCATCACATTCTAAAAACTGATGTGCGTCACAGAATTTGTAAATCATTAAACATTTGGCATAAGTTTTGAAGTTTATTCGTAGTAAGGTTGGCTAACAGCCAGTAACCTCAGCTAGCTCTAATTTGATCAAGAAATTTTTTTTCTTAATTTTTTATCCTTAAATTAATAACAATAGATATTGTCGTAAACCTTTAGTCAGATAAAGAAGTTATGACACTGTCTAAGTCAGGCTAGTATTTCAAAATAATTGACATTAGAGTACACAATGAAAAATCAAGTATTACCTGAATACCGAAGTGATATTTTTTGATCCCTGTCCGGCTTCAAAGATTGCAGGATTGAAAATAGTAGATATAGAATCACTTGCATCCGTAAAAAAAAATGAAAATGGTTGTTTTTGAAGATCTGTTGAATTCAAAGGCTCATCTGTAGCACTTATCACTGGCCTCGTCATGTAGAACTCGTTTTCTAAAATGTTTTTGACATATTCATTGCAATATTGATGGTCAGGGTCATTATCAGTGTTTGTTCTGCTTTTCAGAGACTTCTCGATACAGTTATTGTTTTCAGTTTCTTCTTGCGATGTATCGCCTTCGTCACTGTCCTGTGATATACTCAAAACATCCATTTTTTCCTTGAAATTAAAAATAAGGAAAACGTTAGTGGAGCTGAGAGCATAAATTATGATTGAATACTAAGATTTATCACATTTTTTATTCGTAAACTATTAGTTGCAAATTTGAAAGTGGCTTCTGTGTTTTACACTGCTGGTTTGCTTAGCAAACAAACTCTTACTCGTGAAATCAATCTGACTGGTTTTTTTAGCTTTGAGCAATGTAAAAATAAATTTAAAGTCATTTTAAAAATGACGGCAAAAATGCCAAATGTTTCTGATGGCAGTACATTTGCACGCAATTGTTGAAACTATTAGCTACTTTGCAAAACGAATGCGGGCACGTCTACAAAAGAGGTGTTAGATCTTTGTTAGTGATATTGTGTAAGCTATGCAATATATGTAAACTATTGCTAAACAATGGGAAATAGCTGCTGGACAATGTGAATTACTGCTTTACAATCTTGCATCAGTGCTAAATAATGTAATTTGGCGCTAAGCAAATTGAAAACAGTGCTGGACAATGTGAATTTGTGTTGTGTTAAAAAATGCTAATTCAGACTTGGAAAATGTTGAATCAGTGCCTAAAAATGTCAATCAGTGTTGAGCAATGTTAAATTCCTGGCAAAATTTTTGTTGCGACCATTTAAGTTTTTATGTATAGGTAGTATAACCTAACTAATCTTTTTTTAATTTCTCAGACTTTATTCTTTCTGATAAGCAAAAGGCACTGCATTTACCACCAATTAACAAAATGGGTTTGGATGAAAAATATTGATGGTCGCAACCTACAGACTTGACGCAAACATTTTAAGAAAATCCAAGTTTACAATCCTTATCTCGGCTTGGTCACTTACATAGGGTGATATATAAGTAGTCAAAAAGTCAATCATATATAGTGATGCGAAACGTATTTTCTAAAAGCGCGATAAAAAACTATTGGTCAACCTCAGCGTCGCTGATATCCCATGCTGCACCACAGCGATAAAATGCTCCAATACTCCTAATTTGAATTTCGGCGTCGCTCAGAGAAACATTTGCATAATAAAAGTGTGCCATGCATGCAGTGATGAGGAAGCATCTTTAAAGATTGCATTTATCCAGTCATTCGTAAGTTGAGTTGCATAACAATTTTCCCAGTCTTGATTTGCTGTAGTTTTTTCGGAAAGTTTGGCAATTAGTGAGCCAAAACTGAGCGTTAGTATATAGACTAGCAAATATGCCGGGCTTCGCCCGTCAATTTGCTAGCGTACGGTGCACGCAGGTTCAAGTTTTTTCCGTGAAAAGGTTTAGCATTCATAAACATTTAATCTTGAAAAATTTAGAAATTCCTTTGAAAGCGTGAGAAAAAGTGGTATGATAATAAAAACTTTTTGTAAGCAAACAATGTACGCAAGATAGTATTATACTTTGCAAAACTTTGCAGCGACAAACAATGAAAATTATTGTGAACCACAGTAAGTAGACAGCAAAAAAGTAACGAATAATTTAAAATTGTTACAAACATTCATATCTTTATTATCAAACGTGATAATTAATTCTTAAATAGAAAATCTGAATAACTTATTAGTGTTAAATCATTTACAATTCACGCATGGAAAGCAGTAGTTGAATTTTTCTTTGATTCATAACTATCATGGCATTTCCGGCACCCTTCTTTTATCTCACCTACTTTTTTTTAGAGAAGTAAGAAATTTTTAGCCTTACCTGTTGCTTCCCTGTTAAAATCCCATCTTAAATCCCTATAAAAAGCTTTCATCTCAAAATCCCATGCTAAATCACTTCAAGTTGCTTCCCTGTCAAAATCCCATTTTAAATCACTTTAAGTTGCTTCCCTGTCAAAATCCCATTTTAAATCACTAGAAATTGCTTCCCTGTCAAAATCCCATGTTAAATCACTATAAGTTGCTTCCCTGTCAAAATCCCATTTTAAATCCCTAAAGAAAACTTTTATGTCAAAATTTCCTGTTGAATCCCTATGGGTAGCTTTCGTGTCAATTGTCAATATCCTATATTAAATGCCTAAAGTCGCTTTGCTGTCAAAATTTCCTGTGAAATCGCTATGGGTTGCTTCCCTGTTAAAATCCCATTTTAAATCCCTATAGGAAACTTTCATGTATCCCCTGTTGAATCCCTATAGGTAGCTTCCCTGTCAAAATTCTATATTAAATCGCTAATGTTGCTTCCCTGTCTAAATTTCATGAGAAACTTCTTAAGATTTTAGGGTTTCTTCGGTATAACCTTCAATTTTTTCAGGTCTCTCATGGTTTTTCGCCGTGGTGAGTTATTCATGTCGCGATTAGTACTTGCCATTAGTACTTTTTTTACTTTTTCACATGCCGTTGACGCTGCGCGCTCATAGCCGCATGTTCCATTTTTATAGTTTTTAATGCAGAATATAGCAACCTGACGCTTAAATAATGTTCAATAGGTGAGGAGGGTGATGCTCGCTTATAAAGGGTGGCTCACAACGCATTTTCCAAAAGCGCGAAAAACCTTTTGGTTAACCCTAACGCCGCTGATGTCTTCAGCTGCACCACAGCAGTTTAAATGCTCAATGCTGTTTTGTTGAATTTCGACGTGGAGCAGAGAAATATTTGTAAAAAGAAAGCAAATCGTATGCAAAATTGCATAACAATTTTTCGAATCGAGATTCGCCTGAATGTTGTAGTTGGAGGCCAATCACTCAAAATATGTACAATGCTACAAATTATACCTCCACTACTATTTTCGATAGTGACAAAGTAAACTCCTCGTTCAGCTGAGAGGTTAGATGGAAGGTTTTTGTCATCAAATAGTTTTTCCCGCTTAGTTGCATCAAATAATCAACCTAACCAGAATAGCAAACTTATGATGAGTTATATTCATGATAAAATGAAACAAAAAGCAATGAAATTACATTTTATTTTTTGTAAAAAAAGTTTCAAAGTAAATAATATTCTGGAATCTGTAATGTTCAAGAAAAAAAAATTTCAACTACAACAGTCAGCAAATCTTAGATTCGGAAAACTGCTATGGAAGGATTTGTAGGAATGAGAATTATGTGATATGTTTATATTAATAATTTGTGATAATAAATGGTAATCAGAAATTTAAAGATGATATTTGTCCCACATTTTGATTTCCAGGTGTGTACACACTTCACGATCTATTTCCCATAGGGCTACCTACCAGTATGGTGCGGCCTTTTTGGTGTGGCCGTTATGGTGCGGCCACTATGGTGTGTACAGTTCGGTGTAGGGATTCTATGGTGCTGGTTTTTTATGGCGCGCGACAATATGGTGCAATGGTGCGAAGAATTTTTTTGCTCTTTGGAATTTTTGGTGGCCCTTATAAGGGCCGTTTTTTAAAATGAGTGTTTCTAATGCTACAAATTACTATATCTATATAAAATCAATCTTGGAAACTATTACTGTCACATGGTCAATGATAGGTTCATAGTCAATGATAAAGAGATTTCCCCTTACTGCTTTCAATGAACTCCATTTTAAAACTGATGCTTGCATAAAGATTTCTTTACAAATTAAGTGGCTGATAGAATGCATTGAGAATTTCAATATGTGTACAACAAGTGCATTTGATTCTTACCTTGTTTGCATATTAGTTCATATTATTTGTTAATAACCAAATCGCCATACTGCATAAATTTTTTTAGCAATCTTTTCACTCCACATTGTACATGTTGCCTGTCATTGACTATGTGAAAGGAATAGTTTCCAACATTGATTTTGTGTAGATAAAGTAATTTAATTTGTAGCATCAGAGACACTCAATTTACCTTATGTATAGATTGGAATATAGGCCCTTATAAATGCAACCAAAAATTCCAAAGAGCAAAAAAATTCTTCGCACCATTGCACCAAATTGTCGTGCGCCATAAAAAACCAGCACCATAGAATCCCTACGCCAAATTGTACACACCATAGTGGCCGCACCATAATGGCCGCACCATTCTGATAGGCTCCGTTCCTATAGAAGTTCTCATTGTACAAGTAGAACACGCTCCATTTGGAGTTCGACTCCCAACTGCTTCATTCGTAGAGAAAAAAAACTTGTATGATTCTATATTGCGACTTTCCCTTGGGTCTTCCTGTAGCATGCAAGAAGAAAACATTGCTGATTACTGTAGTTAAAACACAATTAACAAATTAGCTTCGCTTGCAATCTAGAAATTTCATGTCAGTATTAACGACTAGCAAGTAGTCTGGTTCATTATTATCACAAACTAACAACACAAAAGAACTAAATATGTTTCCACGGTAGCATCCTACAACAAAGTGAATCAGTGCATGTTGAGCAATGTTGAATTCGTGCCAACATTTTTGTTGCGAAAATTTAGGCTATTATTTCCTGTGTCTATGATCCATCGACTTTTCAACGTGGGAGAATGAACGGAACCCAGTACTTAAGCTTCAGATGGTCCAATTACCGTTTATAATTGTAATATTCGGCTTTTATGGGCTTTCCTGATCCATTGACTGTTTCGTACTACCACTCTATTAATTTTTGTTATATTATTGTATGCAAAGCCCCGCTCCTCTGATCTAATACATGTAGAATCTGTGTAGCCACTATGTGTTGTGTGGTGAGTAAATCTACTTCTATGGTATCACAAAATTCCGTAAAATTTTTGCATGAGTGGCACGCCATCTATTTCGGGTTTTTGGCGGATGCGAATACGAAAGATCGTAGATCTAACAATGTACATTTGATTGGACTTGAACATATGGGGATCAAAGACACACATTCAAAAAAATGTAGCTACAAGAATCGAAGGAAGCAAGTCTTCTAGTGTTATATAGTAATCTACTTCTATGATTGTATGTATCCTTTCAAATTGATGTAGAATACCTCCCATAGATTGATGCAGAATGCCTTCAATATATTGATGGAAAATCTGTTTAAAATTGTCATGCAGACTGAGTTTATTTGATTGATGCACACTGCAGGGTGAGCATCAATCTGATAATCACACACAATAACTCTAAAGAATCATTGAGCAAGTACAGTTGATTTTCTGGACTGGCTAATTTTAACATATTATCGGTGAACTATTTGGTAGCAGTTCGAAAACCCGTAAACTGAATCACAGTTAAAGCCAAAAATTCAGCGCTGAATCTATCTGAATATATCTTTTGTGCTTGCTTTGTCAGTGCTCTTTTTAAAATAACATTCACTAATACATAAAGTCGTTGAACTGAAATTTGTTGGAGCAATCTCCGTCAAATTCGTAAGACTTTTGAGTGTAGCTGAACCTAGAAATTTTCAAATCCGGCGCATGACTTGTTATGCATGAGCGTTAAGCCGGCATTTTTTGTCCGAGGAAAAATTGTAGTCAACAGGTCACAGCACTTGTAATGTGGATTACGTGCTTTTTTTTTAAAACGGTGTGCATTTATTCGACAACCGTTTTTTGTAATAAGACATACTCATTCCTGAACTTTGTTAAAAAAAGAAAAAAACTCTTTATTACTCAAAACTTTTATCCCCACCTTTGCAAGCACATTTTGTTCAGCTGAAACTGTTTTTAATTTACCTTTTAGCTGGGACTAAAAGCCCCGAAAGAACCTGAATAAACACATTGTTGTTGTTTACTGATTGTCGGATCTGATTATTCATGGGGCAATTTTTTATGTTGATTGTTTCCTGTGTCTATGATCTATCGACTTTTGAACGTGGGAGAATGAACGGAACTCAGTTTCTAAGCTGTAGCTGGTGCGTTTCCGGTTCATAATTGTAATATTCGGCTTTTGCGGGCTTTCCTGATCCTTTAACTGCTTCGTACCACCACTCTGTTAATTTTGTTATATTATTCTATGTATCCTTTCAAATTGATGTGGAATACCTTCCATAGATTGTTGCAGAATGCCCTTAACTTATGGATGGAAAATCTCTTTGAAATATTCATGCAGATTGAGTTCATTTAATTGATGCACACTGCAGGGTGAGCATCAATCTGATAATCACACACAATAACTCTAAAGAATTAAGGAGCAAGTACAGTTGATTTTCTGGACTGGCTAATTTTAACATATTATCGATAACTTCGTAGGAAGAAAGGACCTCGCACCGGTAACACAGAAATATGACATTCGAATGAAATTTTTTCAAAAATTCGTCAATGTTCATTTTTTGTGCTGAATCTGAATCTGCAATCATATTTCTCGAATTCGGTTTCGAAAATCCGCTATAGGTCACTAAATGTCAGAAAACAATAATATCACATTAGGTGAAAAATGGATGCAAACATGATTTTCTAGGTTTTAGTAGCGCAAAAAACGATTCTGAATGTCAAAAACCGAAAAATTTGATTTATTTCCGATTCGGGTATTACTTGTGTAGAAATGACATTCAGTAGAAAATAGAGGCAAACATGATTTTCTAGGTTTTAAATAGCGCAAAAAACGATTCTGAATGTCAAAAACCGAAAATTCCGATTTCAAACCGATTCGAGTTTTACTTGTGTAGAAATGACATTTAGTAAGAAATCGATGAAAACATGATTTTCCAGGTTTTAAAATACGTAGAAAACGATGTTTAATGTCAAACACCGAAAAATTCGATTTTAATCCGATTCGGGTATTACTTGCGTAGAAATGACATTCTGTTCAAAAACGGAGAAAAATCAGGTTTTAGGGTTTTTTGACATTCAGAATAGTTTCTTACGTATTATAAAACCTGGAAAATCATGTTTGCATCATTTTTCTACTGAATGTCATTTCTACACCATTAATACCCGAATCGGATTAAAATTGGAGTTTTTGGTTTTTGACATTCAGAATCGTGTTTTGCGCTATTTAAAACCTAGAAAATCATGTTTCCATCATTTTTCCACTGAATGTCATTTCTACACAAGTAATACCCGAATCGGATTAACATAGGATTTTTCGGGTTTTGACATTCAGAATCGTTTTTTGCACTACTAAAAACCTTGAAAATCATGTTTGCATTATTTTTCTACTGAATGTCATTTCATTGTTTTCTGACATTTGGTGATTTGTAGCGGATGAATGAAACCAAATTCGGGAAATCTGATTGCAGATTCGGATTTAGCACAAAAAAATGAACATTTGACGAATTTTTGAAAAAATTTCATCCGAATGTCATCTTTTTGTGTTACCGGTGCGGGGTCCTTTAATAAACTTTGAACTGATTCATAAATAAAATAAAACGTTAAGCGCTGAATCTATATGAAGCTTTTTTTTGTGCTTGCTTTGTCAAATTTCCTTTCGAAATATAAATCACAAATACATAAAGACTTGGAATTAAAGTTTTCTTTGGAGCACTCAAATTCATATCTGAAAAATTTCTGTCCATAGCTGAACCTTCAGATTAACGAATTTGGCACATGACTTCTCATGCTAGTGCGTTTAGCTGGTATTTTTTATAGGTACAGCTTCAATCAACATAAGCTTAAAGCATCTTTAATAGGAATGACGTGCCATTTCAAAAACCTTAAAGCTTTTATTCGTGAAGTGATGTTTTGAATCAGAAATACACAATCCTAAACTTTGAACCAAAAGTTTTAAGAAAAAACAGCTCACAAGTGATCAAAACTTCTATCCCCACCTTTGTGAGCACATTTTTTTCAGCTCAGAATCTAATCAGTTAATATAGTAGCTGGAAGTAAACGCCCCTGCCCTGAAGCACCCGAGTAAAAACATTTTTTTGCTTGCCGATATTTTGATTTGTTTCAACATGCAGTCATTTTCATAGTTTGATTTTTTTGTGTGTTTCTATCATCTATCGATTGTTTCGTATGGCTTTTAGCGTGGGAGACTGAAGGGAACCAAGCTCTGACTGTGACAAGCAGTTCCTCTCTTATGTTTGCAATAATCGGTATTATCGGGCGTTTGTTATTTGTGATCCATCGACTGTTTCGTACCATACCACTGTGTTAATTTTTGTAATATGATTGTTGGTATTTTTAATAATTGAGGTGAAGTACCTTCCAAAAATTGATGCAGAATGCCTTCAATAAATTGATGGAAAATCTGTTTGAAAGATTGATGCAGAGTGAGTTCAATAATTTGATGCAACCTGTAGAGTGATCTTCAATCTGATAATCATACAAAATAACCCTATAAAAACTCACGGAACAGATACAGTTGATTTTCTGGACTGGTTAATTTCAACATATTATCCAAAAATTTTTATCTTTTTGACGACCATTTAGTTTAATTAGGAAGAAAATCCAAACGACCAATGTCGTGTGCTTATTGGATGTAACCATGAATAACCTTAACGTGAAATTGTCAGATCGCTGTGCCCAACGAATATTTGTGCTGAATATTTAATTCAAAATGCAGCAGATGTGAATAGTGAAAATATTGACAGTTCAATTGATTATGTTATGAAAATTTCAAAACTGGGTTCTTTTAACTGATAATATTTAGGTTTTGCAAATAGTGGAGTGACACTGCTAATTCCTACGACTATTGACACGACCAACAAAATAACACAATTCCTATTGAGTAATTCAAGCTCAATTAAACCTTCTGAACTCAGTATTCACTTCTCTGGTTCAGTCCACTTCGCACTTATTAAATTCTTGTATGAATACTAAATAACTTTTCCAATTATGCAATTTTGGCACTTTTAAGGGTGGATAAAATCTTAGTTCATAAGTCATTCACTTTAAAAATAACTTTTTAGCTTTAAATTACCAACTGAATATCCAAAAGTGACTATTTAATTGTAGTTAGACTATTAAGGGTTTCATATTTTGAGAACCGTTAGAAAAAAATAGCTTAAAACCTTCAATGAAGTTTAAAAATAGTAATTTTATAAATACTTAATAGAAGTAGACTGTCCTGAAGACATTGTTTTGTTCCTACCAAAATAGAAGGTTATGGTCGTCAGGGCATAATTTTTAAATACTAACATGGAAGTATGTGGGATTATGGGATATCAATAATGCGTCCTTCAAATATAGTATTTGGGGTTCTGGCATAGCAACAAATTTTACTAATATGGTAGTTCGTGCTACGCTAAGGGTTCAGCAGTAACAACTTTTATCCCTAACCCTTCTCAAGAAAATATTTTTCAGCCCTAACACCACCCAATAGATTTTTTTATCAATGAATATGTCGCATTTAATTCAGTTACCTCAGTTTCAGAGGCATCATAGAAGGAATGCGCAAAAATTGAAACGCTCTACTGGGTATTTAATCGGAAGGTAAATCCGAATGAAATGTAAATAAAAACCTTATGTTTGGAAAATCTTCAACTTGGTTCACTGAATACAGCTTGTCGTTATTTTAACATATTCTGTGTTGTCTACATAGTCTATATCTAATAATGTAAGTCCGAAGTATGTTCGTAAGGAATTTTCTTGAAAACACATTCTAAGTCCACCCTCTAGTATATGCACCTGAAATATTCCCATCCGATGCCCTTTTGTTTGTCAGTAACAGTCGAACATAGAATAGAGAAAAAAATGTGCCCAAAATCAAAGTCCAATTTTTCGATTTTTCATAAGGAAAATAACACGTAAAAATTCAGTCATAAGACAGGGATTTTGTTATTGTAAAACTTAACGACCGCATCGGATTACAATATTTTGTGGGCAAATACGAGAAGGTATTAGGCAGACTTCAAGTCTGTTTTCAAGAAAATTGCTCGCGAAAACATTTCGGACATACATTGTCAGTTTACCACACTTTCTTGAATGGAGAAGCTGTGCGAGTTAAATCGCTTGTTATGTGAATTGGTTGAGCAAGACATTCATTAGTTTAGGCGTCTTGTTGAAATGCTAAATGAGCAAGATGAATTTAACAGATATTTCGAATTAAGTGTTGTAAGAATGAGCAAAAAAAATTAGCAGCTGTTTTTTTTTATTTAGAAATATGAAACTCGTAGAAAAAACATCGAGTAAATAGTTTTTGTTAAGAAAATAAAACAAACTATAAGGTAATTTTTTGCTCTAAGAATGTACTAAAATGAGACTTGTTGGGATATTTTTAATGAAAAAAATTTTTTCATGGTTTTCCGAAATTCATTCATTCCGATTAGTAAGCATGTTCCGAAAATCATATCTTCCGAATATGGAATTCCGGAAATTATGCTTCCAAAATCTAGGTTTTCGGGTTAAATGCGCATACTCACTAATACATACCTATCAATAAGCTAATTCTACAAGCAAAAAATGGTTCAATTTGAATATCTATTTTGAGACTTTTTCATTGAAATTAAAAGTATTACCTATGATGTACAGTGCCAATCGTCGGCTGAAATGACTACACTTGTTGCTTGTATGTAGCATGTTCAGAGTTCTACGTCAAGGAATCGAAAAGCTATAATATAATGTCATTATTTAAAATTCGAAATTCAAAACGAAAATAAGCATCTAAATTTGTTGTCAGAGGCTGGTAAGATAAGAATGTCTTCGAAACGTCGTCCAAAATGGTTTCATGCTTTTGTTGGATTTGGTTTGTTAGAATATTCTCACGTTTTGTTTTTGACGTTTAATGATGTTTGAGGTTTGAATATTTTTTTTAAACTTTTTTTTATGCTAGGTCCCTTAAATTTTGTTTTGTATTCCTAGTTTAGCTGTAAATATAAAAATTGTATCTAGCCTTATTTCATCCAGGTTGTTTAATTAGAATTTAATGTGATTTTTTGATGGTGTGGAGATGCACTTAACGGAGAAGTTCTATTAGGAGTAGTAGGAAACATGCTTCATTCAGAGACAACTTCATGCCGAGGCTTTTTGTAGAAATGTGGCAGCACCGCGTAAGCGGTGCTGCAAATTTCTAAAAAGTCCGAGCAGTATTGAAACAGAGCGGATGCATAATGCTATGGGTTATCTATTTGTGTGTATTCGACGTCCTTTTGAGTTTTGAGAATAAAATAACTTACATTGCATATAATGCCTTTTTCTTCTGCCTTGTCGGCCGCTGCACAAATGCTGAACCCACCCAGAATTATCACAGACATTGTTGTAGCATTATATTGCAGACTTACCTATATCAATATACTACAACGACTACAACCACAACGTATTTTTCTGGTAGAGCTTGTGCCGTTAAAGATATGTTGTGCAACGTATTTTTGCTGCAACAACGTATTTTCTTATACTTTGATCGTTCAGGGACCATCTTATATGATCTGTATCATTTTGATAGTTTGAGATGTAGTTCTTTCCCACAAATTGAGTCTTTTCAAAACTTGTATTCCGTGGCTGGCTGTCCGAGTGCGGTGATTCATTTTTACTCAAGCTTTTGGTCTGTGTATGAGTCTTAAACAAGGTCGGGACAAAAATTTGGATTGCTTGTATGTGAATTTTTTTTGCAAAAGCTAATTAAACATTTTGTTTAAAGGACTGTGGCAAAAGTGAAAAAAAGACCGTGATTAAATATGCTTGCGCCACGAAAAAAAGGGTCATTAAATGTTTTCATTCCTGATTTTTTTCCCGAAGAAGAAACAACAAGTTTTGCTTCAGATTTGAATAGGGTGAAAAACGATAGCAGTAAGCACGAGGCACGAAATCATTCCTGTATTACCAACAATATTAATCTTGTTCGATTAAAAAAAATTATTTTGATTATATATTTCTTGAATTTTAGGTCAGCTTGAATAACTTTTTCGAATTTGCGACATTCGAATGTCCAAAATTAAAAAATTCAACAGCAGATTCGAGTGCAAGGACTTCGGATGATGTGAACGAATTTTCCAAGAACTTTGACTATAATTTTCAAAAAATTTTGCTAAACGAAGTCACGGAGTCAGTGAAAAAAAACCAAAACAAAATTAAAGAATTAACAACTGAATTGCAGGAACTGAAGTTAGCTCATGAACAATCCGTTCGTGACGCAGTTTGGAAGAAAATGCGATCGATTGAAAAAAAAATGTTATGCAAAATCTGCAAATTGGTTTATATTCATGTAAATTAACTTTTTCCGCAAACATCTGTCGAATGCTTCAAATTTTTTTAGATTTTTTGTTTTGTTTCAGCCAAGCGTCAGTGATTGTGGGCATGTTTTTTGCCAGATTTGCATTCAAGAAAGGAAAGCTACAAACCCTTTTTGTCCAGTATGCAGTCAAAAAATTGGCGAGATCATAAGTCAGACTGACATGAACAGTGTGGTAGGCTCATACGAGTCAGCAATGCCGTTGAATCTTAAGATTGAGAGAAACAAAGTGACTGAGCAACGAGAAGGACTCAGGAGAAAAAGGTTTGCAAAGTTGTTAAGTATGAAAAAAAAGTACTGCAATATTTAATTTGAGACTAGACCGCGTAATCTTTTTCTGTTGGTTATAAAGCACCAAACATACAGCAGCTTTTATTAGGTGATTCACATTTAATATTCATTTAAAAGTTTTATTTATTGAATGTTTATTTAAACGTAAAACATGAAAAAGTAGGTATTATTTGTAATGGTATTTTCTTTTTTTTTGTTCGCTTTGTTTGCAAATGCTTGAGTTTATGGACTTAGTTGCAGAAATATTTTACAATGCACTCTAGTTGAGATTAGCTGACAACTTTAAAATCATGTTTCCTGAGTAGCTTATTCTTTTCTCCTCTTCCTATGAGATTCTTAATACGAATTTTCTACTATCAGATTTTTTTCATAAATTATGAACTGTTTCATCTTTATTTTTAACAAATCGATTGAGTAATTAACTACTAAAGAGAATCTCATGAACTTACAATCAAATTATCTTTGTCCTATCCACATGGTTTTTAAATCTAATAAATGAAGCGATTAGTTAAGAACTACTAGAGCGGGTGTTTTAATTATTACTAACTGTATTAATGACCAACAAAAACTGAATGTGAAAATATAGTTAAGTAACATGACAAACTTGATAATGCGATCATCCGGCATCTGCATTTTTTTAAAAAACCATTCCAATAGATCTAATTTTAACCATTCAAGTTGGAGGGTTAAATTGTTCACAATCCATTGTCACTTTTTATCTGCGCATGAGAATGAATAAATGAATAACAAACACGAGTGACTACACGACGAGAAAGAAAGTTTAAAAACTGGACGCGGAAATTGCTGAAAATAATAAGAAAGTAATATCTTCTTACACTAACTCTAACTAAATTCAACTAACGTTCAATTAAGTCAAAGGTTTGCATAGCGACCAGAGGAACTATTTTGATACAAATTTACCCTCGAGGTACTCAAAAGGTATGACAAAGTTAAAGTTATTAGCCTGGTCGAGTCCCTTTGTCACTGTACCATACTTTAAGGTGGTTGCACTTGCCCTTAAACTTTTGACGAATTGATTGACTTCTACAGACGTTAGGATTACGCGAAAGTAGGAAAAAGGATTATAAATAGGCAGCTTCAAAAAATATCAAAATAACTATTAGGCGAATAAACGCTTTTCATGTTGAAATAGCCAAAGCATAATGTAGGGCAGGGTTTTTTTTTAGATTTTTTCATCATCCATAGCTAAGAAAAGTCATTTAATTACAAATTTTTTGCATCTAACATTACATTAGTTAACCTGCCGACTATTATCATGGCGTGAATTAAGATTGTCTTAATACAAACTTTCTATGTGGACTACGCAAAAAAATTGCCGACTAAAATGAGTGAAAATGAATGTGAAATTAGTTTATGGAATGATTTTCAGTACTATTTCTGAAACAATAAAATTTACCCGAATTCAATCAACATGAAAACTTCTATTATAATTGATATTCACTAGTAATTGATAATACGTATTCAGCGCCTACGGTACTCCAACTTTTTGAATGTTCAATTTGCGTCCAACTTGAAATTCATGCGCCGGATTTGAAAATTTCTAGATTTAGCTTTATACAAATGTTTAAAAAAATTGACAGAAAGTTCTCCAAAAAAAAGTTGCCTCAAGTTTTTCGGCTATTCCCAACAAATGGTCGATTATGACAAATTAAACCACTAAATCTGAAAAATGTTGTGGCAACAATAATTCATGGTAGTATTCCCAATAAAAACTAAAACTTGCACTGACTTTTTTTCAAATACATTTTACATAGCAATTAAATGTTACAATGTATTTTAAATCGAAGTTAGTGCAATCTTACACTAAAGAGCAGAAATTCGATTTAAAATAAATTTTCATATTTAATTACCATGGAAAATGTATTTTTTTTAAAATTAGTGTAAGTTTTAGTTTTCATTGGGAATGCTACCATCATTGCTCATTTTCCCAGTTAAAAAAAATTCGAAAAAATTTTTGTTTACATTTTGTTGACATCGAAACAATTATAACGCCAAATAACATACTGAAAAAAAAATCAATATTTTTCTGAAATGAACTATATTAATATTAATAATTTGAAAGAAAAAATGACAAGGCAAGCACAAGTTGCACAAGAGATAGCTTCAGATGAAATCAGCGCTGAATTTTTCGTTTAAATTGTGAATCAGTTCACAGGTTTTCGAATTTCTACGAAATAGTTCAACGATAATATGTTAAAATAAGTCAGTTTAGAAAATCAACTTTATCTGTTCCATGAGTCTTTAGGGTTATTGTGTGCGATAATCAGATTGATTTCCACTCTGCATTGTACATTATTTAAATAAACTCAATCTGCATCAATATTTCAAACAGATTATAAATCAATATTTTAAAGGCATTCTGCATCAATCTATGGAAGGTATTCTTTTAAAAAATGCACACAATAATAAAACAAAAATTAATAAAATGGTAGTACAAAACAGCAAAGGATTGGGAACGTCCACAAAAAACGAATATTAGAAATATAAATAGGAAACAGACTAGCCACAGCTTGAATAGGGCTCAGCTCAGCAGTCAGAACTTGTACCACCTTCCTTCCCACTTTCTCAACTTTCCACTTTCGCAAACATATTGTGTTCAGCTCGGAGTTTCAACCCTCAGCTCTGTAGCTAGGGCTGAGAAAGAACCTGAACAAACACATCGTTTCTTTTCTTTGAAAGTCTTATCTGTTTCAAACTATGATAACTTTATATTATTTTTTTGAGTGTGTTTGTGATCCAGTACTAACTTCTTCGTTCAATTGCTTTTGTTGATCAAATGAGTACATTTGAAAAGTTCCTATAGTTACTTGCATAAGTTTTAT
>Ga0210040_10004028_pt1 | contig 19441 bp, 1 predicted proteins | sample CryGeyCG12114_NA_FD_185462 | JGI IMG/M metagenome (GOLD analysis project Ga0210040, IMG submission 185462) | Groundwater microbial communities from aquifer - Crystal Geyser CG19_WC_8/21/14_NA (SPAdes) (version 2) | ecosystem: Environmental > Aquatic > Deep subsurface > Groundwater | place: USA...
GCATCAGACATGATGTCGCTATACAAGTTCGCTATGCTTGGTATCGCTATACAAATTCGCCATGCTCGGTATTGCGAGACATTTTCGGCTTGCGAACGATCATGTAGCATTGCGGCGGGTGTATACTGTGCTAACCCTTGAATCAATTGTCAGCACAAGTATAGCGAGGAATGTTGGCAGAGTGAGTAGCCCAGGCTTACCGCAGCCTTTCGTTGTGGCTGATCCTGGGAGTTGTTCCAAACGGCTTGCCCGCACAGAGCTCACAATCCGTTCAGAAGGCCGCGCGAAATACAACTATGTCTGATTAGAATAAAGCCGCTCTCAATGCTCGTGGCTCGAGCAGGCGATTTGAGGGTATGTGCTCACGTCTCTTTTCTTGGCGATAGACACACAGCCATGCCATCCGCCCCATTTTACTCGTCGGGCTCTTGGCCGATGCGGCGGGTACCAAACCAACTCCAGAGCGAATTGTTCGGCGCGTAAGCAGGAACTTTGAGTCCTTGGAACTCAGGACGCATGTCCATGCGAGGCTGTCGTGTGGTGACTACCTAGGTATCTCGTGTCGATTGGCCTTCTATCCGATTAGCTTTTGCAGCCTTGCTTACTTCCATATCTTCGTTCTTTGCCTGGAGTTTACACTGTGTTCGTAGATCCGGACGCAACCGAGTATCATAATCTGCAGGTGAAGCGCAAACTCGAGGTGCTCGCGAGCTGCGGCGCAAACAACAACCAGGGGAACGGCGTCTTGCGTCTCTGCCTGGCCAAAATTAGGATATCCGAGGCCAAGACCAACATCATGTGAAACTCTTGTTGTGATACTCAACGGTCGGTTTACGACGTCGAGATTGCGATCTCGCCTAGAAGGATGGATCGCTTACATCAGCGTAAGCGGGGCTATGCTGGGAAATCACCGGAGCACTCCGCCTAGCACTTTACGACCGCGATCCTGCAACCACACTGCTGGATTTCTGTGCCTCACATCTGTACTAGCTGCTCCTTGCTGTCCAAATCTGCCCTCGCATAGTGCCCATCCTTCTCCTGCGAGGTACGACCGCCAACTACAACTCTAAGCCCCTCTTATTTATCTCATTAATCAGACCCTCTACATACGCTAAAAAGTTCTATAAACTTCTTAAAACTTTTAAGCTAATTAGCTCTACTAGTATAGAGCTAAGGTTTTAGTATATAGACTTTATAAGTCTTAAACTTTTAAGTTAATAAGAAAAAGCTTACTTAATCCTCTAGCTAAGTATATATAAAGTATCTAAAGAAAACTAAAATAGCTTTTATAAATACTTAACTTAGTAATTAATATTTTATAACTTTAATACTATATAGTTTAATACTACTATCTTTATATACTCTACTAAGGCTTTATTTAATAAAGTAAGTAATTCTATATTTATCTATATACGTAAATATTAATTATTATATAGCTATACTATATATATACTACGTTATAAATAGGTTATTTTTTACCTCTTAGACTCTTACTCTACTTTCTTTCTCTACTAATATCTCTACTATATACTATAAATATTTATAAACTCTTATAAACTCTTATAAACTCTTATAAAGTCTTATAAACTTCTATAACTTTCTAAATACTTTTTATATATAGTACTAGTAGCTACTATATATAGTATAACTATTAAAAAAGCTAGATAAGTAATAGAAGTATATATAAGTAACGTAGTAAAGCTAAAAGTAAGCTTAATACTATAATAAAAAAGTATAAGAGACTAAGTAGTAAGCTATAAATAGTATACTAAATATATAGATTAACGCTATACTTAATATATAACTTAGAAAGCTTAAAGATATAGTTAATAAAGGCTACTTACTATATAATATACTATAGTAGTATAACTTTCTCTTAGTATACCTATACTAGATCTTCTCTTTTAATAGTCTTACTTTATATAATCTTTAGCCTAAGTAGGTTTATATATTATAGTAACTTATATTCTTTAAAAGTAATATCTTTTTTATTATAAAAACTAGCTTTAGTAAGAGCCTTATCTTCTATATATATAGTATCCTTACTAACTTTATAACTATATAACTTATACTATTAATAAAGCTTAGTAATAAGTAACTAAATAATATATACTAGTTTCTAAGTATAAAGCCTACTTTAGTAGATGCAAAGACTTAGTAATAAGACTAAAGTATACTAAATAAAGTAGCTAATAAGGAGTTTACTTACGTCTTAATAAACTCTAAGTAAGTATTATTAAAGAAGTTTAAGAAAATACTAAAGTAACCTTAGTTATAAGCTTATATTAAGTTAGTTATAATTAATAAGTACTATTTAGTAGTAGATTAAGAGAAGTTTTATTTAGTTTTTACGCTATTTTATAAGCTTTAGACGATATTACTACTATCTATTATATAGTTTATATATTTAGTAACTTTAGATAATAGAGTAGAGTAAAAGGTCCTTACTATAGCTAAGTTTTATATACTAAGTATATATAGCTACTATATAGAGGTTATAAAGATATTAGTTAATTAGAATAATATCTTACTATTAGTTATTCTTATACTCTAAGGTAAGCTATAGTTATATAATCTATTATACTTCCTATTATTAGATACTACTTATAATAGTATTATAACTTTAGCTAAGATACCTAAAATAATTATATTTATTAATAGACGTATAAGTATCTATAATACTATAGCCTAGTTTATATAGTAGCTCTTAGATAAGTTAAAAGACTATAATATTAGTTTATATAGTAACGCTAATATAAATAATATATTTAATATAGTATATACTTTTATAGTATATATTATAGAGTATAACTATAAAGTAGCGTATAAAGAGTTTATAAAGCCTAATTTAGCTATCTATATTATAGTTATAATAATAAGCTTAAGTATAGGTATTAATATACTTAATATTACTTAGGTAGTAATCTAGAGTATATCTATTACTAAAAGCTTAAGTAACTTATAGTAGTAGATTAGCTATAGTAGTAAAGTACTAAAGTATACTAGTATTATATATATCTTTCTACTATACTAGTTATTTAGCTATAAGAGCTAGTATACTAATAGTACTAGTTCTTATATATATAGAAAGGAGCCTATTATTTTAGTAGCTTCTCTTACTTAAAAGAAGAAAAGCTAAAATAAGCTACTTAGTAAAGGTATACTTATCTAAAGCCTACTATCTTAGAGTATAATAATAAGTAATATCTATATATTATAAGAGGTTACGTCTTCTTTATAGCTTAAAGTAAATAGTTAAGAAGTTAAGAGTAATAGCTAGTCTACTATTAATAGTAAAGTATAGATAAAAGTAAAAATAACTTAATAAAATAAGATTAATAAGTTATAGTATAATATAGTAGATAATTCTTACTTTTATAAAAGCTTTCTTACTATAATAGGTAAATTTAAATTACTAGTAGAGAAGTAGATAACTATATTAGCTAATACTTACTATTTAAAATATAATAAGTTACTATTACTATAGCTTATATTTCTAGATTTACTATTAAAGTTACGTAGTATTCTTTATACTAACTCTACTCTAGCTCTTATACTATTAGAACTTAATATTTTTATATAGTAGTAAGTAACTATAATTTATTTAAGTATAAATATATATATACTAATACTAGCTAGATTATATATATTATATAACCTTTAGATTAAGCTAGTATATACTATAGTAAGTAGACTACTAGATAATAAGTTTTATCTTATAGTTACTAGTAATATAGTCTTTAATACTCTATATAGCTAAGTCTTAGTACTTTTAACTTAGAAGCGCTATTAAAATAAGTATAGTATTATTACTACTAAACTAAATAGAATACGTAAATAAGTATATAAAGCTTTATGTATAATTATAGTAAAAAAGCTAGAAAAGAAGAAGTAGAAAAAGGTTAAGCTACTTAGTAGCTAGTAGTTATATTATAGTAATATTAATACTAAGAGTAATCTAAGAGATTAAGTAGATAATAATAATATAGTTATATTTATTATTACTAAGTAAGAGAAGAATATTATTTAGCCTATATAACTACTTCCTCTACTATTAAGTTAAGTATATATACTTTAAGTTTATATACTACTTAGTAACTATATACCTTATTATATAAATATATATAATACTAAATATAGTAGTAGTATAGTAACTCTACTAACTCTAAGTTTATATTATCTTTAATTAACTAATACTCTAACTTATAGTAGTTAATAGTATATACTTACTAAAAAAGAGAAAGAAAACTACTACTAACTAGTAGAGATACTAGTAAGTAGATATAGCTATATCTTTTATAGTTTTATTAGCTAAAGAGGTTATAAAAGTTTTAAAGAGTTTAGGATAAGTAAGTATAGCTATATATTTATAATTTTATTAACTAAGAAAGTTATAAGAGTTTTAAAGAGTTTAAGATAGGTAAGTATAGCTATATCTTTATAGTTTTATTAGCTAAAAAGGTTATAAGAGTTTTAAAGAGTTTAAGATAAAAAAGTATAGCTATATCCTTATAGTACTAGTATTATTTATCTAGTCTTACTCTTCTTATATAAATAGAAAGTATAGCTATATACTATAACTTACTATTTATTAAAAAGTTTATAAGAGTTCTATATATAGATTAAGTAGCTAATTATAAGTCTATAATCTACTACTATATAGTCTAATTAGCGTATAAGTTTATAGAAATTTTAAAGAAGTTAGTATAGGTCTAAGTTATAGAGTAAAAGTAAAGTAAAATAAGTATTTATACGCGTATAGCTAGACTTAAAATAATTAGAAGTTTCTATAAAGTAGCTACTATCTCCTATACTATTTCTTACTTTCTATAGTAATAATAATAATAATATAACTTCTCTTATATAATTTATATACTCTTACTTATAGTATATTAAGCTCTATAAAGTAAATATCTTTACTATAGTAAGTATATTATAATATAGAGAGCTTTACTCTAGTATAAAAAGTTATCTATAGTAAGTTAAAGTAATTTAAAGCTTTATACTATTTAGGATATTAACTAATATATATATAAGCACTTTTACTATACTATAGACTTTAGAGTCTATTATTATTGCTATTAGCGTAGTCTTCTACGTTTAATAGCTCTACTTCTTACTCTATAAGTAGTAGCTCTACTTACTCTATAAGTAGTAGCTCTTTTTATTCTATAGATAGTAGCTCCTCTTATTCTATAAAAAGAAGATAATAAGATATTTAATAATAGGTTTATCTCTATATTAATAGATAATAAAGTTAAAGATCTCTCCTCTCTACTATAAGTTACTATTATATATTTATAATATAGTAACTAATAGCTTATATAGAGAAGTATAGCTAACTATACTATCTTTTACTAAGTATATATAAGTACTTATAACTTAACTACTATAAGTCTTTATAAGATCTATAAGCTATAAAACTACTATATACTATATATATTAGAGTATTAGCTACTAGTACTATATTAGTATAGAAGAGTATAAAGCGTTAGCGTAAATAAAGTATAATATTTAGGACTATATTAGTCTAATTATAGAGATAGTTATAGATAAGTAACTTTTTAGTAATTAATACTATAACTATTATTACTTTTATAACTAAGAGTACTAAGTCTATACGCTAGAAGCTAAGTTTAAAGTAAAGTTTAGTAAACTTAACTACGCTTAGTACTAGTAAGTCTCCTATCTAAGTAGCTACTTTTTCTCTAAGTAAAAGTAATTAAGAAAGAGGAAAACCTAGCCTTTAAGCTTATAACTACTAGCTTTTATACTATTATTATTATAAAGAAAAGAGTATATTATAGTATTATATAAGTTAGTAGTCTTATTTATAGCTTTTTCTATTCTTTACTTTATTATACTTTAAGTTATACTAGGAACCTTAGTAGTACTTTTATATAAATAAGAATTAGTATTAAAGTAAGTTATTATTATAAGTCTATAAGTCCTTATTCTTTACTTTATTATACTTTAAGTTATACTAAGAACCTTAGTAGTACTTCTATATAAATAAGAATTAGTATTAAGGTAAGTTATTATTATAAGTTTATAGTAAATAGGTAAGCTATATATTAGCCTTATAATATATAGTTATTCTCTTCTTTAAAAGTATATAATTACTCTCTTATTTATATCTTTACTAACTTAAAGTTAAAACTAGTAAGCTAGACTTATAATAAGTAAATATTATTTTCTATTAAGTACTAGTAAAATAAAACTCTAGTAAACGCGCTAGTAATAACTACTTTCTTTAACTATTAAAACTAATTTAAGGTAAGTAGGCTACTAGGCTAGTTTAAACTTACTTATCTTTTACTTTATCTTACTTTACTCTTATACTATTTACTTTAGTACTACTTTTATATAAATAAGGTTTAGTATTATTATTAAGTTTATATTATAAAGTAATAAGTACTAGCTTATTATAGGCCTATAGACCTAAGTTAGTAAGATTAATAGTTAGAATATATAACTATTATTATATATCTATTAGCTAAGATACTTAGAATATAGCTATACTTTAAGTTAACTAATCTTTATTATTTAAGAAGTAGACTATATAAGATAGATAACTAGTACTTTTAGATAAGTAGGATAAGAGCTTAATTACTCTTTAATAAGTTTAATATAAGTCTAAGTAAGTATCTTTTATAGAGTATTAGATAGTAGTAATCTATTTAGTTTATAATACTATATCTTCTACTATATATAATACCTTAATAAAGTAATATCTACTTACTACTATACTATATATAATAAGTTCTAGCCCTCTCTCTAGTAGCTTAAAAGTATTAAGACTTTCTATATACTACCTAAAACTTATATAAACTCTTATAAAGTTCTATAGTAATATATATATTCTCTTATATACTCTAAGCCTTTATATAATATTACTATTTACGCTAGTAGTAGTATAGCTTACTATATAGGAGTTAGGTAGCTTTAAGATTAAGAAGCTATTTAAGCTAGTAGTAGAGATACTACTTACTATATAAGTATTAGAGTACTTTTATATAGTAAGGCTATTTAAAATAGTAGTAGAGGTATAGCTTACTATATAAGAGTTAAGGTACTCTTATATAGTAAGGCTATTTAAGCTAGTAGTAAAGGTATAGCTTACTATATAAGAGTTAAGATACTCTTATATAGTAAGGCTATTTAAGCTAGTAGTAGAAGTACTACTTACTATATAAAAGATAGAGTATGTTTTAGAAGTTAATAGAAGCGTAGTTATTATTATAAATTTTACTAATTAAAGAATAGGTTATAACTTTAGAAGAATAATTAGGCTTATATTACTACTAAGTACTAGTACTATATTAGTATAGTACTAAAGAACTCCTATTAACTTCTTAGCTAATAGTATAATATACTAGTCTTAAATAGAAAGTTATATAAAGTTCTTAAAACTTCTAGGCCTATTATACTACTTTAGTAGCTAGTATAAGTAGGTTATATATTACTACTAAATAAGTTTAACTAGATATATTTACTTTAAGTAGTAGTATATTCCTATATACGCTACTACTAGTAATATAGTAGTATTATTACTATACTTATCTATTAAACTAGAACAATTATTAATTAATAGCTCTAGAAGAAACTTATTATTAGGTATATAAGAAAGTAGAGTATAAAGTAGCTTTACTTATATATAGGTAAATAGTAAGAATATATAATTATAATATTACGTAATATATTAGTACTATAAAGTATAAGTAAGTAACGTAATATAATAATACTATCTATACTTACTATTAAGTATATAGTATATATATATAAACTAGTTATTAAAGTTACTAAAATTATAAAGCCTAATACTACTATTACTTTAGTAGGTTATATACCTAACTAGCTATTAGGTAAAGTAGTATAATTTAAACGTATACTTATATAAATATTACTTTAGTTTATATTATTTTTTCTTTTACTCTTCTTTTTATCTTACTATTCTATATTCTACTATACCTATAGCTTATTATACTAACCTATACTATAATTTATTATTTTTTTACTAGTTATTATAGGTATAAGTATTAATAATAGCGTTTAGTAAATTTATACTAAGTATATAGTTTAGATAGTACTCTAGAAATACTTATACTTTAAAGCTATATACTACCTAGTATAGACGCCCTAGAGCGCTATAAATAGCTATATTAGTTAGTCTTATAAAAAGTAGTTATTTACTAAGCTACTATTATACCTAAGCTACGTTAGTTAGTCTTATAAAAAGTAGCTATCTACTAAGTTACTATTACGTCTAAGCTATATATAAGGTAGAGTGTATATACTAAAGTCTAAGTTCTAAAAGATAGAGCTTTCTTATTCTATAGATATTTTAAGAGTAATACTAAACTTTATATATTAAAGTTAAATATCTATAGTAGTTACTAGCGTAGATATTATATATAAATATACTTAAGTAGGCCTAGCTTACTTACTAGTATAATAGAGCCTAGAGAGTATAGACGTTAAAATTAACTATAAAGTATAGCTTACTTAAGTAAAGTAGACTATATAGTTAAAGTAAGTTATATAAAGTTAGTAGCTACTTATATAAGTAAGGTATACTATATTAGTAGCTTTAGTATTAGTATAAGTCTTTTTTTCTTATAAGTATATTAGTACTATTAGTTATCTTACGCTTATATAGTTATAAAGTAGAATATAAAATACTTTTACTAATTAATATTAGTATTATACGCTTATTATTATTATTCTTAAAGTACACTATATTCTCTAGCTTAATAAGTATAGTAAGTATAGATTCTACTATAATACTTTATCCTTAATAATAGCTTACTTAAGTAAAGTTTTCTTCTTAGAGCTACGTTTACTAGTAGGAAATAATATACTATTAACTTTATTAACTTTATTTAGTATCTTATAGCCTACGCTAAGACTATTTCTACTACTATTATTACTAGCTTAGGCTTCTTAGTTAATTTCTAGTAGTTTAGTAAAGTTATAGTATATCTTAACTATTAATTTATAGCTATCTAGTTTACTTTACTAATAAGAAAGAGAAAGATAGAAGAGATAAGTAAGTAAGAGTTTATATACCCTCTAAGCGCTTTATAGACTTATAATAAGCTCTATCTATAAGTATAGAGACGTAGTAATATATTTAAGTATACTCTAATATTAAAGTAGAAGATAATAATCTTAGTATTTATAATAAGTAGTAGTAGGCTATATAGTTACCTTATAGTTAGTAAATATAAAATACCTAACTATTAGAAGCTAAATTTAAAATACTAAGTATAAGAATATAATTTATATTATAAGTATAGTTAATAGAGATAAGCTAGATAGATAGTAGGTATATAGGCGTAAGAAGATTATAGTATATTTAGTCTTTATAGTAGTTAGAAGTAGTAGTATTAAAGCTATTATATTAGAGGTAATAATATAGAGAAAGAGAGAAGTATAATAAGTAAATAAGTATAAGAGTATTATAATATATTTAGTTATTATAGTAGTTAAGTAGTAGTATCTAGCTATAGTATTAAAAGTAATAATATAGAGAGAGGGGTATAAAAAGCGCTTAATAATAATATAAGATAGTAAGAATAGTAATATTATAATAAATAATAAAGGAAATAGACTATAGCTAAAGTAAGCGCTAGTAAATACTACTAAATATCTTAGACTACTTAGGCTTATTAGAGTAAGTACTAAGCTATAACTAGAACTTATAAAAACTCTTTAAATCTTCTAAGCTTATTAATAGCTTACTAAATAAAAGTTAAAGTAGGACTACTATAGATTAATTCCTATTAATACTAATATAAATATCTTAGCATTATAATATTATATTTAAAACTAATATTAATTTATAAGCCTATAGCTTCGCTTATATTATATCTTCTTCTTATTATTATACTTTACTAGCGTCTTCTTAAGTATTACTTTATTAGTAGTAGTATTCTTTTTAGTAGTATACTTTATTAGCTATAGTATCTTTCTTAGTAGTACGCCTTATTAACTATAATATCCTTCTTAGTAGTATACCTCTTTTTAGTAAGAGGGTTAAGAGTTAGTATTAAAAAAGTAATAGTAGTAGGACTTAAAGTATAAGTCTTTATAGTATATATATATTATAAAGAATAGATATATAGAAGATATTATATATACTAAATATTATTACTAAAAGTAGTTATACTAAAGGTATCTCTACTACTTAAAAGATTACTACTAGTACTAAAATTATTCTCCTTATTAAGCTCTATAGTAACCTTATCTTATAGCTTTACTAGCTACGCCTTTTATCTTATATAGTATTTAGCTAGTACTATAGTTAAGTAAAGAAAAAGTAAGAGTTATTATAGTAGTATTATAAGAGAAAGTACTATAGAGTAGACTAGAGCTATTAAAGCTAGCTAGTACTATAGTTAAGTAGAAAAGAAATAAGAGTAATAGTAGTATTATAAGAGAAAGTACTATAAAGTAAATTAAAGCTATTAAGGCTAGTATATAATATATTCCTAAGTAAAGCTATATATACTTATATTTTACTACTAGCTTTACTTAAGCCTTCTAAGTCTATAGCTCTTTACTACTACTACTAATTAAAGATTACTATAGTATCTACTATAAGTTATATATATAGGCGTATACTCTTTAAGGGCGCTTATTATATATATAAGTGTATACTTCTTAAGAGCTACTAGTACTTTAAAGGGTATACGCCTATATATATACTTTTTACTACTACTACTAATTAAAGATTATAGTAGTATTCTACTATAAGTTATATATATAAGCGTATACTTTTTAGAAGCTACTAGTACCTAAAAGGTATACACTTATATATATACTCTCTACTACTACTACTAATTAAAAATTATAGTAGTGTCCTACTATAAGTTATATATATAGGCGTATACTCTTTAGGGTACTAATAGCTTCTACTAATAGTAGAGTTAAAGAGCTCTTCTATTAAAATTTTATTACTAGTTATTACTAAAGATAGAGCTAAGTTATTACTTACTATCTCTAGTAATACTATAGTATTAACTAAAGCTATTAAAGTTTTTCTATTAGTTATTACTAAAGATAGTCTAATAGAGGTACTATATAGTAAATAAAATAGGCTAATATCTTTAGTAGAGTAGCTAAGTAGCTAGTAAGAGGTTAAGTAAGTATAGTATATAATTAATTAGATAGACTATTACACTCTACTAAGCTAGTAGATACTTTAGTATTATAATCTTAGTATTTATATAGTAGCTATCTATTAATAATAATATAGACTTTAAGCCTAAGCACCTTATTAATAATAGCTATAGTATTAATAAATATATAAAAGAATATAAGTATAAGAAAAGAAATATAAAGGCATTAATACTACTACTATAAGTATCTAAATAGTTAATAGAGGCCTAATTTAGCTAGTAGTAAAGTAGTAGAGGTTTAGCTAAAGAGTAAGCGTAATACTATAAAAAATAATAAAGGCTTACTAGTATAGTACTATTAAACTCCTATAATATTCTAAGCTAATAATAATTTACTTTAGTCTAAATATAGAATTTATATAAACTCCTATAATATTCTAGCCTAATTATACTAAGTACTAGTTTATAAGTAGAACTTATATAAACTCTTATAAACTTATATATTAGTAGAAGATTTATCTTACTTAAAAAAGTATAAAACTATAAATAAAAAAACTACTCTAATAAGTAAATAAGCCTAAGTAAGTACTTAAACTCTACACCTTTATATAATATATATAAAGTATAACTCTTAATATTTAGAGCTAGAAGCTATTATAACTTAGATACTTAAGTTAGTAGTAAAGTAGACCTAAAGTAAATACTTATACTATAGTATATAGTTCTTATAGAAGAACTAGTAGCTAATAAATATATATATAATAACTTATACTAAGTAAAAGATAAAAGTAAAGTATATACTATAAAAATAGCTTAGTTACTTTTAGAGAAGTATTTAAGTACTAGATTACCTTTCTAGATCTATAATAGGAAGAGTATAGTATAAGAAAGATAGATAAAGAAGCCTAGTAGTAGTTTATATACTTTATAAAGAAGAGCTATAAAGTAAGATAGTTACTCTTACTTTATATACTAGTTACTACTACTTTATATACTAGTTGCTCCTACCTTATATACTAGTTACTCCTACTTTATATACTAGTTACCTCTTCCTATATAATTACCTTAGTAACTAGTATACTAAGCGTCTTTATATATACTAGTAGTTATATATAAATACTTTTTAGGCCTTCTTAACTATTTTTCTTCTACTTTACTCTACTTATCTTCTACTAAGGCTTACTTTAGTAGTATAGCTTATAAGTAGCTATTATAGATAGCTACTTAAGAAGCTTATTACTTAGCGCTTACTCTAGTAGTATAGCTTATAAGTAGCTATTATAGATAGCTACTTAAAGAGCCTATTACTTAGCACTTATTCTAGTAGTATAGCCTATAAGTAGCTATTATAGCGTAGTAGATAGCTATTAAAGAGCCTATTACTTAATAGTAGCTATAGTTATAAAAAGTAAAAAGTAACTCTTCTTTTATAAAAAGTTAAAAAACATAAGTAGCTAAGAGTTAAAGTACTAGCTCTTTCTCTTTTTCTATAAAATCTCTTCTTTAACTTTACTAAGTAAGTCTTAAGCTAAGTAAGATAAACTTTTAAAGCTCTCTACTTAGTAAAGTATAGCTAAATACTTTTATAGCCTTAATAGTAGCTTATTTACTAGATAAATAAGCTACTATAGAAGTATATATTCTATAACTACTCTTAATATCTAACTAGACCTAAGCTATTAAAAGTAGTAAGTTCTAAAAAGACTTTATTAAGTATATAATACTACTTAAATAAGGGCTTATTACTTATAGTAGTATATATAGTAAGTATATTTTACTAAAGTAAAGTAATATAGCTTAAAGAATATATAGCTATACTTACTATATTAGAATTACTAGTAACTATTATAAACTCTTATAACATCTTAAGCTAATTAAATATACTAGATATAGTTATACTTACTATTTCTAATATTATATAAACTCCTATAAGCTTCTCTACTAATAGTAAAAGTATATAAATAAATAAGTAATAGGGCTACTATATAAAGTTAATTACCTCTATATTATATATATAGATAGGTAAGTAACTAAGATTAATATTATTAATATTAATAAATCTCTTATCTTCTAAGAAGATATTTATAAACGCCTCTATATCTATAAAGCTATCCTTATTATAATTATATATAAGAACTTTAGTAGGTAAAGTAATACTCTAGTAGATAATATATAAGTAATTAAACTAAATAACTTTATCTTTAAAAGTATCTATACCTTTCTAGATAATATTAGAAGAGTTAAATATATAAAATATAGTAAAAGAAGAGATAGAAGTAGGTTATAAGATAACGTTATTTCCTAAAAATAGCTACTATACTAGTATAAATATATCTTATACTATAGCTACTATTATATACTTACTTAATATATCTTCTTTATATAATAAGTCTAGCTTATTATAGAAGCGCTATACTTAAGTATTATAAAGAGCTATCTACGTAAAGATAAGCCTAATATTATAAGTAGAGTTCTTTTAATTATATAGATTATTCTTATAGCTATAGTTAAGATACTTAAGAGTAAAGTTAATAGGCTTAAATATATTTAGACGTCTTATCTAGTTAACTAGCCTAGATATAAGTATTAATTACTAGAGCTCTAGTACGTTAATATATAATAAGTTCTAATAGTAATATAGTATCTCCTATATATAGTTATACTAAGTAGTACTATAAAATAATATAATAAGTAAGTCTACTATATACTATAATATACTAATATTACTATACTTAACTATATATTTAATAACTAAGAAAATCTCTACTTCTTATAGTAAATAATATATAGTTTAGAAGTTAATATCTATATCTAAATTAGTTTAAGTATTTTAAGTAAAAGCTATATAATATATATCTTTAATAATATAGTTAAACTCTTTAAGTAAGAGAACTAATAAGATTACTTCTATTTTATCTAACTACTTATAAGTAATAGCTCTAACCTCTAGATATCTTTATAATTAAAGAGTAGTATAGAAAAGCGTAGTAACATATAATATAAAACCCTAAGTAATAACTAGCTTTATAAAGTAATACTTATTATTCTTATATATAATTACTATATATTTCTACTTTATTACGTCTCTAGAAATTATATATATTTATAACTATATAGAAATAAGAAGCTTAAAGTACGTATAAATAATAGTATTAAGTAAGTTTATCTAAGTATAAAACTATCTAAGTATATATATTATCTAAGCTCTTTAATTATATATATACTTCGCCTACTACTACTTACTTTATATAGTATATAGATACTTATAAGTAAGCTAGTTACTATATATAAGAAATAGTTAATATAAAAAGTTATTAAGCTATTAGTAATCTATAGCTAGTTTAAGGCCTAGCTAAGATAAATAAATATTATTATATACTAAGTAAGTACTATTAATAGTACTCTTATTAGTAGTAATACTAGTAAACTACTAGTAATTAGTCTTACGTACTATTAATATTTTAAGTATAAAGAAATTTAGATAAGCTAATACTTTATTACTAAAGAATATATAAGAGATAGCTTTAGAGTATAGATACTATATAGTATCTATAATAAGACTATATATTACTTAGATACTAACTCTATTATTATTAATAATACTAAGACTAGTAATAATATTATCTAGCTATAAGAGAATACTAAAGTTATATATATCTTACGTAAGACTACCCTCTAGTATATCTTTATATACTCTTAGTATTATATTAGTAAATAAATACTAGATAGTAGTATAACTTACTTACTTATTATAGCGCCTATCTATAAAATTAATATTATTATATATAATAATAGTCTAGTTATTATACTAGTAGCTTTTTAACTACTCTTATATATAATAATTAGTTAATAGTACTACTAGTAATATATAAATAGATATATAGTAGTATATAAAAGCTTATAGAAGTTTATATAACTTTATAAGAGTTTATAAGAGTTTATAAGAGTTTATAAGAGTTTTAAAGACTTCTTAAAAAGATAAAGATATAAATATAAGTATTACTAGTACTATAGAAAAGGAATATAGTAATACTAAATAAGTATTAATCTACTTACTATACTTATTAACTATAGTATTAACGTTAAGTAGAAGTCTATATATACTTTTATATATATAGATACTTTATTAAATAACTTATTAAACGTCTTATAACTATAATAAAAGCTAAGACTACTTAGTATCTTATAGATATAGTAACTTATACTATAACTTTATATATATAACTCTATATATTTAGTAAATATACTTAAGTAGTCTCTTTCTTAAGTAAAGGCTACTATACTTATAACTATAAATATTTATATATAAGTATAATTCTATTTACTATATACTCTATATAATACTTACTTATAGTACTTATTAATAAGTATATACTTTAGAAAGCTATACTAAAATAGTACTTCTTTTTAAAGTATAGCTATAATAGCTATATAGTCTAATATATTAAATAATATTAATATATTAAATTAGCTAAAAGGTATAACGCCTTATAATATAAGGCTATTAACTTTAGTAATATACTACTTTATTTCTATTTACTAATAAACTATTTTATATTAGCTTAACTTATACTATACTTATTTAAAAGCTTTCTATTAGCTCTTTTAAGAGTTATAATATAAGTTAAAGAAGTAGATATTTTATATACTTTTATACCTAGCTTATACTTATATAAAGCTCTTAAAGCTCTAGTTTATACTTTAAAGAGTAGTAGCTATTATCTTAAGTTACTAATATTAAAATAGCTACTTAGGCCTACGCTTATAGATAACGCTTTATATTAAAAGCTTTTTAGTATTATCTTTAGACTTAGAGCTAGCGTTACTTTTACTAATAGTTTTATTATTACTACTAGTAAGATTAACTAGACTTTAAAAGTAGTAGCTAAGAGTATTTAGTAGTAAAAAAGATATATTATTATTACTAATATAGAGTATATATAACTATAATAGTATATTAAATAGTAGGCTAGAGTAAAGATATTAATATATTAATAAGAAGTATATAGTATATAATAATATTATAAGTATAGTTAATTTAAATAATCTTAAATAGTATACTTTATTTAGTACTAGTTTTATATTATATTAATAAAGTATAAGTAGAAAAGTATATAATAAGAAGTAAGTAGTTTTACTTTTAGAAGCCTAAATAACTTTCTTCTTAACTTAGCTTAGATATCTTTAGACGCTCTAATAAGTATTCTTTTTCTTACTTTTTTATTAGTCTAAAAGTTTATAAAACTTTATATAAGTTCTTAAATAAGACTAGTACTATATTTATTAGTTAAGAAAGTTATAAGAGTTTCTTAGCGCTACGCTAGTAGTAGTAAGGGCCTAAAGGAGGGGGTTAAATGCTTAGTAGAGTATCTAATAAATAAGATAACCTCTCGTCACTTCTGCGCTATTATTCTCTCCCAAAATCTAACGCCTCCCGCACACGCTGTCGAGAGGTTGGCCAGCCTTCATAAAGCTAAGCTCTAAACCTTGCATATCACTACCTCCCCTTCTGGCTGTTGTTTCTTCCTGCCAGCTCAACCATGGCCTCGTCACCACAAGCACCGAATGTTCCAACCCCTTCACCTTCACCAGTCACGCAAGAGCAAGCCACAGCTGCATCCATCTGCTGCTCTATCTTCGAGCAGGAAATCGTACCCAGCCTCGTCTATGGGCACCATCGACCCGACCCCAAGCTCACTGCAACAGAACGCTCGCGCATCACCACCGCTTTCTTACTGGCATATCGTATTTTCCTACAAACGCCCTCGGAAAACAACTCGTCCATTGTTCGGGAGCGGGTGGCCAGTCTTACACCAACAGAGCTCCTCTTTGTTCACGAATTGTCCATTTTCATGATCAACAATGTTGATGCCGAGCAGCATCATGTAATTGCAACGTGGATGGAACACAAGGAAGACGGTGACATAAGGGATAGGTGGTTGGGTTTGCTCAGAGCAGTGAATGAGCGCTATGCCGAGAAGTCTGTGAGGGGTTTCCCCCAACCACCATATGCGCCGCTGGGACTAGGGCTGTTTTTTGATGACTGGCAGGAGGATTGTGTCGAGTACGAAGCGCAGATGTGGGAAAGAGCACCGTTCCTCGCGTCAGAGAACGACTGTTCGTGAAGACCCATGGCTGCTGACTTCGGTCGACATATATACTTTCACAACGTTACACACTCAGCCTGAGGTGAATTCACCCGCCCAACTAGTGACGTACCTTCACAACGGCCTCAAATCCGCCTCTCTTGAGTGAACCACGAGTTATTTCAAAGAGTGCCTGCTCACTCATCTTTCACCCATCACGCGCCAAATCCCCTGCAAATGAATACCCCTCAAGCTCCAGATCATCCCTCTCATCTATCCCCAAAGCTCTATCAACCCCCACAAGTAGCAACTCTCCATCAACCCACCACACCGCCTCAGAACATGGATTTCTCTTCTTACCAGCAGGCCGCACAGTTACATATGGACCAGTCCATCGACACCATGCAAGACCTAAGCAACAGCCTCAAAGCCGAGCTTCAACAGACTAAGAACAAGGTCACGCGATTAGAAGCCGCCATAAAAGCGCTCGCAGACGCGTCGCCTCCCCAAGGCTACCTTGCTCGCGCAAACAACCTGCGCACCCGCATGCTTGAGGGTCTTCTTTACTTGTTGTTCGTCAAGCTCGAAGATCCGCCTCCCGTGAAGAAGAAGGGGCTGAAGGATGGCACGCTGGACAAGTGGCTGGGTATTTCTCCTGCGGGACGAAAGTGGTACCGCGTCTGGTAAATTAGAGATACATGTAAAAAGCGAATTTTTTGTCTGCAGCTATGCGGCAAAAAGACGGATTTTGGTGCCGAAGAAGCATTCCAGTCTTTTGCAGCTGCAGTATATTTCGCAAGTAGCGAATCAAGCATTTAGCTGAAATATCACTATCAATCCCAATCATACACACCCTTACATATCGCGTGCTTATACCGCGAAACTTCGCATAATATCATGTCCATACCCACTATGTATATATAGACAACAATGCCTACTGTACATCCTTCCTACCATCCTCAGCGCAGAACGAGCAGCAACTTGAACAAGGCCGAGATCTGCACATGATCGATTGATCACCAAAAGTGCGAGTAACTCGTCTTCTGTTGCAGTGCAGGCGGGAGGTGGGTCTTGTACAAGGCTGAGTTTGGGATCTGGGGCGACTGCACTGCAATCTTTAGCGCGGACGAGGACGTGAGACCTTTGGTGGTGTTGGTACAAGCACTACTACGTCAACATCATAACACATCCTTTCTCTTCACCAAAACCCTTCCCAAATGCAATGCATACCTCTTCCCATGCCCATATCAACTCCTATCTCTCCAAACCAACCATGCATAAACCACACCGCCCAACAACACCACAGTGCCCAGGCTCGTTCTTAACTCATACAGGAACAACGACACGCCCTTCCTCTTTTTCTTCGGTTTGGAAGTCTTCGTATTAACTCCTCCATACACCTTAATCGATTTCTTAGTATGGTGGTCTTGGTCTTCAGACGGATGGTACCCAGCGTGTTGGACGAGTGGGTACGTGTATTTTTGTTTCGCTCGTGCCTGTAAGTTTCCGCGCTCGGATGCTGTACTAGAGTTTGAGGAATGTGTTTGGTCATCTGGGATGGGGTCGTCTTCGTATTTCTGGGTCGCTTTTGCACTCGCACTGTCGTTCGTTGTTGGTAGGAGCGGGCTCTCTGTTGTAACCGTTGATATCTTGATGATCCCAACCGTAACGAGGAATGCGCGAACGAGAAGGAGGAAGAAGGTAAGACCAAACAGTATTCCGTATCTCAGGAACGTGCCAATCTGGTCTGGGAACAAGCAGAGCTTTGTTTGTATTGTCTTCTCTGCACTCCCACTGAGAGGCTTGCCGTGCTGGTCGACTGGGTTCCACAGACTGACCATCACGACGCCGGGGTGTCGGATGCCCATGGCCCAACTGGTGCTCTTGACTGTGATCTCGCGTATGCCACCTCCTCCGCTCGCATAGCCTCTGTGTAGGACCTCGCAGTAATCGTGGTCATCGCCCGAGAACGCGTATCGGATGTCTCCAACCTTGTTCGCAATGTCGGTCGTAATCTCCTTGTTCAGTACGTTCTGGTACTGGTATCCACCGCTGACAGATATCGCATTTCGGTCGTCTTTCTCGAGGGGTGGTTGACCAGCCGGCGGAGCTGTAGGCGGCCAACGTTCGCGGAGGGGGCCACAAGGTGTACCTGGGGCGCGGAAGAGAGGCACGTGTGTGAGTAGAATCGTAGGGAACTCCGTGACTTCGTCATTCGAGTGTGGAATTTCG
>Ga0210040_10004029_pt1 | contig 19433 bp, 14 predicted proteins | sample CryGeyCG12114_NA_FD_185462 | JGI IMG/M metagenome (GOLD analysis project Ga0210040, IMG submission 185462) | Groundwater microbial communities from aquifer - Crystal Geyser CG19_WC_8/21/14_NA (SPAdes) (version 2) | ecosystem: Environmental > Aquatic > Deep subsurface > Groundwater | place: USA...
ATGGGTTAAATGTTTGGAATCCGTTTATTCTTCAAAAAGTTATTGCAAAAAAACGAAGTCATTAATTCCTACTTTGAGAGTAAATCGAATCCTTTCTCGATTTTTAACAAAACCATCGACGGAAAAATATATTTTCTAACCTTTACTATTGAGTGAGAAAAGTAAGAAGTTTCCAGCACTCGCTCGCTCAGTCTACTATTATTAATGATGCAAGCAACGAAGGTATAACTTAACTAAAGCCCAGAGCGAGAAAACTTATAGTTTGTTAGTTAGTTAATATTGCTGTTTCATAGAAACTGGCCAGTCTTTTGTAATATTGTTAGAAAGCACCATAACAAGTCATAAAGATTGGGCAACTCCACAGTCTCTGTCAGTACTAAAGTTCATGTCACAAACTTGAGCCTTTCAAATCCTATTTCCATCCTGTTGGTTTCTTGGCAACATAACAGTTTACTATACAAGCCAACGAAATAATAATAACAAATGATGTTGGCCAATAAGCTAATATATACAGCTTGTACGCGAGATAATCTCTGTTTCAGGTAGCATTATGTATACTCTGTTGATTAGTACAATGGCCTACTAACTAACTACTGACTGAGTAGGGCCAAACAAAACACTGTGACTTCATATTGCAGGAAAATAATTTTCATTTGCAATTAATTCCGAACAAAGTACTCCCTATTCAATAAAACTAATTCAATCAGAGTTGAAGCCAATTATGAGAAAAAATTAATTGATTAATCAATTTTGATCATGGATGGGAAACTAAAATTATAACGTAGTATAAGTAAGAGTCGTGGATCTTGTATAATCAATTTTGTTCCATACCTTTTCTAACAGCATCTGACTGACTGACTTGTGAGCATAGTTTAGTTATAGAATTTCGCTACTTATCGGAAAATTCCCTGACGCAGAATTTGCCGAGAATAAAAAATTAGCTGAGACGAGGATCATGTGTGTGCCATTTGGCCAAGTAGAATGAAAAGAAATAAAACTCTCTGGATGAAGGAAGTGATCGTGAAGCTAATGTCCGGTGAAAGCTTTTCATACAAAAAAAGTAAATGGCACTGGTATAGATGGATAGTGGCAGTGTCAAACCGTGAAAAATGGGTTACCAGTACCCTATGCACTCTACTGACCAACTTAGAGTAACACAATCCTCTCATTTTCAGTAGCAATCACAACTCCGGGTGTAAAAAATGGGGTAAACAATTTTTTGCTCACTTTTACTCCAGTTTTTCATTGATCAAAGAAGGTACGGTAACTGGCTTTCTAACTAAGGATATTTTCCTCATTTCGAGTATCCAATTTAAAGAGTGTATTGTTGGAAACCCGCCGGATTCTTTGTGAAGCCTACACTCATAATGTTCTCCTATTGGTTTTTAGGTTGGAAGTTAACTTACAGAATGCTTTCTTCATCCTCCATTTTTTTCTTTGCTCTAGAATTCTGTGAGACGCACAAGCACAGAGCGTAGTACATCCATTTGATACTTTTATTGGTGTGAAAAAGATGAGTATCTCAAAGTGAATTTCTGTGTTCAAAAAAGTTGTATGTGAGAATGGAGTCCCAACGTGTGTGTGTATGTTAGCATCACTTGCAATGAAACTAAGCCAAGAAAAAAGAGACGAGTCTACCGTTTAGCTATCGTGAGCAAAATAAACAGTAGATTTATATCTGTTAGCTGGATTGTTACACAAGGTTTTGTTGGTGGAACGATCTTACAATAATTAGTTATATTGCCGAATATGAGTTACAGTTTCTTTCCTCGTTACTTACAATAAGTATAGTCATTCATTGGACAGTTTATTTGAGTTGAGAGTGACGATAATTGAAACTAGCAAAGAAACTGTGTGCTGCAGAAAAAGACATAAAGCGCTGCCGAGAAAAAGATATTATGCCCTGTAAAGAAAGCCGTTGCGCGCTGCCGGCGCTGCGAATAAAGATATTTTGTGCTGCAGAAACTGATATTAGTAGGATATTTCCCCATGTTAATTTTCATGACGACTCCTCAAATTTCACTGTAGATTGATTCATGCTACAGCTTAATAAACAGTGTATTAAATCCCTTCCCTTCCTCCATTAAAGACGGTGACCATTACAAGGCTTATTATGTAATCTGGTTGCGTTGCAAATACTTTTTCCGCTTCGTGTATCTCTAATGTTAACAGAAAAGTAGCAAATGACGGAAAATCACATGTAGCATGGGCCCGTCCCCGAACACAGTTTTTACCGAACCTGGAATAAAGTAGTTAGTTTTTTGGATGTATAGTGAATGGCGTCAAGAACGCGTAAGAACTGGGCGCACACATATTGATTCTATGAGAGATTGCAAAAGATTTAAGACGTAATAGGTTCATCCATGATGTCTACAAGCTTATATATTTTGGTAGTGGGATATCCTGGTTTTGAAAATTCAATGAAAACATTAGTTGTATCTAATGAAACGAAGGATATCCGGGATTATGATATTGTGAGCGAATTGGAAAGAAGCCTTAACTGTCGACTCTTGTCAGTCACCGTTATTACGGGGTATGGCAAAGAAATCAATAGCTTTGAGAAAAAATGAGCAACAATACAATATAATATGAGTAAAGGAGGGGAACGTTTTCTTAAGACGTGGTTAAAAAAATGAGAATAAAAAAGATGAGCAAACGGGATTTTGATGAAATGAAATTCTCGGTTTGAGGCCCATAGTAGTGAGTGAGTGAGTGTAAGTGAAATCGTTTCACTTATGTTTTTTTTCTGGTAAGACTTTTTCTCACTTTGAGAATAAATGTAAAAATACTATAGTCAGGAAGGAGCTATGATGCTTTCTCCTTGCGTTTTGTTTGATGTGATAAGGAAAGAAAAAATTCTTATGCTCCAAAGTGTGTGCCTTTTATATAAAATGATTTTCACGTCCCAATGCCTTTGCGAAGGCCGCCACGTTTCCTCATTTGGACACCAGAAAGCGCGTTTTGTATGCGCTCTTTGTTGAAGCGGTTGAGCCTGGCTGTTCTTCTTAAAACGTCAGTTCCTAAGTATTTTCCAAATCTTGCATTTTTTGGAGTCATTCCAACCCCGGATTCTATACTGTTTGGATTGTCAATGAGCTCACTTTCACAACTTTTTGATGTCTGGTGCACATGAGGAATCGTAATGAACATCATGGTCGTGCCAAAAACAACAGCGGAATCTCTCCCCACAGCACAATTATGGACGCAACATTCACAGTGATTCACACTGTCAACATTTTGAACATTTAGACACTGGGACCTGTACAGCAACACTAGCGTGTCTCATTCATTTAACACATTAATTTGCTAATTTGTCATACAATCGTCAGACGGTTGACTTTTTCAAGACTACATACATTTCTCTAGTAGAAACTTCAGATCAACTTTTACTTTTCCTTCATATTTAATATCTAAAAAAGTTGGGACAACTCCCGATACATTGGACTGGTGTTAACTTATCTAAAACGAATAGATTAAATTATCAACGAATTAGGAATAAAAATAAAACTAATGTAAATTCAGCATCATAGCTTGAAAATGAGCTCTCCTATTGCCCTGGACCTAACAAACTAGTATTTACAATTCATTTCTATGTTTCCGAAAATCCAAGTAAATATTCCCACGCTTCAAAAACTTCCATGCCTGTTAAATTATCATCTACTTCAACTGGCAGTTCTCATGCACAGACGACACACATTGTATTGACAGAGCTCACTCAAAACATGAAAACATTGATTCCCACACAGGATGGGCATTAATCTCCATGGGATTGAATTTGATTCGGAAGAGACCCAGAGGCCCAGTTGCATCCATCCACTAACTAAGCCACATTGCATAACCATTTACTGGTCGAAAACATGCATGTTTGTACGTAGAGTACAATATAAATAAAACCTAGCTGTGGTTGCCCGTGAAATGAGCTGCATACTCCCATTACAGCAGGTAATGTTGATGCTCACATTAGAGGCTGTGGAACGCAAACTGACAGGTTGATTGATCGGTAGTGGAACCACAGTAAGTGCTACTTTTCATACACACAAGACGAATATGCTGGCACAAAGACCGTATATGATCTAACTAACTGACTACCCAACTAAATAACTCGTCGAGCCCTTTGAAAAGTGCAGTCACAGCTTTATTAAAGCAAAACTACTAACTTATATCATAGCGTTCTATTCACAGGGAATAGAAATGAAAGGAAACGACAAGTCAATCACAGGAAGCTTTAAAAAGAGGGTTTCCCAAATCATATGGGTAATCTAATACCACATATAATGCACATATTTAACATTCCCTTGAATGGGACTAGCCAAATTCATAGTGTGTGGGCATGTGTGTGTGAAGTAGCACTATGTACACAAAACATGTGTCCCTCGCCCAGTAGTTGTTGCGTAATACGTTTATCTCACTTTCACGCTGTGAAAGCTCCGTATTAGGTATCATCACGCTTCACACATTTCAAATTGCAATCAAAGCTGGGATGAACACGTAATATGTGGGTAATTGAAATGCTCTCCTTTCCGACAAACTACTGACTGAAAATAGGAACTACTGTTACATTCTCAATTTGTTAGTTTTTTTAAAAAAAACGAGCAAGAATAGTGGGATCCTGTGGATATAAATACTAATGCATTATAATAATCGTCGAAGGGAATGATGTCGTCAAAAGTGTGAACTAATACATACACAAATAATTATCGATGCGCAGCAGGGTAAAAGATCCACTCTAAATGCAATGAGTTCCATAAACCCTACAGGAAGGATTGTGCGTGAAAAGATGAGCTGTAATAGAGAAGATGAGAACATTTGTGAGAGAAAACATGACAAGCTGACAAAATTGTGCTCTCTACTACAGTTGACATATATAGATGTGCTCAAATGCTGTTGCATTATCCTACACATTAGTCCCAACTTGTGATATGCACCCTGATGACAATTTTCTCCAGTCCAATTGTACTATGTAAAGAATGAGTTTGTATCACTTTTTACGGGGGGACGCGAGCTGAGAGAAGAACGTACGTAGTGTGGATAAAAATACAGTTTGTTTACTTGAAGATATTCATAAGAGCATGAAGGGAATAAAAGTAAATAATGGGTCACACAGCAGCGTTGCTTTATTATTCAAACAAGAATAAATGGGCATGTGGTGCGGACAAAATGGGACCTATTTTTACGCAGTTCCCTTTGCACAGTGATAATAAGTTTCACATTCTATTCACAATGTTCAACTTCATTAATGTAGCTAAGCTTACAAAATAAGTACGAAAACACGCTAAAAAATTTGCTGTGCGGGAGATAGCGCGTATAATTTCACTATTTAAGACTGACTCTAACTCTAACCCTCCAAAATTATTCCCATCATTTTTCCAGAGACAACAAAATTCTACATAACTGCAGTTAAAATCCAATGTGTTTCTTATCTCTCTCATAACAATTTACGTAGATATTCTCACGAACGGAAAACAAAAGCTTTCCATACAATTTCGTTAGTAATGTTGTCATATCTAACGTACATAACAATCATATGTAATGATGCTTGTAAAACACATTGAATGCTAAATCCACCCGTTAAGCTATAAGATGATGGAAACATGTATACATATTTATAACCCTCATGTATGTGCTGGGAATACCTTGCAGTCATTTCCAAAACTTTCCTTTCAGTTCCAGCGAAAACACTAATTTGGCAAGTAAAACAAAAGCCCCTGGATTTCGCTACCCAATCACAGTCAACAATGATGGTTACAAAGCTCATCCTTTACGGTGGAAAAATATCTTGAAGATGCAATCACAAGTTGAAGGCGCAATGTAACTATGTCAGATGCTTTTGCACTAAATGAAGACACTCCTTTGTTTCCCGAGCCTTGGAGCAAAAGGAGAACCTGCATTAATTAATGTTGTTCATCAGAACTCACTCACTCACTGAAGAACTAACTAACTAGTCATAGATCTCATGAAGACTACTTTGACTTTACAGAGTCCTTCTAGCCCTAGGTGTACTCGCATTAACGAGATGCTTGTCCCCAATCAACTGTAGACTAGTTAGTTAGGAAAGTCTTAAAATCACGTTGTATATCGTCATCATCAAATATTAGAGAACAACTTTATTACATTTATATTATTAAAAAATTATTATATTGCACAATAAATTCGTACTCAACAAGCTAATATAGAACCCACGACTTTCTCCACACAGACATGAAAAAAGGTCGTCCGGAAATTTTTATGTCGTCTAACGGATTTCCTTGACGGCCGACTTTGTAAAATTCTTATCTGACTAACTAACTAAGTAACCAGCTAAACAAACATACAGGGGACTATGACATTTAAATTTACAGGTGATAGGGTGAAAATTGTAAAAGAACATTTTACATTGACAGTTGACTAGTTTTCTAGTGGTTCAACGGAGCACATTCGTGCTGTCAAAAGGTGATGACAATTTACAATTTTTCAGAAACTTTTTATGCCGCGCGCGGATATGACAAGTATCTATAATGTAATAGCTGGAGAATTGAAATTTTTTCGTCATTGTGAACTGTTGACAATAAGCTTTATGCCACACAAAATTGTTGAAATGTCAAGTGTCCAATTTTTCTTCCATAGGCCCCAAGGCGCGTTGTGAAATGGCAAGCCAATAATAAAAAGAAAACAAATATACATTTTCAAGAATAAAATAGTAAAATGAATGTCGGCCTACCACACACACAGACAGACTCACATAAAGTGAATAGTATATTTATTGCTCACACATTTATAAGGTATACTCAGCAACTAACTATACCAGGTATACATACAACACTGGTGCATGATATGTGCATGAATCTGTGTTTGTTCTCTACAGCTTTCACTCACTCACAAAGTAATGCTATAGATGTGCAGGTGCTTTTGGAAGTTCTCAAGATCCCCGTGACTGGAGCAACATGATGTGTAGTACATACTTTGGAGATAAAAGCGTAGACTCACTATACATGGCACTGACAACTATCAATGTGAATCTCTCTAAACGTAATGGGAATATGAGCTCGTACCGTTTCTTTTTGCATAAGACTCGAGTCCCTGGCTCGGTGTGCCAAATAGGGTATACCAAGTAAATATGAGTGAGTGAGCAAGGGAGTCCGTGAGTGCACTTTATACGCATAAAGTATTACATATGTAGAAGGTAGTGAGCAAAGTTTTGGGAATAAAAGAGAAATGCGGAAGGAGCAGTGGCAGTTTACAGGAGCATGTCAAAACTTACGGCGTTCAACAAAGGAGTTGCGGTAATCATATTGCTATTGTATATTTTTAGTTTCCTTCCTATTTTTACCGTATTGCGAGTCCGTGAGTTTGTAAAATATGGATGCTTTATTCAAATATCTTTTTTATCAAAATGTGTGCAACTCAGGTGTTTTAACTTACTAGGTTTGTTAGTTAGTTAGTGATGCATAGAAGATATATGGCAAAAAAGGAAAATACTGGCTGGCACACATGCATGTAGTTACCAAGTTAGTTTGCCAACGAAATCCAAGACGAAAGTCTTTGAAGAATTAATTGCTTTTCAAAAACACGAGCTACTATGAAGCCCAGTGAGTACAATTTAGTCCACCTGGTGCTCCAGCTGGGTGGTTGTACATTTTTGGTTGTTTTAATTTCGTTGTCTCCACATATTTGTAGACTATCATAGTGCACTCTCATGGTTGTTGACCTTTTTCGTCGCAAATTTTTTGGTTGCAATTCTGGATAGTTGTTTTGGAGATAGTTATAATCACAAAGGTTGTTAACCTGTAATTAGCATGTGACCAATTGCTCTTCTTAATATGTAGGGGCCCTTTAAAGGGCCTTTAAAACCAATGATAATGTTTAGGAAAGGTTGGATTCTGCAAAGCATAATGCTCAATCCTCGACTATTGATATCCCGGTAATTATTGTGTAACTTACATACAAATCGATAATTTTTATCAGAGCAATACACATACAACCATTTCCAAAATAACGACCCGGCATTACAATCTTAAAATTTGCAACAAATAAGGTAAACAACCATGATATTACGCAACTATGTGAAGACAATGAAATTAAAACAGCGAAAAAAGCACAGCCAAAATGTGTGCACCCCTCCAGCCCACAAAATGATTTCAACAGACTTACATCAGCTACTTTTCTAAACTTTCGGAAGAAGCAAGAAAGTATTTGTGTTGGAATTCTTGGAATTGCTTGAAAAATTGCAGCAGGCCTGTGTCTGGAACTGGCAGGGAAATTGAAAAGGAGCAACAAAGAAAACATTACTTTGTCCTGGACAATTTGCTATGTGCACCGGGTTCGACTCAATAAATACATGTACGTTAGGGGAACAAACTACAGGTAATAATATTTTGTGCAACTTCATACCCTCTTCTTAAAATTGTAGTTAATGGCGACTTCATTTGTCCAATATACGCATTGCGCATACCAAGCCGGAGTACAGAATCCATTTTCAATTTTTTGGCTGTCCAGAAAAATCTACTCAATTTAGACTCACTTGCCCATACAGTGAATACAGAGTGAATAGCTGAACAGAAGAACATTAAGTTCAAGTTGGAATTCGAAGCCATCTGTGAAGTACAGTCTTTTTGATTGTGAAACTTGGAATGACAATGTGGTAGTAAATTTTTAATGGCTAGACATGCAGTCAACTGAATGAGCAAAACTTGTAGTCTGTTCCAATTTGCTAGGGACCGCATACTGTGAACTCTCCACATAGTTACTACGAGCCAGGACTTGAAAAATGAATGTGGGTAATGGAAGAATTAGCACAAAAAAGGAACAGTACTACACACACACTCAGTTAGTGACTGACTACATGTACTGGTATGTTACAAGCAATACAAATTTAGATTGATGAAACAAGTTATCTTTTGTTCCTACAGTTCACATACTAGATAGGCCCTACAGCTATAGAAACAAATGCTTTCACAAGAAAACTGGCTTTCAACGCATCTCTAAAGCAATCACACTAATTGAGTGGGAAACACTAGGGAATGGCAGTGAGAGGAAAAGACGTTGAGATGAAGAAAAAAATGTGCGTGAAAGATATGATTTCATAACAAAAGGGTCCACCTTTGCGCTCTCACCCAGGAGACCATGATCCAATTTGTTTTTCATATAGAAAGTACTCACACTATTGAAATGTGGGATAACTGTATGTATCCACATGTGTAATACGTTTTAAACTTACTAAAACTAAACTAACTAACTAACTGACAGGATATGCGGGAATAATAAATCTTCAAAATGTAAAATGATGTCGGGCAGTAAACATAACCTTTGTGCATCGTGAAGAATGCATGAGCTGTACATAAGGATGAATAAAAGAGTAAGAATACAACTTTTGAACTCAAACTGTCACAATGAATAAGCAGACATTTTACTCTTATTGTGAAACTGGGTTGAAAGATGATGCAAAAGACTGGATAATAATTTCTTGTGATGAAAGTGAAAAAGTGCACCTTTTCTATGTTTCGACTATAGTTTACTTGAGACATTCTATACGAGTGACAGTTTGGTATAAAAATGTAGTGAGTGACTGACTGAGTAAGTCAGTCGCATTTTACAAAACAAACAAAAAGACACAAATACTCTATGATGGGAGAAAAGTTGATCATTGTAACTTTTTGTACGAGTTTTGGTTGGCACAAAATTTTTTTTTAGTTTTGTCTGCTCGTCTTGAAAACTTTGGAAAGATTAAACTCCATCATTCCTTTTGGCATGGTGTGATAAGCCATCTCCCAATCTTATCTACGCATGCAAAAAATGTTAGTAGGTGTGCTAGAAAAGGTGAAGGGTCTTTTACGATTCCTATGGAGCTTTTTTGCTCCAAGTTCCCTCATTGCTTTCTTTTATCATGCTCTTTTTTTCTTTACAAGTTTATGATTTCACTTTGTGCAAACTATGTTAACCAGTCGTATCTAGTTCCATGTGTTTCATACAAGTTAAATGTGAAAACGAAACATACGTGAACCTAATGCCTTTCCAAACAGAACGGGAAACATGTTTTATTTATTGCAAATCAGCGTCATAATGCATGTAAAATCTAAGGCCGTTTCCAAAACAACCAAGTTAAATATAAACTAATTTGGATACTAGTCAAACAAGAACTCAAATTCTGTACACGTTATAATCTTCGTACCAATAATAAGACAAAACTACACAACAATGAAGACACATTTCACGGGGAAAGGCGGATCAAGTTCGGAGAAATTACCACGAATTGTATACAATACCGATTTCATATCTTCTCTCTACCTACAACCAACAGACTATAATTAACTCAAAGTAAGTACAAAGAAAATGCTTCCTATCATAACTAACTATCTAGAGCCCCACACATACATAACCTTCGCAGATAAAAAATAAAAGGTGAAATTTGACACTATTGTGCAAACAAACCTATTCATAGCTAACAGTTCTGTTACACGCCCTGAAATGGATTCCCAAAACATAACAAATAACCATACAGGCGGATACACTTGTTTTGAAACCTACAAAATGGAGAAAATTGGGACATTTACACTGTGAAAATTTGCCTAACTAGATTACAGTGACCCTTTCCAACTCCTCAAACACATTACACACACACACACTTACAGACATACATAAACGAGTGGAATTTACCTTTCTTTCCTTTGGCACCAAACATGGCATCACTCTGGCGTTTCCGTAGCCGACCCGTTTCGATTGATTTCCTTTGGTCAACCCAAGGAGAACAGAAAAGTCAAATTATTTCTACACGGCAGATACGGTGCTCACTAAAGCAAAGAGAATCGTGACACCAGCATCTCTACAAACACGTTTTCTTCCCTTTTTGTATCCCTTTGAGTGATTACACTGTCAGACTGGAATAAGTGAGTCATATGCCCGTTAGTTAGTTATGTAATAGAGACGGACTCCAGTTTTGTACAAAAATGTTCAGCCAATTCAAATTCACTTACCAATATTTAGTTAGTTAAATGGATTGATTTGAACAAAAAAAAAATAGTATATATACAAGAAAATTTAAATAATATGCGCAGTATATAATTTACATGATTACTTGAAAAGGTGCTAACTAAACTGGCTTGGGAACTAGTTTCCATAAATATTTCTACGCACCACTCATTTAATGTATATGTTACGTACAGATATATAGAAAGATAAATGTTGAAGAACTCTATTGTTTTCACTCCCTTTGATGGTAGATTCAAGAAAAGTGTAAAATAGACTTGCCAGCAAATGATTCTACCACTGTGACCCGACTAGATCCTATAAATACTAGAGCGAGTGAGCATAAATACGTAAGACTGTGACAGAGGACACATTATGACGGTATCGATGAGAGAAAGTTGGAGCATAAAAAAGAGAGCACTTTGTAGAGCATGTCTTGTTCGTTTGAGGACTGACAATGAACTGGTGAAGCTCGTTTGTGGCCAATGTAATTCTAATGTGGCTCAAAAAATGCAGCATAAAATTACGAATCCAAAATATTATGTTAGTTCCCAATGCTCCGAACTATTTTCACAGCATGAAAAAGAAATAGAAAAATTTAACATGGAAAATAAGGCAGAAAATAATGAAAAACAGATAATTATTTTTTTATTCACTCTCCCTTATTACATTTTGAACTTTTTTAGCTATGTGAACTTTGTTCGCATGTTCTTAAAACTGGTTTTTTTAACACCACCTTTTTTGCTTTTTTTTAATTAAAGTTTTGAAATTTTTGCGTGTTAATTTCCATTCGAATTTTTCAAATCGATTCTCGATATGAGATCGAAATTTCAGTTTGCGTAAAACGCTTCAACCTCAACATTGGGATCAATTTGGATTCTTAATAACAATTTTATGAGAAATTTTTTAAGCTATATTGCAAGCTAATTGTGCGCAAACTATGTTCACACATTCAAGACAAAAAAAATTTAGCTATAATAAAGATTCCCATAAAAGATGTACACGGAGGAAAGGAAACGAACTAAATGCCAAGTGATTTTATGAATATTTGGGATGGGAGGTTTCTATATGATAAACTACTTTCTAGCATGACAATACAAGTAAGTAACGGGAATAGAAATGGAAGAATATAGCACACTCTATTGATAATACTGTGTATACAAAAGGGTGAAAGTCTTGGGATCTTTCAGGAAACATAAAGGGAATATATATATACAGTAGTTAGAAATAAAGTGAGTCCAAGAAGTGAACAAGAGAAGAAACGGTTCACTTTCCCAATGATGGGCATCCAAAAATTGTGTTAATATCTTTATCTTGCTACTGGGATGAAGTGGGATAAAAAATGTAGTTTTTAACAACACGGTGGAATTGTGGGCTTTAGCTTGTAAATTTCTTATTAAATAAGAAAATGAGACGGAATTTTTCCATTTTATACCTATCAGTTCGTATATACTAACTAAATGTAAGTCAATGCGTCAGGAAATTGAAAACTACGAAACTTTTTGATTGACAATCAGAGCTGGAATAGTATTCATAGCATATATAACATGAATGGGTCATAGAGTGAAAGTTTTATGCCTGTGTTGCAAAAATAGATTTTAGTCTTCACAACTAAAGTGTTTCCAGTTGAAGAGCAAGCATAAAGCTTGAAAGTAAAAGTAATTTTAAAACACTTTTTCACGTCATCAAAACACATGATGAACTTTTTGCACTGCAAGTAAAAATTGTAGTAATACAGAGCGAAGTGCTATAAAAGTGACTAATAAAAGACTGGTGCACCTCTACTTGATAGCAATAATGCGCGTACGACGTAGTGAATAGTATAGTTTCCCGAAAACGAACAGCATTATTTCAAACATTGGAAAAAATCATTCTAAAGGGGAGTTAAGACATTCAAATCTATTTTCATCTACCCTATCACAAAAGTGTAAACCTTTAGTCCAAGACATTTTTACACAAATAAAGTATTGATACTATCCATTTATTCTCATCCCGTGAAAAAAGTGTCTATTTCAAACAGTAAACAACATTTCACTCAACATACATATGTATAACAAGATTACCTAGCATACCAAACCACTTACCATTAAAAATTTAAACATACAAGCTTTCAGTGCGCTACTTAAAAAAACTACAAAAATAAATCCTATTTTAAATCCCAAAAAATTCTAAAGACTTTCTCCTTATTCCCCTACAAAAAAATCCTAATCGAGTTATCATGAAAACGAGCCTAACGGGATAGAATCCTTCTGTAGGATGCAATACTCACCAGTGAAAACATAATTTCCAAACTCTAACATACAATTTGATTAGAACACTGCTTGGGGCATTTTACATCTCATACAAATTAAGACGCTGCTTGAACCCAATGGGAAACTCATCTAACTCAATCGGAAATACAAGTTCATGAAAAATTGGATTTCATAACCTACTATAAGTGCTAAACATGATGCATGAAAAACTAGAGCAAACTCGACTCACTTATTCCGTTTGTCAACAAAACAAGTTTTACACACCACAAAAATTATGTTTCCTTCACTTGTAAATATTCATTCAATCTTCTAAGCAATTAACTATTACTAGCCAACTTTTCCGTTCTTTGTGATGGTAAACTCAAGACACCCACATATCACAAATACGTAGCAAACCACCTTAATTTCTTGTTTTCATAAAAATATTTATAATTTTACTACACAACAACTAACTAACTGACACGGTACTACACGCGTGGGAAATATGTAATAGTAATAGCAAGCTCGGGCCTCCTTTTTAACGTGCTCCACGAAACTAACTGTTGATTGCCAGAGTTAGAAGTGAACTGCTGTGGCTCCCAAAAATCTGCCCATTCCCTTCGCATGTTCCCTGGAATGGAACACACGGTAGTATAGCTACCATGCATCCAGCTTTAGCACCAACAACACAAACTAACCAAAGAAAGCTAGCTCGCGCCGTCTCCATAAGTTTCTAACTATCTAACTTATACTTACAGTTAGAGTGCATGATTCAATGTGTGTGCTTGTATCTATGAAGGCGATAGATGTTATATATGTTTTAGTTGAAAAACCAAGTTGGAAACTCTACAGTTAAATCCATGGGTTTCACCCATCCTATGGTGGATCAACTAACTAACACGGGAACAAGAGTACTTGTGTGATTTCTGTAACGGTGAATGCTGGGAGCAAAAAACGGCAGCTATCTAACTATACCTTTTCCATCTCATAATAACATCTCCTTTTCTGCTCCAAATGGAGCACCTCTCTCTCATTCACACACAGATTCTATCGACAGGAGAGCCAAATTGCTTACTTCATCTTCTCATCCGTTTTCACCTATTTATAGTTAGTTTGACGTCCGTGCTACACAATAACTAAACAGATCGCTATGGCGCGTTTGTAATGCCAACTGACTGACTGTAAGAGTATGCTTTATTATATATTCGCAGATTGCAAGAAATACACAAATACCGGAAATCCATTAATTACAGCACCTGATGTTATTTTACTTCGTAGACCTTTTACCCTGAAGGAGTAATATAAAGTTAAGTTGTGGTTGTGATATCAAATGATCAAGAATCCAAAATTAATTGCGATACTTTTCTTCCAAAAAGACCTATTATTTTAGACCTAAAATACTTTCCGTTACTAGCCGTTAAACGTTTTAAACCAAGGTAGCATTTCCCTACTTGCTTTATGACGAGGCTATGATAATCAATGTTCATACCATTACAGTACATAAAGTTATATTTTGGATGGACTTTTAATTTTCGGCTGAATAATAAAAATTTACGGTTATTAGTTAGTTAGTTAGTAGATGTTGAATTATGCCTTTTTGTTCATTGAAGACTTGAATGTGTGGGTAGTGGGTTGGGTAAAGTTGGACACATGAATTTTGAAAATAGGGAGCTTAAAATGTTTGATATGGAGTTTAGTGTGGATTTGTCAGCTTCGCAAGGAATTCTGAGTTGTATGGCATATTAGTGGAACTAATCAAAGTTACGGGCGCATTCATAATCTGGAGGAAAGGGATTTATTCATAGTGAAAATGAATGTGAGTTCAATATGCATCAAGTTTATATGTAATGGGATTAGTATTTGATTAGTACAGTTGTTGCCACTATTTGGAACGGTTGGATAATTTTAGAGAAAGAATGTTGTTGTCCTAGACATAGGATTTTATAACAATTATTTGAATATGCAAGTCGAGGTTAATAGGTAATTCGACATAACTGACTGAGTGAGTGCGTGAGTCGAGAATCAAAGGTACAGTTTTTCAGGGAGTTAGTTAGTATAGTCTAATGTAATTCAATTAGAGCAGTATGAAGGTTTGGTTAAGGAACATTTGGTTCGTCAAAAACCTATTCACCATGATAATCAATAGGAGAGTGAGTGTTTTAGTGCACAGTATATGTGAACTGCGTACATTTCGTGTAGATAGGTAGGCAGAAAGAAAGCAGATACCATAGCCTTTCTCCACTTGATCTGGTAAGTCATCAGGGAGTGGAAATAATACAGTACACAGGTAATTTTTTGTTCCCAAATAGGGCTTTCAGCAATTTTAGCTTTGGGATTAAAAGGGAACTGGTTGAGTCAAAGTCAATAGATTCCATCACGTTGCACTTTACCAAATTGTTAGTTATTTACTTGAACATAATTTAGTTTGTTAGAGGCCCTGAATATACGCAGTCTTCGTGCCCAAGATAGTACTGCATTGTAATTGTAATTTAATGTATATGTTTGAATCGATAGTTACTTTTAGCTTGTTAGAGTAAAAATGGTTGTTATTTGATGAATTCACTAATACATATAAGTAACTGCGTGAGTCTACCTAACGTTAAAAATCCACTAGCAGTGCAGCTAGAAATACTAGGTTCAACTTCAGTCATTGACTGACTCTACAGATTTAAAAAATTAGAGTTTCCGTAAGTTTATAAATGCATTCTTCTATACTAAAAGTTTTGTAAAGTTGAAAAAAAATCTTGACATAAGGACTTTAGATAACATTAAGTTTACTACAGAAGAAAATAATTGCTTGGGCGCAATCTAGGCTCTGCCTCCTTCTAAATTGGCTGGCATTACTACACAAAACTTATGGCATACAAAATCTGCTAGTTAGTAGTATACGCACAGTAGAGACGATTTAAAAATACACAATCTCACCTTAGTTTCGCATTGCCCACTTTATAGATATCTTGATGCCAGCATGTATTATTCAACTAGAAATTTAAAAGCTGTCTCCTTCACTAGAATTTATGCCCTGGTGCCAGCACGCTCTTAAAATATGTACAGCGATACTCTATACTACGTACTATTTTAATTACGGGCCTCTAAAAGTTCCACAAGAGCACAATTAACCGTCCGTAATATATAGAGCAAAAGTTTTCCTTAAATTCTTTTAAAACGCACTTAATACGGAGGAAATATGTCTCTCAGGATTCTTTTATTCCACTCGGGAGATTCATAACTTGTAATTTCGCTTCACTTCCCATCCATTATGCAAGTTGGTGAGGCCAACTCTATGGAACTCTATGTACATTAGTTGGTAGACATGAGACTTTCACTTATTACATGGCTCTGTGTAACCATTTGCTGCTATATAGTAGCATCCACTTTGGTTTGCTAGCAGTCTCCAGTTAAGCTTACTACTACAACAGACTTTATCAACTTTTAAAAGTGCATACTAAGTATGTCCACGCTTGTTAACTTTCGCATCTTATAAGGATTAGTGAGCTTGTAAGTTGGTACAGATCGCACATTCAGATAACATCACAGGAATCGTATAAAACGCTACAATTTGCTCATCCTAAACACTTCATCAGACAAAAAGGGGAAACTTTGTATCATCGGCAACTTTAGACATGAAAGAACACAAACTCCCTGTTTTAGTCAACTACTAATCGGTAGTTAGTTAGTTAGTTAGTTAGTTAGTACTACATGATTTTCCATGTGTTTTCTACTTTTGAGGCTAACTAAATAAACATATAGACATACAAAGTAGACCAGATAAATCATGCCAACAAACTCAGGTTATGTTTTCGTTTCAAACTCGTATAGACCCAATCGTTTTGAAGAGAATGCTAACTAAAGAAAACAAGAATTTGAATTCTTCTTTCATAGCGATTGAATGTTGTCGCCATTTCGGGGTATTTGCTATACAACTTCAAGTGTCTGCAGTGAGTTAGTTAATGCGTAAGAATGTAAAGAGTGAATAATTTGCTATAGTAGTGTGTTAGTTGAAAATTACTTTTTTGTCCCATATATTCCTCATTAGTCGTCTAAAGTTTATTTGAACTGCCACAAAGTGCAAGTCTGGTTTTCCAACACAGTGTTTTATGGGAGTATTCTTTTTAAACTTTTTAGTAGTATATAGTTCGTGGGCCGTATTCAAACCAGGATCCGTTTGTTTACAAATGTTTATGTTCAGTTGAGCAAGTGCCTTTATACGTATTTGGGAACTAGTCACTCTCACTGTGTATCAACAAATCAAGGGGTTCTGGAATATGTGAAAGCAAGATAAACAAGTCATTATGCTGACTATGGGATGACAACTGATGTAGGCAATCCCTATGCAAAAACAAGGTAAGTGGAATGTGTATAGAAAAAGTTAGGTTGGCTGATAATTTCACGGTTTTCAATTTCTCCATACATTTTCCAAGGAGAAGTTGACGTCAGGAACTTCTACTTAATGCATTCAATAAGAGTGTGCATGTGATATTTATTGTGCATTGTTGAATCTGCGTGCACAACCAGTGCAGATTGATAGTCATTGGTTGACTGACTGAACAGAATGAGGGAGCGAGTGTATATATATGAAACAAAGCTGATGATTAATGATTGTCATCTAACTAAATATCACACCACCATAGTTGTTTGGAATTGATAGTCGTGTGCTACTTTGTGCTGTTTTGACAATACAGACAATCTAGACCCTGCAGTTAATTTATGTACGGTCAAAATGGCAATTGTTTTCTATTGTTTGTACTGTTTTGCAAAAAAATAAAGTATTTACATAGACTTTATGTAACTTATTTTTTATTTCTATAGTTTAAATGGAACAAAATTGTCATGAAAGTTGATATTTTATATCTGGGCATAATTAAAAGGAAAAATATTAGACGATAGATTCTCCAATGAAATTGAAATGCAGATACAACATGTTGTTGCATTTGTTTTTTGCGAACAATTTTTCAAGCACAATGAGAAAGTCACACATATTTTGTACAAAATTTTGCTCATAGAATTAAACTCTTACCAAATGATGTGATCGTAACCCCTTTCACAATTTATTTCCAGCCACTAAATATTCCAACAAATTAAATTGATTGTTGAGCTCCTGACTCTTTGGAAACGAAACGATTAATGAAGTAAAATACTATTTTCTACAAACATATTTACCACAAAGAAAATCAGTCAATCAATGTTATTCTAACTCAAACGTTGATTCTACGCTTAATACAAGCATTGCATTCCAATTCAATCTTTACAACACATCAAGCAATTCACAAACATAAACTGAATGACCTTAAAGAAACACAAAAATCATGGTATCAAAAAATATACATGTATATTTTGCCATTTGTATGTATACAAATGGCGCCATACAAGTAGACGCTACAAACGCTGAGGTAGTTTCTTTTATAAAACTCACTATTGGGCTTTACAATTATAGACTACCAATCACAAGCATGCGTATGATTTAAGATTCACTCGTACGTAAACGTGCATATAATTATTCTATACATAATACAGATGGCAAACAAAAGAAAATGAACAATACCAACTTCCATCATTGCTTTTAGGATGATACTCTGTTTCCTAAATTATACTTGCGTTCATTGTAATAAGACAAACATCTATCTATATAATGACGGTCTTAATTTAGCAGTTGAACAGACCTAGAGCACGCATTTATGAACTGATTTGCCTCAAAACATTTTTAAAAAATTCCTGAAGTGTGCGCGGAGTTTCCTTATATCGGGGGTCTAAGCCGTACAACGCTCAATTAACGAGATAATTGACAATTAAGTTAATTTTTCAAGCAATTTAGGTTTCCATGTAACTTTAAACAGTTACAGATTGTAAAAATCGATATTTAAAATATTAAATCAGTGCTGGACAATGTAAATTAGTTCTTTAAAATATTAAATCAGTGCTGTACAAAGTAAATTAGTGCTTTAAAATATTGAATCAGTGCTGGACAAGGTAAATTAGTGCTGGACGATGTAAATTAGTGCTTGAAAATATAAAATCAGTGCTGGGCAATATTAAATCAGTCCTGGACAGTGGCGAGTCAGTAACATATTGTAAAAATCTAAAAATGACAAAAGGGGTCTTCTTAATTTCCAGATTTTTTCCATAATAATTCCCAAGAACAAAATTTGAAATCGAAGCTCAGTCGGGAATAATATTGGAATAATGTAAATTAGAACTAGATAATGTTAAATCAGTACTGGACAATGCAAATCAATGCTGGACGATGCAAAAAATCATTGCTTGACA